>CAJDVM010000014.1_pt1 | contig 10041 bp, 10 predicted proteins | sample 7391251 | NCBI WGS metagenome assembly CAJDVM01 (sample SAMEA7055693, study PRJEB34461) | soil metagenome | biome: terrestrial ecosystem; feature: Peninsula; material: soil | place: Antarctica | collected 2016 | reverse complement strand
ACGCCGTATTCACGACACAGGCGCAGCGTCTCGCGCATGCTGGCTTCGTCTCCGGCATGCGCTCCACACGCAATATTGGCTGAGCTGATCCACGGCATGATCGCGGCATCATTGCCGCAACCTTCACCGAGGTCACAATTGAAATCGATACGGCGGCTCATCGGCCCTGTCTCTTTCGATGGGTCGGCACCCTGACCGCCGATATCATGCATCGCGCGGGAATCGTCCGGCGCTGCGACCAGTGCACCTCGATAACCGCGGTCTTTGGTAAAGTTGGATAATCACTCGAGATCATCGCTGATAGCCAATGGCAATCGCCATGCGTGCAAGCCGCTGGCGTTGTTCGATCAGTTTCTGTTGTGCCTGTTTGGTGTCGCAGCGGACGAAGCGCAGCGTGTCTCCGGGTCGCAATTGAGCGAGTTGCGGCCAGTCGGCGCGAATGACATGGCCTATGCGCGGATAGCCGCCATGGGTTTGCGCATCGGCGAGCAGCAGGATCGGTTGGCCATCGGCGGGCAATTGAAGTGTGCCCGGCATGACCGGCTCTGAAATGCGTTCGCGTGGATCGGCAATCTGCAGGGCCGTGCCCTCAAGGCGCAATCCTTGTCGGTTGCTCGCACTGCTAATCTGCCACTCGCCAGCAAACAGGGCATCGACTTCAGCCAGGGCATCCTGGCCGGGCAGCACATGGATGATTGCTGGCGTGGAGAAATCAAGATCGGGTGCCGGGTCGATCCAGCGCGTATCGATAGTCACCTGATCGCATTGCGGGCGAAATCCATCGGCGATGATCAGGTGATCATCGGTTTGCAATGCGCGTCCGTCGAGGCCGCCGAAACCCGCACGCAGATCGGTGCTCAGGCTTTCGAGCACCTGTTTGATTGAGAAACCTCCGGCCACGGCCAGATAAGCGCGCGCACCACGTCGGCATGCGCCAATGCGCAACTCGCTGTCCGCTGGAATATCGATACATCGCCAGCCCGGTATCGACAGGCGATTGATACTGGCATCAATCTCGGCACCACAAATCGCAATCCGTGCCGAATGGGCAAAGCGCAATCGCGGGCCGCTTACGGTGATCTCGATAGCGGCTGTGTCTGCAGCATTTCCGACGAGCAGGTTGGCGATTGAAAACGAAAATGGATCCAGCGCACCTGAGCGACCGACGCCGAGATGACGCCAGCCGTGGCGACCGCGATCTTGCACACTGCTAAGCAAGCCTGGCGCTAAAACCATCACGCTCATACCGACGATCCCCGGGGTTCGCTTGCATTGACGAAGCGCACGATGTCGCCGGGCTGGAGCAGGGCAGGTTTCTCGAGGGTTGCATCGAACAGAATTGCTTCGGTTTGTCCGATGATCTGCCAACCGCCCGGGCCGCTGCGTGGATAGATGCCGGTCTGCGCGCCGGCGATGCCGACACTGCCGGCACTGACAAGCGTGCGCGGGGTGGCATGGCGTGGCATCGACAGCTTCGGATCCATGCCGATCAAATACGGGAATCCTGGTGCGAAACCGAGCATGGCAACGCGGTACTCGACCGAGCAGTGTCGATTGATCAACTCTTCCGGGGACAGCCCGGCATGCGCGGCCACCCCCTCAAGATCAGGTCCGAATTCACCACCATAGCGAACATCGATGGTATGACAGCACGTGCGTGCCGTGGTGCTTTCTCCAGCACTCTCGAATCGTCGCGACGCGAGCCAGCGGCGCGGTTCGGCGAGGGGTTCGGCCGCATCCGCAAACGCGTCAAGATCGACACACAAGGCCAGTGTGGCAAACGCCGGGACGATATCGATCAACCAAACCGGTCGTTCGCGCCGCAAGGTGGCGGCATAGGCGTGAACACGCTGATTGATCGCGACATCGACGGAATCACCGAAGCGCAACAACAGCGCATCCTCGCCGAGGGTTTCGACGACGAACAAGTCGCTCATGCCCGCAACAATTCCTGCAGGCGGTCGATCCGCTCGACCAGAGCTTCGGGCGTGTACGGATTCGCCTCGACTCGACCCCAGACCGGCGCGGGCCAGGCGGGGTCATCCTCGAAACGGGCGATGACGTGCACGTGCAATTGAGCGACGACATTGCCAAGGGCGGCGACATTGAGTTTGTGCGGACGGAACGCATCGCGTAGCAGGTGAGCAGCGCGATCGGCTTCGGCGCTCAGTTGGTGACGTTGCTCGGCATCGAGATCGATCAGCTCGCGTGCAGCGATCACACGCGGCACGAGGATCAGCCAGGGATAGTTCGCGTCGTCCATCAGGCGTAAGTCGCTCAGCTCGAAGCAGCACAACGGATGCGTGTCGCTGGCGAGCTGTGGATCGAGTTCGAAATGCTCGGGTTTCATGAGGGGCCTCCGAGGTGTTGCGCGAAGAATGCCAGTGTACGCGCGCGCGCCAGTGCGGCGCTCTCCGGGGCGAAGTCATGGCGTGGGTCACAGTTGAAGCCGTGGCCCGCGGGATAGACATAAATTTCGGCATCGGGGAGGCATTGGCGGTGCCGTTCAATCGCCTCCTTGGGTATTGATCTGTCTTTAGACCCAAAGTGGAATTGCAGCGGAGCGGTGAACGTCTCATGCAGCCAGGCGACGTTGCGCGCGCCGTAATAACTGACTCCGGGGAGACCGAGTCGGCTCGCCGCCAGCATCGCGATGGTGCCGCCCCAGCAATAGCCGACCACGCCGATCTTGCCGGCCGAGCGAATCGCTTCGGCGGCACTGCCGACATCGGACATGACCTGATCGATATCGAGCTCGGCGATCAAGGCGCGACCGCGTGCGATCCCGGCCGCGTCGTAGTTGAGTTCGACATCGCTCTCGACATGATCGAAGAACGCCGGTGCAATCGCTACATAACCGGCTTCGGCGAAGCGTTCTACAACATCGCGGATATGCGCGTTGACGCCGAAAATCTCCTGGATGACGACAATGCCGCCTTTTGGTCGACCTTCGGGTTTGGATATCCAGGCGCCGATGCATTGCATGCCGCTACTGGTCAATCTCAATGTTTCACCCATGGCTTTCACTTGCCTGCTGCAGTCATCGTCGTCGGGCACGACAGGAAGAATGCTATCGCGTTTGCGACAAGGCCAATGGATCGGGTTCGACCTTCCCGCACTCTGGTATTGCTCCGCTATCATTCACGGCCACCACGTGTTGGTCCGCTGTTGAGCCGTGCTTCCGGGGTAAAACCTTGCGCCTTGTCGTCCCTGCCATCGAATCTGCCGATCCACGGGTGTTTGAACGCCAGCCCTTGATGGATTGGTTCGGGCAATTTGATCTGCCCGGGCGACGTGAGCGCTGGCCGACGATCGATGAACTCGACGGCTTGCGTCTCCAGGTCGCGCAATTCGACGGTATCGAGCGACCGCGTTTCTCTGCGCAATCGGTGGATCTGCTCACTGATGGTTTGCACTACGAGGAACGCATCCTGCGCGGGCAACTGGCTACCCGCGCGAACAACTGGCATGACCTGTTGAACGCCCTGGTCTGGCTGCGTTATCCGCGCATCAAACATGCCCTCAATGTGGCGCAATGTGCCGATATCGTCCATGTCGGGCCTCGCGAGCGGACTCGTGCGCAATGCGCGATGACCCATTTTGATGAGGGCGGTTCTATCGTCCTGTGCAGTGATCCAGACCTCGTCGCGTTGTGGGATCAACACGATTGGCTTGGTTTGTTCTGGCGCGAGCGATCGGCCTGGGGCGTGCGTATTGCGGTGCAGGTGTTCGGTCATGCGACACTTGAACTCGCGTTGCAACCACAGCGCCTGCTGACCGCCAAGTGCATTGTGCTGATGACCGATGCCGAGACCATCGCCCGCCTGCACGCCGACGCTGCCCCGGTCCGTCGTACAATCGATTCGCGCGTAGCTGACCTGATTGCCGAAGGCCGTGTGCTGGCGGATCCACAGAATCTGCGCCCCTTGCCACTCTCCGGAATCCCGGATTGGCATGTCGATGCGATCGACGATTCTTTCATCCGCGATGCGCCCTGTTTTCGACCCTTGCGTCCAGGCCGACGCTATCCGCCTGCCAGCACGCTTTGACGCCGAGTATGCGGCGTGTCCTGCTGTCGTGGGAGCGGCTTCAGCCGCGATGCCTTTGCGCGATTCAGTGAAGCATCGCTACTGAAGCCGCTCCCACGAAAACCCCGCGACTGAAACGAGCCCTCGTAACATCGCGGCTGAGGTCGCGTCCTGCAAAAAGCGTGCGGATTGCCTGTTCCGGGGAACTTTTTGCGTCCCGCTGGGGTACATTGCGGGTCGCTCGCAATCCCCGACGCCTGATCCACCCGGTTTCCTGCCCCGGTGGGTGCAAAGTGCCGGGATTCCCTGCGATGAACGATCGCTTCGCCTTATCCGGTGGAGCCTGCATGATTTCGGAACTTCAGGGTGATTCGAACATGATAGAAACCCATGCTCTTGGAAAACGCTACGGTGATCTGGTCGCCGTCGATGGCATCACCTTCACGGTGGAGCCAGGTCAGGTGCTCGGCTTCCTCGGCCCGAATGGCGCCGGCAAGTCGACCACGATGAAGATGATCGCGGGCTTTCTCGCGCCGACCTCGGGCAGCGCGAAAGTCTGTGGTTTTGATGTCGAGGCGCAGCCGATCGAGGCCAAGCGCGTGGTCGGCTACCTGCCGGAAGGTGCGCCAAGCTACGGTGAAATGACGGTCCGCCAGTTTCTCGGCTTTATCGCCGATATACGGGAAATCCCGGCTGGCGCACGCAGCAAGCGCTTTGACGACGCGGTTGGCCGACTCAATCTCGATGGGGTGCTCGAGCAGCCCATTGAAACGCTGTCGAAAGGCTTCAAGCGTCGCGTCGGTCTGGCTCAAGCCATCCTGCATGATCCCAAGGTGTTGATTCTCGACGAGCCGACCGATGGCCTCGACCCAAACCAGAAGCACGAGGTGCGCACGCTGATCAATGCGATGGCACGCGACAAGACGATCATCGTCTCGACCCATGTTCTCGAAGAGGTCCGCGCCGTATGCAGCCGCGCGATCATCATCGCCAAAGGCCGGGTGCTTGCCGATGCCACGCCAGCCGAACTGGAAGCACGCTCACGCTATTACCAGGCGGTCTCGCTGACTGCCACCGACACCAAGGCGGCCAAGGAAGCATTGTCGCGCGTGGCTGATGTCGCCTCGATCGAGGTGGATGCCCAGGATGGCCGCATCACCGCATTCCCGAAGCCCGGCAAGCAGATTTTTGTCGCGGTCAACGAGGTGCTGCAAGAGCGCAACATCGTCGTGCGCGAACTCGCCCTTGAAGGCGGTCGACTCGATGAGGTGTTCCGCACGATCACCCAGGGCAGGGCAGAGGAGGAGCACGCATGAGCGCGATCACCACCGTGTGCAAACGCGAGTTGCGCAGTTATTTCGCGACGCCAGTCGCCTACGTCTTCATCGTGATCTTCCTCGTCCTGTCGAGTGCGTTCACGTTCTACCTCGGCAATTTCTACGAGCGCGGCCAAGCCGATCTGCTGCCGTTCTTCAGCTTCCTGCCATGGTTGTATCTATTCCTCGTGCCGGCCGTATCGATGCGGTTGTGGTCGGAAGAACGCAAGAGCGGCACGATCGAATTGTTGCTGACCCTGCCGATCACGATGTGGCAGGCAGTGATGGGCAAGTTCCTTGCCGCCTGGTTCTTCATCGGCATCGCGCTCGCGCTGACCTTTCCGTTGTGGCTCACGGTCAACTATCTCGGTGATCCGGATAATGGCGTGATCTTCGCCAGCTATCTCGGTGCGTGGCTGATGGCCGGCGCGTTTCTCGCGATCGGCTCATGCATCTCGGCGGCGACGCGAAATCAGGTGGTCGCTTTCATCCTGACCGTCGTCGTCTGCTTTCTGCTGGTCATGGCGGGTTTCCCGCTCGTGCTCGATGCGTTTCGCTCGTGGGCTCCGCAGATACTGGTCGATGCAATCGCCAGCTTGAGTTTTCTTACCCACTTCTCCTCGATCAGCAAGGGCGTGATCGATCTTCGCGATCTGCTCTATTTCATCCTGATGATCGGCTTCTGGCTGTACGCCAGCGCGATCGTGATCGACCTGAAAAAAGCCGACTGAGGAAGCCTGACCATGACATCCAATCGCAAGACCCTCTCCGGCGGCGCACTGATCATCCTGATCGTGCTGTTCATCGGCCTCATGCTCGTCGTCAATGTGTTGTTCCGTGGCGCGCGGGTCGACCTTACCCAAAACAACCTGTACACCTTGTCCAGTGGCACCCAGGAAATCCTGTCCAAGCTGGATGAGCCGATCAACCTGTACCTGTTCTACTCGGACAAGGGCACGCAGAACATCCCGCAACTGCGCACTTATGCAACCCGCGTGCGCGAATTGCTTGAAGAAATGGTCGCGCGCTCGAACGGCAACATCCATCTCGAAGTAATCGATCCGCTGCCATTCTCCGAAGACGAGGATCGCGCTACGACCTACGGCTTGCAGGCGGTTCCGATCACGGCGGGCGGCGAAACGGTCTTTCTCGGCCTGGCTGGAACCAACTCGACCAATGGTCAGGCGGCAATCCCGTTCTTCCAGCCGGACAAGGAATCCTTCCTCGAATACGACGTGGCCAAACTGATCCATGAACTGGCCACGCCGAAGAAACCCGTGGTCGGACTGATATCAAGTTTGCCGATGGGCGTCGGCTTTGACCCGGAGACGCGGCAGATGCGCGATCCCTGGGCGATCCAGCAGCAACTCTCGCAATCCTTTGATGTGCGGGACATGAACCCCGGTGGCATCAAGAGCATCGATCCCGACATCAGCGTGCTTGTGCTCGTGCATCCGAAGCAGCTTTCCGACGAGGCGCAATATGCGATTGACCAGTTCGTCCTGCGTGGCGGGCATTTGCTGGTCTTCGTTGATCCTGATGCCGAACTCGATACCAGCGGTGCCGATCCGGAAAATCCACAGGCGGCAATGTTTGCCGATCATTCCTCGGATCTGCCCAAGCTGTTCAAGGCCTGGGGCATCGATTACGACCCCGAGACCATTGTTCTCGATCGTGCTCGCGCAGTGGCGGTCAGTGTCGGTCAGGGCCGTGCCCCGGTGCATCATCCGGGCATCATCGGCTTGACCAGTGCCGACCTCAATCACGATGACGTGGTCACCGCCAATCTCGAAACGATCAATGTTTCGAGTGCTGGCTATTTCGGCTTGGCCAAGGATGCAACAAGCAAGCTCGTGCCGCTGATGCAAAGCTCCGGTGATGCGATGACAACGCCGGTCAGCCGATTGAAAATGCTGCCCGATCCGAGTGCCTTGCTCACTGACTTCAAGCCAACGGGTGAGCGTTACGTGATTGCCGGGCGCGTCGAGGGCAAGTTCAAGACTGCGTTTCCGGATCGCAACGAGGCCGGCCATCTGGCCGAGTCGAAAGAGGATGGCCAGATCGTGCTGGTCGCCGACACCGACCTGCTGGCCGATCGGCTTTGGGTACAGGTACAGAATTTTCTCGGTCAGAAGATCATTAACGCATTTGCCAACAACGGCGATTTGGTGCTCAACACGATCGACAACCTGACCGGTTCCTCGGCGCTGATTTCGATTCGAGGTCGCGCCACTTCGCAGCGGCCATTCACCACCGTAGAGGCTCTCAAGCGCAGTGCCGATGACCGTTTCCGTGCGAAGGAAAAAGAGTTGCAGCAGGAGCTGCAAGAGACCGAGCGCAAGCTGGCCCAGTTGCAGAGTGCGAAAACGAACGACCAAGCCTTGATCCTGTCGTCCGAGCAGAAATCGGAGCTCGACAAGTTCGTCAAACGCAAGGCCGAGATCCGCAGGGAGCTTCGCGATGTGCGTCGCTCGCTCGATGCCGAGATCGAATCACTCGGCAGTCGTCTCAAGTTCCTCAACATCGTGCTTGTGCCCTTGCTCGTTACCTTGATCGCGTTTGGATTTGCGGTGTGGCAGGTACGCCGGCGCAAATCTGCTTGAACCGGGAAAGAACAAATGATTAATATGAAAAATGTGATCTGGCTCAGTGTCGCCACGTTGGCCGTTGGCATCGTCGCTTTGGCGGTCCAGCAATCGCGCGAGCCAGTCAGTAATTTCAGCGATCAGGCCAGGCCGCTGGTGGCTGACCTCGCTGATCACGTCAACGACGTCAGCCGCATGGTCATGACCACGGCGAACAAGAAAGTCGTCGTGACCCTGGACAAGAAAGACGGCATCTGGACCGTGGCCGAGAAGGGCAATTACCCGGCCGATCTGGGCAAGCTGCGCGAGTATCTGCTCAAGCTCGCCGATACGAAACTGGTCGAGAAGAAAACCGCAAAGCCCGATCGTTACGCTGATATCGGTCTGTCGGATATCAGTGATCCGAAGGCCAAGGGAGTGGCTATCGAGATCGATGGCCTCGCCGCACCCGTCGGTTTCATCGCCGGCATCTACAACGCCCAAGGCGGCGGCACTTATGTCCGGCGCACTTCCGAGGAACAAAGCTGGTTGGCCACGGGCAATCTGATTCCAGACAAGGAACCGGCCAACTGGCTGCGCAAGGAACTCGCGGATATTCCTTCGGACCGCATCGCCTCGGTGACGATCACCCACGCCGATGGCAAAGTACTGCGCGTGTTCAAAGACCAGGCTTCGGATCCGCACTACACGATTGCCGACATGCCGAAGGGGCGCGAGCCGACTTCGGAATTTGCCGCCAATGGTCTGGCTGGGGTGCTGGCCGATCTGAAGCTTGATGATGTCGCGTCAGCCAGCGACGTTGCCGTGCCGGACAAGGTCACTGAGGTTCGCTATGTGACGTTTGACGGCGTGATCGTCGATGCCAAGGCATGGCAGGTCGGCGACACGCACTACGTCGCGCTGTCCGCTTCAGAAGACAAAAATCTCGCGCAGAAGCATGTCGATGCCGAGCTGGCCGGCGAAATCGCTGCAGCCGAAGCCGACAAGGCCAAGCCGGCTGCAGAAAATCCGGCCGCTACCGAGACCGCTGCTGAGAAGCCTGAGCCGACTGAGACCGCGGAAGAGGCCGACGCAAAACCTGCGCTCGACCCGGCCATCGATCGTGAGCAACGCCTCGCTGCAATCGCTTCGGAAGTCGAAAAGCTCAATGCGGCCTTCAATGGCTGGAGCTTCGTCCTGCCAGGCCACAAGATCGGCAATATCGACAAGACCATGGAAGAGTTGCTCAAGCCGCTTGAGCCGAAGTCAACGAACGACAAGTCGAAACCCGGCAAATAGCGCCGATCCAGGGTTAGACGGAAAGCGGGAACCGGAACTTGCTGTCGTAGGGCGGGAGATATCCCGCCTTCTGCGCATGTTCCGGAGTGTGTGCAATGGATATGGCTGGCTAATTCCCCGCTCGCGGCGGGATACGCTTCGCTGCTCCCGCCCTCCAACCGCCACCGCCCGATTCCCGTCTATGATTGCCTGACAGTCGAATCTCATCGACCCTTCCAAATCCTGTGAAATGACTGAAATCGACATGCTTCGTCGCAGCGCCGGAATCGCGGCCTGTCTGTTCGCCGGTACGGCCGTGCTTGCCGGCGCTTTTGGTGCGCATGCCTTGCGCGATCACCTTGGACCCGACGCGATCGCGATCTGGCGCACCGCCGTCGACTATCAGTTCTGGCACGCGCTGGCGCTGCTCGGCATTGCCAGCCTGTCGCGACAGCCGGCGCCCGCTTTGCGTTGGGCAAGGCACGCATTTGTTGCCGGTATCATCATCTTCAGCGGCAGCCTTTATGCGCTCGCCCTGGGTGCGCCGCGTGCGACCGGCATCCTGACGCCATTCGGCGGCCTTGCCTTTGTCATTGGATGGGTTTGTCTGCTTGTGTTCTTCGTGCGCTCGCAGACTCGTTGAGTCCGTTGTCGCCTTGCGATCCAGCACGAATTGCAGTCGTGAATTGCGTACCGGTGCGCAATTCGTCGCAGCGATGCAGCGCACAAGAGCATTTTTCGGTGGAAGGGGCATAATCGGTCGAACAAGCGTTCGAACCAATGATCAACCACGGAGAAAGACATGTCGCTACTGACTCGGCGTAAATCACGAAACGGATGTTCCTTGTTGATAGC
>CAJDVM010000137.1_pt1 | contig 10182 bp, 6 predicted proteins | sample 7391251 | NCBI WGS metagenome assembly CAJDVM01 (sample SAMEA7055693, study PRJEB34461) | soil metagenome | biome: terrestrial ecosystem; feature: Peninsula; material: soil | place: Antarctica | collected 2016 | reverse complement strand
CGGCTTCCATGATCCTTCGACAGTCAAGGTTTGATGTCCCTCGAACGATCGCGTGCCGAAGCTTGTTTTTGCGGCGCGAAACGATTCCAGCGCGGTCTTTGGCAAGGCTTCCTCGATGACGTGAAACGCGATGCCGTGCTGGCTGAGCTTCGCCCCCACCCAGGCGGCATGGGCTGCCGGCACCACATAGCCGCCTCGCGGAGCGGTGATTTTGACATTAGGCTGCACATCGTCACGTAGTGGAATCTTCCAGATAATCGGCTTCGATTCATCGTAACGCGTCATCAAGGTGCCCGAGATCTCCGAGGGTGTTCGCGTGTAGGCATAGCCGCGAAAGTCGATCAGATGACTCTTTTCGGTCGCTTTGTAGCTAAGCGGTACTTCGCTGCCGCCAATTTGAGCAGCGCGTTGATCAGCGGCTGCAGCAACTTGCTGCCAATCGCTGCCGCGCGCGGCGGTCAGTTCGAGCACGTCGATGATGGTGTTGCGTGTGGCGTGAACGCGGGTCGCATAGTCCTTCCATGAGTGGGTTTCAACGAGGATGCCGAAGCGGTTGCGCAACGTCATGTAGCCATGCGAAAAGCGCGGCGGTGCCACGCCGCACTCAAACCCCGATTCCGGATCATCTTCAATGACAAACGAGGGATAGAACGAAAGTGGCAGCGAGCCCTGCTTGGCGAGCATGTCGACGATCGATGTGCGTAACGCCAAACCGGCTTGACGCAACTCGGCATCACCCGAATACACGGGTTCGATATTGATCGAGATGTCGTGCTCGAATTGCGCGCCATCGGTGACGTGCAGGTCGACCAGGGCGATGGGATCCCACGCATTCATCAGCGAAAGCATGGCCTGCATCTCGGGTGCATCGGCCTTGACGTAGTCGCGGTTGAGATTGAGGTTCTGTGCCGTTGCGCGCCAGCCCATCTCCTCGGGGCCGCGCTGGTTCGGTCGGTTCCAGGCCTTGAAGCGTTCGTGGCCATCGACGTTGAATATCGGTACGAAAACCCACACGAGCTTGTCCAGCGTACCCTTCGCGGCGCGACCCTCAAGAACTTCGCGCAAAGCCAGGAAGCCGGCATCCTTGCCATCACTCTCGCCGGAATGGATACCGCCCTGCATCAACACCACGGGCAGTTTCCGCGCCTTTGATTCATCGGCGCTCAGGACACCGCTGCGCGAGACGACAAGGGCCTGCATGGGCCGACCTTCCGGTGTCTTGCCAAATTCAATGCAGCGCACGGCATCGGGATACTTCGCGGCGAATGCAGCACACAGACGGATGACTTCGTCGTATCGACCGGTGCGCTTGAACGTGGATTGTTCTGCGACGGTAGTGAGCGATTGCGGTGCGGCAATCGCAGAGGGCATGACAAGCAGGGCAAGCAGGATGGTCAAGACGGTACGCATCATTGGAGGCTGCCGTTGGAAGAATCTGCGGATATTAACAGTCTGTCGAACTTTGCCGATTGGCGCGAAAGCTTGTGCACCGCAGAAACCACGCGTCAACCGCTTGTCATCTTTTCATAAGCGACAAAGCGGGTGGCGTGCTTGTCCATGGCCGGTTCTGCGATGATTTCAGTCTCGCCGATCTGGGCCGCTTGCGTTGTCGCGAGCCGAGCTTGGATCTGCGCAGCCGTGAGCACGACAGGCTGTGAACGATCCGGGGCTTGCGCTGCGTAGACGATCCCGCCGTGCGATGCGAACCGCGCTGTCTCACTGAAATGCAGACATCGATGATAGGGAGCTTCGATGGTCTTTTCACCGACGATCCATCTATCGGCCGGTGCGCGATCGACGCGACGATGAACTATGTGAATCGGTTCGATAGCCGGAAATGTTTCCAGCATGTTTACGAGTGCTTCGGCCACGTGTTGCAAAGATCGTTTCATAAAGAAGCTCTCTGCGCGCAGCATTGAAGATGCGCAGGTGTTCCGCGCAGTATCCCGCAATGGCGAAGTTTCCACGCCGGGAGAGGATTGGCGCTGGTATGCTCGAATCTGCCGCCATGACTGCCTGACACAAGGACCCTTGCCATGACTCTCTTGATTCTCGGTTTGCTGATTTTCCTCGGCATCCACTCGGTACGGATTTTCGCCGATGGCTTTCGCCGCCGCATGATCACCAAGCTGGGCAAGAATGGCTGGAAAGGGCTCTACGCCGTGATTTCACTGGTTGGCTTCGTGTTGATCATCTATGGCTTCGGTCTTGCCCGTCAGCAACCGGCGCTGCTCTACGTGCCACCGCTCGCGCTGAGACACGCCAATTCGCTGTTCACCCTGCTTGCCTTTTTCTTCGTTGTCGCCGCCTATGTGCCGCGCAACCACCTCAAGGCCTGGATCGGTCATCCAATGCTCGCCGGAGTAAAGCTCTGGGCCGTAGGGCATCTGCTCGCCACCGGTTTCCTGCATGACGTCATTTTGTTCGGCACCTTCCTTGTCTGGGCCATCGTGCTGTTTGCCGTTTCACGCCGTCGCGATCGACGTGATGGCATTCGTTATCCGGCTGGGACAATCGTCGGCGACGTGCTCACCGTCGTAATTGGCGCCGCAGCGTGGGCAGGGTTCGCATTCTGGGCGCACCTGCACTGGATCGGAATGAGTCCCTTCCGCTGATCCTCTGGGCGCACCTGCACTGGATCGGAATGAGTCCCTTCCGCTGATCCGTGTTCGTCAGCATCGGACATCCGCTAATCATCACAAATCAGTGGGAATGTCACTGAGTCATGAACCACTGATGTGACTGCTGCGGGGCTGCTCGATCGCCTGTTCCGCTAGACTTGCAGGCATGTCTTCATCCTCAAATCTTCCAGCCACCCATCCGTGGCTGCTTTCCGTCGCGCCGATGATGGACTGGACCGATCGACACTGCCGCTATTTCCATCGGCTGTTGTCGCCGAACGCACGTCTTTACACCGAGATGGTGACTTCGCCGGCGTTGATTCACGGCGATCGCGAGCGCTTGCTCGGGTTTGATTCGTTAAGAGCATCCCGTGGCTTTGCAGCTTGGCGGTTCCGATCCGCGTGAGCTGGCCGCGGCGGCGCGCATCGGCGAGCAGTTCGGCTATGACGAAATCAACCTCAATATCGGCTGTCCGTCCGATCGCGTGCAATCCGGGCGCTTCGGTGCCTGCCTGATGCACGAACCTGCGCTGGTTGCGGACTGCTTTGCCACGATGCAGGAGGCGGTGTCGATTCCGGTCACGGTCAAGTGCCGGCTAGGTGTCGATGCCCAGGATGAGTACGTCGATCTCCAGCACTTTATTGAAACCGTCAGCGCCCGGGGCTGCACGGTATTCGTTGTGCATGCGCGAAAGGCGTGGTTGAAAGGTCTTTCACCGAAGGAAAATCGTGATGTGCCGCCGCTCAACTACCAGCGCGTGTATCAGCTGAAGCGAGATTTTCCGGCTCTTCAGATCATCATCAACGGTGGCATCGACCGTGTGGCCGATGTGCAGGAGCACCTGCAGCATGTCGACGGAGCCATGCTCGGGCGTGTCGCCTATCACGAGCCCTATCGATTGGCCGAGCTCGAACAAGCGCTGTACGGAACGGCTCTGCCACCACGCGAAGACGTAATCGGGAAAATGCGCCCCTACGTCGAGGCGCATCTGGCCGCGGGTGGCAAGCTCCAGCACGTCAGTCGACATATGCTGGGGTTGTTCCAGGGCCTGCCCGGGGCACGCATCTGGCGGCGACACCTCAGCGAAAATGCGCACCGAGCCGATGCCGACTTCAGGGTTGTCGAGGAGGCCTTGTCGCATTGCCTGAATCAGATCCGCGCCCACGCCGCCTGACTCGATTCGGTGTGAGCCGATTGGCTGACTTTCTACGCATTACCTGCCAAGTGAGTCGGGTGCCAGATCGCTAATGGCAGTTCAGCAAACTGCGTTTGTAGCGTAATATCCGGAATGTTAAGTTCATGTTATCTTTGTCGGCACCGTCAAGCCGTCAGAACCTTTTAGCTCAATTGGGGAGTGCAAGAATGAAGAAGTTGCTCGTAACTGCGGTGGCAATCGGACTGATCGGCATGACCGGCAGTGTATTTGCAATCACCGACAATGAGGCCAACGCGAGCCTTCCGTTCAGTTTTTCAAATCCGGGTGCGCGTGCACTCGGCATGGGTGGTGCGTTCCTCGGTCTTGCCGATGATGCCTCTGCGGCGTATGCCAATCCTGCCGGTCTGACCCAGTTGGTCAGCCCCGAAGTATCGGCGGAATTCCGCTCGGTCAGCACCAACACGCGCTGGCTCAATGGCGGCACCGCCCAGTTCAACGGTTTCAATTCTTCGGGTGTTGACTACTCCTCGCAAGACGACCGCACCAATTCGCTGCGTTCATTTTCTTTCGTCTATCCGGGCGAGCGGGTGTCGTTTGCGATCTACCGTTATGAAGTCATCAACTACGAGTCCGTCTTCCGGAGTGCCGGTGCCGCGACCACCTCCGGTGATGGCAGCGGTTATACAAGCTATGTTTTCCCCTATGACGTCAATACCAGCGTCGGCATCGATACCTATGGTGCGGCGATGGGGTTCAAGGTCAATGATCGCCTTTCGTTCGGCCTGGGAATCAACTACTACCTGCTCGACATCAGTACCACGACGGATCGCTTTGAGCTTGATGGCTCGCAACTGGGTCGTGAAGCAAATCTCAATGGCGATGGCAAAATCGGCTTTACGCTCGGTGCACGCATGGTGTTCACCGACTGGCTCAGTGGTGGACTCTCGTATCGGCAAGCGCCAGGGTTGGGTTATGACGCGAATGTTTCGACACCGAATTTCCCCGGCGAACCCAGTGCGGCTCTTCGCACCGAATTGAACGTGCCCGACGTCTTTGGCATTGGCTTGAGCCTGCGCCCGAGCGACGCATGGGTCATCAACCTCGATGTCAGCCGGGTTTATTACTCACAGGTGACGGACGATATGGTTTCGCTGTTCGGTTCCGACCAGACCACGGGTCTTGACCCACTCAGGCTCAGCGATGGCACCGAGGTTCGTCTCGGCGCCGAATACACCTTTGCAACCACGCATCCGTTCAGTCTGCGCGCGGGTGCCTGGCGTGATCCGGCACACGAACTGGTCTATCGCGGCACTCCGCCGAATTTCGATCCGGCGACCCAAGGTTTTGAACCCAATGCCGTGACCTTCTCGTCCGGGCGCAAAGGCAGTCAAACCCACTATGCGTTTGGTGCCGGTATGGCCTTCAGCAGGTTCCAGATCGATATTGGTGCGGACTTTTCGGATACCTCCGACACTGTGTCGGCTTCGGGCGTGTTCCGCTTCTGATCGATCGCGGACCGACGTCGGTCCCCGATTCCCGTTATCCCGGTTGTCGACTGGCGCCGGGATGACGATGGTTCCACAACAAACCCGCAGGTGCTGCTTGCTCAGCGTGCGTTCGAGTTGTAGTAACGGATGAATTTCGGCGAGAAATAATCGGTATCCGGCTTCAGCGAGGCATCTGTGGCGCGTGCCTGCTCGACCGCCTTTCGCGCGATCCCTTCCGCATCGGCCATTTGTCCCAATTGACTTAAATTGAATGCGGCAGCAGCGCGCAATATCAGCATGTGCCAGCGCAGGCGTTGCGTGGGCGGCACTTGATTGCTGAGCGTGAGTACGTCGGTATAGCGTCCCCCCAGATACGCATCAACCAGGGGGCGCAGGATCTGCGCCGAAATAGACGAGGATTCACGGGTTTCTGTTGTTGGTGGCCGAGTGGGTGGGGGCGCCTGCGCAAGCGGCCGCGATGGCGCCGGCGTTATCGGTCGTGCTGGCGTCGGTTCGGCCCGCGGTAGTGGTGCTGTTGGCGCGGCTGGTGTTTCCGATTGGGGTGTCTGGCCCTGACGCACGAGTCGGCTGCTGCATTCGACGCGGCCCTGGGTTTCCTCGTCAGAGAGCGCTGGGACGCCGTTGACAATGGCGGCATTGCCGCCCTGCGCCCACAACGCCAGCGCCTTGTCACAATCACCGAGGCGCAAGGCGGCCAGCCCGGCATAATGTTGCGGAACATAGGGTTCGTAACGCTGGCCGTACAGGCGCACACGCTCGACGGGTTTGGAATTTCCGGCGAGCGCGGCCTGCATGTGGCGATCGACGTCCGCCCAGCGACCGTCCTTCGCGGCTTCCAGACCACGCGCGTAGTCCTGCTTCCAGTCGGCCAGTGCCGGTGTCGCCACGAGGGCGAGCAGGATCAGCAGGTGGCGCAACTCAGAGCCCCGCATGCTTGAGATACTCCTCGGCGCTCAAAGTCGGGAAGCTGCCGCTGGCTTGGCTGCTTTTGCCAGCACTGACTCGCGCGAACGCCGATACGGTCTTGCCGGATTGCGGATGGCGCAGGGTCACGTAATAGCTGCCGGCAGGAAGGGTCAGAGTCAGTGGTGTCGTGCGTTCTTCGGGAAGATCAACGGGCTTGCGGGCGGCATCCAGCACCCCATCGACGATGCCCCAAGGCAGGGCGTTGATCACGAGCTCGCCATTCTGCGCAGCGAGTTCGACCTTGCGTTGCTCCTCAAGGGCGCTGATCCGCGATTTTGCCGAAGACTCGATTGCATCCAGCGTCTTGCTATTACCCAAGGCGTTGACCGCGATGCCGATCGCGGCCAAGCTCGCCTTGCCGGCATCGAGGTTCGCGGCATTGCGCATGTCGTCGGCAAGGACATCGAGCAGTTGTTGCTCGTAGCGCGCACTCTGGTCAGAGCCAGCCGCGCGCAAGGCGAGGATGGCGTCGATGGCCGCCTTGGCATCCTTGCCGACCAGCGGGCGTTGCTGGAAAAGATCGGCCAGACGGCGCTCAGTCGCCAGGCGCTCGGTGTTGGCCGTTTCAACGGATTCGCGCTTGCGCACCTCGGCAATCTGTTCGGCAATCCGTGTATCGCCAGGGTAGGCCACGGCTGCGGCCGCTGCCAGCGGTAGCGCAACTGCAAGATCATTGCGCTCGCTGGCGCCGCGTAACGCAGGGTTTCGAGCACATCACGCGCGTTGTCTTTTGCCGGCGGCAGCAAACGGCCCGACGCAATCGCCGAGCGGGCCAGGTTGAGTTGTGAGGCTATTGCGGCGCGCCGTGTACCCAATGCTTGTTGCGCGTTGTCACGGATGCTCGCCGCTGCATTCAATTCGGGATCGACACGCAAGGCCAGCTCGGCCCGGTCAAGCGCTAACCCCAACTCGCCGCGCGATTGTGCTGATTTCGCGTCTGCGACCAGGCGTACCGCCAGCTTCTGCTGGAAGGCATTGACCTTGCCGCTGTCCTGGTTGATTTGGCGCGCCTGCTCAAACCACTCAAAAGCATTGTCGCCGGCCGGCTCGCTGATACGGTCCACCATCAATGCAGACTCTGCCTTGCCAAGCAGGTCGGTGATGCGTGCTTTGTTTGCGTCGATCTTGAGTGTGTTGGCGACCTCCTGGCTGAGCGCGGCGTAGGCGGGATCCGTGCCGAATTCCGCGCGCAGTTCGCCTAGTTCGCGCTCGACGGCAGCGGTATCGCCGGACGCGAGCAGATCGCGAATACGTGCGAACTCGGCATCGGTGATGGCCTTCAGGCGCGCCTGCACCTGTTTGTCCAAAGGCGCCAGGCTGAGCGCTGTGCGCAGCAACGCGTAGGCGCCATCGGGCCCCGTGCGCTGCTTGCGCTTCTCGGCATCGTCGGCCTTCTTGAGCAATTCATTGACGCGTTCGATGGCCAGTCGATGGTTCTGTTCGGCAGCGATGCGCTGAATGAGGGTTTGCACCGCGGCATCTTCCGGCGCGACCAGCATGGCTTGGTTGGCGGTCTCGCTGGCGGCTTCGAGATTTCCGCTGTTCAGCGATTCTTCCGCGTCGCCGCGCAAGGTCGTCGCGATCTGGGTCAGCAGCTCAAGGCCGCGCTCATTGCCCGGATCCTTTTGCAGCACTTTCTGGACATCTTCAAATGCATTCGCTCCCGGTGGCGCGAGCAGATCGCCGCTCTCGATCAGGCGGTCGGCCTCGCGCAGCAAGGTGCGCACGAGATATTGGTCGTCCACGCTCAATCTGTGCGGCTTGAATACCGCCCAGAGCACAAAGGCAAGAATGACCACGCCCATTCCCGCCGCCAGCGTCGCGAGCAGCCGCGGCCGCCGCAGCGCCCGGTTGATCATTGAGGTCGTCGTGTGCTGGTTGATCGACGGGTCGGTCTGCGGCATGCGCAGAAGGTCGAGGGCGAAGCCGCTGTCGCCGGTGTACTCGCCCGAGAAGCCCAGCGCGCGCAGGCGTTCGGAGGCGCTCGCCGTGGTGACCGCACCGAGTTGCTTGACCAAGGCCTCATTGCTGACAACCAGCCCACGCAGTGCCTTGACGAAATCCTGCAGGTTGGCGAAGCGCTCGTTGGGTTCCTTGGCCAGCATGCGATCAAAGATCGGCTGCAGCGGACGCAGGTCATCGGGCAAGGGTGGCGGCGGCTGCAGGGCGTGGCCCATCAGCACGGCCATCGGATTTTCGCCGGTGAATGGCGGATTGCCGGTCAGCATTTCGTAGAACAGGACGCCGAGCGCGTATTGATCGGCGCGGCCATCGATGTCGCGGCCGGCGGCCTGCTCGGGACTCATGTAGGTCGGCGTGCCGAGAACGAGGCCGGTCTGGGTGATCCGCGATGCCAGCACATCGGAATGCTTGGCGATACCGAAGTCAGTCAACACCGGCGTGGTCGGATCGCGGAACATCACGTTCGATGGCTTCAAGTCGCGATGAATCACGCCATTGCGATGCGCATACTCGAGTCCGTTGGCGAGTTGCACGACAACACCGATCGCCTCGCCGAGCGAGAGTCCGCTGCGCATGCGCTCGGCAAGCGTTCCGCCCTCGAGCAACTCCATCGAGATGTAGGCGATGTCGTCGCGGGTGACGATGTCATAGACGGCGACGATATTGCGATGGGGAAGCTTGGCCATGGTGCGGCCTTCGAGCAGGAAGCGCCGCTCGAACTCCGGCATTGGTCCGCTGCGCGCGCGCAGCTCGCGACGCATGATCTTGATCGCGACCTTGCGATCGAGCGAATGCTGGATGGCGAGATAGACGGTCGCCATGCCGCCCTCGCCCAGCTCGCTGATCATTTCGTAGCCAGGAATATCCTGGAAGCGGTCAGCCATATTCCCCTGCCCTCGTGCGGGGCGATGATAGCAAAGCATCAGGCGGATTCCGGCCAAGCAACCTGCTCGACGCACGGAGCTGTGCGGAGCCCATCACGAAAGCCTGGACAAGCTGTCGAAAAGACGATTGTCCGCTGTTGTCCGCCTGGCCTTGGCGGACACTGTCCGCGTACGCGCTATTTTTGATAAAAGCCAGACTATTCATATGCTTGAAATCTGGCACGAGGTTTGCTGAATGTATCCCGGAGGTGGTCTTTTGAAGCCGCCCGTGGAGAGCTGGATGATTCGTGACACCTCGGCACAGGACCGGCAGATCAAGCAGGAGCCGCAGCACGGCAAGCGCTGGCTCAAGATTGGCATTGCGGCTGTCACGCTGGTCGTGGTTCTGGTCTTGGTCGCTCCGACTGCGGCGCGGCTGTTCTCTTCGGACAGTTCAGCGAGCATGAGTCGCCTGCGCATCGCCGAGGTCAAGCGTGGAACGCTGACACGCGATGTCTCGGTACAGGGCAGTGTGGTTGCTGCGGTGAGTCCGACCCTTTATGCAACGAGTGCGGGCACAGTCATCCTCAAGATCAATGCCGGCGACAAGGTGACCCGGGATCAGGTGTTGGCTGAGGTGGTCAGTCCGCAACTCAGCAATCGCCTGCAGCAGGAGCAAGCCACCCGCGAAAGCCTTGACCGCAAGCAGCAGCTCGCAGCCAAGAAGTTGCTTGACCAAGCCATGATCGATCGGCAGGCGGCCAAGCGCGAGGTCGAACGTACCCAGCGCGCGTTCGACGCCGGCGCGATGTCGGAAATGGATCTGCTGCGCACCAGGGATGCGCTGGCGAAGGCCGACATCAATGTGGCCAATGCCGAAGCCGACATGAAGCTCGATATCGAAAGCCTGGCATTCGAGCTCAAGAGCAAGCGCCTTGCGCTGGATCGCCAGCGCCTGCTCGCCGAGAATCTGCAACGCGAGGTTGAAGAGCTGAAAGTGCGCTCGCCGGTCGATGGCCAAGTGGGTCAGTTGATCGTGCAGCAACGGGCCAACGTGGTCGCGAATGCGCCGATCCTCACCGTCGTCGACCTCAGTGCGCTCGAG
>CAJDVM010000013.1_pt1 | contig 10261 bp, 13 predicted proteins | sample 7391251 | NCBI WGS metagenome assembly CAJDVM01 (sample SAMEA7055693, study PRJEB34461) | soil metagenome | biome: terrestrial ecosystem; feature: Peninsula; material: soil | place: Antarctica | collected 2016 | reverse complement strand
ATCCGAACGCTTGGGTCAGCGCAACAAGGAAGCCTCGTGGATGCGCAATTGCGTGCAAGCGGCACTCAGCAAGGGCGCATCCACGCCGAGGGTGTGTGCACGAGCGAGCATGTCGCCGAGCACATGCTCGACTTCGGTACGGTGGCCACGCTCGACATCGCGCAGCATCGATGCCTTGAGCGGCGAATGCTCGGTGGTGAGGATGCGTAGTGACTGGGCAACCTCGTCGTCGGTTGGCGCGAAACCACTGCGGCGAGCGACTTCCGCGCATTCAAGGTAAAGCCAGCGGGCCAGATCGGCGCCTTCGGCTACACCGACAATCTCACCAATGCTGGCACGCATCAGGCAGGTGACTCCGGCCAGAGCGGACAACATCGTGAACTTGTTCCACATCGCCGCAACGACATCATGGCTTTGGACGATTTCGCCGCGCATGGCGAGCAAACCATCGATGATGGCCTGGGGGATTTCAGGCTGACCCGGCCGCGCACCGAAGGTCAGGCGCTCGGCGTTGCCAATCTGGTGGATCGAACCGTTGGTTTCGAGGTTCACCGAGATATGGCAGAGGCCGCCAAGCACGTTGCCCGCTCCGAACTCGTGATCGAGTACTTCAAGATGACGCAAGCCATTGAGCAGGGGCAACAGGCGCGCCCCATTCGCCATGGCCGGAGCAATCACGCCAAGCGCTGATTCGAGGTCATAGGACTTGCAGGACAGGATGACCAGATCGGTTGAATACGCGTCGGCCAGGTGTTCCAGCGCATTGGCCTCAAAGCGCCGCTCGTGCGCGGAAGTCTTGATGCACAGGCCGTTACGCGCCAGGTTTGCCGCACGCGCTGGCCTTACGAGGAAATCGACTTTGGCACCGGACTCAATCAGTCGCGCCCCAAACCAACCGCCAATAGCACCTGCGCCGAGGACAAGAACGCGCATCACATGGTGTGCGTCGGACGTTCCTGGCCAAGGATGCCGGCAAGGATCGATTCGATCTTGGTACGTGCCGCGTCGCCGTCGCCGGATTCATTGAATTGCACGCCGATACCGGCCGTGCGGTTGCCTTGGGCACCCGGAGGGGTGATCCAGACGACCCGGCCGGCGACAGGAAGCCGATCCTTCTCGTCCATCAGCGAAAGCAGGATGAACACTTCGTCGCCGGGGTTGTAGCGTTTGCTGGTCGGCACAAACAAGCCGCCACCCTTCACAAACGGCATGTAGGCGTTGAAAAGGGCGCCCTTGTCCTTGATTGCCAGTGACAGGATTCCCTGTCGGGGCATACCGATGGCGGGTGTCGACATCTCATGAACTCCGTGGCGTCTGCCAAGTATGCAACAAGTCGAGGACGACCAATTCGCCACGAACCTGGGTGGCAAGCAGTTCGCGTGAGCGATTGGCAGCGGCAAACCACCCCGCTAGCTTCGGGATTTCATGCGGTCCGGTCAAGCCAAGCGTACTGCGCTTGCCGCGCGCCAGTTGCACGACATCGTCACGAACAAGCACGGCCGCGTGCCAGAGGCGTTCGGCAGGACGATCCGCGGCCCACGCTTCGGCGATCCCGAGTGCGCCGCCGTGATGGCTGCGCAGGGCCAGCAGGTCGCGCGAACACTCGCTGCGTAGTTTCAAGCTGTCATCGCCGAGTGCTTCGAGTGCGCGTCCCGGATTGTCGAGCATGGCGACCAGGGCGAGTTCGGCGTCGCTGGCGGAGATGCCCTGTTCGAGCATCCAGTCAAGCGCCTGGATGTGTCTCGGTGGATTGATCTGGATACGCTGGCAGCGGCTGCGGATCGTTGCCGGAAGCCGCGACGGCTGATCGCTGACCAGGATTATTACGGTACTGCCCGAAGGCTCTTCTAGGGTCTTCAGCAATGCATTGGCCGCACTCGGGTTCATGCGATCGGCGGGATCGATGATCACGACCTGCATGCCGCCAAATTGGCTGGACAAGGAAAGCCGCTCGGACAGGGTTCGAATCTGTTCGATGACGATTTCGGTACGCGGCGTCTTTCCATCGTCACGCATTTCGAAGCTCAGATACATCCGGTCAGGATGGGTGCCGGCGGCGAGCAACAGGCAGGCACGGCACTGAGTGCAGGCAAAACCATCGGCGCGGCGGTTCTGGCACAAGGTGGCGGCTGCCAGTGCATGCGCCAGTCCTCGCTTGCCGAGTCCGGCTGGCCCACTGAGCAGGAGTGCATGGGCTAGTCGTTCATTCGCCAGCCGCTCGCTCAGCGAACGCCATGTTTCCAGCAGCCATGGCGCCAGCTTCACGATCCAGATCTCCGAGCCGCGATGAATTGATCGATGGCCGCACAGGCGGCGTCGCGAACTTCGACCAGATTACGGCTTGAGTCGATGATGCGGAAACGATCGGGATCTTGCTCCGCCCGAGCGCGATAACTGGCACGCACGCGATCGAAGAACTCTGACTTCTCACTTTCGATGCGGTCCAGGATGCCGCGCTTTTCGACTCTGGCCAGACCAATCTCGACCGACACGTCGAGCAGCAAGGTCAGGTTCGGGCGCAGACCATCGGCGGCCCAGCGTTCGAGCTCGGCGATACGCGCCTGTGGTTGCCCTCGCCCGCCGCCCTGATAGGCGAAACTGGCGTCGGTGAAGCGATCGGTCAGCACCCAGTTACCCCTTTCAAGTGCTGGCCTGATCAATTCGCGTACGAGTTGTGCGCGCGCCGCAAACATCAACAACAGCTCGCTTTCTGCGCAGACATCGCGCATCGAATCATCAAGAACCAGACTTCGGATCGCCTCGCCAAGGGCCGTGCCACCGGGCTCCCGGGTCACATGCAGGACAATCCCCTGCGCCTCGATGTGGGATTGCAAAGCGGCCAGAACGGTACTCTTGCCGGCGCCTTCGCCACCTTCCAGTGAAATCAGGCAGCCATTCATGGCTTCCGGCGCCTGGCCAGGTATTGCGACACCGCGCGGTTGTGTTCGGCCAGCGTCGCCGAAAACTCATGGCGGCCGCTGCCATCACCGAGCGCAACGAAGTACAGGGCGTTGCCGCCTGCTGGATGCAGAGCCGCTTCAAGTGCTGGCAACCCCGGCAAGGCAATCGGGGTCGGCGGCAAGCCGTCACGGGTATAGGTGTTGTAAGGCGTATCCGTGTCGAGATCGCGGCGGCGGATATTGCCGTCGTATTGTTCGCCAAGCCCATAGACGACGGTCGGATCAGTCTGCAGGCGCATGCCGATCTGTAGTCGGCGCGTGAACACGCCGGCGATTTGCGCGCGCTCCTCGCCAATACCGGTTTCCTTCTCGATGATCGAGGCGAGTATCAACGCCTCGTACGGGGTATCGAGTGGAATGGCCGGGTCACGCTGCGGCCATAGATGATCGAGGGCGCTGTTCATCGCCAGATGGGCGCGTTTGAGCAGATCAATATCACTCTCACCCTTGACCCAGGCATAGGTTTCCGGGAGAAACCAGCCTTCCGGCTTGCTGTCACCGAGGCCGAGTTCAACGGCAATCGTGGTTTCACCCTTGCCTGGCAGGGTCTGGCGCAACCCCTGCTCCTGAGCCAGAGCCAGACGCAGTTGGCGGAAGGTCCAGCCATCGACAATCGTGAAATGATGCTGGATAACCTTGCCTGACGCCATCAGGTCGATCAGGCCGCGCGGCGTCAGGCCCATCGTTAACCGGTACTCGCCAGCCTGCAAGCGCGAAGCGACTTTCATTTCGCGTGAAAGGAGTTTCCAGTAGAACGGTGAGCCGTCAGTGATGCCCTCGCGACGAAGCTGGCGCACGAGTTCCTTGAACGCGGTGCCGCGCGAAAATTCGATGATCTGCGCGGACGGGAGGTTCAGTGGTGCGTCGACAAAGCGCCGGTAATCCTTCCACGCCAGGGCGGCGAGAACACTCGCGCTGCCAACCAGCATGAGAAACAGCAGGGTAAACCAGCGCACGCGGCCGGATTGACGATGAATGGAATGCAAGGACATCAGGAATCTGTCGACGGACTCGGAAGGTTAGCAGGATTGCCCGGTTTTTCGGCACGGAATGATTTCAACCGGCAAGCCCGAATGCTCGCAGCAGGCCACGGGCCTTGTCCCGAGTTTCAGCGAGTTCAGCCTGTGCTTCCGAATCGACCACGATCCCGGCCCCGGCGCGCAGGCAAATCTCTGCGCCCTCGATGGTCAGGCTGCGGATCAGGATGTTCAGATCAAGATCACCAATGATGTCGAGATAGCCGAACGCGCCGGTGTAGGCGCCGCGCGCGCTGTGCTCAAGCTCGGCAATGATCTCCATGCAGCGGACTTTCGGGCATCCGGTAATCGTCCCACCTGGAAAGACCGCACGGATGACCTCTCCCGGCGATGTCCCGGCTCGCAAACGGCCTCGAACGTTGGACACAATGTGGTGTACATGCGCATAGCTTTCCACGCTCATCAACTCATTGACAACGACGCTGCCAGGAACGCAAACGCGGCCAAGATCGTTGCGTTCGAGATCGATCAACATGACGTGCTCAGCCCTTTCCTTCGGATGCCCGATCAGTTCGTTGATGCGAGCCAAAGCGTCATCACCATCGACGCGTGGGCGTGTGCCGGCAATCGGGCGGGTCTGCACGTCGTTGCCGCGGACTTCGACCAGGCGCTCGGGCGACGAGCTGGCAATTGCCCAGCCTCCCCATTGCAGCAAACCGGCAAACGGTGCCGGATTCGCCTCGCGCAATGCGGCGTAAATATCGGCGGCAGGTGCGTTATTGGCCATCCTGATCCGCCACTCACGCGACAGGTTGACCTGAAACACATCACCCGCGGCAAGATACTCGTGCGTTCTCTCAACAGCGTTGATGAATCGATCCGGGGCGTCCTCGTCGATGCCTTGTAGAGTCAGCGGCGACGGCAACCAGCTAGCCGCTGCGGCCAAGTCGTCCTCGATGATAGCCAGCATGGCCTCGAAGCCAGGTTCGGCGATCAGCGTGGTTTTGCCCTCGAGATGATCAACGATCACCGCGACCGGACAGCGCAGCGCCAGCGCAACCGGCAAGCAGGTTTTTGACATTGGCAGGCGTAGTCGCGGCTCAATCTCACCGGCCAGTTCGTAGCCAAGATAGAGGAACCAGCCGCCGTGAAAGGGAAGCGGGTCGCAACGAGCTACCGTGTCAGCGTGAGTCGTACCCCAGCGCTCATCGAGGACATCGAGAAAACGCCGGCCGATCTCGACGTCATCGCCGTCGCGTACATGACCATCGACATCAAGGCGAAAGGAATGCTGCGGAAAGGCGGCGAGCACATCAAAGCGTGCCGATGAGGTGCCGTGCGCGACACTTTCGAGTAGCCCGGGATAGCGCTCGGGTCGCATCGCCGCCAAGGCCAGCAGATCGAACTTGCCAGCGAGAAGGCGCGTCACCGGTGCCGCTATTGACACGTTGCGCGGGATCAGAGGCTGCGAAATACCAGAGTACCGTTGGTTCCACCGAAACCGAATCCGTTGGAAATAGCGATCGAGATCTTCTTTTCGCGGGCAACATTTGGCACGTAGTCGAGATCGCAGCCTTCACCCGGATTGTCGAGATTGATGGTCGGCGGGATGATGCCGTGATGCAGGGCGAGGATCGTGAAGATCGCCTCGACGCCGCCGGCCGCACCGAGCAGATGTCCGGTCATCGACTTGGTCGAGCTGATCATGGTCTTGTAGGCGTGATCACCGAGCGCGCGCTTGAGTGCCAGCGTTTCGGCGAGATCACCCAGCGGGGTCGAGGTGCCATGCGCGTTGAGGTATTCGACTTGGTCGGCATTGATACCGGCATCCTTCATCGCCAGAGCCATGCAGCGCGCAGGACCTTCGCCGTTATCGCTCGGAGCGGTCATGTGAAAGGCGTCACTGCTCGCACCGCTGCCGGCGAGCTCGCAATAGATGCGTGCGCCGCGTGCTTTGGCCGCTTCGTATTCCTCAAGAATCAGAATGCCGGCTCCGTCACCGAGCACAAAGCCGTCGCGCTCCGCATCCCACGGACGACTGGCCCGTTGCGGATCATCGTTGCGCGTTGACATCGCTTTCATCGAGCAGAAGCCGCCCACGGCGGTTGGTACGCTCGCATACTCGGCGCCACCGGCAATCATGATGTCGGCATCGCCGTACTGGATCAGGCGCATGGCCATGCCGATGTTGTGATTCGAGGTGGCACAGGCGGAAACCGCCGAAAAACTCGGGCCTTTGGCGCCGGTCATGATCGAAAGGTGGCCAGCGACCATGTTGATGATGGTCGAGGGCACATAGAACGGAGAAACCTTGCGCGGCCCGCCTTCGTTCAAAGCCAGCGTGGTCTTTTCGATCCCGGAAATTCCTCCAATACCGGATCCGATCAATGTACCGGTGCGTTCTGCATTTGCTTCGGAGATTTCCAACCCGGCATCCTGCAAGGCCATCAAGCCGGCGGCAACGCCAAAATGGATAAAGGGATCCATCTTCTTGACGTCTTTCGGCGCTATCCAGACAGTCGGATCGAAATTCCGGACTTGGCCTGCGATGCGCGTCGTAAACGCGGAGGCGTCGAAATTGGTGAGTGGCCCGATCCCGCTGCGCCCTGAGGTGATGTTGTCCCAGGCGGTGGCCAGATCATTGCCGACCGGGCTGACAATGCCCATGCCGGTAACGACGACGCGACGCTTGCTCATGTCCGAGTTTCCGTATTGCCGGGAATACAGCCGCCAACATACGCTGGCGTAGTGTTCCCTGTTCCAAAAATGAAAGCTGCGCCTCGAGGGCGCAGCTTGGTGGACCGTGTGACTCGTGGAAACGGATGCCTGTCAGTGCTCGCGATGGCAGTCAGGCACCCATGTTCAGGGCAGCAAGAATGCTGCCGCTGCACGCCATCAGGACTTGACGTGTGACTTGACGTAGTCGACGGCTTGCTGAACGGTGGTGATCTTTTCAGCATCTTCATCAGGAATCTCGCACTCGAACTCCTCTTCGAGCGCCATTACCAGCTCGACGGTATCAAGTGAATCGGCGCCCAGATCGTCAACGAACGACGCATTTGGCGTTACTTCATCTTCCTTTACGCCCAGCTGCTCGACGACGATTTTCTTGACGCGTTCTTCGATAGTGCTCATGAGTGTCTTGTCTCCCGATGGGATCTTTGGGTGTGATTTGGAATGCGGATTGCCGGCAGACATCAACCTGTCCTGGGCTTCCGCCACACAGGCGGATTGCCTGTGAAGCGCCGCGAATTGTAGTGGAACGTGTCGGCACTCGCCAGCCCGACGCTGCGGTGGGATTGTACCCGCACTAGCTCAGGCCATATACATGCCGCCATTGACGTGCAAGGTTTCGCCGGTGATGTAGGCGGCGCCTGGTGAGGCCAGAAAAGCAACTGCTTGCGCGATGTCTGTCGGATCGCCCAATCGCTGCAACGCGATTTGTCCAAGCAATCCGTTGCGTTGTTCCTCGGGAAGTGCGCGGGTCATGTCAGTATCGATGAATCCTGGCGCGACCACGTTCACGGTGATCCCACGCGAGCCGATTTCGCGGGCGATTGATTTTGAGAACGCGATGATCCCGGCCTTGGCCGCCGCATAATTGGATTGTCCGGCATTGCCCATCGAGCCAATCACCGAGGCGATACTGATGATGCGACCCTTGCGCGCCTTCATCATGCCGCGCAGGACTGCCTTGGAGGTACGGAAAACCGAGCTGAGATTGGTATCGAGGATGGCCTGCCAATCCTCTTCTTTCATTCGCAGCAGCAATTGGTCGCGGGTGATGCCGGCATTGTTGACCAGGATCGTGATCGCTCCAAATTCACCAGCAATTGATGCAAGTATCGATTCGACCCCAGCACTATCACTGACATCAAGCACGCGCCCTGCGCCACCCTGCGCAGCGAGTCGCTCGCCGATCGCCTGAGCGCCAGCTTCGCTGGTGGCGGTACCAATGACCGTGGCGCCACGCGCCGCAAGTTCTTCGGCGATTGCCGCGCCAATTCCACGGCTGGCGCCGGTCACCAGGGCGATTTCACCCGCAAGCGATGCAGTCATCAACATTCCTCATCTGATTTGGTTGGAAGATGGCTCAAACTCAGGCTACACGGCATCATCGCAGCTGATTGCGCCCGCCGCGACCAGGGCGGAGTATGGGCATTTCCACAGGGTCGTCCGGCGAGAGCACCATGGGCCGGTGCCGGCGAGTCTCACCCTGCCCGACCCTGATCCGTACTCTTTCAGCCAGAGCGTTCTGTCATTGACGGTCACACGCTGAACCATGCCGGCTCTCCTTCAGCCAAGAAGAAACCCCTGATCGACGTTAATAGCGCAGCAAGGCCGAGGCCCAGGTGAAGCCACCACCGAAGGCCTCGAGCAAGATGTTCTGACCTCGCTGCACCTTGCCAGAGCGCACCGCTTCATCGAGCGCGAGTGGCACCGAGCCGGACGAGGTGTTGCCATGTCGGTCCACAGTTACGATGACCCGCTCCATCGGCAGATTGAGCCGTTTCGCGGTGGCTTCGATGATGCGCAGATTGGCCTGATGTGGAATCAGCCAGTCAATCTGGGATTCATCCATGCCAGCCGCTTCGAGCGTTTCGGCAACGATGCGATCGAGCGTGCGAACGGCGACCTTGAACACTTCATTGCCGGTCATCATGACCCGGATACCGTGATTCGGCTCGTCGTCACGAAAGCCCACCGATACACCGACCGGGTTGTACAGCAGATGTTTGTAGCCGCCATCAGCGTGCATCCGGGTGGCATAGATGCCGGGTTCCTCGGATGCTTCGAGAACTACCGCCCCAGCACCATCTCCGAACAGGACGCAGGTCCCACGATCGCTCCAGTCGAGCATCCGCGTGAGTGTCTCCGCGCCGACGACCAGGACTTTCTTTGCCTGTCCGCTGCGAATGAACGCGTTGGCTATGCCGAGACCGTAGACGAAGCCTGAACAGGCGGCATTGACGTCGAATGCGGCACATCCGTTGGCACCCAGGCGATGCTGGAGCAGGCAGGCCGTAGACGGGAAGATGATGTCGGGCGTGGTCGTGCCGAGCACAATCATATCCAGCTCGGAGGCCTCGACCCCGGCCGCTTCCATGGCTCGCGTGGCCGCATGAAAAGCCAGGTCACCGGTGGTTTCGCCATCCGCCGCCTTGCGTCGCTCACGGATTCCCGTGCGCGTGCGAATCCACTCGTCACTGGTCTCGACGAATTTTTCGAGATCCTTATTGGTGACGACTTGTTCCGGCAGATAGCTGCCAGTGCCCGCGATGCGTGAATAAAGCAGAGTCGTTTCTCCCGAGCAAATGGAAACGGCGGATACCTTGGCATCCGCCGTTTCGGGAAATCAACCGCACCATCCGAGGATGCGCGAGATCAATCCGCGTCTGCAACCGATCCCTTGGTCTCGATTACTTTCTTGCCACGATAGTAACCGTCCTTGGTGATGTGATGGCGCACATGCACTTCGCCCGAGGTCGGATCGGTGGCCAATTGCTTGGCGGTGAGGGAATCGTGCGCACGGCGCATGCCGCGCTTGGACGGGGATTTACGACTTTTGGCAACTGCCATGACAACTCTCCAGATGAAACCGGTGCTTGCGGACAAGCGACTATTGTAATGAATCGGTGGCGATTGCGGGATACCGGTGCGGCATCGCGGCGATCAGTGACGTGAATTCTTCAACTGTCCGAGCGCGGCGAACGGATTCGGCGGCTGTTCGTCTTCCGGAACGGATCCCGCCGTGACGGGTACCTGCTCCAGCGGCGCGCCCGGACTCAGCGCAACCACGGGTAAGCCGAGGATCAACTCATCCTCGATGACATCTTTCAAGCAGATCGCGCCATTCTCAATGAGCAGCGGATCGTATCCTTCCGGCAGTTGCGATTCTTCGGACTCGTCGCGAATCAAGCCCAGCCGCTGATTGATGCGAACCGGCTGCGCGAACTCGACCATGCTGCGCTGACAAACCATCATCAAGCGGGTATCGATATGAATGTCGACATGGCTGATATCAAATTCGTCGCGTCCAAACTCGACTTTGTAGGCAACCTCGCCATCTGCCGAGGCGAGCAATTCGACCAGGCGGGGCAACTGTGCCACGGCCAGGGTTCCTTCAAACACGCGTCGGCCTTGCACCATGCGCCAGGGATCAAGATTATCGGGCAAGGTGGTCGACATGGGCGCGCGATGTTAGGTGTGGGGCCGACCAAAGTCAAATGGAAATGCGTCGCAAGCGCTTGAAGTGAGCAGCAATTTCAATGGTTCAAGCGAGGGTTTGCCGGTCGTCGTCGCAACCGGCAGACTTAAGGCAAC
>CAJDVM010000025.1_pt1 | contig 10561 bp, 10 predicted proteins | sample 7391251 | NCBI WGS metagenome assembly CAJDVM01 (sample SAMEA7055693, study PRJEB34461) | soil metagenome | biome: terrestrial ecosystem; feature: Peninsula; material: soil | place: Antarctica | collected 2016 | reverse complement strand
AACCAGCGCGCGACGCGCGTCCGGCCAACGTGAACGCAAGACCGCGAATGCGGCACTGGCGGCACGCTGCATCAGCTCGAAGCCGGGAATCCCGCTCGCAATCGCCACTTGATCGAGGTTGCGGACTTGCTCAACGGTGTACAAGGCGGTGGAGATCGACGGGCTTGGCATGCAGCAGATTATACGGAGCGTTACGCCTGAACCTGCGATCGCCGTATCCTTGGGAGTTACAATTTTCGTTTCCGCTATCGACTTATGGCTACAATCGACTACACCCAACTGAACTCCGACCTGCGTCAATGGGTCGGCGTGGCTGGGATCGAATTGGGCGCCGACGAGCGCCACCTGCTCAACTGGCTCGACGCCGGTCGCCATGGCGAAATGGACTACATGGCGCGCCATGGCAGCAAGCGCAGCCGTCCCGATGAGTTGCTGCCGGGAACGCTGCGGGTGATCTCGGTGCGCATGGATTACCTGCCGGAAGGCGCGCGCGATGGCTGGGATGTGCTCGGCGATCCGGATAGTGCGTATGTGGCGCGCTACGCGCTCGGTCGCGATTACCACAAGCTCATGCGCAGCCGCTTGCAGAAACTGGCCGACCGCATCGCGGCTGAAATCGGCCCGTTTGGCTACCGCGCCTTCGTCGACTCGGCGCCGGTCCTTGAACGTGCGCTGGCACGGGACGCCGGAATCGGCTGGATCGGCAAGCACACCTGCCTGATCAACCGGCATGCCGGATCGTGGTTCTTTCTAGGCGAACTCTATACCGACCTGCCGTTGCCATTAGCCGAACCAGAAACAGAACATTGCGGAACCTGCCGACGCTGCATCGATATCTGTCCGACCCAGGCCATCATCGGGCCATATCAAGTCGATGCCCGCCGCTGCATTTCCTATCTGACCATCGAGTTGCGCGGTTCGATTCCGCTGGACCTGCGCCGACCCATCGGAAATCGCATCTTCGGTTGCGACGACTGCCAGTTGGTCTGCCCGTGGAACAAATTTGCTCGCAGCACACCGGAAGCTGATTTCACGCCACGTCACTCGCTCGACGACCACGCGCTCATCGATTTGTTTGCCTGGACCGAGGAGGAATTCCTCAAGCGGACCGAAGGCTCGCCCATCCGGCGCACGGGGTACATCGGCTGGTTGCGCAATATCGCCGTGGCCCTCGGCAATGCTCCGTATTCAACGGAAACGCTTGCCGCGCTGCAGAGCCACGCGTCGCATCCCGATGAACTTGTCCGCGAACATGTGCAATGGGCCCTCGATGAGCAGGAAGCCAAGCGATCAAGTCTCATTTCAAATGATTGAGTCGTTGCAATGAACCGAGCAAGACGCCACATGCGACTGTTGCAAAATAGCAACATCGCCGACCGAGCCATGGCTGACAAACGGGTCATCGACACTTGACTGGAACTGGTACTGCCCGGAACTCGCCAACAAGCACGGAAATGCATGGACACGTGAGTCCATGCAATTACTTGATTACAAAAGATTATTCGAACAGAAGATCTGGCTATCGGGCAAAAAAAACCCTCGCAGCGATTCTCGCGCGAGGGTTCAATTGAATCGACGATTACCTGCAATGCGCCCTGGTGGCCACAGGATTTCAACGATGGACGTTGCAAAAACCCCGAGGACAGTTGTAATCCTACCACACGATGTGGCGAAATGCCATACACGTCACAATCGATACCACGACTGCGACACGCCCGGAGATTTTAGTGCGTATCGGGCACCGTATTCGAGCGCTCCCATTCGAGATTGTCGATCAGGCGGACACGGCCAAGCCTTGCCGCGATCAGCATCACGGCACCCCCGTTTCTTGCTGCAAACGGCTGTGCCAGGTCATGGGCCTCGCGGATCACTGCATAATCAGGCTCAAAACCGGCATCGGCGAGACGCTGCATGGCTGCAGCCTCGATTTCGGTGATGGATTGCACAGCACCATCGACTTGCCCGGCCATCCAACGCAAAGTTGCACAGATGACCGCCGCCTGTTCACGCTGGTCAGGCTCCAGGTATTGATTACGCGAGCTCATGGCAAGGCCGCTTGCCTCGCGAATGATCGGTGCCGCGATGATTTCAACCGGAAAACGGAGATCAAGCGTCATGCGCCGGATCACATGCAATTGCTGATAATCCTTGCTGCCGAAAACCGCTGAATCGGGTTGAACCATGTTGAACAGTCGCGCTACGACAGTAGCCACGCCATCGAAATGGCCCGGTCGGCTGGCGCCTTCGAGAATATCGCCAAGTTCCGGAACGTGCACGCGCACCGCACGATCCTGACCGAGCGGATAGACCGTCTCGACATCAGGCAGAAACAACAGGTCGCAGCCGTTCTCGCCCAGCCCGAGCGCATCCTGTTCCGGCGTCCGTGGATAACGCGAAAAATCCTCGTTGACGCCGAACTGCGTGGGATTGACGAAGATGCTGGCGACGACGAAATCGCTGCATTGTCTTGCCCTGTCGATCAATGAATAGTGTCCAGCATGCAGATTGCCCATGGTCGGCACAAAGCCGATGCGCTGGCCGTTGCGGCGTCTGTCACCGAGCAAGGCGCGCAGCTCGTCGAGTTCCCGGATGATCAACATGGGCTGAGTCAGAACGTGTGCTCGGGGCCGGGAAATGTTGAACCATGCACCGCCTCGACATAAGCAACAAGAGCGGCATCAATGGAGTCCCGACCTTGCAGGAAATTCTTGCTGAAGCGGGGTCGGCGTCCTGGTGTGATGCCGAGCATGTCGTAAAGCACGAGCACCTGACCGTCGCAGTCCGCGCCCGCGCCGATGCCGATGGTTGGAATCGAAACCTGGTTGGTGATCCGTGCCGCCAGTTCCGCCGGCACGCATTCGAGAACAAGCAGTTCGGCGCCCGCTTCAACGACGGCGTGTGCATCGTCGAGGAGACGTTTGGCCTCATCGGCAAGTTTTCCCTGCACACGATAGCCACCGAGTTTGTGCACCGACTGCGGAGTCAGGCCGAGATGTGCGCACACCGGAATATCACGTTCGCTGAGCGCCGTGATCACATCGAGCACCCAACCCGCACCTTCGAGCTTGACCATCGCCGCGCCGCCTTCGGCAAACAGTCGGCTCGCCGATGCAAGAGCGGTCGGAATGTCACGGTAGCTCATGAACGGCATGTCCGCGATGAGCAGCGGTGCTTGCAGGCCGCGCGACACTGCAAGGGTGTGATAGACCATATGGTCGAGGGTTACCGGCAAGGTGCTGGTCTGACCCTGGATCACCATGCCCAGTGAGTCACCAACGAGCACCGCATCGACACCCGCGGCGTCAAAGTGCGCAGCAAAACTCGCGTCGTAACAGGTCAACATGGCGATCTTCGCGCCATCGACTTTACGCTGCCGCAGCGCCGGAACGGTGATCGCAGCGCGCCGGCTGGAATTCGGTTTGTTTGTATACATCGGCTTGTGCTTGGAGTGAGTAAGTCAGCTAACGAACAGGGCCATGCTAACCCAGCTGATCGTCATGAACTCCCGTCAACTGTGATTCGCTGGCAAAAGCTCGTATCGAGCCGGGCGAGATAGTCCGCAATAAAGCCGTACTCCGGCAACTGCAGCGACGAATCCAGTTCGGCCAGCGGAACCAGCACAAAGGCGCGCTGGAGCATTCGCGGGTGAGGCACGCACAACCCATCCGTATCGATGCATGAGTCACCGTGCAAAAGCAGATCAAGGTCGATCACACGCGGCCCCCATTGCTCGCCTCCACGAACGCGGCCAGCACGACGTTCGATATTGAGCAGCTCATCGAGCAGTTTGCGTGGTTCCTGAGTCGTCCGGATCTCGGCAACGGCATTGACGAAATCCGCTTGCTCAACGGAGCCCCATGGCGGTGTTCGATAGAAACTGGAGTGACGCAACAAGCTCGAACCAGAAATATGCGCCAGTTCGTCGAGAGCCTTGCGCAACTGCATCACCGGATCGTCAAGATTGCTGCCCAGTCCGACGTATGCAAGCACGCCAGTCACTCGGAAACACTCTCCACACTTGTATCATTGGCTACTGCAGCGCCACCTGGTTTGCGTCGGCGTGAACGCTTGCGTTTCTTGCCCGGATCACCTTCGGCACGCGGGGCACTGGTCACCGCAAGTCGTTGCGAAAGATCCTCGCCATCGAGTTGCTGGGCTTCTGTCCACCAGACAACTTGCTCCTTGAGTTCGGGCTCATCGTGCGAACGCAAAACCAGAAAATCGAAAGCGGCGCGGAATCTTGGATGCGCGAGCAGACGCAAGACACGCTTCTTCTGCCGCTGCTCAAAGCGCGACTGCAGCGACCAGATCTCTTCCATCGCATACGAAAAGCGCTTCGGTATGGCGACCCGGGCGGCTTGCTCACGCAGGACCCGATCGACTGCGGCGGTCCAGGCGACTGCAGGATCCGTACCATCAGCAGTCAGCTTTTCAGCACGGGCGCAAACCGGCTCCCAGAGCATGGCTGCAAAAAGGAACGCCGGCGCAATAGGCATATCGTTGCGCACGCGCTCATCAGTGCTGGTAAAGGTGTAACCGAGCAGACGACCGAACTTCTCCTTGTTGGGCCCAGCCAGTGCATCCGCCGTTGCCGGAAAGAGCTGCCCGAGCAAGCCGAGACGATGCAGTTGACGCAGACTTTCGAGGCCATAGCCAGCCAGGAAGAGTTTGAGCGATTCGTCAAACAAGCGCGCGGGGGCCACATCGCCCAGCAACGGAGCCAGCTCGGCAATCGGCGCCTCGGTCTCCGCAGAAAGACTGAAGCCAAGTTTGCCGGCGAGCCGAGCAGCACGCAGCATGCGCACCGGATCTTCACGATAACGTTGCGCGGGGTCACCAATCAGGTGCATGCGGCGCTGACGTAAATCCTCGATGCCGCCGACATAATCGCGCACGCTGAAATCTGCAATGTCGTAGTAGAGCGCATTGATCGTGAAATCGCGGCGTATCGCGTCCTCCTCGATGCCGCCATAGACATTATCGCGGACGATTCTTCCATCAACGACATGACGATCGCTGTCCCCGACTTCACCTATCCCGCGAAACGTCGCGACCTCGACAATCTCGCGGCCAAATACGACATGGGCGAGACGGAATCGCCGGCCGATCAGGCGACAGTTGCGAAATAGCGCACGGGTCTCCTCTGGCGTCGCGTCGGTGGCAACATCAAAATCTTTTGGATGACCGCCGAGCAGCAAATCGCGCACGGCACCACCCACCAGGAAAGCCTTGTAGCCGGCCTCATGCAGCCGATAGAGGACACGCAACGCGCCGCTGGAGATGTTCTTGCGCGAGATCCCATGTTCCGCGCGCGGGATGATCCGCGGAATCAGTGCGTGCTCGGGGACAACAGGGTCAGGCGCCGACGATGCAGTCAGGCTCATTCGACAGTCACATTCAAGTTCAAGGGCATCGCTCGGCAATTGTTCGTGGTTACTAATTCGTTATACTACGCGCCCCGTGCGGTTTGTCCCAGACTCCGCTCCCTTCGTCTAGTGGCCCAGGACACCGCCCTCTCAAGGCGGGAACACGAGTTCGAACCTCGTAGGGAGCGCCACTCGGGCGCAATCGGATGATGATTGCCGAGTCAACCAGCGGCTGTTTGGCCGCCATTCGCAAGAGAGACGGCCTCGATCATGCCTTTCGTTGTCACCGAAAACTGCATCAAGTGCAAATACACCGACTGTGTCGAGGTATGCCCGGTCGACTGCTTCCATGAGGGCCCGAATTTCCTCGCAATCGACCCGGAAGAGTGCATTGATTGCACCCTGTGCGAGCCAGAATGCCCGGTCAGTGCAATCTATCCGGAAGACGATGTGCCCGCTGGACAGGAAGCCTTCATTCAGCTCAATGCGGATCTGTCGAAAATCTGGCCCGTCCTGACCGAACGCATCGACGCACCTGAAGATGCCAAAGAATGGGACGGCAAACCGAACAAGTTGCCGCTGCTCGAACGCTGAGACGGCCCGCCTCGATGAATTCAACGCCGCAGACGAACGTCTTTCGGTTCGCTGTGGGCAAACTGGTGAAAAGCGTCAGCGCACAGCGCCGACCCAGCAGAGCCTGGATCACAACTACTCGCGCTCCTGGTGGGTTCGATCTGTGATCGAACGCTTCTGACAGGAGCGAACGCCAACTGGTAATCAGCTCATGCGCTGACGCAAGGTTTCCAGCACTTGACGCGCCGCATTCGCACCGGCTTCACCGGCAGCACCTTCCACAATCACCTTGCTTGCGCCATCGGTGCCGCTGATGCGCACACGAAGTCCCACCGCGCTGCGGACGCTCTTGTCTTTGGCCATGCCAAGGGTGACGACCTTTTTCATGAAGCCCGGTGAGCTCGTCTTCTTGCCAACCGTGTTGATTTCGTAGGTTCGCGCCGTTTCATCACGCGACTGGATCGTGGCCACACCGGAACGCTCGAGCGCAAGACCCACTCGGCGCCAGGTATTGGCCAAGCTGTCGGCAACCTGCAATCCATCACCCGCAAGATTCTGTGCATCAACGGGAGGCGCATTCGATGGCGAGATAGCCGCCGCCGGAGCACTGCTGTCGATGGCAGCCGTCGACGCCGATGCACTCGGCTCGGGAATGATGAGTGTGCCGCTGCGATTTGGAGAATCCAGATCCGGTGGCACTTCGAGCGGACGGGTCTGCACACTCTTCTTGTAGGCATCGCTCTTGCTGCCGAATTTGGCACGAAGCATCCCGCAGCCGCCAAGCAGGGGCAACAAAACAATGGTGCAAACGGCGATGAGGAGGATTCGTTTCACGTTGTGGCTTCCATTGTCATTGGGCTGATTCAACTCGCTTGATGCGGCGATTCGAGTAAACCGGATTCATTGAGAACGCGCTCGGCTCGCGCATGATACGCCGCGCTCAGTGACAACAGCGGCAAGCGCAGGTGGTCCGCTCCGAAACCAAGCCGTTGCAGACACCATTTGAGCGGTATCGGATTCGGCTCGACTGCGAGCATGTCGTACAGGTCACGCAGGCGCTGATCGAGTCGTTGCGTACCTTCAACATCGCGCTGCGCCGCACTCAGGCACAGTGCCTGCATTGCCACCGGAGCGATATTGGCCGCGACCGAAACCACACCAGCCGCACCCGTCAGAATAGCGCGCGCACATGTCGGATCGTCGCCGGAGAACACGACGAACGATTCGCTGGCGAGAGCGAGGAGTTCACGCATGCGCTCCTCGTCGTTACGCGCTTCCTTGATACCGATGATGCCGGAATGCCGACACAGGCGCGCAACCGTTTCAGGCAACAGGTCGCAGGCAGTCCGTGATGGCACGTTATACAGCATGATCGGCAAGCCACCTTTCTCGGCGACTTCGGAAAAATGCCGGTACAAACCTTCCTGGGTCGGGCGCACATAGGCCGGCGTGACAACCAAAGCAAGATCGGCACCTGCTGACGCGGCCAGGCGCGTCTGCTCAATCGTCTTGCGCGTTGACTGCATGCCGCTGCCGGCCAGCAACGGAACGCGGTCCACGATTTCACGCCTGGCAAGCTCAACCAGTGTCGTGAACTCCGCTGAATCGAGCGCTGCACCTTCGCCGGTGGAACCCGCGACCACGAGGCCACGCGTACCGGATCGGATCTGAAATCCGATGAGGCCTGCAAAGGCATCAAGATCAAGCGCATCGTCGCTGACGCGGAATGGCGTCGCGAGTGCGCAGATACTACCGGTGAGTTTCAAGGACAAAGGAATGTGCACATGCAAAACCGCCGGAGATGTTAGGTGGAACGGCCGGCGATGTCCATCAACCCGGCATGGCCCGCAAGGGCTCCGTGCCATCTCGCTTGCGAGCCGGATGGGCGGACAGTATCCTGCAGGAACAGTCGCTCCGACTGCAGCAACAGCGCCCAAGAAGCCGTGAAGCAGGCAGGTAAGCAGATCCCCAGTGATCGTACGTCTCGTCCGGGCGCAAACGACAATTACCTGCTGGTAAGCGTATTCGCCAGCCCTGAGCACTCCCCGCTTTCCGCAGTCAGCAAACGCGTCACCGATTGCGGCTGCAACGTGGCCGAGGCACGTGTCGCGGCGCTCGGCGCCGAGCTCAGCGTCCAGGTACTCGCCCAGGGCTCCTGGGATGCGATTGCCAAACTCGAGAACGCGCTGGCCAAACTGGATCGCGATGGCGAATTGCGCATGTCGCATCATCGAACCAGCGCCAAACAGCTGCAGAGCGACCACCTGCCTTATGTTGTCGAAGTGATCGCTGCGGATCGGCCAGGCATCCTCAGCCAGCTCGCCGAGTTTTTCGCCGGCCACAACATCAGTATCGAGCAACTCAATTCGACTCGCTATTGTGCAATGCAGACCGGAGCCGACATGTTTTCCGCGCAGATCACGATTGGTATCCCAAACACGATGCACCTGGCCGCGTTGCGCGATGATTTCCTCGAGTTCTGCGATGGATTGAATCTCGATGCGATCATGGATCCGATGAAATTCTGACCGGAGACCGACAAACCAGGATGAGCGAAAAAAACTCACTCGCGATCGGCAAGCGCGTACCCCAACTTGAGGGCACGACCGATTCAGGCACTACCCTGAATTTGAAATCCTTGCTCGGCAAATGGGTTGTGATTTATTTCTATCCTCGTGATGCGACGCCGGGGTGCACCACTGAAGCCGCTGATTTTCGTGACTTGCACAAGAAGTTCCGCAAGCTGAATTGCGAGATCCTGGGTGTATCGCGCGACTCGATTGCCTCGCACGCGCGCTTCCGCGAGAAGCAAGAACTGCCGTTCGAGCTGATCGCGGACACCGATGAAATCTGGTGCAAGGCATTCGATGTCATCCATGAAAAGGTTCTCTACGGCAAACGTCACCTTGGCATTGTGCGCAGCACTTTTCTTGTCGGTCCGGATGGAATCCTCCGTGCCGAATGGCGTGCGGTGAAGGTTCCCGGCCATGCTGCGGCCGTTCTGGAACAATTGACAATCTTTTTCGTTCCACCCAACGAGGCTCTTGCATGACTCGAGGCAAGCGGATCTACGTGCTCGACACCAACGTGCTGATGCACGACCCGACGTCCCTGTTCCGTTTCGAGGAGCATGACGTCTTCATTCCGATGACTGTTCTGGAAGAACTGGATGCCGCGAAGAAAGGGCAGTCGGAAGTTTCCCGCAACGCGCGCCAGGTCAGCCGGTTTATCAATGAGCTGATCGAAAACGACAAGGATCGAAAGATCGGGGATGGCCTTGATTTGCACCTGCCACAAGGGCTCCGCCTCGATCGAGGCGCCAAGGTTGGACGCCTGTATTTCCAGACACAGATCGCCGAGAGCGGCAATGGTCGCAAACGGCATGTTCCTGACAATCTGATCCTCGCTTCGGTTGTCGCCCTGCGTGATGCGCATCCTGAAATCCCGGTGGTGCTCGTCACCAAGGACATCAACCTGCGCATCAAGGCATCCATCGCCGACATCACCGCAGAAGACTACGAGAATGATCGCGCGCTCGATGATTTCAGTCTGCTATATGCCGGGCACAACGAACTGCCCGCGGATTTCTGGGAGCGCCATGCCGACCTGCGTTCGTGGTCGGAACGCGGACACACGTTTTACGAAGTCACGGTTTTGGAAGATGAGGACTGGCACCCGCACCAGTTCCTTTATTTGCCCGGCGAGAACGAGGTAGAGCTTCGCGTTCTGAGTCTTGCCAACGGCAAGGCAATCCTGCAGATCGTCGATGACTATTTCAAAGGTGCGCACATGATCTGGGGCATCCAGGCGCGCAATCGCGAACAGAATTTCGCGCTGAATGCGTTGATGGATCCCGAGGTCGATTTTGTCAGCCTGCTCGGTACGGCCGGAACCGGCAAGACCCTGCTCGCCCTGGCCGCCGGCCTGGCCCAGGTCATGGACCAGCAACGCTACCGCGAAATCATCATGACCCGTGCCACGGTATCCGTCGGCGAGGACATCGGCTTCCTGCCTGGCACGGAGGAAGAAAAAATGACCCCGTGGATGGGCGCGCTCACCGACAACCTCGAAGTACTGACTTCACCGCAGGATGGGGGCGCTTGGGGCCGTGCGGCAACCAATGATCTGCTCGCGTCACGGATCAAGATCCGGGCCATGAACTTCATGCGCGGCCGCACCTTCCTCAATCGCTACATGATCGTCGATGAGGCCCAGAACCTCACGCCCAAGCAGATGAAGACCCTGATCACCCGTGCCGGACCGGGCACCAAGATCGTCTGCCTCGGCAATGTCGAACAGATCGATACGCCCTACCTGACCGAGACCACTTCCGGATTGACCTATGCGGTCGATCGTTTCAAGAGCTGGGGCCATTCAGCCCACCTGACCTTGCGCCGAGGCGAGCGTTCACGGCTGGCCGACATCGCATCCGAAGTGTTGTGAGAGAGGAACGAAGATTGTCACCAGGACTGCTGCCGGGCGGAATCTGCTTCGCGGGTTCCGCCCGGCAGAACTGGAGGAAGAGCCAATATTTGGCACAGGCTTCGATTGCCGTCCCTGCGTTTCTGCTTCGTCGTTGGCTTCAGCCGCGATACGATTTTTGCAAAATCCCGAAATGCATC
>CAJDVM010000045.1_pt1 | contig 10681 bp, 10 predicted proteins | sample 7391251 | NCBI WGS metagenome assembly CAJDVM01 (sample SAMEA7055693, study PRJEB34461) | soil metagenome | biome: terrestrial ecosystem; feature: Peninsula; material: soil | place: Antarctica | collected 2016 | reverse complement strand
CAGCCGACCTCGGTAGTGAAGTGATATTCATTGTTGGCTTGCCACGCTCAGGCACCACGCTGGTAGAACAGATACTCGCTGCACATCCCAGGGTGGAAGGTGCCAATGAATTGCCCGACCTCACGATCGTCATCGAGCAGGAATCGCGACGCCGCCGAATGCCGTTTCCGCAATGGGCCGTGCAGGCGAGTGCGGTTGATTGGGAGCGGCTGGGCCGGGAATATCTCGAGCGCACCCGACGCTGGCGCGTGGACAAGCCCATCCACAGCGACAAGATGCCGGAGAACTGGCCTTATACGGCCGCGATCCGCGCCATGTTGCCGGGCGCACGCATTATCGATTCGAGGCGTGATCCCGTCGAAACCGCGTGGTCGTGCTTCAAGCAATTGTTTGGCCCGAATCGGGTTGCCTACAGCTACGACCCGGCTGAACTCGCGCAGTATTGGCGAGACTACGACGGCTTCATGCGCGCCCAAGCGCGGAAGCACGCAAGCCACGTGCGCGTGCAATCACATGAGATTTTGACCGCGAATCTGGAAACCGAGGTCCGCGCCTTGCTGGCGTTTTGCGGGTTGGACTGGGCCGCGTCTTGCCTGCAACCGCACCGGGCACAACGTGCGGTGCGCACGGCCAGTGCTGCCCAGGTTCGGCAGCCGTTGCGGCGATCTACGGCGAGCACGGCCGCGTACGGCGACAGCCTTGCTGCATTTCGTCGCCACTTCGCCGAACTTCCAGCAGCGAGCGAGGCCGCCCTCGTTGACCGCTAGGCGCTGAGAAGGCAAGCTAGCGCGCCGCTTGACAATTCAAGGCGTCTTGCGAGACAGGCAAGATATTGGATGCGTGCTTTCGGGTTTTTCCAGTCCGAACTGGCCGACGCGTTTGCGTACCATCTCAACAACCATCGGAACACCCATGACGAACGTAAAATTCAACACCTTCGCTCTCACTCGCCACACCGGCAATGCCGCCCTCGCTGCCTTGGTCGTCGCTGCATCGATGACGGTTGCTTCAGCGCCCGCGATGGCCGCACCCACGTGCTTCACTACGCCGATTCCTGTTCCAGTAACGACCTCGGGCATTTACGTTAATCTTTTCACGGGTGCGGCTGGTGGTGCCAGTGCTACGCCAGGTTGGGATTTCAACCCTTGGGGAGGGACCACGACGGTGAATTTCTGGGTCGCGACAACGACGCCATCCACTGGATTCGTGGACGATGGCGCGGGAGTCATCGGAAATTTGAGCAATGGCGACGTAGTTGGTCCGGCAAGTACATTCCTCACTGGCAACTCATCCACGGCGACGATGGCCACTTGGCGAGCTGGAGTCACCAACGGCAACCTCGGCATGCGTTTTGTTGAAGGCGGCAGCACATACTATGCATGGCTCAACGTGACATCCGTTGGACCCGGTGGCATTCCGGTGACAATCAACAACTGGTGCTTCGACAACACGCCCGATACTGCGATCCCCGTCGGCACCACGCCGGTTTCACTGCAGTCGTATTCGATCGACTGATCCGGTTGATCAGCCAGTTCAGAAAAACCCCGCTTCGGCGGGGTTTTTCGTTGATGGTCACGGCCAGGATTCACCTTTCGCCATATACGCCAGATCAAGTCGAAGGGGTTTGCGGCGAACGCGCCGTGGCGTTTCTCATGCTGTTGATCCGGCTCTTGTCTCCGTTCACCTTGCTACATCTGCTCGCGCGCCTGACCATCACCTAGCAACCCGGCACCGCAAGCCGGAGACAGGCTGTGTATCGATCCGCCGCACCTGACGGGACTGGCGGCGGCGTTGCGAGTTGCGCCAATTTCATATCGGTGAATTCAAGGAAGGGGAAGTTCATCAATGATCCCGCCCTTGCGGGCCTTGCGGGCCATCGCCGCATACTGGGCGCGGTAGCGGTCGAGCGTTTTTTCATCGAGTTCCTCGAGATCGAGCAAGGTGTTGTGGGCGAGTTCGGTGACGCGGATCAGTTCATCAAGCTTGATTTGCAGGGCATTGGTGTCGCGGTTTTGCGTGTTCTGGATCAAAAACACCATCAGGAAGGTGACGATCGTGGTGCCGGTGTTGATGACAAGTTGCCAGGTGTCACTGAAATGGAACAGCGGGCCGCTGACGAGCCAGAGCACGACAATGCCAACAGCGAGTCCGAAACACAGCGGCTGTCCGGCGAAGCGTGCTGAACGTTTCGCGAGCTTGGTGAACGCACCGTGGCTCATGGTTATCTCCGTTGATAGACTGGAATGGATGCGGATCCCAAGTATGGGCGCGGATCATGCACGCAGGCAGAACATGGGCGCTGTGCCGTATGACTCGCTTGCGCGCCTTCCAATCTGGCAATCTGGCGATTCTCGACAAGGATGATTGCCGTGTATTTTCTCGCTTCGCGTTCACCGCGCCGCCGGCAGTTGCTTGAACAGATCGGCGTGCTCTTCGATGTGCTCGATATCGATATCCCCGAGGTGCGCGCGGTGGGTGAACCGGCGCTCGACTACGTCAGCCGGGTGGCGCGTGAGAAGGCCGGTGCGGGATTGTTGCAGGTGGCGGGCGTGCCGGGCGCGATCGTGATCGGCGCCGATACCGAGGTTGAGCTCGATGGCGAGGTGTTCGGCAAACCGGTTGATGCGGAGGATGCCAAACGCATGCTGAACGAGCTTGGCGGGCGCACGCATCGTGTCATCAGCGTAGTCTGGTGTGTCAGCGCTGCTGGCGAGGAACATGCGATTTCGGTGTCCGAGGTAACTTTCGCGGCCTTCGAGCCAGGTCAGATCGATGCTTATGTCGCCACTGGGGAGCCGTGCGGCAAGGCCGGTGCGTATGCGATCCAGGGACATGCCGCCGTGTTTGTGCGCCACTTGAGCGGCAGTTATTCAGGGGTGATGGGACTGCCCCTGCACGAAACCTCACAGTTGCTCAGGCGATTTCGGACAGGTTTGGCTGCCAGCGGCAACCGGCAGGCCTTGCAAGAGCGCGGTTGACGTGTCTGCGCCATTCGACAACATGTGCTCGCGCCAGCTATAAATCACTTCAACTTTCTGTGCCAACATCGTGTCGTGACCGAAGAAATCCTGATCAATGTAACCCCGCGCGAAACCCGCGTTGCGCTGGTCGAGAACGGCATGCTGCAAGAGATGCATATCGAGCGGGCCAGCCGTCGTGGCTATGTCGGCAATGTATACAAAGGAAGGGTTAGTCGGGTCATGCCCGGCATGCAGGCCGCCTTTGTCGAAATCGGGCTCGATCGCGCGGCTTTCCTGCACGCCTCGGATATCGTCCTTCCGCAGTCGAGCCTGCTTGCAGAGAGCAGCGAATCTGCGGCGGCGACGACGCCACCGATCAACGAACTGCTGCGCGACGGCCAGGAGATTGTCGTCCAGGTGGTCAAGGATCCGATCGGGAGCAAGGGCGCGCGTCTGACCACGCATCTGTCGATCCCCTCGCGCTATCTGGTGCTGCTGCCCTACAGCACCGTGCTCGGCGTTTCAGTGCGTATCGAGGATGAGACCGAACGCATGCGCCTGAAGGAGATCCTGGCCGAGACGATCGGCGAAAGCCCGTCTGGCTACATCGTGCGCACCAATGCTGAAGGGCAGGGACGCGATGCTCTTTGTGAGGACATCGACTATCTCGGCAAGCTGTGGAGTGCCTTGCAGCAACGCATGGCCACGGCAAAGGTCGGCACACGCGTTTACGAGGATCTGCCGCTGGCCTTGCGTGCGCTGCGCGACCTGATGCGGCCGACGATCGAAAAAGTCCGCATCGATTCACGCGAGACGCTCGATCGGGCGCTTGAATTCACCGGTCAGTTCATGCCCGAGCTGGTCGGGCGCATCGAGCATTATCCGGGCGAACGGCCGGTGTTTGATCTGTACGGAATCGAGGATGAGATCCAGCGTGCGCTGAAGAAAGAAGTGCCGCTTAAATCGGGCGGCTACCTCGTCATCGACCAGACTGAGGCGATGACGACGATCGATGTCAACACCGGCAGCTATCTCGGCACGCGCAATCTCGAGGAGACGGTCTATCGCACCAACCTCGAAGCGACACAGGCGGCAGCGCGGCAACTGCGTCTGCGCAACCTTGGCGGCATCATCATCATCGATTTCATCGACATGATCGATCAGGAGCACCAGCGTCAGGTTATTCGTCAACTGGAAAAATCGCTGGCTCGCGACCACGCGAAGACCACCGTTTATGAGATGTCGCCACTTGGACTTGTCGAGATGACGCGCAAGCGCACCACCGAGAGTCTTGAGCGGCAGTTGTGCGAGCCATGTCCGAGCTGCGGCGGAAACGGCAGGATCAAGACGGCTGAAACCGTGACTTACGAAATCTTCCGCGAGATCACCCGCGCCGTGCGCCAGTTCGATGCCGAGAAGTTGCTCGTGCTGGCCGCCGTGGATGTGGTTGCGCGCATCCTCGATGAGGATTCCACGGCAGTGGCAGAACTCGAAGAGTTCATCGGCAAGACTATCCGCTTCCAGCCCGAGGAACATTATTCGCAGGAGCAGTTCGATGTCGTCTTGCTCTGACGAATTGACGGGATTGTCGTTGCGTCGCCGATGATGGCTTCAATCGACCGCGTGGCCAGCGACGGCGATCTGCAATGACGGCATTTCGTCGGCGTCTGCGCAAGCTGCGCTTCTTCGTGCAGGCGGCGTTCGTCACGGTTGTGATTTCCGCTGCCGTGATCGTGGCGATCGCCCAACTGGCGTTGCCGTGGCTGGCCGATAACCCAAAGCGAGTCGAGGGCTGGCTGTCCGCGCAACTGCACAGGAAGGTGACGATTGGACACCTGACAAGCCAGTGGACGCAGGCAGGGCCGCGGCTGATCTTCGACGATCTACGCATCGCTGCAACCGATGCGGGAGAGGCCGAGTTGCGTTTGCCTCGGTCCGAATTGGCAATCAACCTGTTTGCCGCTTTCGAGAAAAACCTGGCATGGAATGAATTTCGGGTGGTCGGGCTCGATCTGGTCTTGAGCCGGGCAGCCGATGGGCAGTGGAAGTTGCGTGGATTGGATCTCGAAGGCAATGCTGGCGATGAAACCTCAATGGGTTCGCTGGGCGCTGTGGTCCTCGTCGACATGAAGCTGGCCGTGCGCGCGCCGAGCCACGCCATTGACCTTGATTTGCGCATCCCGGAATTGCGCGTGGTCAATCGAGGGCACATCACACGCGTGGTCGGTCAGGTCGGCACGGCCAATAGCGAATCATCGCCCTTGTCGCTGGTGGCCGATCTCGACCTTGGCGAACATTCCGGGCGAATGTATGTCGACGGACGCGATCTCGACATCGGCGAGCTTTCCGGCGCGCATGCGCCAGGCGGAATTGCCGTGGTGGCAGCACGCGGAGATCTGCAGTTCTGGGCTACCTGGAAGGCTGGACAGCTCAACGAGACACAACTCAAGCTCGCCCTTGGCCAGATTATCCTGCAGGCAAGCTCCGAGATCCCGGTTGACGACAAGGTCACCGTGCTGGCGCGCAGTGCGCTCGATCACCTGGCCCTGAGTGCACGCTGGCAACGACAGCCGAGCGGTTGGCGTTTCGATCTGGCCGATTTTTCTGCGGGCCCATCCGATTCGTCAGCGCCAAAAGGCAGATTGATCGCTGAGTACGCGAGCGCCGATCCGGCGTCCACCCATATACGCGCCAGTACTCTGGAACTGGGGGGCCTAGGCACGCTGGCGATGCTCAGTGATGCCGTGCCCGCGAGCTTGCGTCACTGGTTGTATCTGGCCAATCCGCAATGTGCAATTGGCGCAATCGATCTGCGCTGGTCGAGTGTCGATGATTTCAATGTCGATGCCACGGTGTCAAACTTCAGCAGTCGTCCGGCAGCGGCAATTCCGGGCATCGATCGGCTGGCAGCGCGCTTGCGCGGCGATAGCCAAGCCGTATGGTTGGAAGTGCCCGAACAGCAGACCCGGATTGACTACCCAATGGTCTTCCGCAAGCCGTTCGAGTTCGCTCGCTTCGGTGGCGATCTGGTAGCCTGGCCGGATGACGACGGTTGGCGGTTACGCAGCCATCGTTTCGATTTCGTCGGTGATGGCTTTGCCGCAGCGTTGCACGGTGGGATCGGGATTTCACGTGACGGCACAGGCCCGTCGCTCGATTTTTATGCGTTTGTCTCGAATGCAAATGTCGATGCTGCCAAATTGTTCTGGCCGGTCAATGTGATGCCCCCGGCCACTGTGGAATGGCTTGACCGCGCGCTGGTTGTTGGCGAGGTAACAGAAGGACGCGCTCTGGCGCGATCAACAACGGCATGCAGGCGAGTGCGCGCACGGGCACCTCGATGGCGATCAGTCTTGATGAGGTGGATGCCACGATTGCCGATTTCCACGAGCCGGTGCTCGAGCTTTCGGTTGATGCCCACGCCAAAGGCAAGGATCTGCTGCGCTACCTGCGCACGACGCCGGTGGGTGCCGATCATGTCGATTATCTGCGCGGCTTGGGTATCGGCGGCACGGGTGTGGCGCATATCGATCTGGATGTTCCGCTCCAACACCACAACGACTTGAGCCTCGATGGTTACGTCGACTTGAGCTCAGCCAATCTCGATGAATCAACCTGGGACCTGCATTTCACCGACGCCAACGGTCGTGTCCGCTTTGGCCGTAGCGGGGTGCTCGCCGATGCTTTGGAAACTCGGTTGGATGGATTTCCGGTCACGTTGGGTATCGCCATCGGGAGCTCGGCAAAAGATCCGGATAACTCCTTCGAGGCGAGCCTGCATGGCGTTTTGCCTGCTGCGTCAGTATTTGCCAAGGCCACCGATCTTGCCCCGGCGCTGACGAGCTTTCCGGGTCAGGCCGAATGGAATATCGATCTGGCGATCGGTTCCGATGCCGGTCCTGCCAAAGAACGAAAGACGCTGCGTCTGCAAAGCGATCTCGTCGGCATCGCGATGAATCTTCCGGCACCACTCGGAAAGGATGCGGATGCACGACTGCCATTCCTGCTTACCCTCGAGATGCCATTGATCGGGCAACCGTTCAGCGCCAGCCTCGGTGAAATTTTGCAAATCGCCGGGCGCATGCCGGGGCCGGATGCGCCGCTTGCGGCACGACTCGATTTGGGGCCGGTCGCACCAACGAAGGAGTTGCCAGTCAGCGGCCTTGTCATCGACGGCCACGCGAAGTCCTTTGATATCGGTGGCTGGATCGGCTTGTTCAGTGACGGCGGCGGCGGCGGTGAACTGTTGCGTGGAATCGATATCGATGTCGACGAGGTACTCATGGCCGGGCGCAGCTTTGCAAAGCTGCATCTGGTACTCACTCCGGATGGTGAGACGATGAAGATCGATGTCAGCGGCGATTCTCTCGAGGGTAATCTCAGCGTGCCGAGCGTCGATCTACGCCGACGCGGAATCACCGCGCAGATGCAGCGCGTGCACTTTCCGGACCCGTTGCCCGGTAATGAAGGCGGCGCGGCCTTGGCCGATGTCGCGCCAGCGTCAATTCCGCCGCTGCATTTGTGGATCGGCGATTTGCAGTTGGGTGGCACCGAGCTTGGCGAGATGCGCCTGGAAAGCTACCCCGACAGCGATGGCATGCGCATTGACCTGCTCGAAACGAAATCGCCGAATGTCGACGTGCGCGCGAGTGGCTCGTGGACCGGCACTGCCGGCAAAAATCGCTCTCACATGAGCCTTGAACTGACCGCCGAAAGTCTCGGCAGCATGCTTGATACCTTTGGCTTTGCCGGGATCATCGACGGTGGTCAGACGGTCGCCCAAATTGATGCGACCTGGCCAGGATCGCCGAGCGCTTTCGTCCTTGCCAATATGACTGGCTCACTGGATGTCAGTGTCCAGGAAGGTCGTATTCTCGACGTCGAGCCGGGCGCGGGTGGTCGCTTGTTTGGTTTGTTTTCGCTGCGTGAAATCCCACGCCGGTTGTCACTCGATTTCAGCGACCTGTTCAAGTCGGGCATGAGCTTCAATTCGATCAAGGGCAGTTTCGCGCTCGCCGATGGCAATGCACGAACCAGTAACCTGCATATCACCAGTCCGGCTGCCGACATCACGATCAGTGGGCGCACGGGTCTGCGCGACAAGGATTACGATCAGGAGATGGCCGGTCTGGTCATGCAAACCCTGCTCGGCAAGTCCATCAATCGCGCTGCACGCTCACGTTATCGGGTAACTGGAAGCTGGGAAACGCCAAAGATTATCCTGATCGGCAAGGACAGCATCCGACTGGATGAAGCGCTCCCCGCCACGGTGGACAGAGCCGACGCTGCCGACGCGGCAGACGTAGGTGATCAGTCAGCGGCTCTTGAAGATCCGGTGCAGGCCGTGATCAATGCAATCCCGGGACTGCGCAAGATGCCGGCAGACGGTAGCGAAAATCCACCCGTCGATCTGGCTCCGTCATCAGATACCGAAAACGACAATACAAGGTTGCCGTCGCCGCCTTCACAATGAAGATCCAGTCAAATTCGCCAGTCAAATTCGCGAATGGCTCCACGACAGCATGTGACCATCGCGATACGGCATGACGCCATGAAACGTGCGCGGGTCGGCATCGAAGACGAGGGGCAGGAAATGGCGATCACCTTCCCACAGCGGCAGTTCGAGAATGCGCTCGATGGCCACCCATTCGAGGCTGCCTTCAGCGTTGTGGGTCAGTGGAGTGCCCGTGTAGTTTTCGATCAGGAAGATGAAGCCGAGCCAGTCCTCGCCGAGCTTGCCAAAGCCGGGCCAGCTGATCGTGCCGCGCAAACTCATCTCGGTGCATTCGATCGCGGCTTCCTCGCGGATTTCGCGACGCATGCAGGTGACGATGTCCTCGCCCGGATCCATCTTGCCGCCGAGGCCGTTGTACTTGCCGAGATGCTGGTCGTTGGCGCGCGCGTTGCGGTGGATCAGCAGGACTTGGCGGCGATCGGCGGACAACACATAGCCGAGGCTGGCGACGATCGGGGTATAGGGCATGGATAGTGGGAAAGTTGGTTGCAGTCAGCCATTTTCGCAGATCCGGCTGTGCTGTCGGAACTCATGGCTTGGCGAATGGCCGTTGCATGAGTGATTTGCGCCGGTCGGCCACCTGGAGCGGGGTCATGGCGATCTTGCTGTGGTCGTCGCTGGCCTTGATGGCGCTATTCACGGCGGCGCTGCCACCGTTCGAGATTCTCGCAATCAGCTTCGCCATCGGGGGTTCCACTGCGCTGCTGGCTTCCCCGGGTAGCCTGCGAGTGCGTCTTGATCGACTGGTACAGCCGTGGTCGGCGTTTGTGCTCACGGTGGCTGCCTTGTTCGGCTATCACGCGCTGTATTTCATTTCCTTCCGCCACGCTCCGGCCATCGAAGTCAACCTGATCAACTATCTCTGGCCGCTGTTGATTGTCGTGTTTGCCGCGTTCCTGCCGGGTGTACGCCTGAAGTTCGGACAGTTGATCGGTACGCTGCTCGGCCTGCTCGGCGTCATCATCATGCTCATCCAGGGGCGTGCGCTTGCGATCGATCCGGCACACCTGCCGGGATATGCCGCAGCGTTCGCGGCGGCCCTGGTCTGGTCGGGCTATTCGGTCTTGAATCGTCGCTACGCCGCCGTTCCAAGCGCCGCTATAGCCGGACCGTGCCTGCTGGTTGCGCTACTGGCAGGAATCGTTCATCTGGGGATTGAAACCACCGTCGTGCCAAGTCGTGCGCAGGTATTCGTTCTTGTCCTGATGGGACTCGGGCCGGTCGGCGTGGCGTTCCGGCTCTGGGATCGCGGCACCAAACATGGCGATCTTGCCCTGCTCGGAACCTTGTCGTATGCAGCGCCGCTGTTGTCGAGCCTGCTTCTGCTCGCCAGTGGCCGTGTTGCGCCGCACTGGAGCCAGGCGGTAGCGCTGTTGCTGCTGTTGCTGGGGGCGTGGATCAGCGTGCGCGCCTCCGCGCGCCAAAGTGCTTCCGACTAAATATCAACGGTCCTGCGTGTGCGTCTTGTGCGCGATGGCAAACGCGGCCAGTTGTTCGGCGCTGGCTTCACGCTGGTGTTTCGCCTTCCATTCGGCAAACGGTTCGCCGTAGATGATTTCGCGCGCCTGCTCCTTGCTCATTGATTGCCTGCGTTCCTCGGCGGCTTCGCGGTACCAGTCGGCGAGGCAATTGCGGCAGAAACCCGCTTGCGTCATCAGGTCGATATTCTGCACATCGCTGCGCTCAGTCAGGTGTTGTAGCAGGCGGCGGAACGCGGCGGCCTCAAGCTCGGTGCTGATGTCGTTCATCTGCGTCCTCGATCGGGTGGATTTCGCTTTGGCTGCAGAATCGTAGCATCCGTGTTTGAGCGCTTCGCAGTCCACGTGGATAATGAACGTCTTCACTGGGAGTATTGATGAGCGCACGTCTGCTGGACGGCAAGCGGATTGCCGATGAATTGCTCAAGCGCCTCGCCGCTCGCGTGCAGGCGAGGATCGGCGCGGGTAAGTCGCAGCCAGGCCTGGCTGTGATTCTGGTTGGCAGCGAGGCCGCGTCGACCGTGTATGTGCGCAACAAGCGACGCGCCTGCTCGCGGGTGGGTTTCTCGTCACTGGCTTTCGATCTTCCCGAAGACACGCCTGAGGCCGACCTCGCCGCGTTGATCGATCGCCTGAATGCCGATCCGACCGTGCATGGCATCCTCGTCCAGTTGCCGTTGCCGGCGCATGTCGATGCCAACGCCTTGATCAATCGTATCGACCCACAC
>CAJDVM010000056.1_pt1 | contig 11045 bp, 11 predicted proteins | sample 7391251 | NCBI WGS metagenome assembly CAJDVM01 (sample SAMEA7055693, study PRJEB34461) | soil metagenome | biome: terrestrial ecosystem; feature: Peninsula; material: soil | place: Antarctica | collected 2016 | reverse complement strand
GTACTTCTTGATCACTTCGAGAATCTCGCGGCGCAGGGTCGGCAAATAATCCGGACTGTCACGCTGGGCGCGTTCCTGCGCAACGATGATGCGCAGACGCTCCTTGGCGACGTTGGCGGTGTTCTTCGGCTTGGTCTTGAAGAAGTCGAGAATTCCCATGCTCAGCTCCTGAAAAGTCGTGACAGCAGGCTTTTTTTCGCCGGATCAACGAAGCGCAATGGTCGATCCTCGCCGAGCAGGCGAGCGATTGCATCCTCATAGGCAAGGCCTGCATTCGAACTCTCGTCTAGGATCACGGGAATGCCGGCATTCGATGCTGCCAGCACACCTTCGGATTCGGGAATTACTCCGATCACGTCGATGCCGAGGATCTCCTGCACATCGGCGATGCTCATCATGTCGCCCGACTCGACTCGGTTCGGGTTGTAGCGGGTCAGCAGCAGGTGCTGTACAACGCCACCCTCACCGAGTTCTGCACGACGCGTCTTGCTCGCGAGCAAGCCTAGAATGCGATCGGAGTCGCGCACACTGGAGACTTCCGGATTGACCACGACCACGGCACGATCAGCGAAATACATCGCCAAGGCTGCACCTTTTTCGATGCCAGCCGGTGAATCGCAGATCACGTAGTCGAAACCGTCTGCGGCCAAGGCCTTGAGCACCGTGTCTACGCCTTCCTTGGTCAACGCATCCTTGTCGCGCGTTTGCGAGGCGGCAAGGATAAACAGGCTGTCGTAGCGCTTGTCCTTGATCAGGGCCTGCTTGAGCGTGCATTCCTCGTTGACGACATTGACGAAGTCATACACGACGCGGCGTTCGCATCCCATGATCAGATCGAGATTGCGCAAGCCGACATCGAAATCGATGACGGCGACTTTCTTTCCACGTTTGGCCAGGCCGACCGCCAGCGATGCGCTGGTTGTGGTCTTGCCCACTCCGCCTTTGCCTGATGTCACGACGATGTTCTCAGTCAATGTCCCAACTCCCTATGGCTCTTGTTGATTCCGCCGTCAGCCGAGCCTGGCCAGCAGCAGTTTTTCCCCCTCCAGCCAGGCCTGTACGGGCTTGCCGCGCAGGTCTTCCGGAAGATCCTCGAATACCCGGTACTGGCCCGCAATTGAAACCAGCTCGGCATGAAACTCCTGGCAATAGATGCGCGCATTCTCGTCGCCTTGTGCACCCGCCAGGGCGCGGCCGCGCAAGGCGCCGTAGATGTGGATCGAGCCATCGGCAATCACCTCGGCACCATTGGCGACGAGCTTGGTGGCGACCAAGTCGCCGCCGCGCGCATAGACCTGCTGGCCTGAGCGTACCGGGTTGTCCTGGTACAGGGTCGATGTGCTGGCACGACTCGGTGGTGGCGGCGTTGGCTTGCTTGGTGGTGCTGCGGCAAGAGCGGGCGGCGGTTCGACCATCGGCTCGCCGGCGCGTTCAAAAGCCGTGCGGAATTTTGCGAACAGCGGCAGATCGAGCGAACACGCAAGCGCCTCGTTCTCGGTCGTTCCGTAAGACAGGCCCACTGGGAGCATGCCGGCAGCGCGAATACGATCCAACAAGTCACGCACTTCATCGCGCTTTGGCAGGATCGGCAGATGGCTCAGGTCAAGAATCACCGGCGCGCGCAGAAAGAGCTGTGGCGCACTGGTCAGCTTGGCCGCCAGCTCAGCCGACATCGCGTTGGCATCCAAATGCTTCAAACGCAGGTTGGCGACACCGACTTGGCCGAACTTGAGTTCGGATGCGGGTTCGAATGACTTGGCGGATTCAGTCATCTTGGTCAATCAGCCGCCAAACGCACGAGCAGCGGATTCATCCGGCAACGATGGGTTGCGTTCGGCCAGCCAAGGCAAGTCAGGCAGTTCACCCGCACCAACCTTGAGGTAGGTATCGCGAACGAACTCGTGGCTGCACAGTGACTTGGCCAACAGGCTGACCGTACGACCGACGCCGGACATCAACTGCTGGCCGACCTCATTGAATCCGTATGTGCCGTGGAACAGCACCGCAACATCATCGCGCGGCTCCAGAAAAACCTCGCAGGCAAGCAATGGCACGCGCACCTCGGCGTAGCTGGTTACATCGCAATAGAAGATCCGACCCAGGCCAAGGCCACGCGAGGGCTCGGCGATGACGATCCGGTCGATATATACGAACTCGGGATAGCGTTCGCGAAACCAGAGGAAGTTCGGGCTTGAATAAGTCGCGGTTTCACGCAACGCAATGAGGAACCCAGCAATCACACCGTCGATTTCGGCGACACGGAAATACGAAGCGTGATTGAAGAACCAACGCATGCGAGTCGAATCCAGAGCCAGGATGCGCGGACCAACGGCGTTGTTGAGAGCGAGCACGGAATCGAGCTCGTGCTCTCGCACATCGCGAATAGACAGGGTCATGCCTTGAAGCACTCCAGCGAGATTATCTGCCGTAGCCGATTCGTTCGGCACGGAGCGCGGATTATCGCATGGGCCCGATCAACGAACCATTAAAAAGGCGTAGGCCGATGATCACGAGGTCTCGGGCGGCAGGAGCTTGGGCGATCGAAATTTTGCATCGCGCAATCTCAGCCCGAACATTTCTACAGCCCAGGCTCCTGCCGCGCGGGATTGCAATCGGCCGGACCGCCAATGACTTCGGGCAGGTTGCGGGCATGGCGGACCAGCTTATGATGGTGAAATGCCGATGCCGCATTTCAACCATATCCGCTTGTTGCGCTATGCCAGCCTGTTTACCTACGCCTGCGTGGGTATTCCTCTGTTGCAGTACGACACCGTGGTCGCCGATCTGCTCGATCGAGGGCGGCCGGGATATTTCTACGACCTCTGGTTAGGCAGCTACCTGGCGTTTGGCCTCGTGTTCTGGTTTCTCACCCATGACATGGGCTCGCGCAATGCTTCAGGCTTGCGTCGACTCGTACAGGTCGCCTCGTTGCTCCTGCTCAACCTACTCGCCATCGCGGTCGGCTGGCTAAGTCAAAGCGGCCTTTGCGCGTTGTTACTCGTGGTCGTATCCGTCGCCTTGCCGTGGATACTCAGTCAGCGCATCGGCGTCGCCTGGATGATCCTGCAGAATTTCTCGTTGCTGCCGCTGTTTGCGAGTTGGCCGAATTATTCACTGAGCCTGGCCGCGTGGCAGGCGATCATGTACCTCGGGATTTCTGCCACCACTTTCTTCACGTCAATGATTGCAAAGCAACAAGCCGAGGCACGTGAGGATCAGCGTCGACTCAATGCCGAATTGCGGGCGACACGCGCCCTGCTGGCGGAATCGAGCCGGCTTGGCGAACGCATGCGGATTTCACGTGAACTGCACGATCTGGTCGGCCATCATCTGACCGCTCTGAGCCTGAATCTGGAAGTGGCCAGCCACCTGGTCAGTGGCCAGGCGCACGAGCATGTGCGCCAGGCACAATCGGTGGCGCGTCTGCTGCTCACGGACGTGCGCGAGGTCGTCAGTCAGCTTCGTGAAGACGACAGTATCGATCTGACCGCCGCGCTTGAAGCGCTGACTGAAGGTGTGCCCGGGCTCGATATCCATCTCGAACTGCCGGCGCGCTTTACAGTCGATGACCCGCGGCGTGCGCAGTTGCTGTTGCGCTGCGCTCAGGAGATCATCACCAATACCGTTCGTCACGCGAATGCACGCAATCTCTGGCTTAGGTTCGAGCGCACCGAGGATCGCCGGCTTGCCATTCATGCGCGCGATGATGGTCGTGGCGCGACCCAGCTCAAGCAGGGCAACGGTTTGACCGGCATGCGCGAGCGTCTCGCGCAGTTTGGTGGCCAACTCGATATCGTTACTTCACGGGATCAGGGCTTTGCCCTCGATGCCTGGCTGCCATTGGAGGCAACACCATGATTTCCGTATGCCTGGTCGATGATCAGACCCTGGTCCGCCAGGGGATTCGCTCATTGCTTGAACTTTCCGACTCGATTCGCGTGGTCGCCGAAGCGGTTGATGGTGCGCAGGCGGTAAAGATGATTCCGGAGGTCAAGCCGGATGTGGTCTTGCTCGACATGCGCATGCCTGGGATGTCTGGACTCGATGTCCTCAATGCGCTGGGTTCGATCAACCAGTTACCACCAACGATCATCCTGACCACGTTCGATGACGAGCAACTCGTGTTGTCCGGGCTGAAAGCTGGCGCGCGCGGTTACCTGCTCAAGGATGTGTCGCTGGATCAACTGGTCGATGCGGTCAAGGTAGTGGCTGGCGGCGGATCACTGGTCGCGCCGATGGTAACTCAGCGCCTGCTTTCCGGACTGGAGCGCATGCAAAACGATTTCACCAGTCTCGATCGCCCGGATCCGCTGACGGAGCGTGAAACCGAGATTCTGCGTCTGATGGCCGGGGGCTACAGCAACAAGGAAATCGCCAATTCGCTGGGCGTGGCCGAAGGTACGGTAAAGAACCATGTCTCCAATGTCCTCTCGAAACTCGGTGTCCGGGACCGCACTCGGGCGGTGCTCAAAGCCTTCGAGCTGGGCATTGTCTGAGGCTGGCCTATTCAGGCATATATCGCAGCGATTCAGATCGTAGCCATCAAGGCCAAGAGTCAAGTAACATGCCCGGTCTGAGCCATACGGATCCGGGAGGATGGATCCGTGGGCAACAAATCGCCGGACAGGACCATCCATCGCAGTTCACGTGTTGGGTCGACTGAAAGCAATGCCGGTGGTCAACCAAGAGCTGGAGAGGTCCGGAATGACGCGTGTTCTCGAAATACTGGTTTCCCTGCTGATCGTCGCCGTACTCGTCGTCGTGGTCGGTGTGTTGTTGCCTGACCACGGGCATGTCGAGCGATCGGTTGAAGTATCCAGTCCGCTACGCCAGATTTTCGATTCGGCCAATACCCTGCGTCGATTCCCGGAATGGTCGCCAGAGCGCAGGCTCGACCCACAGTTGCGCATGAGCTATGACGGCAAGCGCAATGGCCCTGGTGCGATCGTCAACTGGAATGGCAATCAAGAAGTGGGCTCGGGCAAGTTGGAGATCATTTCGTCCGAGGAGGACAGCCAGGTAAAGATGGCGATCGAGAACAATTTCCCTGGCACCAACAAGTTCTACACGATCACGTTGAACCCGTCCGAAAGTGGCAAGACCACAAAGATCGTCTGGGCCTATGACGTCGATTACGGCTGGGATCTCCAGGCCCGTTACGCCGGGCTCTACATCCACGGCAAGCCGGACGCGACCACGCAGACAGCCCTGGGCAACTTCGCCAACATGCTTGCCTCGTTCCCCAACGTCGATTACAAGGATCAAGACATCCAACCGGTTGAAGTGACCGGTGTGCCGGTGCTTTTCGTATCGACCAAGGCGCCGCGCACGCTTGACGAAGTGGAATATGCCACGGAAGCAGCAGTCGCGCAGATCGAAGCGGTCATGGCGAAGGTCGGTCTCACCCAAGCCGGGCCGGTGCGCACGATCACAACCAACTGGGGCGACGAGAACTACGTGTTCGATGTTGCCATTCCGGTCAATTCAACCGAATTCACCCTGGATGGAAACAACTACACGATCACCTTGCCGGTAGTTTCCGAAATGGCCGACGATTTGTCCGACTCCGAACCCGCGGCGGAATTGAAGACGGGTGACCGCGACGCGGATGACCAATTGATTGTCGAGGGCAAGGTCAAGGCCAGGGTCAGTTATAGCGGTCTCGCCCTCGTCACCGAATATGCGGCGGACGGTTCTGGGATGAGGTCAGCGCAACCAGTGAAGACGGTGAGAAGACCTTCAAGGTCTATCTGCCGGTCGAACCCTGATCGCATCCACGCTCTTGATCCACGAAACGGGTGGGCCGCAAGGTCCACCCGTTTTATTGCCATGGATGGCATGGTTGCCTGCAACGCAGGAGCAGTTGCCGAGCAGTTGCAGGCATTGGTGCCCGTCGATGCCACAGTGATTGTTGTTTTCAGCGAGGCTCGGTGTATTGCACGCGGGTAATCACGCAGCGACGCAAGCCCTGCGGAGTCTGCACCTCGAATTCGTCGTCAACGTGGCGCTTGAGCGCGGCCCGTGCGAACGGCGCATCGATGCTGATCCAGCCGCGTGTCGCCTCGGTCTCGTCGGGGCCGACGATGCGGTAGTCATGCGTGCTGCCATCATCATCTTCCACTGAGAACCACGCGCCGAAATAGACGGCTGAGCGATCAGTGGGGAACTCAAGAGCCGGTCGCAGGGTGGGGATGCGCTTGCTCAGGTAGCGCACACGCCGATCAATCTCACCCAGTTGTTTCTTTCGGTAGATGTATTCGGCATTTTCGGAGCGATCGCCTTCGGCGGCCGCCGCGGTCAGGGCCAGCACGACTTCGGGGCGACGCACGCTCCACAATTCATCGAGTTCGTGTTGCAGGCGCTGTAATCCGTCGGGCGTGATCAGTGGCGAAGAACTCTCTGGCGGCGGTCTCCAGCGACTCATGCAGAGGGTTCTCAGCGACCCTTGGACATACCGCCGAGGATGCCGCGCATGATCGAGCGACTCATCTGGCTGCCGGCATTGCGCGCAGCCGATTTTGCCATGGCCTCAATCATGCCCTGGCGGCGACCGGTCCCGAACAGCATGCCGCTGATCTTGACCATGAAGCCGTCATCGCTGGCTGCGGGCGCCTTGCCCGTACCTTGGGCTGGCGGCGCCGGAGTGTCCGCAGCGCTTGCTTCGGCGCGTGCCGAGAGTTTCTCGAAAGCCGATTCGCGATCGATGCTGGTGTCGTACTTTGCACCCACTGGGGATCGTGAGCGGACGATCGTGCGCTCCTCGTCCGTAATCGTACCGATGCGGCTGCGGGGCGACGTCATCAGGGTCTGTTGGACCGGTAATGGGATACCGTGATCCTGCAGGGTCGTGACCAGAGCCTCGCCCACGCCGAGCTGGGTGATTGCGGCAACCACGTTTACTTTCGGATTCGGTGGGAATGTCTCCGCCGCCGCGCGCACCGCTTTCTGGTCACGTGGCGTGAAGGCACGCAAGGCGTGCTGGATACGATTGCCGAGCTGGCCGAGAACCGTTTGTGGCACGTCATCCGGATTCTGCGAGCAGAAATAGACACCGACGCCTTTTGAGCGGATCAGACGGACAACTTGTTCAATACGCTGAATCAGAGCGGGCGGGGCATCATCAAACAGCAGATGCGCTTCGTCGAAGAAGAATACGAGCTTGGGCTGTTCCAGATCGCCAGCTTCCGGCAGGTTTTCGAACAACTCTGACAGCATCCAGAGCAGGAAGGTCGAATACAGCCTGGGCTTGAGGATGAGCTGCTCAGCGGCGAGGATATTGATGATGCCGCGACCGGACATGTCCTGGCGCATGAAATCAGCAAGCTCGAGTGCCGGTTCGCCGAAGAAATGATCGGCACCCGAGGCCTCCAGCGAAAGCAGGCCGCGCTGAATCGCGGCTACGGAGGCTGGACTGATCAGGCCGTATTGCTTCGAGATGAGCTTGGCGTTTTCCGAGGCGAAGTTGAGCATCGCGCGCAGATCCTTCAGATCGAGGATCAACAACCCTTCGTCATCGGCGGCCTTGAACACGACATCGAGCACGCCCTGCTGGGTGTCATTGAGTTCGAGCAGGCGTCCAAGCAGATTGGGGCCCATTTCCGAGATCGTGGTACGTACCGGATGGCCGAGCTTGCCGTAGATGTCCCAGAACACGACGGGATTTGCCGCGGGTGCCCAGTCGATGCCGAGCTTGTCGATCCGCTGCTGCAACCTCTCGCTCATCACTCCGGCTTGGGCGAGACCGGCCAGATCACCCTTTACGTCGGCCATGAAGACCGGCACACCGAGCTTCGAGAATCCTTCGGCAAGCACCATCAGGCTGACCGATTTGCCCGTGCCGGTGGCGCCGGCGATCAGACCGTGGCGATTTGCGTACTTCGCATGCAGCCAGACGTCCTGATCGCTCTTGCCGACTAGAATTTCGTTCACAACTGGGCTCCTCGATCGATCAATGAAGTGGTAGTGGGGATTGTAGTCGAGCAATTGCCTGCGCGTTGCCGGAAGTGCTGTCCTCGGTTAACGTGACGTGTTTGGCTACTGGAACAATCATTGATGCCGCCATTTTTTAGACTCGCCTTGACCTTGTGCACGGCTACCCTGACGGCTTGCGCTGGCGGTGCCACAAACAATCGTCCCACATCGGCAGGCCACGTTGACGAAAGCGCGGTGAATGTCCTGTTTGCCCAACTCGACCGCGACAGCCAGCGTTTTGAAGCCGGTTTGGCCCTCGCGCGCAGCGGGGATAACGAACGAGCCCAGGTCGAGATCGAAGCGGCACTCGATGATCTGCAGGCCAAAGCCATGCGGTGTGGAAAAGTTGCGGGCTGCGATCAGACCCGATTCTTCTCGGCATACGACCGCCTGCTGCGACTTGGTGTGAACGCGCCAGCGCTCGAAGGTAACGAGGATTCCGAGCCGGTGGAAGAAGAAGGCACGATCGAGACGGGTGAAACTTCGCCAGTGATCGCCAGCTTGCCGGCGATGGAGCGCACGATCACCCTGCTCAACGGGCGCGAACTGGCCGACATCATGACCATCAATGATGCAGTGAATGCGGGTATCGAGAAATGGCTCACGCAATATCGGCCCAACCTCATAACGACTTACGTGAACTACGAGTTCATGCGCTACCGGATGTGGCCGGAGTACCACAAGGCGGGGCTTCCGGAGGCCTTGTTGTTCGGCATGCTGGCCAAGGAATCGAATGGCCGGGTTCATGCGGTTTCACGGGCCGGTGCGTCGGGTCCGTTGCAGTTCATGTACGCGACCGGTTTGCGCTTTGGGCTCAGTGCCAACGACGGCTTTGACCAGCGTTTTGATCCCGGGTTGTCAGCGCGCGCGAATGCGGCCTATATCAATGAACAACTGGAAGTGTTCAACGGCAATCTGGAGCTCGTGATCGCCGCCTACAATGGTGGCGAAGGTCGCATGCGGCGCCTGGCGGCGCGCGGCGGATCGACCAGTTTCTGGGATCCGAAGATTTATTCAATCCTGCCGGATGAAACGCGTGATTACGTGCCGATGGTGCTTGCAGCGACCTGGTTGTTCCTGCATCCAGAGCGCTACAACCTTGAGTTCCCGAAGATCGACCGTCGTCCAGGCAGCATCGAACTGACCACACCGGCCACGCTGACTCAGTTGACGGTCTGCTTCGGCAGCGAAAGTGATCTGTACGACGGATGGTTTCGCGCGCTGCGCAATCTCAATCCGGCACTCGATCCGCAGAAGATGCTGCCGATCGGAACACGCCTCGAAGTGCCCGCACCCCTGCAGCAAGCCTATGCCGGCAAGTGTGGCGGCGGACAGTGGGCCAGTCTCGCGAAAACCCTCAACGCAGCGACCGTGGCGGTTCGGCCCACCCAAGCCATCGCCTCCGCTTCCGCCTCCTCCTCCTCCGCCAAGCCTGCAAGTGCCAAGGTCTATGTCGTCCGCGCTGGCGACAACCTCGCGGCCATCGCACGCAAGAGTGGCTGCGGAGCAAATCAGATTCGTGAGATCGCGCGCATGAACAATATTCGCGGACCGCACTATCCGATCAAAGCCGGGCAGCGCCTCCATCTGCCAGCGTGCGCCCGTCATTGAACTCACCGATAAAAAAAGCGCGGTCGAAGCCGCGCTTTTTTTATCCGGATCCCGCTTTCAGTAAAGCGCCAGATCTGTTGTCTATTCTCAGGCTGCTTGCGGATGGTTTGCCAGCAACTGGGACATTTCGTTGGCCGGCACTGATTCCTTCAGGGTGCGCAACGTGCGCATGACCTGGCGATGCAATTCGCGCTGATCGGCGTACGGGGAATCCTTCGTCTCATGGAAGGTTACCGTCAGCCACAGGGCAAGGCCCCGCAGGCGTACCTGCAGGCTGTCGGATTTCATGCGCTCATAACCGATTGCGGTACCGCTGCCCCACGGCGAATACTTTTCGTCCGGTGGTGTTGCATACAGGTGCGGATATTCGCATTTCGTCGCATTCGAGAATTCGCGCATCGAGAGTGCTGCCAATTGACGGCGCGAATTGACTGGCAATTGTTCCAGCGCCTTCTCGATTTCCTTGAATTGACGGCGCAGCTGGACGCCGCGGGTAAGGGCAATCAAGCGGGTAATCAGTTGCATGGATGTGTTCCCCCTGGTGTTCGATTTCCGCTCAAGTGACGCGGAGTGTAATGTTCTGACAATTCTAGTCGCATTTCAGGGGGCAAAGCTATGCCTGGGTCACAATTCTTTATAACAGCCGCAGACCTGAATGGTTCAGCCGGCGGCGGATGACCCGCCTGAGCCAATGGACTGTCGAACCCGCACCGCTTGTCCGGGTGCCAGCGGTCACGCTGGAAGCATAAGGCGGGATTTCCAGATCCCCCCAGACCGTCGAAACGCTGGATACAAGCAGGGCACCCACGAGAACGACGACAAACGGGCCGTGCGCACCCTCGAAGTGGCAGACGAGGCGCTCGTTGCGCGCAAACAGGCGTGGGATCGCCTCGACTGTCTTCGGAGCGACGCTGAATATCCGGCCCGGAACGTGTGTCGTTGCAACCAGGGTTCCGGTCAGTGGCATGTGCACGCGGTGGTAATCGCGCGGGGACAGATAGACGGTGATGAACTGGCCTTCCGCATAGGGCCGGGCAGCTTCCGCGTCGGCGAGCAACTCGGCCGCGCCGAATTCCTGGCCTTTGGCCTGGAAGATACGGGCTGCATGGATGCCTCCGGATTGGCTGATTTGGCCGTCGGCCGGGCACAGCAAGGCATCGGCATCGGCACTCATCGGCCGTGCATCAGCCTTCAGGGCGCGTGTGAAAAACGCATTGAAGTGCGGATACGCGTTGATATCGGATTCGGCTGCTTCGCCGAGATTGACGTTGAAGCGTCGCGTGATCTGGCGAATCAGCAGGTTCTTCCATGGCGTCCAGGTCCAACGCGTGGCGTGGAAGACAATTCGCGACAGCAAACGGTGGGGAAGCAGGTATTGCAGCAGGATGGAGGGAGTCATCGGGAGGAATCGATCAGGGCAAGAATATCGGAGCTGACCGGGTCAGGCGCAAACGGGGGGCGGA
>CAJDVM010000008.1_pt1 | contig 11171 bp, 10 predicted proteins | sample 7391251 | NCBI WGS metagenome assembly CAJDVM01 (sample SAMEA7055693, study PRJEB34461) | soil metagenome | biome: terrestrial ecosystem; feature: Peninsula; material: soil | place: Antarctica | collected 2016 | reverse complement strand
TCTTCCTTGTCGAGATGCGGCAACTGGGCGCCGAATGCTGCGGCGAACTCCTTGAGCACATGGCCGTAGTTCTCGGACAGGAACTTGCGCAGACGCTCGTTGTGTTCGGCATAGGCGCGGGCCAGCACGCGTACAAAGGTCGCGCCACCGGACTTGTCCAGTGTGAGCAGCAGGGCTGGGTGGATAAAGGCGGCCAGAATGTCCTCCAGGCTGGGCTCGGGCTTGGCCAAAACCGCCTGCAACAGTTCCAGCCGTTGCGAGCTGAGCTCATCAAGGCGGCGGCGGAAAACCTCGTTGACGAGATTGTCCTTGGAGCCGAAATGGTAGTTGACGGCGGCGAGATTGACCTTCGCTGTAGCGGTCAATTCACGCAGTGATGCGCCGGCAAAGCCATTGCGCGCGAACAATTCCTCGGCAGCGCCGAGTATGCGTTCCTTGGTCGAGAAGTGCGGCGAATTCAATTGAGAAGATCCGGTGTGGAAGGGCGAAACCAAACGGGCGTTTGAATCATAAGCGTGTCGAGCACGTTGGGCAATGTCGCGCGAGCGCGCAAAATCACGCTTCCGGGGTGCAAATCAATCGAAAAACTAGCTAGAATGTGAGGTCGGATAGTGCCGTAACTATCCGGATTGCCATGGGTTTAGCCTTCTGGGCCTACCTATAATCCCCTCGATCCCCATTCAAAGGTTCAAAGACAATGGCGTTGGAGCGCACTCTTTCCATCATCAAGCCCGATGCGGTCGCCAAGAACGTCATCGGCGAAATCTATTCTCGATTCGAAAAAGCCGGCCTCAAGATCATTGCCGCTCGCATGAAGCAGCTCTCGCGTCGTGAAGCTGAAGGCTTCTACGCTGTGCACAAGGAACGCCCGTTCTTCAACTCCCTGGTCGAATTCATGATTTCCGGTCCGGTCATCATCCAGGCGCTCGAAGGAGAAAATGCAATCTCCGTGCATCGCGACCTGATGGGTGCAACCGATCCAAAGCAGGCTGCTGCCGGCACGATCCGGGCTGACTTCGCCGATTCAATCGACGCCAATGCCGTTCACGGCTCGGATGCGCCAGAAACCGCAGCGGTCGAGATCGGCTATTTCTTCGCCAGCTCTGAAATCAGCTCGCGTTGATATCGATGGACGTGACCGAGATCAGAACGAATCTGTTCGGCCTTGATCGCCAGGGCTTGCGCGACTGGTTCGCGCAAGCCGGCGAGAAGCCTTACCGTGCCGATCAGGTCATGAAATGGATGTACCACCGTCACGTCACCGATTTTTCGCAGATGACCGATGTCGGCAAGCTGCTGCGCAGCAAGCTCGAAGCGGTTGCCGAGATCGTGCCGCCAAATGTGTTGCTTGAAAAGCAATCCATCGACGGCACGCACAAATGGCTGCTCGGCATGGATCCGCGCAATGCGATCGAGGCGGTCTTCATCCCCGAGAACTCGCGCGGCACGCTATGTGTGTCCTCGCAGGTCGGTTGCGGCCTCAATTGCACGTTCTGCTCGACCGGCACCCAGGGCTTCAATCGGAATCTTTCGACCGCCGAGATCATCGGCCAGGTCTGGGTTGTGGCCAAGCATCTCGGCAATGTGCCGCATCACCAGCGCAAGCTGACCAATGTGGTGATGATGGGCATGGGCGAACCTCTGCTCAATTTTGACAACGTTGTACGCGCGATGAGCATCATGCGCGACGATTTGGGCTTTGGTCTCGCCAACAAACGCGTGACCCTGTCGACGGCCGGCCTGGTGCCGATGATCGACCGCCTGTCCGCGGAGAGTGATGTCTCGCTGGCCGTGTCGCTGCATGCGCCAAATGACGAATTGCGCACCCAGCTCGTTCCACTGAACAAAAAATACCCGATTGCTGAACTGATGGACGCCTGCCTGCGCTATACGCAGCGCGCCCCGCGCACAACAGTAACGTTCGAGTACACGATGATGAAAGGCATCAACGACACGCCCGAGTTGGCCCGGCAACTGGTCAAACTCGTGCGCACGGTGCCATGCAAGGTCAACCTGATTCCTTTCAATCCGTTCACGGGTACGCGCTACGAGCGCTCCGACGAATCGGTGATTCGCGATTTCCAGACGATCTTGCTGGATGCCGGTGTGTTGACGATGGTTCGGCGCACGCGTGGCGACGACATTGACGCCGCTTGTGGCCAGCTCAAGGGGCAAGTCGCGGATCGCACGCGTCGCCAGGCGGAATTCCGCAAGAAAATTGAAGAGGGTCTTACCCATGCGGTTTGAACGAATCTTCGTTGCAGCATTGTTGACCATGCTGCTGGCTTCATGTGCGACAGGCACTGGCAACACTCGGGCCGCGCCACCCAGTGATCCGGAGAATCCGAAGACCAAGGCCGCCACCCTGTATACGGACATGGGCCAGAAATACATGGCTCAGGGCAAGCTCGAAGTCGCTCTTGAGAATCTGAACAAGGCATTGGCAGCCGACAACAACCATGCCGATGCGCATACCGTGATCGCTTTGTTGTATGAGCGGATTGGCGACAATGCGAAGGCTGAGCAGCACTATCGGCGAGCCGCCGAGCTCAAGCCCAAATCGGGCAACGAAAACAATAATTATGGTGCTTTTCTGTGCAAGATCGGTCGTTATGACGATGCATCTGTCTATTTTGTGCGCGCCATCTCAGATCCGTTCTACAAGACACCTGCAGTGGCCTTGACCAATGCCGGAACATGTGCGATCAAGGGTGGCAAGCTGGAAGTTGCCGAAACGGACTTACGCGCAGCGCTGGATCGCGAGCCGAATAACTCGGAAGCCTTGTTTCAGATGGCGACTGTGTTGTACCTGAAAAATGACTTCTTCAGGGCGCGGGCTTACATTCAACGCTACGAAGAGGTTGGGCAGCAAAGTGCGGATGCCCTGTTGCTCGGTAGAAATATCGAGTTGCGCCTTGGCAATGCCAGGGCATCCCAGGATTACACAGGCCGGCTACGCGAAAAATTTCCCGACTCCCAGCAAGCTCGTTCACTTGACGTGTCTGCTACTTCCGGAGACCCGGATTGATCATGGCTCGGCGTAAAAGCAAGAAAACCACCCATAAGGAATTGGGCGATGACACTGCTGGCATCAGTCAGCTTGAATTGTTGTCCATTTCGGAGACCCAGTCTGTGAGTAATGAACGCGCCGAACAGCAGGATCAGCAGGATAAGCAGAATTGTGCTGCAGGGTTCTCGCCGGAGTTGGATCCCGTAACGGAAGCGCCGCGGACCGAAACAACCTCAGCCGATCTTGCTGATGCGTCAATAGGGCAAAGGCTGCGATTCGCCCGCGAACAACGCGGCTGGACTTGCGAAGATGTGGGTGCCCGGCTGAAGCTGCAGGCACGCCTGATTCGACGTATCGAAGAGGATGATTTCAGTGGCATCGCTCATGCAGTTTATCTGCGTGGTTATCTGACCAGCTACGCTCGTCTCCTCGACATGCCGCAGATTCTTGCGGAAAGAGTGGTTGAGGAGCGTGGAGAGCACGTGCCTCTGGTGTCAACAGGCAGGGTCTCGCGCTCCCGCTATCTGATGGATCGCTACTCGGTGAGTGCGACCTACCTCATTTTGACCGCGCTCGTGGTCGGCCCGGCAGTCTGGCTGGCGACCCACGGTGGACTTGAGCAGAATCTGGCGCGTACCGTCTTGCTGGATGCGCCGACTGCATCCAGTGATATTGCAATCCCGGACGTTGTAGATTCAATCAAGTCTGACTCAGCATCATCCGTTACGGTCTCAGCGCCTGTATCTGCGGAAATTGGCGTGGATAGCTATGCGTTGACGAAGCAGGCTGTCGACGCGCCGCCAATCATCGCGTCAATGGCCCCCTTCGCGGCTGCAAGCCAGACGCCCAGGGCCAATGTTTCAGCAACTCCGCTGCCTGCGACTGGCGGCCGGCACTCCTTGAGCCTCAAGCTCACTCAGGCAAGCTGGGTGGAGATCGTCGATGAGGGTGGTACGAAGATTGAGTATGCATTGCTGCCGGCAGGTGCCGAGCGGAAATACACCAGCGACACAGCATTGACGATACGCATTGGCAATGCCGAGGGTGCGGAGGTGGTCGCTGATGGAGCTACGATTGAACTTGCTCCATTCCAGCGCGCAAATGTTGCTCGCTTGCGTGTATTTGGCAGTGAAAAACCGGCGAGTCGGGTCGACTCCTGAATGCTCCATTGAGCCACGCCTTTTTCACAGGTGTCGGCTGAATTCCTGTTACTCTAGCGCCCCCCGCGCTGCCCTGCCATTTTCTGGCACGTTTTTCTGTGGCGCTTCATTCGGTGATGCGTATGGCATTTGAAGTTCTTGACGAGCACGAACAAGGTGAGTTGGTACAAAAGTGGTTGAAGACCAACGCGATGTCGATCGTTATCGGTATTGCGGTCGGTCTGATTCTGATCTTTGGATATCAGCAATGGAAGGCGCGGGAATTGCGCACGCTCTCCGAAGCCGCCGTGCAATATTCCGCGTTTACCGAAGCGGTCGAGGCCAAGCGCATCGATGATGCGGCGAAAATCGCTGAAACCCTGCGCAAGGATTACTCCAAAACCGCATTCGCGACTTTTGTGGCCATGCGCCAGGCTGCGCTGCACGTTGAAAAGGGCGACCTCACGGCCGCTAGCGCTGATCTGGATTGGGCCGCTCAATCGGCTGGCAACGCCGCCATGAAGTCGCTGATTGCCCTCCGGCAGGCGCGTCTGAGTCTGGCTACGGGCGATGCGGAGGTTGCGTTGAGCAAGCTGGACCAGGTTGCAAAAGCGGACTTTCCGGCTCAGGCGAGCGAATTGCGTGGTGATGCTCTGGCCAAGCTCGGACGCAACGAAGATGCGCGCTTGGCCTATGCCGAAGCGTTGACCCATCTCGATGCGCAGTCGCCTGAGCGGGCGTACGTCGAGATGAAGCAGGGCAACTTGCCCCTGCTTGCCGAGCAAAAGAAATCATGAGGCGCGCTGCCCTTGTTATTACCGTGGTCATGCTCACCGTGACTCTGGGTGGATGCAACTGGATCAAGGGAATCGGCAAGAAAGACAATGTCGAGCCACCAACCCCGCTGGTCGAGTTTGCCCCGACGGCGAATGTACAGAAGCTCTGGTCGGGATCGGTCGGCAATGGCTCGGGTACATCGGGCGCCCGAATGAATCCAGCCGTCATAGGTGATCGGCTTTATGTCGCCAGCGTTGATGGCGATGTGCAGGCGCTGGATGCATCAAGCGGGCGCCGGCTCTGGTCGACCAAGACTAAGAACATGGCATGGTCGGGAGGACCAGCGGCGAGCGCAGACATGGTCGTCGTTGGCGCCTTGAACGGACAGGTGCAGGCTTTTTCCGCGCTTGACGGAAGCGAACTCTGGCAAGTTCAGCTCAGCTCGGAAATCATTTGTGCTCCGGCGATCGGCAGTGACGTGGTTGCTGTTCGCGCCCAGGATGGTCGATTGTATGGCCTTGACCCGGCCGACGGCTCGCGTCGTTGGGTCTATGAGCAGACTGTTCCGCTATTGAGTCTGCGCGGGAATTCCGCGCCGCTGATCGGTAACGGCTTTGTGTTCAATGGATTCGACACCGGGCGTCTGGTCGCGGTGCGTGATTCTGATGGCTCCCAAGCCTGGACCCAGGTTCTCGCAGCGGGTGAGGGCCGCACCGAGGTCGAGCGACTGGCCGATTCCGATGGCCAACTGGTGCTCGATGGTGGCGAGATTTTCGCAACCAGCTACCACGGTCAGATTGCTGCCTTCAATGCAGAATCGGGACGTCCAGCGTGGGGACGTGATTTGTCGAGCTTTGCGGGACTGGCGGTCAGCGGCGCGGCGGTAGTTGTCAGCGATGCCGACGGCAACGTCTGGGCGTTCGATCGTCAGAGCGGTGCGAATCTGTGGAAGCAGGAAGGCTTGCTGCATCGCTGGCTGAGTCCGCCCGCGATCGTTGGCAACTACGCCGTGGTCGGGGATCTTGAAGGTTATGTGCACTGGCTGAGTCTCACCGATGGGTCGTTTGCCGCGCGCCAGCGCATCGGCAAGAAGGCGATCGAGAGTGCGCCGGTGGTCAGTGGCGATGTTGTCTTCGTCGAGAGTGCAGGCGGCAACATCGCCGCGTTCCGAACGCAGTAGTGTATGTGTCCCGGATTCATCCTGGCTCGCACCATGGTGAATCCGGAAAATGGTCTTTTCGGCATGCGGTCCAATCCGTAGCCGCTGCAATTTGATACGGAGCGCCCGCGATGCTTCCCGTCGTCGCCTTGGTTGGACGCCCCAACGTCGGCAAATCTACCTTGTTCAACGTGCTGACGCGCACGCGTGATGCTCTGGTCGCTGACATGCCGGGAGTCACTCGTGATCGTCATTACGGCATCTGTCGTATCGGCGAGCGCCCCTTCGTGGTGGTCGATACCGGAGGCCTGGCCGATAGTGAGGAAGGGCTTGCCGGTTTGACCGCGCGCCAAGTCGAATTGGCTATTGCCGAAGCGGATGTCGTGGTCTTTGTGGTCGACGCGCGCGATGGTCTGTTGCCGACTGATCAGGCCATCCTTGAACGTCTGCGACGAACCTCCAAACCGACGCTGCTGGCAGTCAACAAAACCGATGGGCTCGATGAATCCATCGCGCTTGCCGACTTCGCCCGCCTTGGCGTGGCCAAGCCGCTGCCGCTTTCTGCCACGAACAATCACGGCACGCGAGGCCTGCTTGAAGCTGTCGAGGCATTGTTGCCGGACGGCCCGGCCGAGGAAATCAGTGGAGAGGATGGCGGCGGTGTTCGCGTTGCCATTGTCGGCCGACCGAATGTGGGCAAATCAACCCTGGTCAATCGTCTGCTTGGCGAAGATAGAGTCATTGTTTCGGAGATCGCTGGAACGACGCGAGATTCGATCCGCATACCGCTGGAACGTGACGGGCGCAAATACACACTGATCGATACCGCCGGAGTCAGGCGTCGCGGCCGTATCGATGATGCGGTCGAGAAATTCAGCGTCATCAAGACCTTGCAGTCAATCGATGCGGCGAACGTCGTGGTCATCCTGCTCGACGCCAATGAAGGCGTCACCGATCAGGATGCCGGTTTGATCGGGCATGCACTCGATGCCGGTCGCGCCTTGGTGATCGCCGTCAACAAATGGGATGGCCTCAAGAAATACGATCGCGACCAGTGCGAGAGTTCGCTGGTGCGCAAGCTCTCGTTTGTCGAGTGGGCACCCCGCGTCACGATCTCGGCACTGCACGGATCTGGCATCGGCGAGTTGATGAAGCGCGTCAATCGGGTTCATGCCGCTGCCAACAAGAAGTTGACGGCTTCCGATCTGACGCGTGCGCTCGAAGCGGCCTATTCGGCCTATCAGCCTCCGCTCGTGCGTGGCCATGCACCGAAGTTGAAATATGCCCATCCGGGTGGTTCCAATCCGCCGACGATTGTCATCCACGGCTCACGCACAAAACATCTGGCCGAATCCTATCGACGTTATCTCGAGAACTTTTTCCGCAAGCGTTACAAGCTTGAAGGAACACCGGTGCGTATAGATTTCCGCGACGGCGAAAACCCCTATGCCGGCAAAAAGAAAATCGTCACCGATGGCCAGCAAAAGCCTCGTCAGCGCATGATCCGCAACGCGAAGCGCAGCGAGCGCTGAGGATTGGCGTGCGCGGCTTCAAGCCGTCATCATGGGTCAATGACAAGTGCCAATGCACAAACCCGATGCATCACCATCGCAATACTTGCGGGTGGCGCGGCGAGTCGAATGGGTGGTCGCGACAAGGGCCTGGTACGTCTGTTGGAACGCCCGATTATTGACTGGGCGATTGAAGCTTTGGCGCTTGAACCCGGACAGTCGCGTCTGATCGTCGCGAACCGGCATCTCGATCAATACGCGCGTTTCGCACCCACCATCTCTGACAAATATCCCGAAGATTTCGCCGGTCCGCTAGCCGGAGTTGCAGCGGCGCTTGGCGTTTGCGCAACGCCATGGCTGTATACGATCCCGGTGGATTGCGTGAGGCCGCGTCAGGATATCCTCAATGCCCTATGGGCGGGATCGATGACCCGTGAGGCCGATGCCGTGGTTGCGCATGATGGTACTCGACGGCAACCCTTGTTCGCTTTGTACCGATCGACTTTGGCGGCGTCCGCTGAAGAGGCGCTCGCGGCAGGAGCGGGCGTCATGCGCTGGCAGGATTCGCTGAATACCCTTGAAGTCGACCTTTCGGCGTTGCCGGACGACGCCTGGTTGAACTTGAATACGCCTGAGGATCTCGCCCTGATGACGGAGAGGATGAGTTGAATGACTGACTACCCAACACATCTCGCGGTCGATGAGGCACGACGGCAAATTATCGACTACTGCGTGCGACGCCAGTTGCCTGCCGAGATTGTGCCGCTGCAGTCCGCGCATGGGCGCATCCTGCACAACGATGTGATCGCTACACGCAACCTGCCACCTTTCGCGAATTCGGCGATGGATGGATTCGCCTTGCATGCCATTGATTTGCCTGCAACTGGCGAGCGGCGTTTGCGCATCATTGGAACTTGCCTTGCCGGCGATCCGAACGTTGTATCGATCGAGCCCGGCGAATGTGTGCGCATCACCACGGGCGCACCGATGCCCATCGGTGCGGACTCCGTGGTCATGAAGGAGCGCGTCGTCGACGACGGTGATTCAATTGTGATTCAAACGGGCGACAAGGCGGGTGCGCACGTCCGTCATGTCGGTGAGGATATCCACGCCGGTGAAGTCGTTCTGAGACACGGGCAGCGCATCAGGGCAACCCGGATGGGTGCGCTGGCCTCGATTGGCTTGGCCGAAATCGAGGTGCGTGCCAGGCCAAGAGTGGCCATCTTCACTACCGGCGATGAGTTGGTCATGCCTGGAACGGAATGCGCTCGGGCGCAGATCCACAACAGCAACGGATTCAGCCTTGCCGCCACGCTAAAGTCTTGCGGAATCGGATCCACACTCCTTGTCGATGCGCAAAACGGCATGCCATTCCGGCACCTGCATGACGATCGCGACTTGATACGAGTGGCCTTGCTGGATGGGTCCGAGACGGTTGATGTGATCATCACATCCGGCGGGGTCTCGGCGGGTGAGGCCGATTATCTGCCTGGACTGGTCGCCGAGTTGGGTAGAATTCATTTCTGGAAAGTACGCATGCGACCGGGCATGCCGATTCTTTTCGGTGAGATCGGCAAGGCGATGATCTTTTGTCTGCCCGGGAATCCGGTATCAACGATTGCCACCTTCCTCTACCTCGTTCGACCCGCGCTTGCGGCTCTGCAAGGCGCTGACGAAACTGCTCCGCCTTTACAGCACGCGCGCTTGGTTACTGAAATAAAAAAGGGCCACGATCGAACCGAATTCCTGCGCGCGGCTTGCGAGTTGCGCCAAGATGGCACGCTGTGGGTGGCGCCAATGAAGGCGCAAGGTTCGGCGATGTTGAGCGGCTTGATCGATGCCGATTCGTTGATTGTCGTTCCTGAGGAGATTCGCTACATCGCGGCCGGCGATGTGGTGCAAATTCTTCGATTCCCCGACGTATCCTGATTGGCCATGAATACCGACAAGCCGATCGCAATGGGTGCATCCATTATCGAGATCGATCCCATACAAGCCGTGTCGCGGATGCATACCGGGGCCATCCTTGTCGATGTACGTGAGGATGACGAGCGTGCAGGTGGCATGCCAGATCAGGCTATCGGCTTGCCTTGTGCACGGATTACAGAGCTTGTCGAAGCGATTGCTGCGGATCGATCGGTCGAAATCATGTTGATCTGTGCCACCGGTCGGCGTTCGTTGTGGGCCAGACAGCAGTTGATCGGGCTTGGCTATGCCAAGGTGGTTTCGGTTTGCGGCGGCTTTGAGCGCTGGAAGGAGCAAGGGCTTCCGGTTGCCGCGGGATCGCTCGATGGCGATTCGGCCGAGCGCTATTCCCGACATCTGCTCCTGCCTGAAGTGGGGGTTGCCGGGCAGGCACGGCTTGCACGGTCACGCATTGCCCTGATCGGTGCAGGTGGACTCGGCTCACCCATCGCGCTCTATCTCGCCGCGGCCGGAGTCGGCAGACTGACCTTGATCGACAATGACAAGGTCGAGCTCTCAAACTTGCAGCGGCAGGTTGTTCATGCCGATGCCCGAATCGGTATGGCCAAAACCGAATCTGCGCGCATGAGTCTCGCCGCGCTCAATCCGACCATCAGCATTGAAACGCACGAGGCACGTTTGGTCGCCGCCAATGTCGAGTCGTTGCTTGATGGCCATGATCTTGTCATCGACGGTGCCGACAACTTCCCAACCCGCTATCTGCTTGATGCGGCAAGCCGCCGATTGCGTATTCCAATGGTCTATGGCGCAGTCCATCGTTTCACGGGCCAAGTTAGTGTATTTGACTCCAGGCGCGAGGATTCACCTTGTTATCGTTGCCTGTTTCCGCAGCCGCCATCTGCCGCCGAGTCGCCGAATTGCAGTGAGGCTGGCGTGCTTGGTGTGCTACCCGGAATTATCGGCATGCTGCAAGCGAACGAGGCGATCAAGCTTGTGCTGGGGAAAGGGCGACCCTTGGTTGGTCGGCTGCTTTGCTTTGATGCGCTCGATGCCTCATTTCGTGAATTGTCACTCCCGCGCGATTCAGCCTGCCCAGGATGCCGGGATGATGCGGTCTTTGCTGGCTATGAGGACATCGCGGTGTTCTGTAACGACCCGCAATCGACTTGATTGCCTGCACAGACGCCGAAACAGCGCCGCCAACGCTCGCGTAGGGCGACTCCGTCGCACGGCTCCACCAGCATCGATGGCTCCATGCGTGCGCGATCGGCGGAATCACCTGCGGTGGTTCCTCCCTACGACAGCCGCGCTCCCGCTCTCCGCATCCCCCGCTCCCCACTCTGTCTGTATAACGCGTGTGCGGATCAGTCTTGGCGCTCACCGTCCTGATCAGGTCGAAAAGTATCCCCTATTGAAAAACCGTATTGCATTGCGTCATTACATTTCAGATGTAACTTGCTAGTTTCCGACGCTGTGCTGCGGGGCAGGGGGTCAGCAGCACAATTCGGGACTTATCGCAAAGGTATGCACGCAGGTGGAACCGTCTTCCGGTTCCGCAGGATGGCTTGGGCCGTCCTCCCGGAATAGGCGTGGTATTCACGGCCGCTTCGGTGGCGAACGATTACTAATCTTGGGAATCAATCCGTGAT
>CAJDVM010000012.1_pt2 | contig 11284 bp, 11 predicted proteins | sample 7391251 | NCBI WGS metagenome assembly CAJDVM01 (sample SAMEA7055693, study PRJEB34461) | soil metagenome | biome: terrestrial ecosystem; feature: Peninsula; material: soil | place: Antarctica | collected 2016 | reverse complement strand
GAATCCGGCCCGCGATGGCACCTTTCGCGCCCATGTCGAAGCAATCGAATTGTTCGATCCGACCAGCGGCTGGCTGCAGCTTGACCGCAACCACAACGCCGAGCGCTTCGCCGCCTGCTTTGCCGGTTTTGGGATTCCCGGCTTGATCGGCAATGCAACTTTGCGGCTGGTTCAGGCGCCGGCCGGATATTCGTTGCGCAGCGTCGCCGTGGGCGGCCTCATCGAGGCGCGCGAGGTTCTGCTCGCACATGCTGGCGCACCGTTGTTGTACGGCTGGCACGATGGTCGGGTGGGCCGCTTCGGCCGAGGCGTTATCCGCTTCGGCCTCGAGTCCAAGGAATCGATCGCGCGTCCGTCACGCCTCGCGGCCGATCTGCCCGCAACGATCAAATCCAAGGAATCGATCGCGCGTCCGTCACGCCTCGCGGCCGATCTGCCCGCAACGATCAAACCGTGGCCGATGTGTGCCTGGAATCGCAGTGGTATCGCCGCAATGAATCAGCTGATCAGACACCGCTACGGCCCCGGCCAGGCCCATGTCGCGATCGAGTCGGCGATGTTTCCGCTCAATGATGCGCGCGCCTATTACGCAGGCTTCGGTGCCGAGGGCTTTGTTGAAGCGCAATGGTTGCTGCCACATGCGGAATACGCCGAGTTTGTCGGCACCCTCGAAGGAGAAGTGGCGCGACAGCGACCACGTATCAGCTTGATCGCGAGCAAGTTGTTCGATGGTCAGGCGCAGGGTTTCAGCTTCGACGGCAAGGGCATTGCCCTGGCTATCCAGTTGCCGCAACCAAAGACGCGTACGCAGGCGGCGTTTATTGCAGCGCTGACCGAACTGGCCCTCCTGCATGGCGGCCGTCCCAACCTGATCAAGGATTCAAGCCTGCAAGCCGATGCGGCGCAACGGGGTATCGGTGATTTTGCGACCTGTCGTGATCGCCTGCGTGCCTTCGATCCGCAACACCTGCAAGGGGCGATTTGCGCCTGCGTTTCAACATCGAGGTCGGCACGCTTGCGCTGGATCTGGCCGGCACGGCTGATCCCGGTGGACGCATCATCGCCGCGTTGGTCGATCTGCCGCCGCCGTCGGCCCTGTTGCTGACGGTTGGCATGTCGCGCAACGATGACGACGGAACGCTCGCAGCGGCGGCGATCGGTCAGTTGCTGGCGATCAACCTGCACGCCCCGATCGCGATCACCCACGTCTTGCTTCCGGCGCTGCTTGAATCCAAAGGAACCGTCGTCGGCTTTGGCAGCATCGCTGCGGCGCGTGGACGCAGTCGCAACATTGTCTATGCGGCGGCCAAACGCGGCCTCGAAACTTTCTTTGAGAGTCTGCGCCACCGGCATCCGCCATCGGCCTTGCGCATACAGTTTTATCGTCTTGGATTCCTGCGCAGCAACCTGACTTTCGGCATGAAGCTGCCGTTGCCGATTGCCGAACCCGAGAACGTCGCACGCAAGGTCGTCGCCCATTTGCAGCGCGGATCATTTGCCCGCTATGAACCGCGCTGGTGGGGAATCATCGCCCTGATTATTCGCTGCCTGCCCTGGTTCGCCTTTCGTCGCATGAAAGATTGAAGAGAGCCACAAACCAGCAGGCTGGTTTTTTTGGGAGATGCTTTAGTCCCTATGCTTTCGCACTTTTTCAGTAGAGGCCTTCAGGCCCGATGCGTGTCTCTGAACGTGTCGCTTGCGATGGCGAGAAGCATCGCGGCTGAAGCCGCTTCCTACGAAGAGCCGGTGGCCATCAATCAAAACTTGCCGGATTGGAAGTCCTGGATTGCTTCGACGATCTGCTCCGGGGTGTTCATCACGAACGGACCGTGTTTGGCGACGGGTTCGCGCAGTGGCTTGCCGGCGACAACGATCAATCGCGTTGCGAAATCGCCGGATGCAACATGCACATGATCGCCATCCACCAGCACCGCCAGTTCGCCCCGATTGACGGACTTCGCAGCCCCATCGATACCAATACGGGCCGAACCTTCGTAGACGTAGGCAAACGCGTTGTGACCTTGTGGCAACGGCACATCGAAAACTGTACTGGCTGGCAGTGACAGATCGAGATACACCGGCTCTGTGGCGATGCCATTTACCGGCCCAACCACATCAGCAACTCGCCCGGCAATCACGCGCAGCGAGACGCCCGCTGCGGGTTCGATCGTCGGAATTCTTTCCGGCGCAATATCCTGATAGCGCGGCGCGATCATCTTGTCGCTGGCCGGCAGATTGACCCAGAGCTGGAAGCCCCACATCAAGCCGTCTTCCTGCTCGGGCATTTCCGAATGCACGATGCCACGACCGGCGGTCATCCACTGCACGCTGCCCGGGGTCAGCAAACCGCTGTTGCCCTGATTGTCAGCATGGCGCATGCGCCCGGCCAGCATATAGGTCACGGTTTCGAAACCACGATGCGGATGATTGGGAAATCCCGCCAGGTAATCCCCGGCTTGATCGGAACGGAATTCATCCAGCAACAGGAACGGATCGAGCATGTCGAAGTCACGCTGCCCAATGATGCGATTGAGCTTCACGCCGGCGCCATCGCTGACTATCCTGCCGGCAACGATGCGGCTGACGGAACGTGAGTGATCGGTTGATGAACTGGCCATGATGGACTCCTGATTCGGCGCTCGCATCAACATGAGGGTGATTCGGTATCTCGACAAGTCCGTCCTGCTTAGTGACTTGATCTCCACTGGTGAACAATGCCGGGAGCCGCAAGTGCTGGAATATGTGCACTTGCCCGTGCACACACGGTTTTCAGTTGCGCGCAATCAGGAAACGCTCATGACCGCAGCCCTCGTTGGCGACGTTGAACCGTAATCCAGTGTCAGTTCGGGAGCGTCAGCGGGTGCGCCAGCCGCGAAAAGGGCTTGTACGGGCTTGTTTCAAACAGCATGCGTAAACTGCCGTCAGTGGCGAACCTGAGTAGCAGGGCAACTGCTTGATCTTTGGTCAACGTCGTATCCGTCATCTCGTTTCCTCCTGAGGTTTGATCGAACAAACTGTCGTAACTTGTTTTCGCTCCGAGTTGTGGCAGAAATCGTTCCTGCCGCGAGGGCTGGACTGCCGAGTCGAGTGTGGGATTTCATGAGCGCGAAGGGCCAAAGTGGCACGTCAAGCGCGCACAGCGCAGAATGGGTTGATATGCGTTCAACCGTGGGCCAATCGATCTCTTGAGCACTTCAACTTCGCCAGATTCGCCTGCTGAAGGCGCCACCAGCTCACTGCTTCGAACATTGCTGCTATGCGATCTGGTCGACTCTACCGGCCTCGTCGAGCGCATGGGTGATCTGGCGGGGGCAGAACTGATCCGCAAGCATGACCGCCTGGCGCGCACGTTGGCCAATCGCCACGGGGGCCAGGAGATCGACAAGACCGACGGCTTCATGATGATGTTCGATCGGCCGGTGCAGGCGGTCGCGTTCGCCCTTGATTACCAGCGCGGTCTACGTCAACTCAATGCGGCCGAAAAGACAACTCTTTCGGCTCGCGTCGGTATCCATGTCGGCGATGTCGTGGTTTGGGGCAACAGCGCCGAAGATATTGCCAAGGGTGCCAAGCCGGTCGAGGTCGAAGGCCTGGTCAAACCGGTCACCTCGCGGCTGATGAGTCTGGCCCTGCCCGGCCAGATCCTGTTGTCGAACATCGCTTATGCCTTGGCTCACCGCGCCCAGGGTGAGCTTGGCGATTTCCTGCCAACGGCACGCTGGCGCACACATGGTCGTTATCGATTTCGTGGCGTGCCTGATCCTGTGCCGGTGTTCGAGGTCGGCGAGGAAGGCCTGGCTCCTTTGAAGGCGCCGCCGTGGTCGAGCAAGGCGCATCGCGAAGTACCGTTCTGGCGTCGCCCCGCAACGGTCGTGATCGAGGCCCTGGTCGTGATCACATTGATGGCGGTACCACTGTTCATGTTCCTGCGTCCTGACCCAGCGATTGCTTTTGCCAGCCGCGATTGGGTCGTGGTCGGTAGTCTGCACAACCTGACTGGCGAAATGATATTCGATGACGCCCTCGAAGCCGCCCTGCGCATTGGCCTCGAACAATCGCGCTACGTCAACGTGTTGCCGGATCTGAAAGTGCGCGACACGATCACTCGAATGCAGCGCGATCCGGAAACGACCGAGGTCGATCGCAAGATCGGCTCGGAAGTGGCGATCCGTGACGGTGCGCGGGCGCTGATCCTGCCAACCATCGCCGAAATCGGTGGACGCGTGCGCATCACCGCCGAAGTGATCGATCCGCAAACCCAGACCACGGTCTACTCGGAAACCGCTGATGGCATCGGCAAGGAATCGATCCTGCCTTCGCTCGACAAGATCAACGAACGTCTGCGCGTGCGTCTTGGCGAAGCATTGGCGACGGTGTCAAACGAATCCCAGCCACTGGAGAAGGTCACAACGAGGGATCTTGATGCGTTGAAGGCGTTTTCCTTGTGTACAAACAAGGGTAGCCAAGGCCGCTTTGCTGAAGCCGTCGTACTCTGCCAGCAGGCTATCTTTATCGATCCCGACTTCGCCTCGGCAAACGTCATTATTGGCAGGATGTACGCCAGCATGGGAAAGCGTGGCGAAGCGGCGGAGTCGATGAGGTTGGCATTGGCCAAGAGGGATCGATTGACGACGCGCGATGCACTTTACGCGGAAATCCTGCTGGCGAGAGTCGATACAGAAACAGATGTCTTGCCGCGCTGGGCGGCACTCGCCGCCGCCTATCCCGATTTCTTCGCCGGAACCGGCGGGTTTGCCTATTTCGCCTGGAGTGATGCCAATCGCTTTGACAAGAGCGTGGTCGAAGCGGCTCAGTCGTCCGCCGCTGTGCAGAATCCGAATCGAACCGCAGCCCTGCACCTGCGCGGGATCCTGAATCTCGGCAACGAGCAGTTCACAGAGGCGCTGACGAATTTTGCTGACGCGGAAGCAGCGGGATTTGTGCTTACCGAATACCACGCAGCGACCGAAGCGGCGAAACGCGAGATCCTCAAGGCGGAGTCAATTCTTTCGAAATCCGCAACGACCGGCGCTACGCAGCACCCCGCCGTCACGAGTATCCGAAAGATGCTCGCTGCTTCGCTCCTTGTCGACCAAGGCAAGACTGATTCCGCCGAAAAACTGCTCGTGAGCGCAGCCAGCGATTCGTCAGATGCAAGTACTCAGGCTCAAATCTACCGGATCGTGGCGCTGGGATTGAACCTGCATGTTGAGAAGACGAGTCTGCGGTCTGCAGATAGTCTCAAGGCACTCTTGGATACATCGAAGGAGCAGCAAGCTCACGCCACCCCCAGTGCGCGACCGATGGTCGACACGGGAATCGGCATGATTGCGCTCCTTGCCGCACAGCAAGGCGCGACGAGCCTCGCTCGATCGGCCCTGTCGTTATTGAACACCGACTCGTATCCTGCCTATTCCGTGATCCGGAAACTGCAGGTGATTGCCGAGGCCGAAATTGATCGCTCTAAAGGCCATGCTGCTGCGGCGATTGCGAAGCTGGGTCCGATGCTCGATGGCAGCGAATTATTTCTGACCCATGCTGCCTTGCTTGACGCTTACGCCGACGAGAAGCAGACGGACAAGGCTATAGGTGAGGCTCGCTGGCTCGCTCAACACCGCGGACGCGCCTATGCCGAATCGAGTGCAGGGCACTTGCTGATGGCTTTCAACGTGCAGCAGGCGAATCTCGCATTGCTGCGCGGCGCCGAACTAGCCGCTGATCGCAAGGCGTCCAGCGATGCTGGCAGCATGGTGAATGCATTTCTCGAAGCGTGGCCAGATGCAAAAACACATCCGGCACTTTCAAAACGACTCTCGCGACTTCAGTCGGTCTTGTCGGAACCCGAATCACCGTAATTGAGACGCAAGAACGGGATTACGAGGCAAACGTGTTCACTGATGTTCGCCTCAGCCAGCTTGCCATGTGCAGCGGCAATATCCGCTTTCTCAGCCAGCTTGCCAGGCTTCAGCGCAGCGGCATCCAGCGCTGAGATCTGATCGTCCGTCACACCGACTTCCTTCAACGCGTCGGTCGGATTCTTTTCGTAGCGCGCGCGATAATCATCATCGCTCGACAATTTCTTCAGCAACTGAAGTTCTTGTTCTTTCGGCAAGCGTGATCCGCTCATTTTGCGTGTCCCCAGGTTGGTTGGAGTGGATGAACAGCCGATTGCTCAAGCCGCGAAGCATCCGTGCGCCGGCAAGCCGATCGGCTCATGTGAGAGTGGGAGCGAGGATGACCCCTGTTCCGTGTGCCCCGCGCTGCGTAGGCTATCAGATCACCACCCTTCGGAATCCTTCAATGCAAGTACGTCGCTGTGCCGTCGTTTTCATCGAACCGCGTGAGCGCCTGGATTTCGACTTGGCGCGCCTGGTGGCCGGAGGCACCGGTGTCGACACGGTGCGTGAATGGATTGCGCTCACAGCTCATCTAAACGAAGAGGTGGTGCTCGATCCCGGTGAGGTCGAAGTCATGGGTGCCCTGTCACCTGAGCAATGGCTCACGTTTGAGGAGGCTTGCGAGGCGTCGCCACGAGAGCTGCTCAATGGGTTGATCCGCAAAGGCCTCTTGGTCTGTGATGACGAGAATCACTCGACGATGCGTGAGCAGGACGAGAAGATCCGCGCCAGCCACTGGCGTGGACTCAGCGCCGCTATGCACCGACATACGCGCTGGCAAGGAATCGACACACTCGAAGCCGAGCGCCGTTTCAGCAGGAAAACCGATCGTCCGTTCCTCGATCGAATTGGTACGCCGGAACCGCCCGTGCACGAACGTGTGGAATCCGCGAAGCGTATTCGTTTGGCATCCGCGCCCGATGGCGACCTTGAGAAGCTTGTTCGACAGCGGGTGACCTGTCGCAACTGGGATGCGTCACGCCCACTTTCTGCTGATGATTTCGCCAGTACCCTCTACCGCACGTTTGCCGCACGGGCGGTCAGCGATGAACCAGGGATCGCCGTGATGAAGCGGGCTGTGCCGTCAGCCGGTGGCTTGCATCCGACCGAAGCCTACTTGCTCGTGCAGAACGTCGAGGGGGTGACCCCGGGTCTCTATCACTACCACCCGATCGACCATGCACTGGAGCCGCTGGGTGTTGTACCAGGCAGCGAGAGCGCGAACCTTGCGTTGCGTATCGTCGCCGGACAAAGACATTTCATGAAAGCACATGTATTGATCGTCCTCGCCAGTCGCTTCCGACGCACATTCTGGAAATATCGCAATCACGCCAAGGCATTTCGTGCGGTGATTCTCGATGCCGGGCATCTTTCTCAAATGCTCTATCTGGCCGCGACCGAGCGCGGGCTTGCCGCCTTCATCACGGCGGCGGTCAATGAGCACGACATTGAGCAGATCTTCGGCCTCGATCCGATGCTTGAAGGCGTACTCGCAGTCAGCGGCTTTGGCTGGCGTGGCGAGCTGGTCGATGAAGTTGAGTTCGATCCACTTGGCAGCGTCTGGCCCAGGCCGGCTTGAGTATCGCGGCGAGGCGGACTATTCACGAATGGCCCGGATGTAGTATTCGCGGCGTTGAGGCGTTCGATACCGTCCGGGTATCAATATCGGAGTCGAGAGACTGAGCTGTGACCGTGGGGGACCTGGTGGCGCGAGCACAGCCGATCCCGCGCGCCGTGTCGCGCTTGCTGCAACTCAGACGTGGACGTCGTGGGCGAGGTAGTGTTGCAACTGCGCGACGACTGCCAGCGCGGTCGCTTCGGGGCCATCACCGCCGAGGCGCAGACCGGCCGGCGCATACAAACGTGGTTCGAGTTGGGTCGCGATAATGTCGCCGAGACGGGCGAGGAAGGCATCGCGACGTTCCGGCGGACCGAGCAGGCCGATATAGCCGATTCCCGCCGGAGCGAGGTGGCGCAGGTAGCTGAGATCGATCTCGAAGTCGTTGCCGCCAATAATGGCCGCATCGAAATGTCGTTCAGCGAGCAGATCCGGCAGGTGGTCGGGGATGTGTCGGTGGATCAAATCGACATCCTGGCTCGCCACATGAGTCAGCCTGTCAAGGCGCGCATCGATGATCTCGGCATACCAACCAAGCAGGTGGGCCAAGCGCACGATCGCCAGCGATTCCGAGCCGCTACCGAGCAGGGCGATGCGGGGTGGTGGCGCAAAGCTCAAGCTGACATGGCGGAAGAAATGCTGCGCACGTTCGCTGGAAACACCGTGATTGTCGAAGACGAACACTTGCTGGCCAATCCGCGCTTCGCCTGTGCCGAGGGAAACTTGCCGTTCACTGTCGTCACCCAGTTCCAGGCGCAAGCGCAACCACGCACTGCTGGCACACGCCTTGGCCAAGGCCTCACGCAAGGGTGAAGCCCCGCTTGGCAGAGGCAGCAACAAGATATGCAGGTGTCCGCCGACAAGGTCCGCTTCCATCGCGGTATGGCTGCTGTCTTGCCCGGTATCGAGCTCTATCGACAGCGCGGTATTGATGGCGAGAACCTTGCGCGCCGCGTCAAGCAGGTGTTGCTCCAGCGTGCCACCCCCCAGTGCGCCTGCAACATGCCCGGTTTCGATGAACAAGGACATCGCGCCCAGTTTTCTCGCGGCCGAGCCGGAAACCTTGACGACCACCGCAATCACGGCGTCGAGCGATTGCCGTTCGAGCGCGAGCGCCGATTCGCTGATACCGCGCATGCCCCCGTAGACTGAAACGGGCGCAACGGATGATTGTGCGGACTGAACCGCGGCAAACGAGGTCGACATACAATTGCAAGTGTACGCACAAACAACAGCTTGTCGCTGCTTGATGCCGACACGTGCGTTTGAGTTCGATAGGTGATCGGCAATCGGCTTCAGGCCGGATCGAAACGTCGGTACTGGATTGCTTCGGACAAATGCACGGCTTCGATGTCGCGGCTTGCTGCCAGATCCGCAATCGTCCGCGCCACACGCAGAATGCGGTGATAAGCGCGTGCGGACAGACCAAGTCGCTCAACCGCGCGGTCAAGCAGCATGTGTTCGCTTTCGCCTAGCGCGCAATCGCGTTCGGTTTCGCGATTACTGAGCCAGGCATTGGGTTTGCCCGACCGCGCCAGTTGTCGATCGCGCGCTGCGCGGACGCGTTCGCGCACCGTGGCCGAGGACTCTCCGGCGTGGCTGCAACGCAGCTCGGCATGATTGACCCGCGGCACTTCGAGTTTGAGATCGATGCGATCGAGCAAGGGTCCGGAAATCCGCGAACGATAGCGGGTAATCTGATCGGGCGTGCAGCGACAGCGCCCGCCGGGATCACCCGCGTGTCCACAAGGGCACGGGTTCATTGCGGCGACGAGCTGGAACCGGGCCGGAAAGTCTGCCTGTCGCGCCGCGCGCGAGATCGTGATGTGGCCCGATTCGATCGGTTCACGCAGCACCTCGAGTACGCGACGATCAAATTCCGGGAGCTCATCGAGAAACAGGACACCGTGGTGGGCGAGCGAGACTTCCCCAGGTCGCGGCACCGAGCCGCCACCCACGAGGGCAACTGCCGAGGCGGTATGGTGCGGTGCACGGAAGCCGCGACGCATCCAGTCATCGAGTTCGTTGGTGCAGCCGGCGACTGAGCGCACCGCTGCAAGCTCAAGCGCCTCGTGTTCAGCCAGCGGCGGCAGGATACCGGGCAGGCGACTGGCGAGCATGGTCTTGCCGGTGCCGGGTGGCCCGACTAGTAAGAGATTGTGTGCGCCCGCCGCCGCGATTTCGAGCGCACGGCGCGCATGCTGCTGACCGCGCACCTCACTGAGATCGGGGGCGTGAGGGTCGATGGGTGCAGGCGGGCCGCGTTCGACCTTTGGCAACTCGGCCCGACCGCAGAGGTGGGCGCAGACCTCAAGCAGGCTGCCGGCGCTGCGCACATCGGCCGCACTTGCAAGGGCTGCTTCGGCGGCGTTCTGGCGCGGAACGATAACGCTGCGCCCGGTGCGTGCAGCGCGCAGCACCGCGGGCAATACGCCATGCACGGCACGCAGCTCACCCGACAAGGCAAGCTCGCCGAGAAACTCGAACTTGTCGAGTCGATCACGCGGGATGCTGCCATTGGCGGCAAGGATGCCAATCGCGATGGGAAGATCGAAGCGCCCGCCATCCTTGGGCAGGTCGGCCGGCGCCAGACCGACGGTGATCTTGCGTTGTGGATAGTCGAGCTGGCAGTTGAGTATCGCTGCGCGCACGCGATCACGCGCTTCGCGCACGGCCGTTTCAGGCAAGCCAACGATTGAGGTTGCGGGCAAACCGCCGGACAGATGCACTTCGCAAGTCACCAGGGGTGCGCTGACGCCTTCCTGGGCGCGGCTGTAGACAACAGCGAGACTCATGATTGGCGGGCCATCGTCGGGTCGGGTCGAGTGTTCGGGCCGCTGACCGGACGGCCGCCGCGATCAGTGTCGCGGTTGCGCTGAGAGTGAAGCCTCGAGAGCGGCGAGTTGGCGCTCAAGCTGCTCGATCTTCTCGCGCGTCCGCAACAGCACACAGCGCTGCACATCGAATTCTTCGCGGGTAACCAGATCGAGCTTGCCGAGCCCCGATTGCAGGATCGCACGGAAGTTCTTGCCGAGATCTTCACGCGCATCCTTGATCCCGGGCGGAACAATCGCGGCAAGGCGCTGGCTCAGTTCTTCGATGGTGGTTGCGCTGATCATGATGGACCTCGAAACAAACGGAATGGGCAATGGTACCCGGCCAAGGTGACGAAGGGTCTGCGTCCACTCGTCACCAACCCGTGGCGGAAGTGCCGGCTACGTCGACGCGAACGTCAACATAGCCGGCTGCAAATCCCTGCGTGCATCCTTGCCTGCATCCCTGCTCGCGTCCCAGCGCCTGCGTCAGCGTTATTGCCGTCGGGCCATCCCTTGGACACAGAGTCTAGTCAGCGGCGGGGCAAGGCACAGTGGGCGTTCTCTGATTTTCTTGTAGGAAATTTCCTACACGGAGCGTGATCGGGGATTACGGTTATAGTCATGTCTGCTGCGAATTCGAGGAAAGTATCGATGAAAATGGTCATGGCGATCATCAAGCCATTCAAACTCGACGACGTGCGCGAGGCACTGGCCGAAATCGGCGTGCAAGGCATTACGGTGAGCGAGGTCAAGGGCTTTGGCCGACAGAAAGGACACACCGAGCTCTACCGCGGCGCCGAATACGTCGTTGATTTTTTGCCCAAGATCAAGATCGAGATCGCGGTGACCGAAGAGCAGCTTGAACGCGTCATCGAGACACTTCGCGAGAGCGCCAACAGCGGCAAGATCGGTGATGGCAAGATCTTCGTCTGGCAACTCGACCAGGTCATGCG
>CAJDVM010000044.1_pt1 | contig 11337 bp, 14 predicted proteins | sample 7391251 | NCBI WGS metagenome assembly CAJDVM01 (sample SAMEA7055693, study PRJEB34461) | soil metagenome | biome: terrestrial ecosystem; feature: Peninsula; material: soil | place: Antarctica | collected 2016 | reverse complement strand
CGTCACCATCATTTGTGTCCTCATGCCGTGTTGGGGCTAGAAAATCGTTACGCCAATCAACAGGCCGAGCAAAACGAGTGCAAAAAGCACCAGGAAAATTCCGAAGATGACTTTGGCGATCCCTGCGCTTGCACCGGAGATTCCGGTGAAGCCAAGAGCGCCAGCAATCAGTGAGATGACTGCCAATATCAGAGCTAGTTTGAGCATGTTGAATTCCTCGGTATTTGGGGCGTATCGGCGCGTTCGCGCACCAATAAGCGTCCCTGCTTTGACATGTTGACATGCCGGAGGCGACTTTCAGGCGTTTCACCGCCAGTCATTCAGGCGGCGGGGGGAAACAAGGGCTTGCAGCGCAGCACGACGTGCGCTCGCCGCGAAAGTAAACATGTTCAAGGTTCTAAGCTCGGCGGGAATCAGACTGCGGATGTTGCGAGTGACGTGTTCGCTTGCGCCTTGGCAGGCGCCCCGGCGCCGACCCGATGATTGATCACGATTCCGAATCGACCAGGGGGCGGGAGATTAGGCCAGCAGGCTGCCAGCGTCGAATTACTTCGGAAACGAGCAAAGCCACGCAGGCGGCGATCAGGGCGGATGCGGCGACGTCGGAAAGAAAATGTTTGCCCATGTCGAGCCGTGAGCAGGACAGCGCGTTGCCAGGGCCGTGGTGCCGCTGCAGCGAGCGGCAGGAACAAGCCGAAATAGAATGAGCTGTGGCCAGACGGGAACGAACCGCCGGCGACGAACCAGGTTGATGTCATTTCGCCGGTTTCAATCCATTCCAGCGGTCGCATCCGACCGAATGCGTTCTTGCCGAGCATCATCAGACCGATGGTCGCCGCCTGGACGATGCCGCTGCCAAGGATCGCAAGAGCGAACTCATTTTGCTGACTTCTGGTTCTTGCGATCAGCAGCAAAATCGCACCTGCGCCCATCATTACGCTGGATGACAGCCAGTAGGAGACGTGGATACCCAATACGCCGTCAAGCAAATTGAGCCCTTCCACGAAAAACGGCGCATTCTCGAAGGCACTGCCGTGAATCCAGTGGACGATCGGGATGTCCAGCACGAGCAGCCCGGCGAGCATGCAGAGTGTGGCGATCACGGCGCTGGCCAGCAGGAAACGTCTGCTCATTGAAACTCCGGGTGAGGGTGGGTTTGCGCTCTGTGCCGCAGCAGGAGCCGGCGTCTGGAGCAAACCGGCTTTATGGCATCATATCGTGCTGGATTTCCAGCCTCACGAGTCGATGCATGCCCAGTACCGAATCCCGCGGGCCTCGCCAGATTGCCCGTGCAGCAGTCTGGTCCTACAAGGGGCTGCGCGCCGCCTGGGCCCACGAGGCATCGTTCCGGCTGGAAGGCTATATGTTTGTGATCTTCTTCCCGCTGGGCTTGTGGCTGGGTCAGGGCGGCGTGGAGAAGGCGGTGCTTTGCGGCAGCCTGTTCCTCGTCCTCTCGGCCGAGTTGCTCAATTCGGCGATGTCTCGTACTCTGGTCGCGATTCTCGTGAACCACGGCACCGCTTGAATGTTGGAACTCATTGCTGATCCGAATTTTTGGGTTGCGCTGTTCACGCTGACTACGCTTGAGATCGTCCTCGGTATCGACAATCTCGTGTTTGTCTCGATTGCTGTCAGTCGCCTGGCGCCGGAACAACGATCGCTGGCGCGCAAGGTCGGTCTCAGCCTCGCCTGCGTGACTCGGATCGCTTTATTGTTGTTCCTCTCGTTTCTTGCCGGGCTTGATGACGATCGCCTCGGCTTGTTCACGGCCTTCGATCAAGTCATTTCGTTGCGCGACCTGATCATGATCGGTGGCGGACTTTTCCTGCTGGTCAAGGCGGTGATGGAGATCCATCACGAGCTGGAGGGAACGCGTGAGGACAATACGGAAGGCCGCGTGTTTGCATCATTTGTCTATGTGATCGTGCAGATTGCCGTGATTGATATCGTGTTCTCGCTTGATTCAGTGATTACAGCGATTGGTCTCGTCAATGAAATTGTGGTCATGGTTACTGCGATCATCCTCGCTGTCGCCGTCATGATTCTGGCCTCGAATCCGGTCGGCGATTTCATCGATCGTCATCCGACCTTGCGCATGTTGGCGCTGGCCTTCCTGATCCTTGTTGGCTTCGTTCTGATTGCCGATGGCCTGGAGTTCCATATCCCGCGGGGTTATGTCTATTTCGCGATGGGTTTCTCGATTCTGGTCGAATCGCTGAATTCGTGGGCACGCAAGCGCACGACGCATAGCGGCTCACGTGCACCGCCCTGACTTGCACATGCTGACCGAGCGGTGCAAAGTTCAACACGACATCCTCAGGGAGTAGGCAGCATGAATGCGTTACGCTTTTTCTTTGTAATGCTGGCCGTTGCATTTTTGTCAGGCTGTGGCTACAACGCGATTCAGCAAAAAGACGAGTCGGTGACGGCCGCATGGTCTGAAGTCCTCAACCAATATCAGCGACGCGCTGATCTTGTTCCCAATCTTGTCAATACCGTCAAGGGTTATGCGAGTCACGAGGAAGCCGTATTCATCCGCGTCGCAGAAGCACGCTCGCAAGTCGGTACCTTGAAAATCACGCCCGATATGCTTTCGGATCCGGCGAACCTGAGCAAATTCCAGGCGGCTCAAGGTGAGTTGTCGAGTGCGCTGACCCGGCTCATGGCGGTTTCGGAGAACTACCCGGATCTCAAGGCCGACGGTCTTTTCCAGAACCTTCAGGCTCAGCTGGAAGGGACCGAAAACCGCATCACCGTTGCGCGCAATCGTTATGTGACGGCGGTACAGGATTTCAATACTTTCGTGCGAAGTTTTCCGCAAAACCTGACGGCGAAGATGTTTGGCTATCCGATCAAGGCCAATTTCAGCGTCGAAAACGAAAAGGCAATTTCGACGGCTCCGGTGGTCGATTTCAACAAGCCGGCACCCGCGACTGACAGCAACTGACGTCGGCACGGCCGCTCCGGTGTCACGGCTGAGTCTGAAATTCGCGACCTTTTTGTTTGCCTGCGTGTTTGCTTGCAGCGCGTTCGCGCTGGATGGAGGACCGCAGGCGGTACCGCCGCTTACCTCGCACGTTACCGATCTGACCGCGACCCTCGACGCTGACCAGCAACAGTCGCTGGATGCGCAACTGGCCGCCCTTGAGCAACGCAAGGGAGCGCAGTTGGCGGTATTGATTGTGCCGACCACCCAGCCGGAAGATATCACCGAGTATGCGATCCGTGTCTTCGATGCCTGGAAGCTCGGGCGCAAGAACATTGACGATGGCGCCCTCCTGATTATCGCCAAGGACGATCGCAGCATGCGCATCGAAGTCGCGCGTGGCCTTGAGGGTACGATCCCCGATGCGGCCGCAGCGCGCATCATTCGTGAGTACCTGACGCCGAAGTTCCGCGATGGTGATTTCTACGGCGGAATAAAAGACGCACTCGATGCGATGACCCAGCTTGTTGACGGTGAGCCGCTGCCGGAACCCCGGAAAGATCCGGAGGGTGGCGCTCCGTTCGATGCAATCATGTTCGGATTGTTTGCAGGTTTCTGGGCCCGATCGATGTTTGGTCGTCTTTCCAGCGTGCCGAGGGCCGGGCTGGTCGGCGCCGTCAGTGGCGGCGTTGGTTGGCTCGTCAGCAGCCTGCTGCCCGTTGGTATCGGACTTGCCGCATTCGGTGTCGTCCTCGGCTTCTTCGGCGGCGGTGGCGGCGGCTTCGCCAACCGCGGTGGATATGGAAACTGGGGTGGTGGTGGATTTGGTGGGGGTGGTTTTGGCGGCGGCGGCGGAGGGGGAGGCAGCTCCGGCGGCGGTTTCAGCGGCGGCGGTGGCATATCCGCTGGTGGCGGCGCCTCGGGTCGCTGGTAGGAGATCCTGCATGCGCTGGTTCCGACATTTTTTCCCCGGCAGCCTCGTTCGACATGGGTTTTCGGCGAGTACGCTTTCAGCCATCCAGAAGGCGGTGGCGGAAAGTGAAGGTCGTCACCGTGGTGAAGTGTGTTTCGCGGTGGAAGGCGCGCTGCCCTGGCTATCCCTGTGGCGTCGGCAAGCGGTGCGCGAACGGGCCATCGACGTGTTTGCCCAGCTCAAGGTTTGGGATACACGAGAGAACACGGGAGTGCTGGTTTACGTGCTGCTCGCCGAGCGCGCGATCGAGATCGTCGCCGATTGCGGAGTGTCCGTGCTTGTCGATGATGCGGACTGGCTCGGGATCTGCCAGCGCTTGCGCGAGCGCTTCGTAGCCGGGGAATTCGAATCCGGTGCCATGGCCGCGATCAACGAGATCAGCCGTCTGCTCATCGAACACTTTCCGGCCGGCGACGGTGACAATCCGGACGAACTGCCCAATCAGCCCGTTTTGCTTTGATCCGGTTTGCCTGCGCGGTTTCGTCAGCATCGTCAGGCGCAGAAAAACGCTTGAGGCCGGAAAGCCGCAAGGCTCCACCGACGCGACCGCGTACAATGGCGCGCTGATATCGAAATGGTGGAACTTCCAACGTGACTGACGAGATTCAAGTACCCGCGCTGTACCTCAAACGCGGCGAAGATACGCGCCTGCGTGCTGGCCATCTGTGGGTGTTCTCCAACGAGGTCGATGTGGCACGCTCGCCGTTGTCGGGTTTTGAGCCGGGCCAGATTTGTGCGATCGTCGACAGCCGTGACAAGCCGATCGGGGTCGGCTACGTCAATCCGAATTCGCTGATCTGCGCGCGGCTGGTCAGTCGCGGGATCGAACACGCGCTGGACAAATCCCTGTTCGTGCACAAGCTCAATGTCGCTCTGGCCTTGCGCGATCGTCTTTATGACGAACCGTATTACCGCCTCGTCTTTGGCGAATCCGACGGCTTGCCTGGCTTGACCATCGACCGCTTCGGCGACGTGCTGGTTGCGCAGGCGACGACCGCCGGCATGGATCGCCTCAAGGACGAGATCACCGAGGCGATCGTCAAGGTACTCAAGCCACGCCAGCTGTGGTGGAAGAATGACGCGTCCATACGCGCGATGGAGAACCTGCCCGACCATGTCGAACTCGGTGTGGGCGAGCCTGACAGCGAGCCGCTGATCGTGCGTGAAGCCGGGCTCGAATTCGAGTGTGATCCGGTCGACGGACAGAAGACTGGCTGGTTCTACGATCAGCGTGGCAATCGCGACCATCTGGCCCAGTTGGTCAAGGGCAAGCGCGTGCTCGACATGTTCAGCTACCTCGGTGGTTGGGGGTTGCGCGCAGCCGCATTCGGCGCCAGCGAAGTGGTGTGCGTCGATTCGTCGGCCGCCGCGGTCGAAGCGATCGGCCGCAACGCGAAGCGCAATGGCATGGATGATCGCGTGACCGCTGTGCGCGCCGATGCCTTCGACTATCTCAAGGCCGTGCGCGAGAAGCGCGAGCATTTCGATGTCGTCATCCTCGACCCGCCAGCGTTCGTCAAACGCAAGAAAGACCTGCCCGAGGGCCGCGTTGCCTATCGGCGACTCAACGAGTTGGGCATGCAGGTGCTCGCCCGCGATGGCATATTGATTACCTGTTCATGCTCGTATCACATGCCGCGCAGTGTTCTGCTCGACGGTGTGCAGCAGGCTGCACGGCATCTCGATCGACAGGCGCAATTGTTGCTCAACCTGCAGCAAGGTCCCGACCATCCAATCCATCCCGCCATCCCCGAAACCGAGTATCTCAAGGGGTTCATCCTGCGTGTGCTGCCAGCCTGAGAAGTTGACACTGTCATAATCTGGCCTTGCGCCGCCGCACATTATCCAAAGCGATCCCATGCATTACTTCGTAGATATCGACCCCATCGCGTTCTCGATCGGCCCCGTGAGCGTGCACTGGTACGGCATTATGTATCTTGTCGCGTTTGGCGCGTTCTGGGTTCTGGGTGAACGCCGCCGCCGTCTGGGTCGTCTGCCGGTCGGGCCGACTGCGTTCTCCGACCTGGCCTTCTACGGCATGATCGGCGTGATCCTTGGTGGACGTGTCGGCTACATGCTCTTTTACGATACCGCCGACCTGATCGCGCATCCGCTGTCGCTGTTCAAGATCTGGGAAGGCGGCATGTCCTTCCATGGCGGAATGCTGGGCGTGTTTGCCGCGATGTGGCTATGGGCGCGCCGAAATAATCTGCATGTCTTTGATGTTCTCGATTTTGTCGTGCCGCTGGTACCGATCGGACTTGGCCTGGGTCGGCTTGGAAATTTCGTTGGCGGCGAATTGTGGGGGCGGCATACCGATGTCTCCTGGGGCATGATTTTTCCGCGTGCCATTGAAACCGCCGGGCACTCGATCGAGCAACTCAAAGCAATGGCGGCGGCTGGCCAACTCGACAACGAGGTGCGCCACCCTTCCCAGCTCTACCAGATGGCGCTGGAAGGCATCGTGCTGTTTTGCGTGCTCTATGTGGTCTCGATGAAGCCGCGCCCGCGCTATCTCATTACCGGTTTGTTCGCCCTGCTTTACGGCGTGTTCCGTTTCGCTGTCGAGTTTGTGCGCGAGCCCGATGCACAACTGGGTTATCTGGCCTGGGGTTGGCTGACCATGGGGCAGGTGTTGTCACTGCCCTTGATCATTGTCGGACTGGTTCTGATCCTGATGTCGCGTCGCGCACCAACCTTGCAACCACGCATCGTTGAGGATCCGTTGAAGGATGCCGGCTGATGCAGCCATATCTCGAATTGCTTCGGCATGTGCTGGAAAAAGGCACGCCCAAGTCTGACCGCACCGGGACCGGCACCCATTCGGTGTTCGGCTGGCAGATGCGCTTCGATCTGGCCAAAGGGTTTCCGCTGGTGACGACCAAGAAGCTGCATTTGCGCTCGATCATCCACGAGCTGATCTGGTTCCTGCAGGGCGACACCAACATTGCCTACCTGAAGGAACACGGCGTCGGTATCTGGGATGAGTGGGCAGATGCCGAGGGCAATCTCGGTCCGGTCTATGGCAAGCAGTGGCGATCCTGGCAATGCGCCGATGGCCGCACAATCGACCAGATCGCCTGGCTGATCGAGGAGATCAAGCGCAACCCTGATTCGCGTAGGCTCGTTGTCAGTGCCTGGAACGTGGCCGATCTCGATGCGATGGCCTTGCAGCCTTGTCACACGATGTTCCAGTTCCATGTGGCCAATGGAAAATTGTCGTGTCAGCTCTATCAGCGATCGGGCGATATCTTCCTCGGCGTGCCATTCAATATCGCCAGCTATGCGTTGCTGACCCATATGGTCGCCCAGGTCTGTGGTTTGGCTGTCGGCGATTTTGTGCACACGCTCGGCGATGCACATCTGTATCTGAACCACTTTGACCAGGCCCACGAACAATTGGCACGCATGCCGCATGCGTTGCCAACCTTGCATCTGAATCCGGATGTCAGTTCGATTTTCGATTTCCGCTACGGGGACGTCCGCATCGATGGCTACATCGCCGACAAGGCCATCAAGGCGCCGGTGGCCGTGTGATTGCGCTGATCGCGGCGCTCGACCGCAATTTCGCGATCGGCCGCGACGGCGACATGCCCTGGCATCTGCCCGGCGATCTCAAGCGCTTCAAGCAACTCACCCTCGGCAAGGCTGTGCTGATGGGACGCAAGACCGCGATTTCAATCGGTCGAGCGCTACCCGGACGAATCAACCTGGTAATGTCGCGCAGCGGCAGCGCGCCGTATTCCGGACAGATAGGCGTTGATTCGATCGATGCGGCTCTCGGCCACGCCGCCGACAACGATCTCATGGTCATCGGTGGGGGCGAAATCTACGTGCTGGCGATGTCGCGCGCCGAGCGCATGTATTTGACCTGGGTTGATGTCGAGGCTGAATCGGCCGATACATATTTCCCGCGCTTCGATCCGGCACAGTGGAACGTCACCGCCGAGGAATCCCATCCGGCCGACAAAAAGCATGCGTTCGCGTTCCGCTTTGTTGATTACGCGCGTAAGAAAGGCAGTTCAAGCGACGGCGGCAGGGCGGGGGATATCCCGCCGTCTGTGATCGTGTTCCAGCGTCTGCGTTACCGGATGCCCCGCACGCGGCGGGATTCGCTGCGCTTCTACCGCCCTACGTTATACGTTCTGGCCATTGTGGGTCAGTGCTGTGCGCTGCTGTTTTCCGTTTTGCGCTTGCGCAGAGTCAGACGTAAGAGCATCCGCTCACCGCTCACCGCTCACGGCTCACTGCCTAGTCAATGTCTTTGCCTTGCGGTTTAGGACGATCCGAATTGAGCACGACGAACTCGGGTTCATCGACATCAATGCGCATTGCGGTCAACGCGCCACCCCAGACGCAACGCGTAGACGCCGAGTCCGGCAAAGCGGCCCAGAGTTGACCAGTGTCCGCAGACGATGCGCAGATCACGGCGCACGACTCCCGGTACCGAGAACCAGGGATAGTTGCCGGATCGCTGCGTTCCTGGCGTGCCTTTTTCCTGGAAGGCAATGCGTCCACGCACATCGCAGTAGCGCATGCGGGTCAGCACGTTGATGCCGGCACGCAGTCGATCGATGCCGTTCAGACGAGACGTCCAGGTATCCGGTTTGTTGCCGAACATCTGGCGCAGCAGACGCTTGTGATCGTCGGCGCGCAAGCGCGCTTCGATTTCGCGCGCCACGCTTTCGGCACGGCCGACGTTCCAGCTTGGTGCGAGCCCGGCATGGATCATCATCGTGCCTAAAGCGCGGTCGGTATGCAGTAGCGGACGCTTGCGCAGCCAGGTCAGCAGTTCCTCGCGATCGGGCGCAAACAACACTGCACGCAATTCGGGGTTGACCCGCGCCTGGTCTTGTTCGCTGCGTACACTGACCGCGAGCAGGGACAAATCATGATTGCCGAGGGTGACCACGGTACGTTCGCTGAGCGATTTGACCAGACGCAGCACTTCAAGCGATTGCCCGCCCCGATTGACCAGGTCACCACAGAACCACAGCGTATCGTGTGCGGGATCGTAATTGAGCTTGTCGATGAGGCGTGCCAGTTCATCGTGGCAACCCTGGATGTCGCCGATTGCCCAGACCGCCATGTCAATGATTCTCGATCATGTGACCCGGGAACCGCCCAGTGATGATCATCAATGCAGGGTCCTTGGAATCGAAAGCACGAACGAGGGAATGTCGGCATCGAACTCGGTGCCGTCCTCGGCGAGCATGCGGTAGCTGCCGCGCATGGTGCCTACCGCGGTTTCGAGAACCGCGCCGGAGGTGTAGTCGTAGCCTTGTCCCGGATTCATCCAGGGCTGCTCGCCTACAACGCCGTCGCCACGCACTTCCTGGACGTCGCCATTGCCATCGGTGATGACCCAGTGGCGACTGAGCAGCCGCGCGCCAACGCTGCCTCGGTTGCGTAGTGTGATCGTGTAGGCAAAGACGTAATGGTTGTCCTGCGGTTTCGATTGCTCATCGAGGAATCGGGTTTCAACCGAGACGGCAATGTCATGCAGTTTCTTGGTGGTCATGGTTTGATTGTCGGGGAGTGGGCGACGCGCGGCAAGCCGCATACGTTGAGAGGTCAAATCCGGATCGTCGCAAGCTCAGCTAGATGGCCGCCTGCAGCGTGTTCAGGGTAATTGCCGACCGGCCAGGTAATCGGCAAGGCGGATGAAAGAGTGTGGCGGTAGTTGCTCGGCGCGTGCGCCAGGATCGATATCGACGGCTCTCAGATCTTCCGCGCTGGCCAGGCCATCGAGCGAATTCGACAGTGTCTTGCGACGTTGGCCGAAGGCGGCGCGAACCAGTCGCGTTATCGATCCAAGCTGTTCGGTCGGGCGTTCTTCGAGCGGCAACGGGCTCAGCCGGACGACTGCGGAATCGACTTTGGGGGGCGGACGGAACGCGTGTGGCGGCACCGCCAGCAACGGCTCGACACGGCACGCCAGTTGCAACATTACGCTGAGGCGCCCATAGACCTTGCTGCCTGGCGCGGCGGCCATACGGTCGACTACTTCGCGTTGCAACATGAAATGCATGTCTGCAATGGCATCGAGATGGTTGATGCAGTGGAACAGGATCGGCGAGGAAATGTTGTAGGGCAGGTTGCCAACCACGCGCAGCTTTTCGCCATCCGCGGATAGCTGGCCGAGATCGACTGTGAGTACATCCGCATTGATGATCTCGACCTCGCCGACATCGGCACAGCGTGCCTTGATCCGCGGTACCAGATCACGATCGAGTTCGATCACGGTCAGTTTGCCGGACTTGCGCAGGATCGGCAGCGTGATCGCGCCATCGCCGGGACCGATCTCGACGATGTGCTGTCCGGGTCGCGGATCGATCGCCTGGACGATGCGCGAGATGATCTCTTGATCACACAGGAAATGCTGGCCGAAGCGCTTGCGCATGACATGGGGTGAATCGGCGAATCGTTCGGAGTATCGGGTCACGGCGTGATGGGTCGTTGGCAGGTTGCGAAGCCGGCTAGGTTACGCCAACCGCGCCATCCTGCGAAAATTTCCATATCGAAACCTCGTCGGCAAACGTAAGATACGCACGCTCGTTGTTGCTTCCCGTGGTTCCGACGATCAGGTCGACACCGCGCGCGAATTGCTGCGATGCTCCCGGCGCCGACATGCTCGAGTGATGCACATGCCGGCAGCGCTCCGCGCAATCCGCAAGTTGAAACCTGCATGTCGATATCGGCCCTGATCCGTCTGACCCTGCTCGGCATGATCTGGGGGGCTTCGTTCCTGTTTCAGCGCATCACCGTGCCGGTGGTGGGTGCCTCGTTCACCGCGGCGATCCGCCTTGTGCTGTCGGCGATCATGTTGGTTTTCATACTGCGCCTGCTCGGGCGCTCGCTGGATCTGCGTCGGCAATGGCGCGCCTGGTTGTGGCTGGGAACGATCAGCGCGGCCGTGCCGTTCCTGTGTTTTGCCTATGCCGCACGCAGTCTTCCAGCCGGCTACATGGCCGTGATCAATGCGACGGTGCCCTTGTTGACCGTGATTTTCGCTTCGCTGATGTGGCGGGTGCGGCCATCGTGGTCGAAGCGGATAGGTGTGGTGGTTGGGCTCATCGGCGTTGGCGTGCTGGCGCGCTATGGCAGCCTCGGCATGAATCAGCAAACCTTGATCGCGATCGGGCTCTGCTTCATCGCTTCGGCGCTTTACGCCTACAGCTCGCTATTCATCCGCCAGCGCCACGCCAGCGTCAATCCGCTCGTATTGGCGGGTTCGAGTCAGCTCGGCGCGGCCGTTGCGATCCTGCCACTGGGGTTGTTGAATCTGCCGAGCAGCCTGCCACCCACCGGCGTGATCGTCTCGCTGCTCGTCCTCGGCCTGGTCTGTACCGGTCTCGCCTACGTGATTTATTTCCGCCTGATCAGTGATGTCGGTAGCGAGAAGGCGGTGACCAATACCTTCCTCGTTCCGGTTTTT
>CAJDVM010000029.1_pt1 | contig 11337 bp, 13 predicted proteins | sample 7391251 | NCBI WGS metagenome assembly CAJDVM01 (sample SAMEA7055693, study PRJEB34461) | soil metagenome | biome: terrestrial ecosystem; feature: Peninsula; material: soil | place: Antarctica | collected 2016 | reverse complement strand
CGCACTCCATCCCACGCCAACGCTGCGCTTCGGCATCGAGTCCGATCAACGGCACGATTGGCTGAGAAGATGACTGATCCCCGCCACGCAGATCGGCCATCTGAAGAAATCACCGAGCCACGTCGCGTGCGCAGTTTCGTATTGCGCCAAGGTCGCATCACGCCAGCACAAGCGCAGGCCTTCGATATGCACTGGTCACGCTTCGGTCTCGACTACACCGATCAACGCGTGGATCTGCAATCGCTTTTCGCCAGGCCCGCGCCAGTTGTTCTGGAAATCGGTTTCGGCAACGGCGCCCAACTGCTGCACGCGGCGGTCAACGAACCGGCGCGCAATTTCATCGGCATTGAGGTGCATCGCCCGGGCGTCGGCCGCCTGATGAATGACCTCGCCGAGGCGAATGTCGACAACATCCGCATCAGCAACCACGATGCCCAAAATCGCTCGATGAAGTGCGTATCTATTTTCCGGATCCGTGGCCGAAGAAGCGTCATCACAAGCGACGCCTGATCCAGCCGGATTTCGTCGAACTACTTGCCACGCGCGTGCGCGCTGGGGGCCTGCTGCATCTCGCCACCGACTGGGCCGAGTACGCCGAGCATATGCTTGAGGTTGTAGATTCCTCGAGCAAATGGCACAACCAGGCAGGACTCGGGGCATACTCCGAGACACCGCTCTGGCGCATCAATACCCATTTCGAAAAGCGCGGCTTGCGCCTTGGTCATGGCGTATGGGATTTATTGCATGAGCGCATCTGAAGATTCGTCCTGCTTGTCACCCCGATACGACACGGATCAATAGACACCAAAATGGAAATGAGCCTGACCCTGACCACCGACATGGCTCTCGTGCTGGGCCTGCTGGTGTTCACCGTAGTCATGCTGATCCTCGAATGGGTGCGGGGTGATCTGGTTGCCCTGCTAGTGATCGTCGTCATCGGGGTGATGCGCCTGATGCCAGTCGAGCAGTTGTTCGATGGTTTCGCCGGCAACGCGGTTATGTCGCTGATCGCGGTGATGATCATGGGCGCCGGCCTTGATCGTACCGGCGTGCTCTCCAAGGCGGCAAATTTCATCCTCAGGCTCGCCGGCGGCGTCGAGACGCGTGTCTCGCTGCTGGTCAATGCGATGGTCGGCAGCATGTCGGCGATCATGCAGAGCCAGGCCTTGGCGGCGTTGTTCATGCCAGTGGTCAGCCGTATCAGTTCGCGCACCGGCATCCCGTTGAAGCGTTTGTTGCTGCCCATGGCCTGCTGCATTTTGGCCGGCACCAACATCACGATGATTTCCAATTCGCCATTGATCCTGCTCAACGACCTGGTCGCCAGCGCCAACCGCAACTTGCCACCGGGGGCGCAGAGCATCGAACCTTTCTCGTTGTTCGCTATTGCGCCGATAGGCATTCCCCTGCTGTTCGTTGGACTCGCCTATTTCGCCTTTCTCACTCCGCGCCTGTGGCCCAGCGAAGAGGAGAAGCAGAAGGTCACCCCCGGGCGCACCGAGACTTATTTCGCCGAGATGTACGGAATCGACGGCGAGGTGGTCGAGCTGGTCGTGACGGCGGAAAGTTCAATGGTCGGCATGAGCATCGTCGAGGCCGAACGGCTGCATGGTGCACCGCTGATTCTTGCCCTGAAAACCGGCAACGAAGCGCGCCTGGCGCCACCCGGCGATCAGATGATCTGGGTCGGTAGCGTGCTTGGCGTGCTCGGCAAGCGCGAGGACATCAGCGCATTCGCCAACAACCAGCTATGCAAGATGCAAACGCGACTGCGCAATTTCGGCGATATGTTCAATCCGACGCGCGCAGGCATCGCCGAGGCGGTGGTCACGCCGAACTCACGCTGGATCAAGCAACTGGTCGGCGACCTGCGTATACGCAAGCGTTTCGGCATCAGTGTGCTTGCGGTGACCCGCGGCGACCAGGTGTTTCGCGAGGATGTGCGAGAAGTCTCGTTGCGAACCGGCGACACCCTGATCATGCACGGACTCTGGCGTGACCTGACCCTGGCCGCCGAATCGCGTGATTTCGTCGTCGTCACCGACTTTCCTCAGGAAGAACAACGGCCGAGCAAAATCTGGCATGCGGCAATCTTTTTCGCCCTGGCGATGGGCCTTGGACTGTTCACTGATCTCAAACTCGCCGTGGCCATGTTCGTTGGTGCAGTCGGCATGCTGCTGGCTGGCGTGCTCAACATGGATGAGGCTTATCATGCGATCAACTGGAAGACTATCTTCATCCTTGCCTGTCTGATTCCACTTGGCGGCGCGATGGATTCAACCGGTACGGCGGCATGGATTGCACAGGAGGCGATGGTCTATCTGGGCGATCTTCCACAATGGGTGATCCAGGCGTTCATCGCGATCCTCGCCCTCGGTTTCTCGCAGGTCATCTCGAATGTCGGCGCGGCCGTCATGATGGTGCCGATGGCGATCAACATCGCGCTTGCCTCGGGAGGTAATCCGGCCGCGTATGCGCTGATCGTCGCGATCTCAACCTCAAACACGTTCCTGCTGGCAAGCGCGAACCCGGTCCTGCTCATCGTTGCCGGCCCAGGCGGCTACAAGACGCGGGATTTCCTGCGCGTCGGCCTTCCACTGACCGTGCTGATCCTCATTACCACGTTGATTTCAGTCAATCTGGTCTTCAATCGCGGTTGACGACGACATCTGCCTGATCGCCAATATGCTGTTCATCAACGCCATGCGTTGCTGATGGCACCCCCGCTCAGGCCGAGAATACCTCGCCACCTTCGATCCGGATCGGCACGCGCACCAGACCAGTGCTGCACGGCCCCGAAACACGCTCCCCCGAATGCACCTTGAACAGCGCTCCGTGAGCGGCGCACATGATGCAACCCTCCTTGATCAGAAATTTTCCCGGCGCGTAATCGAGATTGCGGCCCTGATGCGGACACTCGTTGTGGTAACCGAAGACTTCTTCACCCTCGCGCATGAGAATGATGTCGAAGCCCCCGGTGGAGGATTCCACATGCACCGAAATGGCGCCGTTGTCAGGGATATCGTCGACTCGGCAAAGTGCGCGGGGCTCGTTCATGCAAACCATGGATACTTGTGGGAGAGTGATTCTGCCCCAAGAATACCCGTCCGGATGCGCCGACCCTAGCTTGCTGTGCTCCGAACCCGAGTCAAGGAGAGATCGATGTTTGTTTTCCAGTCCAATCTGCGTCCACGCAATCCGCTGGTACGTCTGATTGGTGGTGTGCTCGGTCTGCTCGCGGTGATCGGTTTGCTTGCCATTGGCTTCTTTGCGTTCCTCGCCCTGACCGTGGTCGGGGCGATCTGGTATCTGGTCCACCTGCTGCGCGCGAAGCGCAAGCCTGCGTCACAACACCAGCCCTCTCCTTCTGCAGGAGACATTATCGATGGCGAGTTCAGTGTGGTCCGTGTCGACGAGCGAACCGCGCGTATCGAACACGAGTCCATCGAGCGCTCGAGAAGGGAGTGGGCAGCCGGGAGTGGGGAGTCGGAAAGCCGTAAGCCGTAGGCCGCATGCACGGCCTATCGAAGCCGCATGACCAGCCCTCTGGTTGCTGCAAGGCATTGCGATGCATACCGACCCAGCGAATGGCACTGGCTGTGGGCGATGATTGCGAGCAACGATCAGCGACAGCGGAAAGTGCCGCTTCTCGAAATTGCATCTTCGCCACAACAGGGGTCTTCCCATGGGCTGTTCGTTCACTCTTGAGGCAGCCTGGTTGCGGCCAATGCAATGAACGAAGCCAATCCCGTCCAACCTGAGCAGCGCTCCGGATCCACAGCGACTGCAGCGTCGGTATCCCGGTTGCTCGTGCCGCTGGCGTTGTTTGCGGTCTATGTGATCTGGGGCTCGACGTACTTCGCGATTCGCGTCGCCCTCGACAGTTGGCCACCCTTCCTGCTGGGCGCGGTGCGCTTCCTGCTCGCCGGCAGCATGCTGTACGCCTTTTTGCGCGTGCGTGGCATGGCACCGCCAACGCGGGCGCAGTGGATCAATGCGGGCGTGAGCGGAACCTTATTGCTGGGTATCGGCAACGGCCTGGTCTGTTTCGCCGAACAAACGGTCGCTTCCGGACTGGCCGCGATTGCCGTTGCCAGCATGCCGCTGTTTGCGGCTGCCTTCGGCGCACTCTATCGCGACTGGCCGAGTCGGCTGGAATGGTTCGGCCTGGTGATCGGATTTGGCGGCGTCATCCTGCTCAATCTCGGCAGCGGCATGAGCGGATCACCGATTGGCGCGATTGCTCTGGTCAGCGCGGCGATCGCATGGGCGTTCGGCTCGGTCTGGAGTCGACGTCGCGACATGCCTCCGGCATCAATGAACACGGCGGCACAGATGATCTGTGGAGGCGCGGCCCTCAGTATCGTTTCAATTCTGCAAGGCGAACGCATGCACGCCGTGCCGAGCCTCTCGGCGACGCTGGCCCTGCTCTACCTGATCGTTTTCGGATCCTTGATCGCGTTCACTGCCTACCTTTACCTGCTCGGCAACGTGCGCGCGCTGCTTGCAACGAGCTATGCCTACGTCAATCCACCTGTCGCGGTATTGCTCGGCGCTCTCTTTCTCAACGAGGTCGTCCACCCCGGCGATCTTGCCGCAATGGCGGTGATCCTCGCCGGCGTGGCAATGATCACTTTGGGAAAGAGACGTAAGGGCTAGGGAGTGGGGAGTGGGGAGTGGGGAGTGGGAAAAACAAGCATGCGTATGCTTTCGGTGGGTCGATCCAAGATAATTCGTATACACTTCTAACTTCTAAAATACCGTGCTGTTTTTCTTTTCCACTCCCTACTCCCCACTCCCCACTCCCGGCTTTTAGGACTCCCGCAAGGCCGTCGTCACCGGCAATCGGGCGGCACGCACCGCAGGCAGCAGCCCGCCGACGAATCCAATGGCCAATGCCCATTTCACGCCGGTCCACAACAGCGCCGGAGAAACCGAGAACTGAAACACGACCTGGCTGAAGTTCGAGCCCAGCGTCGATACCGTGTAATTGTTGAACAGCAACCAGGCGATGAAGGCACCGAGCAGGCCACCGATCAACGCTAGCAGCATCGTCTCCAGCATGACTGAGACGATCACCGGCGGTGAGCGGAAGCCAATTGCGCGCAGTGTGGCGATTTCGCGGGCGCGGGTGGCCACGGCGGCATACATCGAGTTGAGTGCGCCGAAGATCGCGCCAATGGCCATGATCGCTGCAATGGTGATGCCGACCACGCGAATGACTTTGCTCATTCCCTCCGATTGCGCCGTGTAGTAATCGAGTGTGGTCTTGGCCTCGACCTTGAGTCGTGGATCGCTGGCCAAGGCAGCCTTGAATGAATCCAGCGCCTCGGGCGAAGTCAGGCGCACGGTGATCGACTGATAGCCTTGGCGACGATATGCCGCCGATACGGTATCAACATCGCCCTCAAGCTCGGATTCGTGTGCATCGCCTGATTCGAAAACACCGACAATCGTCCATTGCTGGTTGTTCAGATTGATCGTTGAGCCTGGATCAACGCCAACAAACTGCTGACGTGCCCCCTTGCCGACGATCATTTCATTCAAGCCAGGCGTGAACTTGCGACCTTCGATAATCTTCATGTTCGGACGCAACGCCCAAGCCTGGGGGCCAATCCCGCGGATCTCGATATTGGCGTCAGTGTTGTTCGATTTTTTCGGCAGGTTGGCGACCACCACAAGCTCCGCCGAAGTAATGGGCTTTCCGTCCGCGTCGCGCAGGATGCCGGCCGCTTGCGAAATCAGGGTGGCGTCGTCGCGCGAGATTCCCGAGCTCAACTCTGCAGTCGCGCCGCCACGCAGAACAATCGCGGTTTCTGTATCACCCGTACTTTCAAGGGTTTTCTGCAAACCATCGCCCATGGCCAACATGGCGACCAGCACACCGACAACGCCGGCGATACCGACCATGATTACCGACGATGAGCCGAGCCGTTGGCCAAGCGTCGATACACCGACCCAGGTTACCGAGGCCGCTTGTCGGCCGGTTTGCGTGAACGCCATCCACAGCAGCAGCAGAATCAGCAGAACAAGCAGAACCTGCCACGGCAACATCACCCAGAGCGCGACTGAAAGCAGAATAACCAGCAACATGCCGAGACCCGATAGAAACGATTTTACTTTTCTCATGTTTCTTCTCCTCAGCGTCCAGCCAGTGCATCAACAATATTCAGGCGCATTGCACGGAGCGCGGGCAATACGCCGACCAGCACGCCGATGCCGACCATCATCAGCAAACCTGTGATCCAGGTACTCAAGCCCATGGGCGGCAATTGCAGCATGCCGCCGCTAGCGCCGGCGATCACAGGCAACAACACAGCTACCAGGCCAAGGCCGAGCGTCCCGCCGATCACGATCAATAGCACCGCCTCGGAAAACACCAACAGCAACAGGCTGACATCGGAAAAGCCCATCGTTTTCAAGGTGGCCAACTCGGGCACGCGTTCTCGTACGGCCTGGGCCATCGTGTTGCCGGTCAGCAATAGCAACGTAAAGAAAACCGCACCCATGATCGCGCTGACGATCATCCCGATATCACCCAACTGTTTGGCGAAAGAAAGCTGAAATGCCTGCTCGGTCTGTGTTTTGGTTTCATGGTCCGAGTTTGCCGAAATCGCATCGATGGCCTTGGCCACCTCGTCGGACTTGTCGGTATCGGTCACTTTGACGATGATCCAGCCGACCTCGTGGGCACCGTAGCTGTTCGCCTCATCAAAGTAATCCCAGCGGAAGAACATTTGCTGCTCGCCATCGCGCTGACTCTGATCCTTAGAGGCGAATGTGCCGACGATCTCGAACGACCAATTCGTATCACCGGTGGCCTTGTTCGGAAAGATCGCACCGCTCACGGGCACCTTGTCACCGACTTTCCAGCCCCAACGCTTGGCCAATAACTCTCCAACCAGAGCGCCAGTGCGTGTTGCCCTGAACTTCTTGAGTGTGTCTTCGGAAACGATGAGTTCGGGATAGATGTCGAAATATTTTGGGCCAATCGCAAAAATAAATAACTGGTTTTTACGATCCTGATAATAGCCACCCAACCAGTTCGCCCATGTCACGTCCTTCACGCCTGGAACCGCCTCGACGCGGGGCAGCAAGCTTTGCGGCAAACCCTGGATGATCGAATATTTTGAACCGACAATCATGCGATCAACACCGGCTGCGTCACCTCCCGAATTGAAAGCAACGCGCACAGCATCCAGCATCCCGAACAACAGAAAAGCGGCCATTACAGACAGCAGGGTAAGCACCGTGCGTGTCTTGCGTCGGAACAGGGCGGCCCATATAAGCTGGAAATACTTCATTGTTCCGTCCTCAGAGCTTGTGAAAAATTCGACGGCCGTCGCGAGAGCGTCGCCGGACGTTCGTGACAAGGTGCGTTGCGGGGACTGAGGGGCTTGGTGATCCCAAGTGACTCGAACTGCCCGCAGCACGCCGCCGACACGGACGGTTTGCGGTGCTCGCAGCAGACATGTGATTTTTCACAAACTCTCAGCCTCAAGCGGTGGTTGACTCGACCAAAGTGCCCTTGTCCAGATGCAGGGTGTGCGTCGCGTACTCGGCGGCTTTCGGATCATGGGTGACCATGATGATGGTCTTGCCATGCTCGCGATTGAGCAGTTGGAGCAGGCCGAGCACCTCCTCCGCCGACTGGCGATCAAGATCACCGGTCGGCTCGTCACAGACCAGCAGGGTTGGGTCAGAAACGATTGCACGGGCGATCGCGACACGTTGTTGCTGGCCACCGGAGAGCTCATTGGGCTTATGCGTGGCGCGATCAGACAAACCAACCAGTTGCAAGGCAATCGAGGCATTGCGCTTGCGCTCGGCGGCCGAGAGTCGGGTCAGCAGCAAGGGCACTTCAACATTCTTCTGTGCGGACAGCATCGGCAACAGGTTGTAGAACTGAAATATGAAGCCGACATTGGCCGCACGCCATTTGGCCAGCGAACCACCACCGAGATTGTCGATACGCTGCCCATCGACGCTGACCGACCCACCGGTGGTCGAATCGAGGCCTCCAATCAGATTGAGCAGAGTGGTCTTGCCCGAGCCAGACGGCCCCATCAACGCAAGGAAGTCGCCCTTCTCGATATCCAGATTGATGTGGTGAAGGACTTCGACTTTCTGCTTGCCGCGCTCGTAGGTTTTGCTCGCATCGCGGATTTCCACAAGAGTTGTCATGACTGATCCTTAGCTTTCCGTCTTAATCCGGATTCGACCCGGGAATGATTATTACTTTACGCTGATGCGCGAACCGTCCTGCATTTCTGCGGGTGGCTCGCGAACGACTCGTTCGGAAGCAGCAATGCCCTCGACCAGACGCAGCTCGCCCATGTTCTGACCGGGCACAACCGACTTGAGTTCGGCACGGTCACCGTTAATCACGAAGACGGCGCTCATGCCGGCGCGCTGGACGATGACGCTGGGTGGCAGCAAGACGCCTTTCGGAGGTTCGGCGTTGGCCGGTGTGGCGGATTTCTCTTCCATGAACGAAACGCTCGATCTCGAGCGAATCCATGTCAACAATCGTGCCGACTCCGGTGCGGGTGAAGCCGCCACCGGCAGAGAGAGGAGAGATGATCTCACCCACCTGAGCGGCTTTCGCAATGACTACGCCCGAAAACGGCGCACGCACCGTCGTGTAATCAAGTTGCACTTGCACGCTGCGCAATTGCGCTTGAGCGAGATCCACTGCACTCCGTTGGGCGTTGAGTTGCGCAATCAGGCTATCGACCTCGGTTTGTTTCGCTTCAACGGCCTGCGCCGAGACCAGCTTGCGTCCGACCAGATCCTGCACTCGCACAAGATCGCGCCTGGCCTGCTTCAACTGCGCGTCGAACTGGCCGACCTGGGCCCGCGCCTGGGCCACTTGGGCCCTGGCCTGGGCAAGATTCGCCTGCTGCGCAGTATCATCAAGTCGAGCCAGCACCTGTCCTTCTTCGACATGCTCGCCTTCCTCGATCAGCACCTCGGAAAGGGTTCCGGTGATCTGCGCCGAAACGGTTGCCTGGCGCCGTGCCGTGACATATCCAGTCGCCTGCAACACCGTCGCCGCCCCGGATCCTCCCGCGCTCGGCGCAATCGCCGTCACTTCGGACACCTCGAAGCTGCGTTGCGACGACATCCACCACCACGCGGCAGCAGCGCTGAGCAGGACAAGCGCAACCAGCGCCACGATCCAGGGCACGCGCGAAGGCGGCTCGACCTTGTTTCGGTCGATACGCAACTGATTGAGCAATTCGCCCTTGTTGTCCATCCATCCTGTCCTGCGTGCCCCCGGGGGGCGCAAAGTCTGCCACAGGTTGCCGAGTCGACCATAAATAAACAACACACCATCATCACCATCTCGTGGTGACGCCTGTCATCTCGATCGATTTTCCCGCTTGACACTCGACACCGATGAGCGCAAACGCACAGAATCAGGCTGAGCCAAGCCACCTGAGGATCCTGCTCCATGACCTTTGCCATCGCCCCCCATGCCATCCCGGCCATTCCAGTCGCCGGAACCGACATGCGCTTTCCGGTCCATCGTATTTATTGCATCGGTCGCAACTATGCCGATCACGCCAAGGAAATGGGTTCTGAGGTCGATCGTGCACAGCCGATCTTCTTCGCCAAACCGGCCGATGCGATCGTGATAGCCGACAGCGATGTGCCCTATCCAACGGCTACGAAGGATCTGCACCACGAAGTGGAAATGATCGTCGCTCTGGCCACCGGTGGCCGCGATATATCCGTCGAACATGCGCTCGAACACGTCTACGCCTATGGCGTTGGCCTCGACCTGACCCGCCGCGACCTGCAAGCGGCGGCAAAGAGCAAGGGAAACCCGTGGGATGTCGCCAAAGGGTTCGACTGCTCCGCACCGGTCTCGGATCTGCACCGAGCCAGCGAAATTGGCCATCCGGGACACCTCCAGCTCAGCCTCAGCGTGAACGGCGAGCGCCGCCAGCAGACTGACATTGGCGAGATGATCTTCAGTGTTGCCGAAATCATCCATGAGCTTTCAAAACTCTACGATTTGCAATCCGGCGACCTGATCTTCACTGGCACGCCAGCCGGAGTCGCGGCCTTGGTCGAGGGCGACCGTTTTCGTGCCGAGCTGGAAGGCGTGGCAGTGTTGGAGGGGCGGATCGTTTGATTGAAGCCGCAAGATTTGCGCGTGGCATTGCTGCTTTCGTAGGAAGGGCATTTATGCCCGATGTCTTTCACCCGGGTCGGGTCAAACGCATCGCGGCTGAATCCGGAAAAGCCGCATCTGGGTCCATGACTTTGATGGCTCTGAGTCCGTTACTGCTTCAGTGTTGGTAAAACTTCGCAACATCGAAGCACCGGCGGGACTATCTGAATTAGAGTGCCGGGGCTGCATCCGCAGTCTCGACCAAAATCCAACCCTGAAGGAGTCAACATGAGCATGATGTCGGAGTTCAAGGCATTCGCCATGCGCGGAAATGTCATCGACCTTGCCGTCGGCGTGGTCATCGGTGCCGCGTTCGGCAAGATCGTCACGTCGCTGGTCAATGACGTAATCATGCCGCCCATCGGCTATCTCATTGGTGGCGTCGATTTCTCGAATTACAAATACGTTATCACCGCAGCAGGCGCCGACGGCTCCGGTGAGGTCGCGATCCAATACGGAGCATTCATCAACACGATGATCCAGTTCACGATCGTAGCGTTCGCGATCTTCATGGTCGTCAAAGCGATCAACCGGCTCAGCAAGAAGGAAGAAGAAGCCGCCCCCTCCGCACCACCTGCCGATGTCATCTTGCTCACGGAAATCCGTGATCTGCTCAAGCAAGGCAAGTAGGCCACGTCTCAAAGGTTTCAAGCTGGGCTTCCGTCGTGCTCAAGCGCGTACGGCGGGATCTCGCTACGGTAAAATCATGCAGCCCCACAAACGTCTTGCAATCGCAATACGTTTGGAATACATTCGTCTCTACTGCGGCAATGAGACCTGACAGTGGCAAAACAAACCATTACGATCCGACTGGATGAGGATGATCTGACCTATCTATCCTCGGTCGAGTTGACCGGCGCGGTGAATCTCAGCGAGAAGATCCGTGCCCTGCTCGCCGAGGCGCGTGCGCAGAGGGAAGGCATGCAGGATTCGGGACTGGCTTGGGATTTCACGCGACGATTGTTCGCGGCTCCGGAGCGCGGCATTCGCGAAGCCGAGATCCAGGCACAGATGCGCTCAGAACTGATTGCCCGCGTCGCCGCATGGCTGCCCGATGTTTCTGCTCTCCTGCTGGCCGGCACCCCGGCGCCGTCAGGCACTCCGCGCGAACGCAGCGAGCACCTGAAGAAACTTGAACGTTCGCTCGGCGAGCG
>CAJDVM010000009.1_pt1 | contig 11381 bp, 9 predicted proteins | sample 7391251 | NCBI WGS metagenome assembly CAJDVM01 (sample SAMEA7055693, study PRJEB34461) | soil metagenome | biome: terrestrial ecosystem; feature: Peninsula; material: soil | place: Antarctica | collected 2016 | reverse complement strand
GAAGCGTCAGCGCACAGCGCCGACCCACAAAGGCCCGAAGCGTAAGCGCACAGCGCTGACACACAAAGGCTGGCTTTTGGTGACTACTCCTGCCGTTGGTGGATTCGATCTGTGATCGAACGCTTCTAGCTGAGGATGAGGAAAAGCAAAAGCCAAAATGGGGTGCGGGCTTCGTTGCCTTGCCTCGCGTTGCTGCTCCGTCGTGGGTTCGATCTGTGATCGAACGCTTCTAGCTGAGGATGAAGGAAAGCAAAAGCCAACATGGGGGGCGGGCTTCGTTGCCTTGCCTCGCGTTGCTGCTCCGTCGTGGGTTCGATCTGTGATCGAACGAGAGATCTGGATTCAGTCGTCTTCGCCGGTCAGCACGATATCGGCGCGGCGAGCGGCAAACAGGCCGACCGTGACCACGCCTACAATCTGATTGATCGCGCTTTCGAGTGCCACTGGGTCGGAAATGCGCAAATTGTGTACATCGAGGATCCAGTTGCCATTGTCGGTAGTGACGCCATCGCGCCAGACCGGCTGACCACCAAGTAAAACCAACTGACGCGCGACATGACTGCGCGCCATCGGGATCACTTCGACCGGCAGGGGGAACTTGCCGAGCACCTCGACGCGCTTGCTTGGATCGATGATGCAGACAAATCGCTTTGATGCCGCCGCGATGATCTTTTCGCGGGTTAGCGCCGCGCCTCCGCCCTTGATCAGGCAGCCGTTCGGATCACATTCGTCGGCACCATCGACATACAGCGCAAGTTCGCCGCTCGCATTGAGATCGTAGACCGGAATACCACGCTCCTTGAGCAGACGGGTCGATTGCTCCGAACTCGACACGGCGGCTTCGATATCGCCACGGCGTTCAGCGAGGGCATCAATGAAGTAAGCCACGGTCGACCCGGTGCCGACCCCGACGATCATGCCCGGTTCGACAAATCGCATGGCGGCGCGCGCGGCGCGGCGCTTGCATTCCTCTTTCGACATCTGTTGCTCCGTTATTCGAGACCGAGAATAAAATTCCACTGTGCGCGCGTCACCGGCATGACCGAGAGGCGGTTGCCGCGCCGAACCAGGGTGAATTCCTCGAGTTCCTCGTGACCCTTGAGTTCGCTCAGCGTGATCGTACGCTTGAGCTTGCGCTTGAAGCGCACATCAACGAGTAACCAACGCGGCTCTTCGGGTTTGCTGGCGGGGTCGTAGTAGTCACTGTGTTTGTCGAACTGGGTCGGATCGGGGTGCGCTTCGCTCGCCACTTCAGCGAGGCCGACCACACCCGGCTCAGCACAGTTGGAGTGATAGAACAGGATGCCATCACCGACCTGCATGCCGTCGCGCATGAAATTGCGCGCCTGGTAGTTGCGTACGCCGCTCCACGGTTCCGATTTGACTTTGGCCAGGGCATCGATTGAAAACTCATCCGGCTCACTCTTTATCAACCAGTAACGCTGGGTCATGGCGTTTCCGCCCAACAGTCGATCAGCTCGGATTCCGTCGCAACGTAATCAAGATTGACATCCCATTCGGCCGCTTCGATCGCATTGACCTGCTGTGCGGCGTAGCCAATGCCGACCAACAACGGGCGGCCTGCTTCGCTGCGTTCGCGCAGGAACGAGAAACTGGCATCGTAATAGCCGCCGCCATAGCCGATGCGATGGCCTTGGCGATCGAAACCAAGCAGGGGTACGAGGACGATGTCGACATCGCCCGGGGCGATCAGGTCGCTCTCGGTGCAGACCGGCTCCGGAATGCCGTAACGGTTGGCCTCGAGGTCAGCCCCCGTGCGCCATTCGACAAACGAAAGTTGGCGTGATCCGGTGATGCGTGGCAGGCAATAGCGCTGGTCACGTCGGCCGAGGTTGGCGACAACGACGTGCAGCGGCAGCTCGCCATCGATCGCCCAATAACCGGCGATACGCGGATCGACGAGAAAATCAGCGAGTTGGTCCAGCGTGCCGGCGACGCCATTGGCTGCGGCGATGCGGTCACTGGCGACGAGCGCCTTGCGCCTCGCGCGCAATTCGGCGCGCAGGGTCTTGCGCTTGTCTTCGACCGTCATGATTGCCGCAGAAAAGAAAAAAGAGAGGCGTCCTCCGCTGTGCCGATGCACATCGAACGACCTTGAACCAAATGGTTCAGGTGGGAGCGCTTTGCGTCGTCATCAGGCTTTCCGCTCGGGGCGGACTTGCGCACAGACGGTCGCGTGGCAATCCCGTGGTCGGTACAGGAACAAGGCAAAATGTTGAATGCGCTGTCAAACACTGCCGAGGACACCGGGTCTATTGTAGGGACGAGGGCAAACCAGCTTCAAGCTTTGTTTTTAGTGCTTGCAGATGCTGTGCCAACTGCTCACCGCTGGCGGACTGCTGCTGCTTGATGCCAAGCAGCTCGTGGGCGACGTTCAGGCCGGCAAGAACCGCGATGCGCTCAAGCCCGCCACCGCGGTTGTTGTCGCGCAACTCGCGCAGCTTGCCATCGAGGTAGGCGGCTGCGCTGATCAGTCCGTCGCGTTCTTCGGGTTTGCAGCCGATCAGGTAGTCCCGATCGAGGATACGCACGGTCACCGCCTCGCTCATGCCTGGTTCTGCTCCAGTGATTTGAGACGACTGATCATCGCCTCGACTCGACTACGCGCCTGCTCGTTGCGCGCTAGCAGTCCGGCCCGCTCGCCAGCCAGTTGCTCCTGACTTTGGCGCAGGCTGCGATTCTCCTCGCTGAGCCGACGGCAGGCCTCAACCAGGCGATCGACTTGTGCGCTGATTTCGGCGATGGTCGTCAGGGTCGGTTCTTTTTCGGCCATGGATGGGACTATACACTGGATAAAGAGGCCGGATCAGCGCCTCGTCGCGGACGCCGACATCATCACTGATCGTGCAGGACTGCGTGGCGCTGGCGGGCGTGCTCACGCAGAAACAGGAAGCACTGATCAGGAGGAATCGGTCTGGACAGCCAGTGACCCTGGATCTCGTCGCAACCTTGCTCACGCAGGTATTCGGCCTGCTCGGCTGTTTCGACCCCTTCGGCGATCACGTTGAGTCCAAGCGAATGGGCCATGTTGATCACGGTTGCGGTGATCGCCTCGTCATCTGGATCGGTGGTGATGTCACCGACGAATTCCTTGTCGATCTTGAGCGTGTCGATCGGCAGCCGACGCAGGTAACTCAGTGAGGAGTAGCCGGTGCCGAAGTCATCGATCGACAGCGTCACGCCGACCGCCTTGAGTTGACGGAGAGTGCTGATCGATTGTTCGGCATTGGCCATGATCACGGTCTCGGTCAACTCAAGTTCGAGTTGGTTCGGAGCAATGTCGTTTTCGGCGAGGATGTCGCACAGACGCTGGATCAGGTCACCACGCTGCAGTTGCAGCACCGATAGATTCACCGACATTGAAATGTCACGCAGGCCGTCCCGCTGCCACTGTGCAAGTTGTTGGCAGGCCCGCACGAGTACCCAGTCGCCGATTTCGATGATCAGACCCGATTCCTCAGCCACCGGAATGAACGTCGAAGGCGGTATGTCGCCAAGTTCCTGGCTATGCCAGCGCAGCAAGGCTTCGACCCCGGTAATGTGTTCGTCGAGCAGGGATTGTTTGGCTTGATAGACGAGGCTCAGTTCGCCGCGCTCGATCGCCTTGCGCAAAGCGCCAACCAGGGTCGCGCGCAGGCGCGCTGCGGCATCCATGGATTCCGTGTAGACCATGTAGGTCTTGCGGCCGCGATCCTTGGCCTGATACATCGCGGTATCGGCAAACTTGAGCAGATCGGTCGGCGTCTGCGCGTGATCCGGATACAGGCTGATGCCGATCGACGGCGAGATCACGACGTCCTGGCCATCATTGAGTTCGAGCGGTTTCTCGAACGCGCTGATCAGCTTTTGTGCCACGCGCTCGGCCTCGATGCTGTCAGTCAGTTCCTCGAGGATTACGGTGAATTCATCGCCACCGATGCGCGCGACCGTATCGCCATCGCGGATGTTTTCGTGCAGGCGGTTGCCAGCCGCCTTGAGCATGCGATCACCGGCGGCATGACCCATGGAATCGTTGACATGCTTGAAGCGGTCGAGATCGAGGAACAAGACACCAACCTTGTGCCCACCGCGGCGGGCGCGGATCACGGCATGGCCAAGCCGCTCCGATAGCAGGGTGCGATTGGGCAGGCCGGTCAGGGTGTCGTAGTTGGCGAGGTAACGCAGTTCCTGCTCGTTGCGCTTGCGTTCGGTAATATCGGTCAGCACACCAACGAAGTGGGTACGCTGGCCTTGGGCATCACGGACTTCTGAATTTTGCAGCCAGGAAAGGAATTCGTCGCCATCCTTGCGCCGTTGCCACAGTTCGCCTCGCCACAGACCTTCGCGTACGATCGAATCACGCATGTTCTGGTAATGCTCGGCCGAATGCTGAGTGCAATTGAGCAGCGAAACACTGCGTCCGACCACCTCGTGTTCCTGCCAACCGGTGATACGCGTGAAGGCCGGATTGACCGAGACAAAGTTGAAATCGAGATCGCAGACGGTGACGCCTTCGCGCATGCTGCTGATCACTTCCTGGACGATGCGGCGCTCGCGGTCGGCCTCGCGTGTGGCCGTGATGTCGCGGGCGGTACCGCAGATGCGCAACGGGCGGCCCTCGTCATTTCGTTCGACAATCTTGCCGCGCACCAGAATCCAGATCCATTGACCGTTGTCGACGCGCATGCGTTGTTCGGATTCGAACAAGGGCGCACGGTTGTTGATGTGGTCATCGAGCTTCTGCGCAAGGATGCGCTGGTCATCCGGATGGATGTTTTCCCGAACCCAATCGTAGACCGAGTGGATATCCTCGCGCTGATTTCCCTGCGCTCGTGATGCGCTGAGGCGGATCAAGACGCCGCTGTCCATGTCGAGATCCCAGAACTCGTCGCTGGAACCCCACAGAGCCAGGCGCAAACGGCCTTCGCGATCCTGCAGTTCGACCGCGTGCAGGCGCAGCTCGCGGCGCTTGCGCCGTATGGCGAGCCCTAGTGCAAGTGCGGCGAGCAAGGCGGCGATGCTGTAGAGCACTTTCATCCATGTGCTGCTCCACCAGGCCGGTGTGACCACGAGCGGCACCGAGGCGCCGACTTCATTCCAGAATCCATCGTGATTGCTGGCCATGACACGGAATACGTATTGGCCTGGATCGAGGTTGGTGTAGGTCGCCTCATGCCGTGTGCCGGCACTCACCCAATCCTCATCGAACCCGTCCAGCCGATAGCGGAACTGGTTTCGTTCGGGTGCAGTGAAATCAAGTGCGGCAAACGTGAATTGGATAACCCGGTCGGCTTGCGCCATCTGCACCGGCCGACCCGATTGGTAGTTGCGCAGCGAGTTGTTGCCAACGCGCAAATCGCTGACGACCACCGGTGCGGCAAAGCGGCTGGCAATTACCGCGCCCGGGGCGACCAGGTTGAGGCCCTTGATGCCGCCGAATGCCAATCGACCGTCACGAAGTTGGCTGAATGAGCCACCATTGAATTCCCGGCCCTGCAGGCCGTCCTTGAGCGAAAAGCTGTGGATCGCTCGCGTGCTCGGATCGAGCGTGGCTATGCCGCGATTGGAGCTGATCCACAAACGCCGCGAGGAGTCTTCGAGAATCGCGTAGACGGTCGCATCGGGCAGTCCATCCTGTTTGAGGATGCGCTCGAAGTGCGCCGGTCCGGGTCCAAGTTCGGCAAGGTGGTTGAGGCCGCCATGGGTGCCGATCCAGATACTGCCATCGGCACTTTCATGGATGGCGCGGACAACGTCACTTGAAAGTGAGCTTGGATTGTCGCGTTCATGCCGAAATACGCGGATCTTGTCGCTGGCAGGGTCGATCAGGTTGAGGCCGTCGTCCGTGCCGGCCCAGATGCGCCCTGAGCGGTCTTCGAAAAGGGCGAGCACCTGATTGCGACTCAGACTCGTTGGATCGCCATCGCGGTGTTGCCACGCATGCCTTTCGCCGCTGCGCGGATCGTAGCGCACGACGCCGACATTCCGACCCGCAAACCAGATTGCACCGTCGCGGCTGATGATGAGCGTGCGACGACGCGGGTCGGCTTCCTCGCTTTGGCTGACCGCATCGACTGCCAGGGCGGTGATCTTGCCGCTACCCGGATCGAGCGTGGCGACGCCCAAATTGCTCGCCAACCAGATCTGCCCGGCGGCGTCTTCAGCGAGCGCCTCGACCTGGATGAGGCCCGGGAATGGCGCGGAGAATGCCTGGGCGATCGCCTCGTCGAAATAGATGAGCTTTCCCGTGCGTCGATCATAGGCTTTCAGGCCGTCGCCATCGGTGCCGAGCCAGAGCTGGCCGCGGCTGTCCTCGAGGATCGAACGGATGTTGTTGGTCGTATCGTGATTGCGCTGCGGGTTGAAATCGGCGATGAAGCGAAATGTTGCTCCAGCGGTGTCGACCTTGCTCAAGCCCGACGCGTCAGTGCCGACCCAGAGCAAGCCCGATTGATCGATCAGCAGCCGCGTGATCGCGCCTTGCGGTAATCCGCCCTCGAGATCGCTTTGCGGCCGAATCCAGCGAAAATCGCCGGTATCTGGCGAAAGGATGACCAGGCCCTCCCCGCTGACCGCGAGCCAGAGCTTGCCAGAATCGTCTTCGACGATTGCACTGATTGGTGCGCTGTGCTCGCTCGACCACAACAACCGGGTCTCGCCGCTGGCCGGATCAATCCGTGTCAAACCGGTGGCTGAGCCGGCGTACAAATGGTTGTCGCGATCTTCGAATACGCTCGAGACATCTTTCAGTGTGTCCGCGCCGATGCGCTGAATTTCTCTGGCATCGGGTTTGAGGAGCCACAGCCCCGAGTTGCTGGCCACCCACAGCTCACCCGACTTGCCGAGCAGAAGCTCACGTACGCCGCCGACGACCGGCTCTCCCGATGCGGGCGCAAAGTGTTCGCGCTCGTTGCTTTCAGCAGTGAGTAGATCAAGACCGCCGCGACTGCCGATCCACAAGCCCCTCGAAGGATCGAGGCGTAATGCCGTGATGGTTTCGCGGGCATTGCGATTGGTGGCATCTTTCGGCAGTGAAAACGACTCGAAGCGTCCTGTTGCAGGATCGAATCGGCTGACCCCGCCAGCACTGCTGCCAACCCACAGGTGCCGATCCGCCGTTTCGGCCAGCGCCGTGATGGCGCTGGCCGGCAAGCTGGCCGGATCATCGGCATTGTGCTCGAAGATCCGGAATCGATAACCATCGAACTGATGCAATGCGCTTTGGGTGCCGACCCAGATTGTTCCGTCGGCGCTCTGCAGCATCGAGAGCACCGTATTCTGCAGCAGCCCGCTTTCGTCATCGAGGCGGTCGAAGTAGAACTCGCGCTCGATCGCCCCGCTAGAAACGCAGGTTGCCAACATCATGACTGCAACCAGCCAGCCTATAGCGAGGCCAGCCCGATATCGTCGCAATGACAGTTGCGCCCCCATGATGCTGCGCGTATCTCCCTATCGGCGCAGTCGCGCCCAAGATCCAGTGTAGGCAATCGCGCTCTAGCGCGCCATGTGCCATGAGGGCAGGTGCATCAGCGCACGGGACCACCCTGCTTGAAACCTTCGCTGGCTGGATGCACGCTACAATTACTCATTCAACGAAGCCTTGGTAACGAATGTCTGCAAACCCCATCAGTCATCGAGAGCTTTCCGAGACCTTGAGCCGATTTCAAGTCGGTATCAATGCCAGTGATCTGCATGGCTCGCTGACCGGCTATCTGTGTGCCGGCGGCAAGACTACGGCGGAGGGCTGGATCGATGCCTTGGCCTTCGATCTCGACGCGGCCCGTGACGATGAGATCTTCCCGCAGCTCTATCGCGTTTGTCGGCAGCAGCTTGATGATCCGGAGTTCTCCTTCGAACCCCTGCTGCCAACCGACGAGGTGACTTTGGGCGTCCGCGCGGAGGCGCTGGTCGACTGGTGTCGGGGTTTTCTGGGCGGCATCGGCTTGGCGGGGACTGGCCGTTTGGGTGACGGGATGTCCAACGACGCGCGCGAGATTGTGCAGGATTTCAGCAACATCGCCGCTTCCAACCTCGAATACACGGATAGCGAAGAGGACGAAATGGCATTGGCCGAAGTCGTCGAATTCGTTCGCGTCGGCGTCCTTCTGCTGTGCAGCGAACTCGATCACGGACCGTCGCCGCAAGCGATTTCTGCACCGGCCAGCCGGCGCCTGCACTGATGATCGAGCGCAAGGAATTCATCCGCCGGCGCAAGCAGTTGATGCGCATGGCCGGGCGCGATGCGATCGTCATCGTGCCATCCGCCGCCCAGCGCCTGCGCAACAACGATGCTCACTATGCGTTTCGCCAGGATAGCGATTTCCATTATCTGACCGGCTTCGGCGAACCCGATGCGGTGTTGGCCCTCGTGCCCGGGCGTGCGCAGGGCGAGGTTATTCTGTTCTGTCGCGAGCGTGATCGCGCGCGCGAGCAATGGGATGGCTATCGCGTTGGACAGGAAGGTGCCGTAGATGACTTTGCCATGGACGATGCGTTTCCTATCGAGGATATCGACGACATCCTGCCGGGCCTGATCGAGGGCCGCGCACGCGTCTACTACCACTTTGGCCGTGATACCGATTTCGACCTGGTGCTGATGGGCTGGGTCAATCGTGTGCGCTCGAATATCCGCCAGGGCGCCAAGCCGCCGCACGAGTTCGTCGCCCTGTCGCATCTGTTGCATGACCTTCGCCTGTACAAATCCCGCGCCGAGTTGCGCCTGATGCGCAAGTCCGCGCAGATCGCCGCCGAGGCGCATGTGCGGGCGATGCGTGCAACCCGCCCGGGCATGAACGAGCACGAGGTTGAAGCCGAGCTGTTGCATACGTTCCGCAAGCACGGTGCGGTAGCGAGCTATGAACCCATCGTCGGCGGCGGGGCGAATGGCTGTGTGCTGCATTACCGTGCCAATGATGCGCTATTGCGCGATGGCGACCTGCTGCTGATCGATGCCGGTGCCGAATACGCGTGTTACGCCTCCGACATCACGCGCACGTTTCCGGTCAATGGGCGCTATTCACCCGAGCAACGCGCGCTGTACGACATCGTTCTCGCTGCACAGCTCGCCGGCATCGACAAGGTGCGCGCGGGTAATTCATTTGAGGCTTATCACGAAGCCGCGGTGCGTAGCTTGACGGCCGGGCTGATCAAGCTTGGCCTGCTCAAGGGCAGTCTCAAATCCAATCTCGAAACGCATGCCTATCGCAAGTTCTACATGCACAAGACCGGTCATTGGCTCGGCCTCGATGTGCATGATGTCGGCGACTATCGCGTCGACGGCGAGTTTCGCGAGCTTGAGCCGGGCATGGTCGTGACGGTCGAGCCCGGCATCTACATCAGCCCGGATATGAAAGGCGTGCCGGCACGCTATCGCGGCATCGGTATCCGCATCGAAGATGATGTCATCGTCACCAGCGGCGAGCCCGAAGTGATTTCCGCTGGTGTTCCGAAAGATCCTGACGAGATTGAAGCGCTGATGGCGTCGCGCTGAATCCTGCAGCGGAACTTACGATCCCGTTGTCGCGGTCAATAGGGCGTTCCTACAAGGACCAGGCTCATGCGCACCAGGCAGCGATGGATTCCGTCAGGGCTGATGATGCTGGCCTTGTTTCTATCGCTGTACGCCCACGCCGCCGACGATTCGCCACGCTATGGCATGTTCGGCACGTTGCATGTGCAGCGTCCGCCGGCCAGTGTCGGCGATACGATCCTGCTGCTTTCGGACCTTGGCGGCTGGTCGGCGCGTGAAGATGCCCTGGCGCGTGTGCTGGCTGCGCATGGTGCTCGCGTCGTCGGCATCGACCTGCCGGTCTATTTGAAGCGACTGGCCGCGATCGAGGACAAGTGCTCGTATCCCGCCGGGCATTTTGAGGAGCTTGCACACTGGATCGAACGCCACGAGGGCGACACCGCTTACCGCACGCCCGTGGTCATCGGCACCGGCAGCGGCGCGACGTTCGCTTATGCGATGGTCGCACAGGCTCCGGCAGGAACTTTTTCCGCGCTGTTCACGCTGGGCTGGGATTGGAGTTTCCGCCTGACCAAGGCAATCTGCCCGGGCGATGCCGGTGCGATGACCGTGGCTGGACCGGATGCCCGCTACCAAGTCGTCGCGACAACCGTATTGCCGACTGAATGGCTACCCTTGCCCGGCGCACATCTGCCAGGGCCCGCCAGTGAGATCGATCACTTGTGGCGCGAGCTCGGTCTGCCGCCACCGCAGTTCCTGCAGTCGCAGGCGGTCGAGGATGTCGGCGTGACCTATGCGCGCTGGCGCGAGCAGCAAGATACCGAGCGGGTTGCCCTGCCGGACGATATCGCCGATCTGCCACTGACCGAAATCGCTCCGAGTGCCGCGGAAAGCGGGCGCATCGCGATCCTGCTGACGGGTGATGGTGGCTGGGCCGGCCTCGACAAGGGAGTTGCACAAGCTCTGGCCGCCGATGGCATGCGCGTCGTCGGATTCTCGACGCTCAAGTTTTTCTGGCAGAAGCGCAGCCCCGATGTTTCGGCCGATGCGCTCGCGCGGACCATCGCCCACTATGCGAAGGTCTGGCCGAAAGCGCGTTTTGTCGTCATCGGGTACTCGTTCGGCGCCAGCCTTGTGCCGGTGCTGATCAATCGGTTACCGAGCACCCTGCAGGCACGCATCGATCGCGGCATCATGATCTCGCCCGATCCGGACGCGGTGTTCGAAATCCGCATCGGCGACTGGTTCGGCAACGGTCATCATGACGGCAGCTTGCCGGTGCTCCCTGCGATTGCCGCATCGCGCTTGCCGATCACCTGCATCCACGGCGTCGACGAGACCGACAGTTTCTGCAAGCCTGGCCTGGAGAAGCAGCTTGACGTAATCAGCTTGCCGGGCGGACATCATTTCAATGGGGATTACGCAGCGCTCGGCGGCTTGATTGTGGATACGCTCAAGCCGGGCGGATTTGGTCAGCCCTGATCGGGCCGATCAGTACCCTCATGGGCGGCGAGCACATCGGGGCGCTTGGCACCGGCAAAGTGGTGCGACCAGTAGGGCTCGGCCAGGCGACTGACACTGACCCGCTTGCCGCTCGACGGGGCATGGATGAATTCACCATCGCCGACATAGATGCCGACATGCGAGATGCGCTTGCCGGCGATGCGGAAAAAAACCAGATCGCCACGGCGCAGGTCGTTGCGAGCTATTTTCTGCCCGGTGCTGAACTGGGCGGCAGAGGTGTTTGGCAGATCCGCGCCGATGCCCTGGCGGAAAACATAGCGCACGAAACCACTGCAATCGAAGCCGGTCGACGGCTCGCGACCACCGCGTTTGTAGCGGATGTCGCGCAGACGGTTGGCCAGATTCAGGACCAGTTGGATGGGCGAAAACGAGTCGCGTTCCGGTTGCT
>CAJDVM010000027.1_pt1 | contig 11450 bp, 9 predicted proteins | sample 7391251 | NCBI WGS metagenome assembly CAJDVM01 (sample SAMEA7055693, study PRJEB34461) | soil metagenome | biome: terrestrial ecosystem; feature: Peninsula; material: soil | place: Antarctica | collected 2016 | reverse complement strand
GAGAGCTTCCAACGCCTGCTGGCCGAGCGTGAATACAGCGTCGGTGATACCCGCCACCGGGTTCACGCGAGGATCGGCGCCGAACTGCTGAGCCCGCGTACGACGACCGCCGACGAGGCGCTTGAACGCGCTTGCGCGGCAACCCGGGCCCATGCTGAAACACCGCTCGAAGCGGCCGTCGACACCAAGTCGAGCGCCGTCGCACCGACCGCGACAAAGGCGACCGTGGTCAGCGCACCCAGCGAACGGCTGCGCCTGGCTCTCGAGCAGGCGCGTTTTGTCATCCTCGTGCAGCCCGTCGTGGCCGCCGGCAGCTTGCCGCAACCATCCGCAAAGGTGCCTGAGAGCATTGGCTGGCAGCTGGGCCGAAATGCCGAAAGTCCGTTGTTCGTTGTGCAATTGCGCATGGTCGGCAAGGATGGACAGCTGATCCTGCCGCGCGCTTTTATCCCGTTGGCAGAACGTGTCGGCATGGTTCAGCGTATCGATCTGTGGGCAGTCAACAGTCTGCTCCTGCAACTGGCCAACGCTCAAAATCGGCATACCGCACTCGGACTCATCATACGTCTGTCACCAGTGACCCTCGCCGATCCGGAATCGCTGGAATCAATCGAAAAGTCGATCGTCAATACTGGCGTTCCGGCCGATCGGCTGATCTTCGAAATCCGCGACAATCCGGAGCTGGCCAATCTGCCGGCGGCCCTGCATTTCATTACGCGCCTGCATGCGATCGGTTGCCGCTTCGTCCTCAATGGCACCGATACCGAAAGCGGCCTGATGCCGCATCTGCGCGCACAGCGACTGCCCGGTGATTTTTTGCGCATCGACCGCAGTGTGGTCCAGAGGGTCGCCGAGCAAGCACAAGCTCGCGAAGCGGTTGCCTCGATCGCCCAACTGGCCCACTCGCTCGACATGCGCGTGATTGCCGGCGAGGTCGACGACGATTTGACCATGCAGGGGCTGCGCGAAGCCGGCGTCGACTATCTACAAGGCAAGCGCCTCGGCGAGGCGCGACTGATCAAGCGTGTCGATTTCGCCAGTCTGATGAAACCAGTTTGATGTCTCTGTTGAAGTCAGACTGACCAGGCTGCTCAGTCAAAGAAGCGGCCGAAGGCTTCAATCGCACGCGTGATTGCAGCGTCGTCGATATCGAGATGGGTAACCAGGCGCACGCTCGGCAGATAGCCGATGCTGGCGCGCAAGCCGGCCTCGGTCAGATGGCGATCGAGTTCGCGCAGGCGTTCGCTCGGCACTTCGATAAAGACCATATTGGTGTGACAGGCTTGCACCTTGATGCCCTTGATCGCGCGCAGGCCGGCGGCGAGCGTTTGCGCACGCGCATGATCCTCGGCCAGACGCTCGACGTGATGATCAAGCGCATACAAACCGGCAGCGGCGAGAATTCCAGACTGGCGCATGCCGCCACCCAGCATCTTGCGCCAACGCTTGCCGCTTGCGATGAGAGCTTCTGTTCCGAGCAAGACTGATCCGACGGGTGCGCCGAGCCCCTTCGACAAGCAGATCGATAGGGTGTCGAACCCCATCGCCAGTTCACGCGGCGTCATTCCACTGGCGGCTGCGGCATTGAACAGACGCGCACCATCGAGATGTGTGCCAAGCCGCTTTGAGCGCGCCCAAGACGTTGCGTGCACGACATAGTCTTGTGGCAACACGCGACCATGCCAGGTGTTTTCAAGCGCAAGCAATCGTGTCCGCGCAAAGTGCGGGTCATCCGGCTTGACCACTTTTTCGAGTATCTCGAGCGGCAAGCTGCCATCGACCGCATTGACCACGGGCTGTGGCTGGATCGAGCCGAGCACCGCCGCACCACCGCTTTCGTATTTATACGTATGCGCTTCCATGCCGACCAGGTACTCATCGCCGCGTTGGCAATGAGCGAGCAAGGCGACCAGGTTGGCCTGGGTGCCACTCGGCATGAACAATCCCTGCTCGAATCCCAGTTCGGCGGCGAGACGTTCCTGCAAGGCGCGAACCGTTGGATCCTCACCATAGACGTCGTCACCGACCTCGGCCGCCGCCATGGCCGCGCGCATGGCCTCGGTCGGTTGGGTGACGGTATCGCTGCGCAAGTCGACGATGTTCATGGGGAGACAATCCTTGAGGTGGAAACGTGAATGGTAATCGAGCCCTCGGCCAGCGACACCTGCAGGAACTTGGTGGTGTCGGCTAGACTTGGCCCATGAAACTCGCTACGTGGAACGTCAATTCGCTGAACGTGCGCCTGCCGCATGTCGAACAATGGTGCGCTCAGGCGCAACCCGATGTGCTTGGCCTCCAGGAAACCAAGATGGAGGATGCGAAGTTCCCGCGCGCGGCGATCGAAGCGCTCGGCTACGAAGTCGCTTTTTCCGGACAGAAGACCTACAACGGCGTCGCCGTGCTGGCGAAACAACCGATTCATGATGTGGTCACCGACTTGCCCGGTCTTGATGACCCGCAGCGACGCATCCTCATCGCCACGATTGGCGAGATGCGCGTGGCTAATCTGTACGTCGTCAACGGCCAGGCTGTCGGTAGCGAGAAGTTCGCCTACAAACTTGATTGGCTGGCCAAGGTCACGCGCTTTATCGAAGGTGAGATGCGCAATGACCCGCGTCTGATCGTGATGGGCGATTTCAACATCGCACCGGATGATCGTGATGTTTATGATCCGGTCGCCTGGCATGAGCAGATCCTCTGTTCGACGCCCGAACGCGATGCACTCCGACGACTGTTGGATCTCGGCCTGGTCGACAGTTTCCGTCGCTTCGACGAGTCGCCAGGCAAGTACAGTTGGTGGGACTACCGCCAGGCTGGGTTCCGCCGCGATCTCGGTTTGCGCATCGATCTCGTGCTCGCCAGTGCGCCCTTGATGGAGCGCGCGAGCGCCGCCAGCATCGATCGCGAACCGCGCGGCTGGGAGCGACCGTCCGACCACACGCCAGCCTTGCTGGAGCTTTCAGATGTCTGAATCCGACTGGCCCTCGTCGCTTGCCGACAGCGAACTTGAAGAACTCGACCAGTATCTGCGTGCGCATTCTGGCGAGGACAACCTGCTGCTCGATGGCGTCCACGGCCTGCTGACTTCGCTCGCGATCGGGCCGTCGCCTGCGATGCCGGACGAATGGCTGCCGGAAGTACTGCACGAACCGTTCACTGATACCGCGCAAGGAGAACGCATCCTGACCTTGCTCGCTCAACTTAACGATTCGGTCATGCTCGAGATCGAAACGGGCGCCTATGAGCCGATCTTGGGCGAGATCGATACCGATGATGGCAGCACCGCATTTACTTCGCGTGGCTGGTGCGAGGGTTTCAGCCGCGGTATCGACCTGCGCGCAGCGGCCTGGGAGGCGCGGCTCGGGCAGGATTCCGATCTGATGCAATACCTCGGTCCGATCATCGCCCTGTCGATCGAGGACGAGGTGTTCGACAGCGATGCCGAGTTTGCCGCGCTTACCGACGATGAATACGACGAGTGCCTTGCGCGAATTCCCGAATCGGTCGACGCCGTGGCCACCTACTGGCGCGAGAACCCGGCCAGCGCGGAGGAATTCGTGCGCCAGATCGAGGGTGAAGGGCCGCGCCCACCACGCCGACGCGGCGGGCGTTGGGTGCATTGATTCGATCAGAATTTTTACGTTTGTGGCTATCGCTGCACCGCTGATATCGAGCGCGACGCGTAAAGCGTTCGATCACAGATCGAACCCACCAAACGCGCGAGCAGTAGCGATCCATGCTTTGGTGGGTCGGCGCTGTGCGCTGACGCTTCTCAGGAATTTGCCCATAGCACGCCGTCGCCGCGGGCGTTTGGCGGCGCTCGCAGTAGATAAGCGAATTTCACATGCGCTCAGTCGAGCGTACGGTAGCCGTCACCGCCGCGACCCTTGACCTCGTAGAGCAGACAATCGGTCTCGCTGTACCAGATTGCCCAGTCGGTAGCTTCCTCGCACAATTGCGCACCAATACTGACGCTGATCTGCAAACCCGTGCAGGCTGTGAAGCGCAATGCCCTGACCGCGCTGATGATCTGCTGGGCACGCGAGGCCAGTTCCTCGGCCCCGGTCACCTGGGTCAACAAGGCGAATTCGTCGCCGCCGAGGCGGCACGGCAGATCGCAAGGCGAGGCAGCGTTCTGCACCTCTTCGGCAATCGCGCGCAGAACCTGATCACCAACCAGATGCCCACAGCGGTCGTTGATCTGCTTGAAACGGTCGATATCGATCAGCAGCAAACCGAGCTCGGTACCCTGCAGACGCGCGTTGACGAGTTGTTCGAGAAACATGTACAGGCCGCGCCGATTGCACAACCCGGTCAGCTCGTCAGTCTGTACGAGGCGCTGTGCGGTACTGAGCTGGGTCTGGGTCTGGCGCAGTGAATCAAGCGTGACCAGGAGATCCTCGTTGCGCCGCTTGAGGCTTGCGATCAACTGTTGTTCGCTGGCCACCAGGTAGGAAAAAGAGCGGCGCATAAACTGGGCAAGAATGCGTGGCTCGGTATCGAGCAAGCGATCGTAGGTCTGCTGCTCAATCACGTGCATCACGGTTGAGAGAGTCGCGACGGCGTTGGCGACCCGTGTGTGGTCACCGATAAACAAGGTCAGTTCACCGAAGAATTCCCGTGGACCGAGCAGTTTGTCAGGCATGCCATCGCCAAACTCGAGGCGGACTTGTCCACTTTCAACAATGAACATACTGCAGCCGAGTTCACCACGGCGGAAGATCACTTCGCCCGGACTCACTTCCCGACGCTCGCTGACCGATACAAACAAGGCCAGTTCGCGCTCAGAGAGTTCCCTCGGTAGCAGCGGTGTTCGCGCGCGATTGTTCATCACGCCGATTTGCGTGACATTGTTGACTGCTTGTTTGATCGGCATAGCGACCCCTTACGCACCCCGGCCCGTCGAGCTTACCCTATCAAATGGCTGAAGTTGTTGAGGTATGGATGACTTTCGCCACATGCGGGCCAATGTGAGCAAGTGGGATGCTCTGCGGGCCGGTCGAACCCCATGACCAGGCATGGGTCCGCTTTGTGGTTCGGTTCCCGCGCAGCGCCGACTTCGGAACATCCAGCCCGGATTCCCACCGGGCTACCCCCCACCCCACTGTTCCGTTGTCGGCGCATTGCGCGCCGACCCGGTTGTCGCGTCTTTCTGAACGGATTCAGGCGACTTTTTCGGTAGTCTTGAACTGTTCTTCCTCAGTCGAGCCGGTCAACGCCGTAGTCGAAGACTTGCCCTGCTGAATCGCCTGGGTAACCTGATCGAAATAGCCGGTGCCGACCTCGCGTTGGTGTTTGACCGCGGTGAAGCCGCGGTCCGCGGCAGCAAACTCGGCTTCCTGCAACTCGACGAAGGCACTCATCTGGTTGCGTGCATAGCCGTGAGCGAGGTTGAACATCGAATAGTTCAACGCGTGGAAGCCTGCCAGGGTGATGAACTGGAACTTGTAGCCGTAGGTCGCGATTTCCGTCTGGAATTTCGCAATCGTGGCGTCATCGAGGTTCTTCTTCCAGTTGAACGATGGCGAGCAGTTGTAGGCGAGTAGTTTGCCCGGGAACTTTGCGTGGATAGCCTCCGCAAACTTGCGCGCGAATTCAAGATCCGGCTTGCCGGTTTCGCACCAGACCAGATCGGCAAAGGGCGCGTAAGCGAGACCGCGACTGATCGCCTGATCAAGACCGTTATTGGTCTTGTAGAAGCCCTCGACGGTACGTTCACCGGTCGTGAACGGTTGGTCATTGGCGTCGATATCGCTGGTCAGAAGATCGGCTGCTTCGGCATCGGTGCGCGCGACGATCAAGGTCGGCACGCCCATGACATCGGCAGCCAGACGCGCTGCGTTGAGCTTGTCGATCGCTTCGCGGGTTGGCACCAGTACCTTGCCGCCCATGTGGCCACATTTCTTCACCGATGCGAGCTGATCTTCAAAGTGGACGCCCGCCGCGCCAGCCTCGATCATTGCCTTCATCAATTCGAAAGCGTTGAGCACGCCACCAAATCCAGCTTCGGCGTCAGCGAGGATTGGTTGCAGGTAGTCGACCGAATCATTACCTTCGGCGTGATTGAGTTGGTCGGCACGCAGCAAGCAGTTGTTGATGCGCTTGACCACGGCCGGTACCGAATCGGCCGGATACAGGGATTGATCCGGATACATTTGTCCGGCCAGATTGGCATCGGCGGCGACTTGCCAACCAGACAGGTAGATCGCCTTGAGTCCGGCCTTGACCTGCTGCATGGCCTGGTTACCGGTCAGCGCGCCGAGGGCGTTGACGAAGGGTTCGCTGTGCAAGCTTTTCCAGAGTTTCTCGGCTCCCAAACGGGCCAGCGAGTGCTCGATGTGTACGCTGCCACGCAGGCGCACGACATCCTCGGCTGAGTAATTGCGGCGGATCCCGGCCCAGCGCGGATTACTGGCCCAGTCTGCGGTGATTTCGGCGGCGCTTGGCATTGTGGTCTTGCTCATGGCTTGCTCCTGGTGAATCCGCTCGGTCTGGAGTCGGTTACTCGGGTATGATTTGATCGGCCTGTGCCGACGACGGGGTGGGAGAATCAGGGAAGGCGTTCGTAGGCGGGCAGAGTGAGAAATTCGACGAGTTCGTCGGCATGGGTCAACTCGCCGAGCATCGTGATCGCCTCTGCGATGCGTGATTGACCTGGCAGGCCGGTTTGCGGGAGTCGAGCCGCGCATCCAGCCAGCACCTCATCGAACAATTTGAAATCGATGGTTCGACCATCTTCAAGCTGCAGACCCTCATGGTGCAGCCATTGCCAGAGCTGGGCGCGTGAGATTTCGGCGGTGGCCGCGTCTTCCATCAAATGATGGATCGGCACACAGCCCAGTCCATCCAGCCAGGCAGCCAGATAGCGCACGCAGACATCGACGTTGTTCTCGAAACCACTCGCGCTGATCGTGCCGGTCGGTGCCTTCAACAAATCCTCAGCCGTGACTTCAACATCGTCTCGCAGACGATCGAGCTGGTTTGGCCCGTCGAGCACCTTGTCGAATTCCTCCATCGCGATGGGAATCAGGCCAGGGTGCGCAACCCAGGTGCCATCATGGCCAGCGCGGGCTTCGCGCTGCTTGTCTGCGCGAACGCGCTGCATCGCCAACTCGTTGGCGGTCGGGTCGTTGCTGATCGGTATCTGTGCCGCCATGCCGCCCATCGCGAATGCACCACGGCGATGGCAGGTCTTGATCAGGAGTTCGCTGTAGGCCTTGAGAAAGGGGGCCGTCATGCCGACCTGGGCGCGCTCGGGCAGTACATGCTCGCGGCGCGCACGAAATGTCTTGATGTAGGAAAAAATGTAATCCCAGCGGCCACAATTCAGGCCAACGATTCGACTGCGCAACGCCCACAGGATCTCGTCCATCTCGAACGCCGCCGGCAGTGTTTCAATCAACACGGTGACCTTGATCAATCCAGGCTCGAGTCCGAGCGCGTTTTCAGCATGCGCAATCGCCGCGTCCCAGAGCGCCGCTTCGGTATGACTCTCCAACTTGGGCAGATAGAGGAAAGGTCCGCGTGACTTCGCCTGCAAGGCTGCTGCGTTGTGAAACACGAACAATCCGAAATCGAACAGCGAGGCGCTGACTGGCTCGCCGTCCAAGCGAACATGCTTTTCGTCGAGATGCCAGCCGCGCGGTCGCACCATGAGCACGGCCGGATCGGGTTTCAGCGTGTATTCGCGATCGTCTGCTGAGCGGAACGCGATGTTGCCAGCCACTGCATCAACCAGGTTGACCTGACCTTCAATGAGGTTGGTCCAGGTCGGTGAGGTTGAGTCCTCAAAATCGGCCATGAAGACCTTGGCATCGGAGTTCAGCGCGTTGATGATCATCTTGCGATCAACGGGGCCGGTGATCTCGGTGCGTCGATCAAGCAGGACGGCAGGAATCGGCGCGACCTTCCACTCCGATTCACGGATCGCCACGGTCGCCGGCAGGAATCCCGGCAACTCACCTGCATTGAATCGTGCTTGCCTGTCTGTACGCGCGGCGAGTAGCTCAAGCCGTTGCGTATTGAAGTGCCGAGAGTGGACATGGTGTGTTCGCCGGTTCGGGTATCCACGGTAGCGCTTTCCATTTACATTTGACAAAACGAATGTTTCAATGCAACACATTGAGTTTGTTGATGTGTTTTTCAAGTCCATGAATTTATCGATGTTTCTTCCAAGATTTGGGTAGCTCGAATGTTGCAACGCGACAAGACCAAGCCGTCTGGCCTACGCTCAAAACCCCTCACGTCAACCGAAAAGGAGCCACGCTTCTACTACAAGGGCAGTCGCCTCAAGCAGTTGCGTGCGTTTTGCTACGTCGTGAAATACGGCACCCTGACCCGCGCCGCGGAGGCGCTGTTTCTTTCCCAGCCATCGGTCAGCCTGCAACTGGGTGCGCTGGAATCCGAGCTGGGGTGCCAACTCGTGGAGCGACGGCGACGGCGGGTCACGCTGACGACGGAAGGCGAGATTCTTTACGAACTGGCGCGCCCTCTGGTCGAGGGACTGGAAGGGCTTGACGATGAATTCCTGTCAAAGACCCAGGGTGGCAGCCAGTCGACCCTCGATATCGCCTGCGGCAACTCGACGATCCAGTACCTGTTGCCCGACATGGTGGCCGAATTTCGCAAGCAGCACGACAACGTGCACATGAATCTGCACAACGTCACCGGTACCGACGGCATGGCCTTGTTGCGTTCCAACGAGGTCGATTTTGCGGTCGGCTCCATGCTCGATGTGCCTCACGATGTTTCCTACGAACCGCTGTATCACTTTGATCCGCTGCTGATCACGCCGCTCGATCACCCGCTTGTCGGGAAAGCGCAGATCAGTCTTGAAGATCTTTCCCCCTATGGTTTGATCCTGCCACCCAAACGCTTGACTACCTATCGACTGGTTGATCTCGTGTTTCAGAAACGCAAGGTTCCCTACCACGTGGCCATCGAGGTCGGTGGCTGGGAGGTGATCAAGCAATACGTGGCCATGGGGCTCGGCATCTCGATCGTGACCGGTATGTGTATCCGCGATGCCGATCGTGAACGACTCGGCGTTCGCAACCTGCGCGCGTACTTTCCGCAACGCAGCTACGGGGTGGTGGTACGCAAGGGCAAGGTACTGAGCGTCGAGGCACGTGCGTTCATCGACCTGATTCGACCGGGCCTGTTCTTGCGTCAGGACGGGTTCGAGGCGGGTCATTCGGAGCGCTGAATGGGTGCGTTCGAGCCTGTACTTCGGTACTGTCGGCAGTGAACGACCTGAATGGGTGCGTTCGAGCCTGTACTTCGGTACTGTCGGCAGTGAACGACCGATCAGCGGCCAGCCGCCAACGAACTTACTCTGATAGTTTTGCCGGATACGGCCCCAAGCGACTCGCCCGACGCGGTGGATGAATGATAAGAGAAGAAACATGACGCGCTGGATCATGATCGCCATGACCTTGATTGGGTTGGTCGTTGCAATCCTTACGCGCAGTCCCGGGATCCTCGGCCTCGCGCTGCTGACGACCGTGGTCGGCCTCTTCGGCACTGTCCTGTCGTTGGCGGCGGACCGGGTCTCGGCAAACTCGCGTCCGGATGTCGCTATGTTGCCGCCCGAAGCGCTGCACGCCATTCGGGACAAGGCGAACGCCAAGCACAGCGGCGCGCAGCCGAAATCAGGTTCTCCCATCAGGTCGGCCGACGCCAGGGATTCAGGTTCCTGAGCGGATGAAGTCTGTGCTGCGTTTTGGCATGCGTTGCCGTGGACAATCCGGCAGTATGGGATGGCCGCGATCGGCGGCGCACGCTGGAATGGAATCATGACAATCGAAACTCTGTTGATTTTGCTTCTGATCGGAGCTGTCGCGGGCTGGTTGGCTGGATTGATCGTCAAAGGCCGCGGTTTGGGTCTGATTGGTAATATCGTGATCGGCATCCTCGGCGCTTTCCTCGCCAGTTGGCTACTGCCTCAGCTTGGCATCGTCATTGGTTCCGGGATTGCCGGCAGCATCATCCACGCGATGATCGGCGCAGTGATTCTGCTGGTGATCGTAATGGCAATCCGCAGGGTTTGAGCTTCGCGGGTAGCGCATTGGTCACCGACGCCTCAATCGTTTCCTTCATCAAGCGCCCATGTTGCAGGCCAGCGCATGACGGGGATCGTTGGACCGCTGACTCACGTACCGGTTAGCCAGGCAAGCACACCAGTAAAAAAAGGGCCAACCCATCGCTCAGCAGCGGTTTCGGAGGAGTTCTCTCGAGCGCCACAGCGACGCGTTACAGGGTGAATTGTCTTGTACGGTCAACAAAATGTCGGCAACGGCAAGTGATTGCCGTTGCCGCATTCGGGCATTCCAGCTATCGTCAACGAGCAGGGGTGCACGTAGTAGGCTGACTGTCTAAGAAGAGGATGCGCGCGGCGATGAGATTGCGCAGTTCCCTGTTGCTGGCCACGCTTTTGGCGGGCGTTGGCGTTGGTGCGCTCGAGCTTGTCGCCCGCTCGACGGCCCGCGACATGGCGCAGGCACTTGAGCCAGTGGCAAGCTTGCACTACGAGAGTGCAGGTATCGCCATCGATGGCAGCATCCGGCTGCGCGAACCACGGCTGACCATCAATCGCGGTATCTGGAAGGGCAGGGTATTGGCCCGGGTCGCAGATCTACGCGGCGGCGGACCATTCTGGCTGGTTGCGCACGCGCTCGGGCGAGGGCCTCGACTGCCCGAACAAATGCGCATCCATACGCGTGGGCTGCACCTCGGTGATGGAGTGACGGGTGTACCGCTGGACGGCTGGTTTGGTACGTCGGATCTGGCCTTGTTCGAGAACCTGGGCTGCGGCAGCGACGCCCTCAGCGACAAGGACCGCGTGCGCATGGGTATCGAGACGCACGAACGCGATGATGAGTTCCGATATCAGTTTGCCCCGGCCACTCACTCTCTTGCCGTTTCGATGGATTTGCACAGTAAAGGCGTTGCGGCCATCCACGCATCGGCGCAATTGAATGGATTTGCAGGAAATCAATGGCTCGAACCCACAGCACTCACCGAATTGCGAGTGGCGCGGGTAAGCTTTGGCTATCAGGATTTTGGTTATTTTGCGCGTCGCAACCAGTTTTGTGCCCAATGGCTTGGCGTCAGTGCCGCGCAATTCATAGAAAAGCATCTCGAAGCCGTCAGCGCATTTCTTGGTGTGCGTGGAATTACGCCGGGGAGGGAAGTGCTTTCCCTCTACGAGAAGTTGGCTACTGGAGGCGGCAGTCTCAAGCTGACCAGTCTCCCCGACAACTCGTGGCTGCCGGCCGAGATCAATGCGTACCCGAAAGAGGATCTGTTGCGGCGACTCAACATCACTGCACGACTCGAGGATGCGCCGCCAATAATGCTGCGCCTGTCGTTTGCTGCGCCGGAAAGTCCACTCAGCACTACCTCGGTGGTTGATCCACCGGTTGCGCTGTCATTGACGACTGCTGGCGCCG
>CAJDVM010000007.1_pt1 | contig 11902 bp, 11 predicted proteins | sample 7391251 | NCBI WGS metagenome assembly CAJDVM01 (sample SAMEA7055693, study PRJEB34461) | soil metagenome | biome: terrestrial ecosystem; feature: Peninsula; material: soil | place: Antarctica | collected 2016 | reverse complement strand
CAGTTCGGGATCAAACGCGGTCAGGCGGATGCCATCCGGCGTTTCCAGTGCGTACAACTCATCGCCCTTTTCCAGGCGCAGGCGGGCCAGTAGTTCCTTGGGCAGGATGACGCCGGCGGAGTTGCCGATGGCGATGATCTTGAGCTTCATGGCTGGACGCCTCGCGTGAGTTGAATGTTATAACGGATGTTATCACTTCTGCTGGTCTGGGTATGCGTCAGTTGGAATGCGCAGGGCAACTGATTGTTCGGTCCGATCTCGTGCCAGTTCGCGCCGCCGTAGCCACCGGAACGCAGCCGGGATCACCAGCATCGACAGCAACGGCGCAGTCAGCATGCCGCCCACCATTGGCGCGGCGATGCGTTGCATGACTTCGGAACCAGCGCCGCTGCCGAGCATGATCGGCAGCAGGCCGGCCAGGATCACCGCCACGGTCATCGCTTTTGGGCGAACCCGTTGCAGCGCACCTTCACGAATCGCCACGTCGAGCGCTGCCTCATCGGCTTGCGGATCAAGCGACAATTGATGCTCCCAAGCATGCCGCAGGTACAGCAGCATGATGATGCCGAACTCCGCGGCGACACCGGCCAACGCAATGAACCCGATGATCGTGGCCACCGAGATCGCATGGCCCAGCAGCCACGACCGAACACGAAGTAGATCAGCAGGAACACGATCGCAAGCGTGGCCGGCACCACCAGTCGCAGCCGCTCCATGGCGTGTTGCAGGTATTCGAACTGGCCTGACCACGCCAGCGTGTAGCCAGTGGGCAGTGGCACCTGTTCAGCCATCGCGCGTTGCAGTGCTTCGACCTGCGCGACCAGGTCCGAGCTGTCGGTATCGACATACACATACGTGGCCACTTGTCCGTTCTCGCTTTTGAGCATCGGCGGGCCACCGCTCATGCCGATGTCGGCCACCTGATCCAGGGTCAGCTGGCTGCCGTTGTCAGCCACGATCGGCATCGTGCGCAGCGCCGCGAGCGAATCGCGCTGCTCGCGCGGATAGCGCAGCACGATCGGGTAGCGTTCCAGCCCTTCGACGGTTTCGCCGATTGGCGCGCCGCCTACGGCCATGGCGATCAACGACTGCAGTCGCGCTTGGCTCAGGCCGTAGCGCGCGGCTTGATCGCGCCGGATACGGATGTCGAGATACCGACCACCGGCCGCGCGGTCGGAGATCGCCGAGGTCACCCCTGCGACGCCCTTGGCCACGCCTTCGATCTTCGATGCCAGCTGTTCTAGTTGCTTGATATCTGGCCCCAGCACCTTGATGCCGATCGGACTCTTGATGCCAGTGGCAAGCATGTCGATGCGGTTGCGGATCGGATACACGAACAGGTTGCTCAGCCCCGGCACCTGCACCGCGGCGTCGAGTTCGTCCTTGAGTTTCTCCATGGTCATGCCCGCGCGCCACTGGGACTTCGGCTTGAACGTGATCGTGGTTTCGAACATCGCCAGCGGCGCCGGATCGGTTGCGGTATCCGCGCGTCCGGCCTTGCCAAATACGTGCTCGACTTCCGGCACGGTCTTGAGCATGCGGTCGGTTTGCTGCAACAACTGCGAGGCCTTGCCGGCCGAAAGGCCTGGCAGTGCGGTTGGCATGTACAGCAGCGTGCCTTCATCGAGTGGCGGCATGAATTCGCTGCCCAGCCGGTTCCAGGGCAGCAGCGCCGACAACAAGAGCAAGCTTGTTACCAGCAGCAGTGATTTAGGTGCGCGCAGCACCCAGGCAAGCAGCGGCCGGTAAGCAGCGGTCAATGCGCGATTGATCGGGTTGGCGTGTTCGGGGCGGATGCGACCGCGCACCAAATAGCCCATCAATACCGGGATTAGCGTGATCGAAAGCCCAGCCGCCGCCGCCATCGCATAGGTCTTGGTAAAGGCCAGCGGCTTGAACAGACGACCTTCCTGCGCGCCCAACGCGAACACCGGCAAGAACGACAGGGTGATTACCAGCAGGCTGGTAAACAGGGCCGGGCCGACTTCGGCAACCGAAGTGGCGACCAGTTGCCAGCGTTCGCGGGTGTCAGGTTCGGTGCGGTCGGGGTGGTGGTGCTGCCAAGCCTCGATGTGTTTGTGGGTGTTCTCGATCATGACCACTGCCGCATCCAGCATCGCGCCAATGGCAATGGCAATGCCCCCCAGTGACATCAGGTTGGCGCTGACCCCTTGCAGGTGCATGACGATGAACGCAGCCAGCACGCCTAGCGGCAAGGTGATCACTGCCACCAGTGACGAACGCAAATGCCACAGGAACAGCATGCACACCAGTGCGACGACCAGGAACTCTTCCAGCAGCTTGCGCGCCAGGTTTTTGACCGATGCGCGGATCAGCTGTGAGCGGTCGTAGGTCGTCACTACCTCCACGCCTTCAGGCAGGCTCTTCTGCAACTCTTGCAGGCGTGCCTTGACCAGGTCAATCGCAGTCAGCGCGTTCTTGCCCGAACGCAAGATCACCACGCCGCCGGCGACTTCGCCTTCACCATCAAGTTCGGCGATGCCGCGGCGCAACGTCGGTCCGCGCCGGATCTGCGCGATGTCGTCAAGCAGCACCGGCACGCCGCTGGCACCGGTGGTTACCGGTATCGATTGGAAGTCAGCGATCGAGGCCAGATAGCCGACGCTGCGCACCATGATTTCCGCTTCGCCCTGTTCGATCACCGAGCCGCCACTGGCGCCGTTGGCATCGCGAATCGCATCCGCCACCTGTTCCACGTTGACCCCTCGCGCGGCCAGTGCCTGCGGATCAACCACCACCTGCCACGCCTGCACCATGCCGCCGATGCTGGCGACCTCGGCCACGTCAGGCACGGTCTTCAGCCGGTAACGCAGGAACCAGTCCTGCAGCGCCCGCAACTCGCCGAGGTCGTGCTTGCCGCTGCGGTCCACCAGCGCATATTGATAAATCCAACCAACGCCCGTGGCGTCCGGCCCAAGCGCTGGGTTGACCCCGGCGGGCAGCCGGTCGCGCACCTGGCTGAGGTATTCCAGTACGCGCGAACGCGCCCAGTATGGATCGGTGCCGTCGGCGAACAGCACGTACACATACGAGTCACCGAAGAACGAAAACGCACGCACCGTGGTTGCGCCCGGCACCGACATCATCGTGGTTGCCAGCGGATAGGTGACTTGGTCCTCGACGATTTGCGGCGGCTGGCCTGGCCAGCTTGTGCGCAAAATGACTTGCGTGTCGGACAGGTCCGGCAACGCATCCAGCGACGTGCGCGAAAGCGACACCACGCCAGTGACGGCGAGTGCCACTGCCGCCAGCAACACCAGCAGTCGGTTGCGGATTGACCAATGGATGATGTGCGCGATCACGGCCGGCGTTCCTGCGACATCCCGTCCGGTTTCATCGCGCTCATGTCATGGCCGGCGTGCGGGTCGGGTTCCACAGCCTTCGCAGGCATTGCGGGCTTCGCCGGCATCGCCCCCATGTCGTGGCCTGCATGCGGTTCAAGTTCGACCGACTTTGCGGGTGCCGGGGACTTATCCGGCATCGCACTCATGTCGTGACCTGCATGCGGATCAGGCGCGGCAGGCGCATCAGCGGACAGGCGCTCAAGCGCGCCGGACAGACTGGCTTCGGAGTCGAGAAGGAACTGTCCGGATACGACCACCTTTTCGCCGCCAGACAGGCCGGACAGAATCTCGGTACGACCACCCGCGGAACGTCCAGTCGTGACCCGAACCGGTTGGAAGCGACCTTCCCCTAACGCCACGATCACCCGCGCATCGGTGCCCGTGGCGATCAGCGCTTCTTCCGGCAATAACGGACGCTTCGCTGCGCCCTCGTCACCCGCGAATCGTAGGTCGGCGAACATCCCGGGTGCCAGTCGCTGCCCCGGATTTGCAAGCACGATGCGCGCCATCTGCGTGCGGTTGCCTGCATCGATGCTGGGAAGCAAGGCTTCGACCCGGCCTTCGAATTTTTCACCGGGGAACGCACTTACGGTGGCGGAAACCTTGGTGCCGGGCACGATGCCCGCGGCCTGCGCCTGTGGAATCGCTGCCTCCACCCATACCGTGGTCAGGCCACTAATGGTCATCAGGGACGCTCCAGCCTGCACGCGCTGGCCTTCACGGATGTCCAGCTGGCTGACGACGCCATCATGCGGCGCCCGCAACACCACGCGCGGATTGCTGCCACGCAGGCTGCGGATCTGACTGTCATCCATGCCCAACACGCGCAGGCGATTGCGTGCAGCGCCCTGCAGCGCACGTGCATCGGCGGAACTGGCACGTCCGAGCGCCAGGTATTCCTGCGCCGCCGCATTCCATTCCGGCGCGATGAGTTCAGCCAGCGGCTGGCCCTCGCGCACCTGTTCGAATGGCGTGCGCACATACAGTCTTTCGATCACGCCATCGGTACGAGCGCTCACTGCATAGCTTGCACGCTGGTCCCAGGCAATGCTGCCGGGCACGTGCGCGCCGGTAGATAGGCTGCCCAATTCCACCAACGCCGTGCGCACGCCCAGGTTCTGCAAGGTCGCCGACGATACCCGCACGCCGTCAGCCTTGGCGTTGCCGGCATCCGGATATTTCGCGACTAGTTCCATGTCCATGAACGGCGATGGGCCCGGCTTGTCGAAATGCTTGTCCGGATACATCGGGTCGTACCAATACAGCGCCTGCGGAGCATTGCTAACGACAGTTGCCCCATTGGTCCCGGCAGGCGCGCTGCGAGTACCGAGCCAATAGCCGCCGCCGGCGAGTACCAACGCGGCCAGCAATCCACCCGCCCACAGCAGCGGTTGCGAATGTGATGTGTCGTTCATGGCGCGATCTCCGGTAGCCGGGTGCGGCGTGATGTCGATGCGATGGGGTTGCTGGGCAGCAAGTAAGCGAGTGCTACCCATGCCTGGCCCCATTCGCCAAGCAGGGTGGCGTAGTCGATGCGGGCGTCAATCTCGTCGCGGCGGGCATCCAGCCATGGTTGCAAGGCCGCACCGCCGGAGTAGCCGGCCAGCGCGATGCGGCTTCGGTCATGCACTAGCGGCAGCAGGTTGTCGCGACTGCGCGTCACCTGCGTGCCTAGTCCCTGCCAGCGGGCGAATGCCTTGCGCACGCTTTCAGCTTGCATGCGCCGCGCGTCCTCGCGGCTGGCGCGGACTGCGGAGAGATCGGCGCTGCGTGCGCTGATGCCGCGGTCTTGGCGGTTGCCGGGGAACAGCGGCAGGCCAACCCCGACCTCAAGCCACATCACATTGGAGGCACCGCCGCCGCGCTTGGCGACGCCGCCGCCCACGCTCCAGTCCGGTCGTTTCTCGGCGCGTGCCAGTGCCAGCGCTGCATCGGCCGAAGCCTCCTGGGCCTTCCAAGCCAGCAGCGGACCTTGCTGATCCAGCTGCGCCAGCATCCGCGCTTCGGGGATTGGGGCGCAGGCAAAATCGGGCGGCGAATCTGCGGCCACAGCAATATCGATATCGCCCAGCCAGCGCTGTAGTCCGGCCCGCGCCTGCGCGATGCGCGCGTCGGCATTGTCGATGCGGTTTTGCAATTCCAGTTCACTCGCGCGCGTGGCCAGTGCATCGCCCGCGTTGCCGCCACCACCCGCCAGCCGCGCTCGGGTGGCGCGCACTGCAAGCGCGGCTTGCTCGTGCAGGGCCTGCAATTGTTCGCGCTCGTGCTGCGCCGCCCACAGCAGGACCCACGCCAAGGCGGTCGCACGTTGTACGTCGAGTGTGGTCGCCACTGCGTCAGCGCCGGCCTGATCGAGCAGCGCACTCGCCAGCTCGCGGCGTGCATTGCGCTTGGCCCGGGATGGCAAGGACTGGCTGATGCCGATGCTTTGCATGGTCATCCCGTCACGGTTGAGCATGTAGGCGTCAGGCCCGCCAATCGGGACATTCTGCATACCGATGACCAGCGTCGGATCCGGCAGCGCATCGGCGCGGGCGAGATCTTCGGAACGCGCCTGGCGAGTGGCGTCGCGTGCCACCAGGATTGGCGCGCGTTGTGTAGCTTTGGCGACCGCCTGCTCCAGCGACAACGCCTGTGCGGTGGCCGCAAATGGTGCGAGCGCTACCAACACCAATATCAGTAATGCGTATTTGTGCGCCGCCAATGGCGCACGCCGGCAATCAGTTGAAACGTCCATTGCAACTCCAGACCAACGAGACACACGGAAACGTCACCTCTGCAGCGATGCAGGGGGCGAAGAAAGGTGTGGAACGGAGGTCTAGATCAGCAGGCGGCAGAAGCTCACGCGCGGCGGTGGATGCGCACGCGCGACCACTGCGTTTGCTACGACATCGCACGTGTGCATGGTAGGTGCCAGCGCGTGGATTACGGGCGGTAATGTCAACGGCGGCACCGGTGGAATGCTTGAGGTGTCGGCCGAAGTCGGATCCGGTGCGCAGTGCTTCTCGCAAACTGCATCCGGATGCTGCGCTGGCTCGGATTGCATGCCGGCGCAATCCTTTGCCATGACCGCTGAATCGACTTGTATTTGCGGCATCGTGCAAACGTAGGCCGCCATCGCCACCTGTTGAAAAAGCAGGCTGGTGATCAACACCAAAGTAACCATGAGTCGCTGGCGGGCAAGCCTAGGCATGCCGTGGATGATAGCCCTATCGAGCAACCTGGGCACATGCGATAGCCACAGAATCTGAGTCTGGCTACACATCACGAGGAAGTCTGGTCGTGATCCAGACTTTGATGGAGCTGCGATGCACTCACAAGAACCTGATGGTGAGCAGGGTTATATCTACAACGAATCCAGCGGCACACCCGTGCCTCAGTCGGTATTCAAATACGACTGCAGCGCAGCGGCAATCACTTCCCGCAGAAATCACTTCCCGCAGGAAGACACCCAAGCGCCACTCTCATGAATCGCTTTGATCACCTGAGGACAATGCAATGACCAAATACATGAAATTCGGCGCCATGATCGTGACCTCCACCCTGGTCATGTTGATCCTGATGTACCTCAATACATACACAATCGACCACGTCTTCTTCAGTGAAACCCGTCTCTACATGGCATTCGTGATGGGCGCATCCATGGCGATCGTCATGCTGCTCTTCATGCTCAAGATGTACGAGAACAAGTCGATCAACCTCGCGATACTTGCCGGTAGCGTCGCTGTCTTCGCGCTGTCACTTTGGCTCGTGAGGAGCCAGGAGACCGTGGACGATATCTCCTACATGCGCGCGATGATCCCGCATCACTCGGTTGCCATTCTCACCAGCAGTCGCGCGCATATCCGGGATCCTAGGGTGCGTGAGTTGGCAGACAGCATCATTCAGGCGCAGGTACGCGAGATCGCGGAGATGAAGGCGCTGATTGCAGACATGGAAGCCAATCCCACTCCAGCTAGCGCTCCGGATCTTGCGTCTGTGCCCACCGACTAATGAGTGGGGACCCCTCAAACATCGCTCCAATCGGTCCCGCCTTCCATTCGCGGCCACCCGCTGGATTCGAAATCGAGTCGCTTAACAGTGAATGCTTCTGTATCACCCTTAATACACAAGCATTGCGCCATGCGCTGCATTCGCAATTGCAGCACCCCGACCTATTCGAGCTGATCGAGGCGCGCTGTCCGCACCTATTTGCTGCCAATCCGGTATTCATTACCGCGGCGCATGCTGAGCGCATGGCAGAGGTCGTTCGCACGGTCACTTCAGTGGTGGCGCTACCGACGTACCGGGAAGCGGTCCTGGCACGGGCACCCGAAATCGCCCGCCATGATCCCGGTGGCGCCATCGGTGTTTTCTTGGGCTACGACTTCCACGTCACCGAAGGCGGGCTCGGCCTTATCGAGATCAATACCAATGCCGGCGGCGCAATGCTGAATGTGGCGCTGGCGCGTGCACAACGCGCCTGTTGCGCACCGCTGCACGACATGATCCCCGCCGCCGCAGCGATGGAAGACGCCATCGTCGAGATGTTCCGGAGGGAATGGACGTTAAGCAAGCGCAGCGGATCTCTGCGCTGCATCGCCATCGTGGACGAGGCGCCGCAACAGCAATACCTGTATCCGGACGTCCTCCTGTTCCAGGATCTTTTCCGGCGCCACGGCTTCGAGGCCATCATTGCCGATCCCTCGGAGTTGTCGCTGCGGGACGGCGTGCTCCGACATGGTCAAGCGATCGTGGATATGGTCTACAACCGGCTAACGGATTTTTCGCTGGAGGAACCCGCCAACGCGGTCCTGCGCGAAGCCTATCTCCAGCACGCCGTGGTGTTGACGCCGCATCCCCAAGCGCACGCGCTATACGCCGACAAGCGCAACTTGGCATTGTTGAGTGATGACCTTCGATTAAAAGCACTTGGCGTACCGACGTCCAGCCGCGACATCCTGCTGTCCGGGATTCCGGCCACCGAGCTAGTCGATCCGGCAGACGCCGAGCGATTGTGGTCCGAGCGGCGCCGCTTGTTCTTTAAGCCAGCTACGGGCTTCGGCAGTCGAGCCGCCTATCGCGGGGACAAACTCACCCGGCGGGTCTGGCAGGAGATTCTTGCCGGCGACTATGTGGCCCAGGCGATCGTCGCCCCTGGGGAGCGCGTCATCTCGAACGATTCGCCGCCGCAGACGCTGAAATTCGATGTACGCAACTACGTATACGAAGGGCAGGTGCAATGGCTGGCGGCACGGCTTTACCAGGGCCAGACCACCAACTTCCGCACGCCGGGTGGCGGCTTTGCGCCGGTCTATATCCAACCGCCAACGTCTTGTTGCGGTCCGCAAACATCTTGACGCATGCCTTTTCCACTTAGCGGGCTGGAACTACGCCCACTTCTGCATCTGGCATTGCACATCGCAGTGCCTGGATTGGTTGCGTCGATCTGGTATCGCGATCGCTGGTTCCGCGCATGGCTGTTGCTGCTGGCGGGCTGGTTGATCGACCTTGATCATTTGCTGGCGGATCCGATCTACGCACCCGGTCGATGCAGTATTGGTTTTCATCCACTGCATACCGTGCCGGCAATATTTGCGTACGGAATGCTTGGCGTGTGGCGACGCACGCGGCTACTGGGACTTGGCTTACTGATCCATATTGGTCTGGATGCGCTGGACTGCATGCTGATGCGGTGATGCCAGCATCCCCCTTTTCTTACCGCTCATCCGCGTGCGCAGTGCCTAGTAGCTCCGAACGAGCGAGTGAGCATTAGGGACAACGATTTCATTGCTGAAATGTATGTCTGTGGAAATGCAACTAAACGTAGGCATTTGGTTGCACGCGCTCTAATCGACGGCCTAGCGACCGTCAGTCTGCTAAGTCAATTCAAGGCCCGTGTTTCGCGAACGCCACTGTGTTGCCGTCTTCGCCGACCAGTTCGACGACATACGGCTGCACCCGGCCATCGGGCATTTCCATACCCGGCGATCCCGCCGGCATACCAGGCAACACGAGTCCCTTGGCTACAGGCTTCTCCGCGAGCAGGCGCTTGACGTCATCGGCCGGCACGTGACCTTCCACGAAATAGCCGCCAACCTCAGCGGTGTGACAGGAGCTCTTCTCCAGTGGTACGCCGAGGCGGTTCTTGACCGGACTGACATCGCCAAGATTGCGCACCTCGACAGCGAACCCGGCCTGCTGCATATGCTCGACCCACAGCACGCAACAGCCGCAACTCTCGGTCTTGTGGACAACGACCAAGGGTAGCGAACGGCTTGCGGGAGCTGCGCTTTGCGACGTTTGGGTATTTGTCGAGATACCAACGGTGGATGCCACGTTAGTGGCTTCCACCACACTTGGCGTGGCGTCAGGCGTTCGAGCACACGCGTTCATTGAGGTCGCAGCCGCTGCAATGGCAACGAACAGGGTAAGTTTCGAAATCATGTGGAGGTTCCTCACGAGGTTTTGTTCAGTCGGGCGATTACGAATGCGATCGAGGTCGCGCGGGATTCGGATTCCATGCGTGCTCGTTGCAATCATCAGTGTTTGTGGTCGTGGCCGCCTTCGACCGGCTTGGAGCTTTTTGTAGCTGGTGAGGCAGCTGGCGCAGAGTCGTCGTGCGCCGGGGTTCCGGCTGGGTGCGCGTGTGGCTTCGCTTCATCCGTGCCCATGCCCTCCATGTGCATGCCTTCCATCGCCCCGTCATGGTGATCTGCGTTGCCATCGTCATGCGGCATGGATTCGCCACCGCCATGCGAGTGCCCGCCGCTGCTGGCGACCAGGGCATCGAATTGTGCGTCGTCCATCTCGGGCATTTTCTGCAGGAACGCGACCATGCCCCAGATGTACGGGTCCTGCATGTTTTTGCCCCAAGCCGGCATCCCCGACGCCTTGATGCCGTGCTTGATAACCCAGAATTGGTGGGACGGGTCGCCGATGTCGGCCGCGGACAGATTCGGCGGGGATGGATAGAGCCCCTTGCTGAGTTCAGTGGGCGCCATGCCCGGGGCCAAATGACATCCGGTGCACATGGCGGCGTAATTGCCGGCGCCTTGGCGGATCAGCTCTGGATCGGTGAGGTCGGGAACCTTCAGCGATTGTGCCTGCCTGGCGATGGAGCGCATGCGCAATGTCTGCATGAACGCATATACCGGCTTGGTATGCGGATCATCAGCGCCAATGTTGTAAAGACCGGAATACGCAAATGCGCCGGCGCCCACTGCAAGTAAGGCAAGCACGGCGGTGATGGTGATGACGAGTTTCCCCTGCTGTTTCACGTCTATCTCCTCAGAACCAAACTCGCACGCCAGCCACAACGCGGGTGTCGCTTGCCCCATGGCCGGCAGCGCGGCGCAGGTCAGCGGTATTGCCGAGTGCACGTTCGTGCTCGATGCCGATGTAGGGCGCGAACTGTCGGGTGACTTCGTAACGCAGTCGCAATCCGGCTTCCAGCGTCGATACTCCGCTGCCGATGCCGGCCAGCGGATCGGATTTGCCATAGGCGTTTGCCTCGGCGCGCCACTGCAGTATCAGGCGATTGGTGAACAGCGTTTCGTACTCGGCCTCAACGCGTGCCGCAGTGCGTCCGCTTTGTCCGACGTAGGCGGTCGCAGCGACTTCGAATTTATAGGGTGCGAAACCCTGTACGCCGAGCGCTGCCCACGTCCGCGATGGACCTTGGCCAATATCCTGGCGGATGCCGGCGACGACATCCCACCACGCACGCACGCCACGTCCGTACAGCACCTCGATGTCGCCATGCTCGACGCGACCATCGACCGCTTCACCCTCGGTGCGCAGCCACAGCCGTTGCACATCGCCACCGATCCACGCGGATGCTTCCCAGCCCAATGCCGTGCCGGGATCTGCATCGGACACTTCCAGTCGGTCGACCAGCCAGAAACTATGCGTGTCGGTGCCATGCAGGTGATGCCCACGCACGTCCGGGAATGCGGCGCGGCGATCAGCTTCGGTGACCAGCGGGATCGGCGTCACCAGCGTGCCAGCTCCAGGGCCCATCTTTGAATGATCCATCTTGGAGTGATCAATCTCAGGCATCGTCGAATCGTCCATCTTCGAATGGTCCATCTCAGGCATCTTGGAGTGGTCCATCTTCGAATGATCCATCTCAGGCATCTTGGAGTGATCCATTTTCGAATGATCCATCTCAGGCATCTTGGAGTGGTCCATCTTCGAATGGTCGATGTCGTCCTTGGCTGCATCCTCCGCTGGCTTGGTCTCTGCATTCGCAGGCGGCGTGGCTGGTTTCGCGGGCGGCATTACATGCCCAGCGTGCTGCGCGTTTGCAACTAATGGCAGCGCGAGTGCAGCGGTGATGGCGAATGGTAGCAACGCTTTCATCATGCTCATTCCTCCACCAACACTTCCCGGAACATGCCGGATTCCATGTGGAAGAACAGGTGGCAGTGATACGCCCACCGACCCAGCGCATCGGCGCGCACGCGATAACTGCGCTTGGTGCCGGGCGGCATATCAATGGTGTGCTTACGCACCTGGAAGTTCCCCGCGTCGTCTTCGAGGTCGCTCCACAAACC
>CAJDVM010000018.1_pt1 | contig 11961 bp, 15 predicted proteins | sample 7391251 | NCBI WGS metagenome assembly CAJDVM01 (sample SAMEA7055693, study PRJEB34461) | soil metagenome | biome: terrestrial ecosystem; feature: Peninsula; material: soil | place: Antarctica | collected 2016 | reverse complement strand
CGCGAGTTTGCGCAAGTTGCCGGCATGCAGCGTATTGACGATTTCGCGAACTTCAAGAATCAGGCCCGGGTGCATGCTGAATTCGGTCAGGCCGAGGGCAATCAGCATGGGCGTGAAATACACGTCGCCAGCAATCTCTCCGCACAGCGTCACCGGCCGCTTGTGTCGACGGCAGATAGCGATCGTGCGCGCGATCAATCGCAGCACGGCGGGATGCAGGGGATCGTAGAGATCACCGAGCTCGTTGTTGTTTCGATCGACGGCGAGCGTGTACTGGACGAGGTCGTTGGTGCCGATGGCGACAAAATCCAGATGTCGGATCATGCTCGGCAGGCCAATTGCGGCGGCCGATCATCGCGCCCAGCTCGACATGCTCGGCGATCTGTTGGCCTTCTGCGCGCAACTGCAGCGTGCACTCATCGATCATGCGGCGGACCGTGAGAATTTCCTCCACGGCACTGATCATCGGCACGAGGATGCGCACGGGTCCGTATCCGGACGTGCGCAGGATCGCCCGCAGTTGCGTGTACATGAGTTGCGGAATTCGCAGGGATAGACGCACACCGCGCACGCCGAGGGCCGGATTCGGCTCATCCTCGAGGACGAGGCCCGCGCTGTCGGCTTTGTCCGCACCGAGATCGAGGGTGCGGATTGTCACCGGCAATCCACCCATGCCGAGCACAAGATCACGATACGCGAGGAACTGCTCCTCCTCGCCGGGTGCATCCTTGCGTTGCAGAAACAGGAACTCCGTTCGGTACAGGCCGATCCCGGCCGCGCCGAATGACCTGGCCCGCGCAACATCGGCGGCCATTTCCGCGTTTGCATGCAAATGGATATCAATGCCATCGATAGTCCGCGTTTCGGCATCGCGCAGACGCGCGCGCCGTTTTTCCTGCAGGGCTACCTCGCGTTGCCATTGCCGGTAGCTGGCCAGATCCTGTGCGGTCGGATGGGCGATCACATGGCCGCTGTCGCCATCAATCAGGACGAGGTCGCCATCTTGCAGATGCGATAACGCCTCGTGCGTACCAACCACCATCGGCAGACGCAACGAGCGCGCCAGAATGGCGCTGTGCGACAGCGTGCTGCCAGCGGTCAGGATGAAGCCGAGCAAGCCATGTTCGGCCAGTGGAACGAGTTCGGCGGGAGCCACCGTGTCGCTGACGAGGATTTCGCCGACGCGCGACGCAAGCTTGCGTTCCTCGACACTCGAACCGCGGTTCAGTGCACCTTGCACGCGGCCGATGACATGTTCGATATCCTCGCGCCGACTGCGCAGATAGGGATCATCCATGGCCTCGAATACCGCAACGAGACTGTCACGTTGCATTTTCAGTGCTGCGCTGGCGCGATAGCGACCTTTGCTGATCAGGTCGTGCAATCCGTTGATGAACTCGGGATCCTCGAGCATGAGGCCGTGTGCATCGATGAATTCGGCGACTTCGCGGGCGAGTGGACCATCGAGCTTGTCGCGCAAGCTCTTCAATTCCGCACGCGCGGTGGCAAGCGCATGGTCGATGCGCAGTAATTCATCGGCGACGTCGGATTGATCAAGCGGCGTGTCGTCGACCAGGAAGCGGCTTGGTTGCTCGAGGCGAGCGCGCCCGAGCGCCATGCCGCGCGATGCTCCGCTGCCTTCGAGTATCAATCGCACGCTGCGTCCTGCTCCCTGATTTGTTGTCTGCTACCGTCGTGAATGCCGACGCTTCCGGCGTCGTCGAGGTGTTACTGGCCTTCGTCGAACTTGCGCTCAAAAAGATCGACCAGGGCGGCCATGGCCGCGCTCTCGTCCGGCCCATCGGCGCGCAAGGTCAGCACGGCACCGAGACCGGCTGCGAGCATCATCACGCCCATGATACTTTTTGCGTTGACCTCTTTGCCACGGTAGGCCATGAACACGCTGGACTGGAAGCCGTGCAAGGTCTGCACGAGCTTGGCCGAGGCTCGCGCATGCAGGCCGAGTTTGTTGCTGATGGTGACTTCGCGTTCAAGCATGATCGATGAATATTCCTCCGCGGCCACCACTTGCTGCGGTTTGCGCGAGTTCGTCCAGAGATTGTTCGGGATAGTTGAGCACACGCAACAGCATCGGCAAGTTGAGCCCGGATACGCAGTGCATGTTGAGGCCTAGCGCGGGCAAGCGTCGAGCGACGTTGCACGGTGTCGCACCGTACAGGTCGGTCAGAACGAGTACGCCTTCACCCGTATCGAGCCCACGGGCTTGGCGCGCCGCTTCGCTCAGCGTGGAATCGGGATCGGCACTCGCTTCAACTTCGATGACATCGAGGTCGAGCGGTAATTTGCCGAGCACATGCCGCGCGGCGCCGACCAAGGCAGCACCCATCGCCTCATGAGTCATCAGAAGAACGCCGACGCTCATTTCAGGAAAATCCGTGGGATGCGTGACGCCATGATGCGACTGCTCCGTGAACTGAAAACTTGCTGTCCAATCAAATCCATGCGCAGGTGATTATTCGAGTTCACGATGATAACTCAGCACTTGTTGATAGTTCTGGCGGAAGTGCTCGGCCAGGCGTTCGACCAGATACACGGATCGGTGGCGGCCACCGGTGCAGCCGATACAGATGGACACGTAACTGCGACCTTCGTTATTGAAGCGGACCAGCCAGGTATCGAGGAAGCCACGCAGATGATCGAGAAAAAGAGTCACATCAGCCTGCTGCTCCAGCCATTCGCGTACGCGTGCGTCGCGGCCCGTGAGTGGGCGCAGCGGTGCGGTCCAGTGCGGATTCGGCAGGCAGCGCGCATCGAAGACGAAATCGGCGACCGGCGGCACGCCTTTCTTGAAGGCGAACGACTCGAACAAAAGGGTCATCGAGCCAGTACTCATGCCGAGCTCGGCAATAACCTGGCGGCGTAACTGGTGGACGTTGAGCTCGCTGGTATCGATGACCCGATCGGCAAGCGTCGCGATCTGGCGCATCAGCTTGCGTTCGAGCGCGATCGCGTCGGCCAGTCCGAGGCCGCCGAGGGACAAGGGATGCCGGCGTCGGGTTTCCGAGTAGCGCTTGATCAACACGTCATCGCGGGTGTCGAGGAAGACGAGTTCGTAGTCGATACCGATGTCGGCCAGTTCCGAAAGCACTCCGGGCAGGCGGTTGAGATCATCGGCGCGATTGCGCACATCGACACCGACCGCGAGGCGCGGGTGGCGACCTTCGCTATCCAGCGATACGGCGCGAACGAAATCCGGCAGCAAGGCGCTCGGCAGGTTGTCGACGCAGTAGTAGTCGAGATCCTCCAGCGTGCGCAGTGCCACGGATTTGCCGGAGCCCGAGAGACCGCTGACGACCACCAATCGGTTTGATGGAGTGCCTGTTTCCGGGGTATTCATAAGTTCACCATGGTGGCAGCCGCCGCAATTGATGAGCCTGTCGATCGACGAAGGTCTGCGCCGGATCGAGCCCTTTCGACTTCAAATTGTGGCTGCGCACGGCGGCCTCGGCGAGCACGGCGATATTGCGCCCCGAGGCGACCGGAATGACAATCTGCGGGATAGGTACGTCGAGCACCTCGCGATAGCCGACGTCGCCGTACAGACGTTTCATCGCGTCGTCGTCTCCATTCTGGGCCATTGGTTGCAGGTGCACGATCAAGCGCAGGTATTTTGACGGCTTGACCGCTGTGTGACCGAACATTTCACGAACGTTGAGAACGCCGAGGCCACGAACCTCGAGCAGATCGCGCAGCATCTCGGGGCAGGTGCCGTCGATGACATCCGGTGCGATCAGGGTGAATTCGGGAGCGTCGTCGGCGACCAGACGATGTCCACGCGTGATCAGCTCCAGCGCCAGCTCACTCTTGCCGGTGCCGCTCTCGCCCGTGATCAGCACGCCGATCGAGTTCACCTCCATGAGCACACCATGCAGGGTGATCTGCCGCGCGAGGCCGCGTGCGAGGTGGTATTGCAGAAAGGTAAGCAGTTCGTGGCCACGCTTTGGACTGGCCCAGAGCGGGGTATTGGATTCCTCGGCCGCATCACGCAGGTCGCCCGGAATCGGTTGATCCTTGGTCACGATCAGCGCGATCGAGCGGTAGGCCATGATCTTTTCGATGGTTTCCCAACGCTGGCGCGAATCGAGCCCATCCAGGTATTCGAGCTCTTCGGTGCCGATGATCTGCACCTTGTTCGGGTAGATGATGTTGAGGTAGCCGATCTGCGAGGGACGGCGTGATTGTTTGTCACCCGGCTCGATCGCGCGCGCTTCGCCGCGCAGGCCAGCGACCCAGCGCAATTGCATGCGTTCGCCGACGGCATCATAGAGTTGGCGCGAGGTCAGTCGATCCACGTGGCGTCCTTGAGTCGGTTGCGGCTGAATTCTGCCAGTTCCGCGTGCATCTCGCTGCCGTTTGCTGCGTCACGCAGGGCTTTGACCATGTCCTTGTGGGAAAAGAATTCCGCCAGTTCGGCAAGCAGTTGCAGGTGCAGATCGGTATTGTGTTCCGGCACCACCATCGCGGCGACGAGATCGACGGGCTGGCCATCGATTGAGCCAAAGACCAGCGGTTTATCCAGCCGAATCAAGGCCACCCGCGGTTTGTCGATGCCGTCAATCCGGCCATGCGGAATCGCAACGCCATTGCCGAGGCCGGTCGAGCCCAGCGTTTCACGCTCCTTCAAGGCCGCGGCTATCGAGGGCTGCTCGTCAGCGTCGCGGGCCAGCATCGTGGCCAGTTTCTCAAGCAGTTGAGACTTGTCCGCGGCAGCAAGGTTCGTGCACACATGCTCGGTGGAGAGCAGATCGAGAAAAGGCACAGCGAAACCCGTTGGAAGAAGATACGCAGTATCGCATCGGTGCGGCTTGCGCGCAGGCAATCCGGCAAAAGCCGGCCCATCGCCGTGAAGGACCGGCCTTGATCACTCAATCAGGAACTATTCGTAACGCGCGGCAAGCACTTCCCTGGGATGATGAGCCGTCACTTTTTCCTTGTGCTTGCGCACTTGGGCGGTGAGCTTGTCGGCAAGCGCATCGATGGCGGCATACATGTCGGAGGCGACTGCGTCGGCATGCAGATCCTTGCCGGACAGATGGATGGTCGCTTCCGCCTTGTGCAAGAGTTTTTCGACGGCGAGGACGATGGACAACTCGTGAAGGTGGTCAAAATGCCGGGTCAGACGTTCCATTTTCGACTCCGTATGTTGGCGAAGCGCTGGAGTGACGTCCATCTGATGGCCTTTGATCATGATCTGCATGGCAATCTCCTTCTTGGGCAGGCCGGACAATCCGGCCGGGGTGGGATCATCGGCTGTTCCGACGATCCACATTCTTCAAAGTCACAGCCGATTTCGACAATCATTTGAGCCGGGCGTTCCTTGCCGACCTGAGTCACTCGCGGATTCAGTCGAGGCGGCAGCGATCGTTCGATGATGGAATGTTGAGCGCCTCCCTGTACTTGGCGACGGTACGTCGTGCCACGCTGATACCGCGGCGGTTGAGTTCGACCGCCAATGCCTGGTCGGACATCGGGCGGGCGGCCTTTTCCTCGTCAATCAGCTTGCGGATCATTGCCTGGATCGCGGTTGCCGAAGCGGCACCGCCATCGACCGTGGATACGCCGCTGGAGAAGAAATATTTGAATTCGAACGTGCCACGCGGGGTATGCAGATATTTGCGCGTGGTTACACGGGAAACCGTGGACTCGTGCATCTCGATTTCCTCGGCCACATCGCGCAGCACCAATGGGCGCATCGCCTCGGCGCCGAAATCGAGGAATCCGGCCTGCGCCTGAACGATGGCCTGGGCGACCTTGAGCACGGTTTCGGCGCGCGTCTTGAGGCTCTTGATCAGCCAGCGCGCTTCCTGCAACTGGCCACGCAGATAATTGGCGTCTTCACGCTGCGCCTTGGCAATCAGGCTGGCGTAGTGCTCGTTGATCGCCAGGCGTGGCTGGCAGTTTGGCGAAAGCGACACCTGCCAGCGACCACTGATCTTGTGGGCATAGGCATCCGGTGCGACGTATTCGGGTGGGGCATTCGAGTAGCCGGCGCCGGGTTTTGGATTCAGCGAACGCACCAGGTCGATGACGACATCGAGCTCCTCTTCGCTCGCACGCAAGCGCTGGCACAGACGTGTGCGATCGTTACGGGCGAGGATATCCAGGCAATCGATGACCAGTTGGCGCGCCTTGGCGAGTCCCGGCGTTTCAGGATCGAGACTTTCGAGCTGGACATCAAGGCATTCGCCGAGCGAGCGCGAAGCGGCACCGACCGGATCAAAACGCTGGATGCGATGACGCACGGCTTCGACCTGATCCTCGCTGACCGTAAACAGATCGGCCAGGCTTTCGGCGAGCATCGCATTGGATTCCTCGAGATAACCATCGTCGTTGACCGCTTCGATGATTACGGTGGCGATGCCGCGATCCTGCGCCGACAGAGGCGTCAGGTTGAGTTGCCAGAGCAAATGGTCACGCAGATCCTCAGACTCGGCATCCTGCGACTCCATGCCGTTCTCGTCCGTTGCCTTGGCGCGGTATTCGCGAAAATCCTCACCGAGATCGAGCGGGATGTCGTCAAACTCGGGTGTGCTGTCGACCGGCTCGGCCGAATTGCTGTCACTGGATTCAACCGGCGCGCTGGCGGTGTGTTCGGCCGGAACGAACTCCTCGACTTCATCCTCCACTTCGCTCTCGTCGATGTCGAGCAGGGGGTTTGATTCGAGGGCGAGATTGAGCTCCGCTTCGAGTTCGATGCTCGACAATTGCAGCAGCTTGATGGCCTGCTGGAGTTGCGGCGTCAGCGCAAGTTGCGTCTGGACGCGGAGTTGGAGAGCGGGTTTCATGCCCTATTGGTTGTCACCTGGCGGTCTTATGCAATCTTAGCGCCAATTGTCCGGGACGGGCAGATCTTGACGCTCGGGGAAGCGCAGTCCACTCTCCTAGGGTTGGGCTTTGATTTCCACAAGCGGCTTGTGCGAATGCATGAAGAGCGCGAACGGATTCCAGCACGTGCTGCGTGGGCCGTGCCCCATTCTTCAGATGGAATCAGTGCGCGTTGTACCCTGCTGACTCGATGTGCTGCCCGGACCAATGCCGTCGCTACATGCGGAACTCAGTTCCGAGATAGACCTCACGAACCTTCTCGTTTGCCAGCACTTCGGCCGGCGAGCCCTGGGTGAGGACGCTGCCTTCATTCATGATGTAGGCGCGATCGCAGATGCCGAGCGTCTCGCGCACATTGTGGTCGGTAATCAGGATGCCGATGTTGCGTGCCTTCAGGTGACGCACGATGCGCTGGATATCGACCACGGAGATCGGATCGATGCCGGCGAACGGTTCGTCGAGCAGAAGGAAGCGCGGTTTGGCTGCCAGCGCACGCGTTATCTCGACACGGCGCCGCTCGCCCCCCGACAGACTCGCGCCCTTGCTGCGTGAAATGTGGCTGATTTGCAAATCATCGAGCAGATGCTCCAGCTCGCTTTCGCGACCCTTGGCATCGAGATCCTTGCGTAGTTCGAGAATGGCCATGACGTTGTCAGCCACGCTGAGGCGACGGAAGATCGATGGCTCCTGCGGCAGGTAGCCGACGCCGAGCGCGGCACGTTCATGCATCGGCATCGTCGTGATGTTGCGATCATCGAGGCGAATGCTGCCCGAATCCGCCGCAACCAGACCGACCACCATGTAGAAGCAGGTGGTTTTGCCGGCGCCGTTCGGGCCGAGCAGACCGACCACTTCGCCTTGGCTGAGTGAAAAGCTGAAGTCGCGCACAACGTTGCGGCCGGCATAGGCCTTGCGCAGGTTTACCGCATGCAGCATCAAGGATTCGCGTCCGTGGCCGGTTTGACGGGATTCTTCGGCCTGGGCTTGAAGGTCATGTGGACCTCGCTGCCCGGGGCCTGGCTGCCGCCCTCCATGGCGCCGGTTTGGGTGTTGTAGGTCATGCGTTGGCCACGAAATTCGGATTTGCCTTCCTGCACGACAACGACGTCGCCACTGAGGATCGCGATATGGCTACTGTCGTTGTAGTCGATCTCCGCGGCGCGCGCCGTCATCAGGCCGCCATTGTTGTCCTGCATTTGTTCGAGGCGAGCCGGCGATCCGGTCAGCACGATGCGCCGGCTCGAGTCGCCGCTGTCGTTGCCTTCATAAACGCGGGCTTCATCAGCGCTTGCTCTCAACGAACCTTGTTCAAGGCGTACGTTGCCCTTGAACAGCGCAAACGACGGCGTGGTCGTGACCATCTTGTTGTAGCTGGCGCGGACTTCGAGATTCTTTTCGCTGTCGCTGCTCAAGGCGTGGGCCATGTTGAACGCGAATATGCTGATCACGCCCGCCCACAGGCGCAGGTTGACCGCGCGCTCAGGGCTTGCGCTGGCTCGGTTCGAAAGTGTTGTGGACATCGGATAGCAGCTCCAGGGTTTTGCTGTTGAGGTCGCCACGCAGGCCCGTGCCGCGCAGTATAGAGCCCGGCTGCGTAATCTGGACCGGCGCGTCAGTCTCAAGCGTGTTGTCGCGCAGATGGGCGATCAGATCCGACGTGACGATGCGGGCGGCACTTGCACTCACGCTCGGTTGGCGCTCCATGTCGACGTGTCCCTCAAGCTTCATCATCGAACCATCCTTGTTGACGGAGGCCGAATCCGATGAGCCCATCCACGGGTTGGCGTCCTTGTCGACGATCACATAATTGGGAGTTGAGACGAAGATCGAGCCGTCCTCACTGCGTCGGGTCAAGCGTGGACCGCTGACGGTGAAGCTGAGCTTGCCTTGTTCGTCGAGGGCGTTCATCGAGAAATTGTCGAGCGTATAGCCAGAGCGCGGCGGGCCGCTGAAGGTCGGTTCAAGCGCGGGCGGCCGGGTCAGCCAGAGCAGAATCTGAGTCAGCGCAGCAACGATCGCGAGCGAAACAAGGGCGAGCAAGGTGCGCCGTTCGATGATCATGTCTCGCTGCTCCCGATCTGCTTCGGCGTGCTTGCGATCTGCATGCGCTCAGTGATTGCCCAGATGCAAGACGAGTTCCGCATCGGTCTTGCCTTGCGCTTCGAGGAGCAGGTCACAGACTTCGCGAACCGCGCCCGATCCGCCCTCGCGTTGGGTTTGCCAATGCGCATGCGAGGAAACGGAAGGGTGTGCGTTGGCCACGGCAATGGCCAGGCCGACCGCCGACATGACGCACAGATCTGGCAGGTCGTCACCGGTGTATGAACACGCATCTGCATTCAACTTGAGCGCGTGCAGCAACTCATCGAAACACGCGCGCTTGTCGTGTTGGCCCTGATAGACGTGCAGCACGCCGAGTTCAGTTCGATTCCATTCGCGCGCAAGCGTTTGAGGCCAAGCCCGTCATGCGCATGGAAGGATTTGAGCTCGTGGCCGTCCTCCGCATACCAGAGCCGGCCATCGGTCAGCACGCCATCGACATCAAAGATGGCCAGCTTGATGCGCGCGGCGCGTTGGAGGATATCTGTGGGGGCCATAGCGAGAGTAGGGAGTGGGGAGTCGGAGTCGCGCAACAGCGGCTATCGGAATCGTCAGCGAATGGGGGCGTGGGAGCGGCTTTAGCCGCGATGCGTTTCGGCGGTAGCGCCTGCAATTGCTCCTGCATTGCAGGCATACATGCCATCCATGGCAATAAGCATCGCGGCTGAAGCCGCTCCCACGATGGCCGATTCGCGTTACTCGAAATCAAACCACTCGTGCACGCAGCAGGTCGTGGATGTTGAGTGCGCCGACCAGATGATTTCCTTCGTTGACCACCAGCAGCGCGTGGATCTTGAAGGCTTCCATGACCTGGGCCGCCTCGGCCGCCAACTTGTCCGCCGTGATCGTCTTTGGATTCGAGGTCATCAGGCGCATGACCGCTGTATCACGCAGGTCGATATTGTCGTCGTCGATCGCCCGCCGCAGATCGCCATCAGTGAATACGCCCAGCAACTCGCCGGCATCGTTGGTCACGGCGGTCATGCCGAGCCCGGTGCGGGTCATTTCGACGAGTGCCGTGGTCAGGGAGGCATGCTGGTCGACGACCGGAATCTGCTTGCCGGAATGCATGATGTCGCTGATGCGTACAAGCAGACGTCGGCCTAGCGTGCCAGCCGGGTGCGAGCGGGCGAAATCCTCGGAGGTGAAGCCGCGTGCCTCGAGCAGGGCGATGGCGAGAGCGTCACCCATGACCAGTGCGGCGGTCGTGCTTGCCGTCGGCGCCAGGCCAAGCGGGCAGGCTTCCTCGGACACCGATACATCCAGATGCACGTCAGCCAGCTTGGCCAGCGAGGAAAACTCGTTGCCGGTCATCGCGATCAGCGGCACGTTCTGACGCTTGATCAGCGGCAGGATCGTCAGCAGCTCGTCGGTCTCACCCGAATTGCTCAGGCTCAGCACGACATCCTTCTGCGTGATCATGCCGAGATCGCCGTGACTGGCTTCGGCCGGATGGACAAAAAACGCCGGTGTGCCGGTCGAGGCCAGGGTTGCGGCAATCTTTCTCGCGATATGCCCGGATTTGCCGATGCCGATCACGACAACACGGCCCTGGCACTGAAACATGAGCTGGCAGGCGCTGAGGAAGTTTCCGTTGACGCGCTCCTGCAACGCCTCGATCGCGCGCGCTTCGGTCATGATGACCGCCATGGCGCTGTTGCGGATCGTCGATTCGTCGAGCAACGGAGTGGTAAGGGTCAGCATGGCCGGGTTCAGTTGGGCGTTCATGAGGATGAGATTCAGTGGGAAAAATGCGCTGTCGGCCGGTTCGTGTTTTCGGTGGAACCGTATTTTGAGTACCATTGCGGATTCCTATTGTATCCGTAACCCCCGTTTGCGCCTATGACGTGTGGGTTTGCTCATTCGTCGCCGTCTCGTCAGGAACCCGCCACTTCATGGACACAAAGACCATCCACGATTTGATCCAGCGCGGAATCCCTGATGCGGAAATCCAGGTCGATGGAGCCGATGGCGTGCATTTCGAGGCGCGCGTGGTCAGCACGGTGTTTGCCGGAAAGCTGCCATTGGCACGTCACCGCCTTGTTTACGCGACGCTTGGCGAGCATATGGGGAATGCCATCCACGCACTTTCACTGCGCACCTTGACGCCAGAAGAAGTGCTCAAGGGCTGATCCTCGCCACGCGGCGAAATACACACGCAACCGTCGTTCGCGTCACGGCGATGAACGCTACCTTTTTTTCACCCGACTCAGGAAACACCCTGGCCATGGCCAAAATCGTAATCAATGGCGGCGAGCCACTGCAGGGTGAGGTGCAGATTTCCGGCGCCAAGAACGCCGTCTTGCCAATCCTCGCCGCCTGCCTGCTCGCCGATGAACCGGTCAGTATCGCCAACGTGCCGCATCTGCACGATGTCACCACCACCATGGAACTGCTCGGCCAGATGGGCGTGCAACTGGTCGTCGACGAGCGCATGAAGATCCACGTCGATCCGCGCACGACGGACCGTTTTTTCGCACCTTACGACTTGGTCAAGACGATGCGTGCGTCGATTCTTGTACTCGGTCCGCTGGTCGCCCGTTACGGCGAAGCCGAGGTTTCCCTCCCGGGCGGTTGCGCAATCGGCTCGCGACCGGTCAACCTGCATATCCAGGGCCTGCAGGCACTCGGTGCAGATGTCCGTGTCGAGAACGGCTATATCAAGGCCCGTGCCAAGCGCCTCAAGGGCGCCCGCATCGTGCTTGATCTGGTAACCGTGACCGGTACCGAGAACCTCATGATGGCTGCCGTGCTCGCACAGGGCACCACCGTCATCGAAAATGCTGCGCAGGAGCCCGAAGTGGTCGATCTGGCCAATTGCCTGATCAGCATGGGCGCGAAGATCTCGGGTGCGGGGACCACCTCGATCGTTATCGAAGGCGTCGAGCGGCTCGGCGGCACCGATTACACGGTATTGCCCGACCGCATTGAGACCGGCACATTTCTCGTCGCCGCGGCGATCACCGGAGGCAAGATTCGCGCGCGTCATGCACGGCCGAAAACACTCGATGCGGT
>CAJDVM010000006.1_pt1 | contig 12162 bp, 5 predicted proteins | sample 7391251 | NCBI WGS metagenome assembly CAJDVM01 (sample SAMEA7055693, study PRJEB34461) | soil metagenome | biome: terrestrial ecosystem; feature: Peninsula; material: soil | place: Antarctica | collected 2016 | reverse complement strand
AATCCGGATCTTTCGAGTTGGTGCGAAAGGAGAGACTCGAACTCTCACGGGTTGCCCCACTGGAACCTAAATCCAGCGCGTCTACCAATTCCGCCACATTCGCAACGCCTGGAACCCGGAGACAGGCTCCGACTTGTACGCCGGAACCGGACTTGTGACCGGCTGCAGTGCTCGCGGCCGGGGTCTGTTTGGTGGGTCGTGAAGGATTCGAACCTTCGACCTATTGATTAAGAGTCAACTGCTCTACCAACTGAGCTAACGACCCGAACAGACAAACAAGTTTATCAAAGCGCGATCCGATCGAATACCGTCAGATCAAAAATTTGGGGTGAGCGAGGGGACTCGAACCCCCGACATCCGGAATCACAATCCGGGACTCTAACCAGCTGAGCTACGCCCACCATTGAAGCAACACAAATCCAACCGCACCCCGGCTGCAAAGAACCGAGCCTACAACACCCACATGTGACATCCCACTCGCCGCCTTTCAACTGTGGCACGCCCGACAGGAATCGAACCTGCAACCGTCGGCTTAGAAGGCCGATGCTCTATCCGGTTGAGCTACGGGCGTATCGTCAGTCAAACCCGTGCCAGTCACCGTTATCAGCGCCTGAACATTGCTCGATACCACAAGCTCAATGCGCGCCCTGAAATCGAATGGTCGGGGTAGAGGGATTCGAACCCCCGACATCCTGCTCCCAAAGCAGGCGCGCTACCAGACTGCGCTATACCCCGCCGACTTCAATCCCTCGGGCAAGCCCGATTCGGCAACGACTACCGGAAAGCCGCGGAATGGTAATGTCGCTGCGCAGTTACGTCAATGCGAATCTATCTTATCCGATTCTCACGTTCACCATCATTTTGCCGAAAGGCTCGACAATTCGTCCGCAATGAAAGTCTTCAGCCAGACAGGATTGCTCTCCTGCTGCTGCTGGGCGAGCAGGTAACCACGGTACTGGGCGGGTTGCAGGCGACTCTTGAGGATGGACATCGCGCGCTCGATACCGCTTCGCGCAGCGCCGTTATTGGCGTCGAGTCGGAGCGCATCAACGTAAGCGTAGACAGCATCTTCGGCATAGCCCCCGGCAACGTACTCCGAACCGTCCTTCAGGCTGGTCTGCAACACGACCTTCTGTTCTGCATCAAGTCGGGAAACATTGACCCAACTCTGAATCGGATCCGCAGCAAACCATCCGACCAGCAGGATAATTGCCAGGGCCGCCGCAGCGATGCTACCGATCTTGCGCCAGTCCGGCGCCTCGAACGCATGCTGGAATTGTGACGCGTCGGCGAATCGCTCTTCACGCGTGAACGCGAGAGACTTGCGCAGAGCCTGCCATTGCACCCGGCTGAGCGACTTTGGGCGATCAGGACGCATCTTCTCGCTGCGAGCGAGATCCGCGCGCACATGATTGAATGGATGGGCACCTGCATGCATCGCATAGATGATGCAACCCAGCGCGTAGACATCGTCAGCAGGTGTCGGACGCTGCCGATTGAGCATTTCCGGACTGGCATAATCGATGGTCAGCGCGAACAGGTCATCCGCGTCAAAGACCGTGTCGTACTCGCGGCGCCGGGCAATGCCGAAATCGAGAATTTTCAAGTTGCCTTCACTGTCGATCATCATGTTCGACGGCTTCAGATCCGCGTGCGAGAGTTCGCGCGAATGGGCATAAGCCATGCCGGCGAGCATGCCGTGGGTCAGATGATCGCGCTCGGCCGGCGTCAGCGGGTTCATATTCGACGCGCGCATGCGTGCGTGCAGGGCCACGCCTTCGACCACTTCCATAGTCAGGTAGACCAGATCGCCATCGCGATCGAAATCAAAAACCTTGACGATATTCGGATGGTTCAACGCTTGCGCGTTCTTTGCTTCGCGCTGCAAGGCGACAAACGCGCGATCGAAGCCGAGCAAGTCGCCCGTGATGAACTTGATCGCCACGAACGGATCTGGATCGAGCGCTTCGGTCTTGCGCAGATCGCGGGCACGGAACACCGCACCCATGCCGCCACGCCCGAGTTCCTCGATCAACTCAAAGCGATCCTTGATGAAATCGCCCGTATTCGGCAACTCATCGCGACCGGCGGCGCTTCCTGCAGTACGAGCCGCCGAGGGCGATGCCGAAGCCCCGGTTTGCGGGGCTGGGACCTGGATGATCGGCGAAATCGGGATAGAAACCGATGTGGCCAGTGGAGCAACTGGCGCGCGGGCCTGGGGAACCGATAGATCGGTTTGCGCGGTCGCACCGGGGGCGCTTTCCGATTGATCTGTCGGTGCCCGCGCCAGCACGCGTGTCGCGTCTGACGCATCATCGCTCGCCGGCTCGCGTGGAATGATCACGGTAGGCGCGGCAGCACGATCGAGAATGCGCGTGGCTTGCTCGGCCGCATCGCCACTGGCTGCCTCGCGCGGACCGCGATCAGGCATCAACCGTGTCGGCTGATCGCCCGATGTCGCATCCTTCTTGTCTGGGATTCTGGAGTCTGCTTCGGCCGACTTGTCCGATTTTTCATTGCTCATGCATACAGTCCTGTTGTGACCGGACTCAAAGTGGAATCCTCATGTCGAATCTCAACGCCCAGCGGTCAAGATCCTCAAAACTGAAGGTCTTCATGAATCCGCCACTGAAATCGACTGTACGCGTTCCGATCGGGCGACTGAATCCGAGCCCGAATTCAGCGGTACCATAGCGGCGATCGGGCTCCTGCATCGACAATGCGACGGCTGTCTGGCCGCCGTTGGCATCGTTGAGCACAAAACGGCTCAGCAGATCTTTCGATGTACCGCTGTCCGCAAAATAGTAGGCGCGAATATAGGGCCTGAATGCACCGACCGAAGTCGCGAACGCGCGGTCAACGTAGCCACCCAATGAAAATGACGTGCCGCGGCCTTTGCGTTCGTCGTAACTCAAGTTGAATTCGGATGGGCCGTGCTCGCTGAAGGCGTCGTAGGTGGTTTTCAGAACGGAAAGTTGCGCCTGCGGAGCAAACGTCCAGGTACCTCGCATGATCGTGTAAGTCACGCCGAAATTCGCAGCCAACTGGTCCACGCTGGGTTTGCCTTCAGCGATGTCGCGACCCAGCGAGGTGTAACTGGTGCCGCCGGGATTCAATGCATATAGCTCGATCACCCGCTTCTGCGTGTAGTCGCTGCGCATGTAGCTCACTGAGCCATCGAGACTGAAGCCGCTCGTCAGCGCATAGCCAGAATACACGTGTAGCGACTTGGCGCTCGCATCAAGCGATCCCTGGTTGAACTCATAGTCCGCGCTGAGACTGGTGTAACCCAGTGCGGCTCCGGCGAAGAAACGGTCACTGAATCGATAGTCGAGACCGCTGGTCAGGTTCCAGTTGTCAGATTTGAAACCGGCGTTGCCATTGCGGCGGTCCGAGTCACCGCCGCCAATCGTCCCATTGACCCACAATCCCAGGCGCGTCCCGCCGAGCAGCGTGCGTTTTTCTTCGTTTCGGGCGGATTGATCATCATCGACTTTCAGTGACGATCCAAGACTCGCCAGCGACATCGGCAAGCCATTGTGGACAAAGGTCAGGCCGCCGGCGCTGATCGTTCCACCCACATCGGCAGTGCGCAACTCGGACAGACGCCCGGCAAGATTGTCGAACTGCCCGGTAGCGATGATCGGTGCGATGAAGGCGATCGCCGTGGTCTCATCCGGGGAAATCGCGAGCAGGTTATTTTCCAGCACGACACTGGCATTTTCACGCGCTGCTGGCGAAGCATTCGGGTCAGCCACAAGATCTGCCGCCGTCTGCGTTGCGGCACAACCTGGTGTCCCCGCCCCTCCACCCAGCGCACTGCAAAATTGCGTTAGCGCCACACTGATGCCAGCAGCGGCGGGATCAATGCCTGGAATGGTATCCGAACCATCGACGATCGTAGTCTGGCCGAGAATCGTGACGGTGACGATCGGTGTGGCGTTGCCGGGAATCGTACCGACGATCGGGCTTCCCTGTACAGGAATTCCCTGAAAGGATCCTTGGGTACGGACGATGTTCAGCGTCTTGGTCTGGCTGGCGTTCGCGCCATTGTCGAGCAACTCGATATGCACGATGGCAGGCACCGGCGCAGCAGCCCCACCTTGGCCGAGGTTGCTCAGGTTGAGCAAAGCCATGCCAGGCGTCGAGACGTAGTCCGCTCCATTCACCGCAGTTCCTCCGGCTGTGCCAAACGGCACCTGCGCGGATCCCTCCAGAGTCGAACAGGTCAGGGTTACATCGAGGATGACATCGCGAGACACATCGACTCCGCGCTGCAGCTCGACGCTACTCGCGCCATCGTGCGGTTCGACGGTAAACGCAAAAGCAACTGACGGATCCGCACATGCGGAGATCCCGGCAGCGGCAACGCCCGATTTTGCGACATGGCTCGTGGTCTGACCATTGTTGCGCACGACCACCAATTCCTGCAGCGCCCAGGCAGGTGCCGGCAAAACCAGCATCCATACCCACAGGAACATGGGCCAATTCCCCGATAGCGATACCCGGTTTGCCGAGGTCATGGCGTTCCCCCAATCGGTAGTTCAATCGCATTGTTGGAAGGATCGGAATCACCCACGGCATCAACACGCACCGTTGCCGATGTGTTCGGATTCAACGCAACGAAGACAGTTGCGGCCGTATTCTGCGAAAGCTCACCAAGCGAACAGGTATCGCCAGCACAATTGATGCTCTGGTTGCTCGGCGGTTGCGGGCAAACGACCGTGACGTTGCCATCGTCTCCGACCGTTGCCGTACATTGCCCTGAGAATGGCGACAGCAGGCGCACTGAAGACGCTGGCGAAACTGCAACCGACGCTCCTGAAACCGGCATCTCCGACAAGTTGACAATGTCGATCAGGGTTCCTTCGATACCGCCCGCTGAAAACGCCCGTGGATTCACCAGTGCGATATCAAACGATGCTTCAACGGGGTTGCTGACGGTGCAGTCCATGCACGTGACATCGCCAGTGGACGTGGTAGCCCTGACCGTATTGCTGATGATGGTACCTGGGCCTGCGTCGACGACCGCCGAGATCGTGACATGCCGCTGCCCCTGGAATCCCGCAGGGATTTTGCAGGTCAAGGTTTCACCGGCGACAGGCTGCAGAGGACTGCAGGTTACTTCTGCTTCGACACCGATCACGATATCCCTGATTCCTGTCGGCAAGGTATCGGCCATTGTCAGCGTGCTAGTTGTTGCTCCTCCGTCATTGGTCGCCAGCAGCGTCCAGACAATGGGCTGATTGATTTTCACCGGCGTAGCCGATGCGGGATTCACCGTCTTGGTGACAACAAGCTCAGTCGGAACGATAACCGCCAACGCCTTCCTCGCGTAGCAACCAGGCAATTCGCAGTCTATGTTGTCACCTGACAATGTCGCCAGATTGGTCACCACGCCCCTTGCATCGTCGGCGACATCCGCGTCGACCGTGAAGACAACTCTGGAGCCGGGAGCCATGAACGAAAAGAACTGATTCAACGGACCCGTTCCGGAAGATTCCTCGCAGTTCACGTCGCCAGCTGCGGAGCAGGTCCAGGAGAACGCTGACAACCCCTCAGGAATATCGTCGACCAGTTGCACTGAGTTGGCGGAGGTTGCGCCGATGTTTGCAAGAGTGACCGTGTAGCGCACGCCACCGCCGGCAAGCAGATTGGTGCGGTTGGCGGTTTTGCTGATGCTCAGGCGTGCGGGAAGTGGGGCGCGAATTGGCAGTGACGACGCAGCCGAGCAAGCAATCGGCTCGCACTCGATATTGTCCCCGGACAATTGTGCAAGATTGGTGACCACGCCGGTGGCGTCGCTGGCCACATCCGCGTCTACCGTGTAAATCAGACTGGAGGCAGGTGCAACGAACTGGATCAGTTGATTCAGTGGCCCGCTGCCGGTTGTTTGCTCGCAGATTACGTCACCCGTCGCCGAGCAGGTCCAGTTGAACGACGATAGCCCGGCAGGGATATCGTCAACCAGTTGAACAGAGCTTGCCATTTCAGTCCCAATGTTGGCCATGTTTATGGTGTAGCGCACACTTTCTCCCACAATCAGACTGGTGCGGTCAGCGCTCTTGCTGATGCTCATGCGTGCGGGAAGCGCGCTACCACTTGGCAGCGACAAGGTAGTAAGGCAATTGACGGGATTGCAATCAAGCTGTATCGATCCCTCTGCGTACACCGCTGTCATAAGCTCAATATTCGGTGCCAGGTTTGAACCCACCGTGGCCGAAATCGAATAGGTCAACGACCCCCCGGGTGGCATTGAACCGACGTACCCATTGATCGAGCCCGTACCAGCCGCTTCTCCACAGACGCTGCCACCTGCGCCCACGCATGTCCATGAAGTCGCGATGAAATCCGGCGGCTCTACGCTTGTGCTGTAGAACGCATCTGAATCGCTTCCCCCAACATTTGCAATGCTGAATGTGTAGTCAATGGTGTCATTGGGCCTCACGACACTGGCATCTGCTGCCAGAGAAAGTTGCAAGAGAGATGCACTTGGCAAGGACGCGGTGACTTCGCAACTCGCTGGGTCACAGGTGCTCATTGCGGGGGCGGTTACACCTGCCGCATAGTCCAGTGACGCCGGCAACGTGTTTGCGGTCTGCGCTGTGATGTGGAACCTCACCGTTTCAAAGGCGCCAAGGTTAACCAGGGCGTTGATATCGCCAGAGCCGGAAGCGGGGCAAGTTGCGCCCGCTCCTTCGGCTTCACACGTCCAACTCGAAGAAACAAACCCGGCGGGTGCGACGCTGTAGACGGGCAGATTGGTGAGTGCTGACTCATCGTCATGCCTGATGCTGAAGTAATAATCGACTGTGCCATTCGGCTCCACGACCGATTGTTCTGCATAAATTTCCAACACAAGAAGACTGGCAAGCACTTCGGAGGGAACCTCGAGCCGAGCCTGACAATTAACCGGTGCGCAGGTGTCGCCAGCACTCGGCTGGATCGCAACTGCAAGCTCGGCAGTCGAGCCAGTCGAATCTGGCACATTCCCTTCAACCGTAAACATGATCCGGCCCGGCGTGACGGATTTTTCGCTGCTGGATGAGTCGTGGATCGAAAGTGATCGCACCATCTGGTCGATCGGGCCCGTACCGCTGGCGGCAGGACATTCGATACCTTCGCAGGTCCAGCTCAGTACGTTGATCGCGTGAGCCGGCTGAGAATCGACGAGCGAAAATGGCCCGGCGATCTCGCTGCCAAGATTGCGGATATCGATCGTCCAACTTCCTGTCGAGCCAGCGCGCGCAACCGTTTGCGAGGACTCGACTACAACCTGAAGATGCGCCGAGGGGACCTCGGTCACCGGCAAGGTCAGCGTGTTCGCGCAGACTCCGAGGGAGCATTGCGCTGATTCGCTTGGGGTGGTGCTTGCGGCAATCGCGATACTCGCCTCTGCGTCTGCGGCCAGCTCTGACTGGATTGAATAGGTCAACGATGAATTGAACGGCAGGGTGGAAATAGTTTCATTGATCGCACCGGAACCGGAACCCTGTGGACAAACAGCACCGCCGAATCCTGCGCAAGTCCAGCTCGAACTTTCAAGGCCCGATGCCAGCGGCAGCGAAAGTGTTGTGCCATTCGTTTCTGCTCCGTGATTCTTCACCGTCAACGAATGGTGTACAACGCCGTCACGCAACAGTTGATTCTCGATCGCCGTCTGAGTCAGCTCAAGCATTGGCGCATAGCTGCTCTCGATTCGGTCGGTGCATGGAGCTGCACTGGAATCATGCATGGCATCCTTGTGGCAGCGGCCGACTGCCGTGGGTATAGCCGTTAGAACGCTCGATGCGTTCGCCGAATTGGCATTGCCGACGGTTGCCGCCACTTGATAGCGTACGCCAGCACCAGCAGGCATCTTTTGCAGGGTCGAGGACACGCTGCCGCTGCCGTTGCTGGCAGGACAATCCATACCGAGTCCGCTACATACCCATGAGACATTCCCGATGCCGGCGGGCAGCAAGCTGCGCACGCGAACCGCATCGGTCTTTGCGCCAAGATTGAAAACATCGAGAACGTAATCGACCGGACTCCCCGGCGACAGGATGTCAGCCAAAATTGATTGCTCCAACGCCAACACCGGGACTGTGGAGAACTTGCTCGTAGCCACGCAACCCTGCGTGGCGCCGTCGCGTTGCAAACAACCAAGGCTCGCCGCCAGTGGCGCGGTCAAGGTCGATCGAACGTTTACGGTGGCGGGTGGCATGGCCCCCACACGCGCATGGAGGAAATATTTCAAGTCGCTGGATGCGGGCAAGACCGGAAAGACCTGGCGAATGGCTCCCTTGCCGGAGCGGACGGGGCAGGAAGTTGCTGAGCCCGAACTGGACACACATACCCATGAAACAATCGCATCGATGCCTGTCGGCAACGGAATACTGAGCACGACATCATGAGCTTCGGATGCGGACGCATCGGTGCCAATAGCGACGACAAGACCAACCAACTCGCCTGGGCCAGCGCCGAGTCGATCCACTTGCTGTTGCAGTTGCAAGCCGGAATGTTCGAGAACCATCGGCTGGGACACATCGCATGGCGGCGGCGTGCCGGCCGAGCCGCAACTTGCAGCCTGCGCAGGCATCACTTGCATGAGTGGCGTCACTTCCCTCGTTGTTGCCGAAGGACTGATGCTGGTGAGATCGTAAGTCAGCTTTCCGGAAGCTGGCCACGATGCGACCGTCTGTGCGATGGGGCCGGAACCGTTGGTCTGCGGGCATTGCGCACCTTGCCCGACACACGTCCAGGCGATGTCCGTCGCATTGGCTGGAACCGGCGCAGTAATCCGGCTTCCGTCCGCGCGCGCGCCGACGTTCTCGAACACGAATCGTGTCAAAACCGTATCAGAGGTTCCACGATAACCCTCGCTGCGACTGACAAGAATGCGGGCTGTGGTCGACAGTTCCTTTCTCGCGCTGCATGGAGCTGATCGATAGCCGGCCTCTGCTCCCTGCCCTGCACAGCTTCCACCGTACGGCGGCACGGCAACGGCAGACTGCACAATCGTCGCCGGCGGATTCGCCGCCACCGTCGCATCTATTTGAAACTGGATGACACCCTGTGAAAAGTCGCCCACAACCTGATCGATCGGGCCAGTGCCTGACGCGGCGGCACAGGCGCCGACACTCGAGCTGCAGGTCCAGCGGCTGTTGATCAAGCCATTCGGCACGGGGCTACGCAGAATCGTTCCGCCGGCGCTGGAAACCGGATTACTCGTGCGCGCGGTGATGTTGTACTGAACCGACTGGCCTGCGGAGAGCGCATTCTTCGATGAGCTCACTGCAAGCAAAACGTTCGGCCCGGTCGGAATACGCAGAAATGCACGGCAAGGTGCAGATTCGCCGGTATCGCAGCGATCAGATCCCGCCAAGCTCGCGTTCAATGCGATCTCGATGAATGCGGGCGGAGCAGCATCTATAGCCGCAAAAAATACGAAATCCAGTGCCGAATTTGCGCCCAGTCCAGACAGCGGCGCATCGAGCGGGCCGCTACCATTGGCGGTCGCACAGCGACTTCCGTCGTGTGCCGAACAGGTCCACTCGAGGCTGCGAAGACCATCCGGCATGGCCATGACAATCCGCTCGCCCGTCGTTACTGCCCCACCCGAATTTCGGACCCTGACGACAAAACTTGTGCTGTCATTCGGCGCTACGGCTTTGCCGGGCGCATCGATGCTGATCGCAATCCTGGCCGGCTTTGCCGACACCTGCGATTCTGCATGGGCAGATAATGCAAGAGTGATGGCCAATCCCGCCGCCAAAGCTCCGATGTTCCGGAGACGGAAGGTCAATTTTGGCCCTGTGGCCCCAGACTCTTTCAGCATTATTCCTATCCCCTATCAAACATCAAACGATGATTAATCCCGCACGCGGATGACTCAACACCACGCGCGGGATGGCAAAGATCACCAGGCTGACTTCCATTGTTTGAACCGGCACACTTGGTTCTTGCCAGTCTGTTCGCCTTGCAACTTCCCCGAAACCGACCCTCGCCATTGCGTATCCGCAGTCGCGTAATCAGCCCTTGTCGGGCTGTGTTTTCGGAACCAGGAAAAACGCTCCGCCCGCGTCACCTGCTTCGCGAACCTTCTTCAGTTCCGGCGACTGCACGAGCCCGATCTGTTGCGCATTTGTCCGAACCGGCTCGACCAATGCCTGCTCGAGTCCGGTCTGGGTCAGGATGCGATCATTGCTGCGTAGCACCTTGAGCAAAGCCGATGCGAACACGGAATGGCCATCACCGGCCTGGTCAAACACTGGACTCATTCCACCTGAAGACAGCACATATCGGGCCTTGCGACTCAAATAACCGCTCGGAATACCTTTCTGATATTCGGCCGGACCGCCGCTGTAGCTACTGACCGAGCCGGAGAGTGCGCTGCCGAAGCAGGAGTCTGCGATCACGAGGACACTGCGTGCCTTGAACATGGCCAGGAACTCGGCCAGCGTTTCAGTCGGCAAGGCCGGACTGCGTTCGCTCTGCCGCGCATCAAGCGGCAGCCAGAAACCGCGCTGCGCGGCATTCAGGACGCCGTGGCCGGCAAAGTAGATCAGCACGTTGTCATCCGGGCCGATCTTGGTCGACAACTGCACGATGCCGCCGACGATTGACGAAAAATCGGCGTCGAGCAAAGTCGTGGTCTGAAAACCATAACGCTGCTCAAGCACGTCGGCGATCGCCTTGGCATCGCTGATCGGGGTTTTCAGCGGGTCGTAGCTGATGTAGTTCTGCACGCCGATGATCAAGGCATGGTATTTGCCGAAGCGGATACCATCGGCAGCCACCGATTCAGCGGTTGCCGCAGAAACCCGTGGCACGGTCACACTGCGTGTCGTTGCCTTATCCGCTCCCGACTCCTTCGGCGTTGCGACCATCGCCGTCAGCTTTTGATCCGCGTTCGCACGCGCACTCATCGCCTCGTTGAGCGAGCGTTCCAGCGCAGCCATCTTGCTTGCATCACGCTTGCGATTCGCGTTTTCCGATTTCAACGCGGCGACTTCGCGCTGCAGGCGGGTCACATTGGACTCAGCGGTTGCACGTTGCGCTGCCAACTCAGAGCGCAACGCTTCATTTTTGCTTTCGACTTCGGCGACGCGGGTATCTGATTCACTCTTGCTGATCAGGTCATCACCGGTGATACCCATCGCCTCGCGATAGAGGTTGACCGCCGCCGTGGGGTCAGCCGGCATACCATGTCCAGCTTCCATCATCGAAGCCAGCGAAAGCTTCGCTTCGTTCGATCCGGCCTTGGCGGCCTTGCGATACCAGTTTGCTGCTTCTTCGTAGTCCGGGGCGCTGTCCATGCCCTTCTCGTAGATCTGGCCGACATAGAACTGCGCGGTCGCGTCGCCGCCCTTGGCCTTATCCATCCAGACCGCAAGACTCGACTGCATGTTGGCGCGGTCGTATTCGGTGTATTCACCACCACGCATCGCGCAAAGCTGCGCGGTGGTCTTCACCGGCAGGCGCGGCCCCATGTAAGACATCGCACCGGAACGACGCATCTGGCCTGGCAGCAGACAGTCAACGACCATCATTGAATCAATCGGCTGGACGCCGGCAAGGGTGCCTCCCTGACTGACGAAAGGTTGCCAGGTCTCCCCGGCTTGCAACGGACAGGCAGCAACGACAAGCGCGACGGAAACACAGGCAGACAGAAATCTCATCAATGCATCCCCCAGGCCGGTTGAACCTATCTACGGCTCATCCCAAATTTCAGGTGCACATTAAAACGCAAAAGCGCTCGACTTGCTCGGCTCATCCCAAATTTCAGGTGCACATTAAAACGCAAAAGCGCTCGACTTGCTCGTAATGAATTTGGACGACCGATTTTGTGACTGATTTCACAGTACCTGTTGATTGGCATGGGCGTATTGTCGCATCGCTCCCTGCCAACACCGTGGGGTATCACTGAGAGCGGTGCGATACGCTCAATCGTCGTCCCATAGCCCCGGCTTCAATGCCGGCTTCAATTTCCTTGCTGGCACCGACAGATTGGCCACGCTCTGCCAGACCCGGAGCGCATCGAGGGTCGCGCCCACATCATGTACGCGCACGATCGCCGCGCCGCGCTGCACGGCGATCAGGGCAGCCGCAAGCGAACCGTGGATACGACGATCAACTTCGCTCTGACCGGTCAAGCTGGCAATCATCGATTTGCGCGAA
>CAJDVM010000005.1_pt1 | contig 12206 bp, 10 predicted proteins | sample 7391251 | NCBI WGS metagenome assembly CAJDVM01 (sample SAMEA7055693, study PRJEB34461) | soil metagenome | biome: terrestrial ecosystem; feature: Peninsula; material: soil | place: Antarctica | collected 2016 | reverse complement strand
CGCGCGCAGCGAATACGCGCAGCCAGACCGTCCATTCCCAGCCACCGCCACCAGCGCCATGCACAAATACCACGCGCGGCTTCAGGGGCGAATCATTCGATCGGATCCAGGACATTCCGCATTATCGCCGACCGTGTGCGCCCACGACGCGCTCTGTCGCAGCGCCACTTGACCGGCACGTCCGATCGCGCAAGGCTTGCCACGAAGCACCCGATCCATCCTGCCCTCTGGCTGTGCGATTGTGGCCAGCACCGCAGTGACATTCGCTACTCCACCCATGGGAGATAGATCATGTCGCACAGCACTGATGCCATCCGCAACATCGCCCTGGCAGGCCATGCCGGCGCCGGCAAAACCACGTTGCTTGAAGCCCTGTTGCTTGCCGGTGGCACGATCCAGACAGCAGGCACGATAGAGCGCGGCAACACCGTTTCCGATTTCGATCCGATGGAAAAGGAGCGCGGACACTCGATGCAGGCGAGCATTGTCTCGATCGATCACGCTGACTGCCACATCAATCTGATCGACACGCCTGGCTATTCGGATTTCCGTGGCCCGACGTTGTCTGCCCTTGCCGCCGTCGAGACCTGCGCCGTCGTCGTCAATGCCAGCAACGGCATCGAGCACGGCACCCGACGACTGATGGATTACGCTCGCCAGCGCCGCCTCGCCCGCGTACTCATCATCAACCGGATAGACACCGATTGCGATCTGGCTGGCCTGACCGATGAGTTGCGCAAGGAATTCGGACCGGAATGCCTGCCGATCAACCTGCCTGCCGACGGCGGTCGCAACGTCGTCGATTGTTTCTTCAAGCCCGATGGCAAATCCGATTTCTCTTCGGTCGCCGAAGCCCACCAGCAAATCCTTGATCAGGTCGTCGAGATCAATGAGAAGGTCATGAACCGCTATCTCGACAAGGGTGAAAAGGCGCTTACCGGAAGCGAACTGCACGATGCCTTCGAGCAGTGCCTGCGTGAGGGCCACCTTGTGCCGATCTGCTTCGTCTCGGCACGCACCGGGGCCGGCGTGCCGCAATTGCTCGAATTGATCGAGCGCCTGTTGCCCAATCCAATGGAAGGCAACCCGCCGCCCTTCGTCAAGGGAGAAGGCGCCCATGCCAAGCCGATCATCGCAGTCGCTGATCCGGGCAAGCATGTGATCGCCGACGTGTTCAAGATTACCAACGATCCGTTTATTGGCAAGCTCAGTATCTTTCGTATCTACCAGGGCACGGTACGCAAGGACTCCCAGCTGTTCATCGACGACGGCAAGAAGCCGTTCAAGGTGAGCCACCTTTTCCGCATCCACGGCAAGGAACACATCGAGATTGATGAAGCGGTCGCCGGCGACATCGCCGCCGTGGCCAAGGTCGACGAAATCCATTTCGATGCCGTCCTCCACGATTCGCACGATGAGGATCAGATTCACCTCAAGCCACTCAATTTTCCGCAGCCGATGTTCGGCCTCGCCATCGAACCGGCACACAAAGGCCAGGAGCAGAAGCTCGCCAATGCACTGGTGCGACTCGGCGAGGAAGATCCGTGCTTCCGCGTCGAGCACAACAAGGAGCTCAACGAAACCATCATCCGCGGCCTTTCGGATCTTCACCTGAAACTGACCCTCGAACGCATGAAGGAACGTTACGGCGTCGAAGTCGCGACGCATCGGCCGGGCATCGCCTATCGCGAGACGATTTCAGGCAAGGCCGAAGGTCATCATCGGCACAAGAAACAGACGGGCGGCTCGGGCCAGTTCGGCGAGGTGCACCTGCGCGTCGAGCCGCTGCCACGCGGTAGCGGCTTCGAATTCGACGAAGAGATCAAGGGTGGCGCAATTCCCGGACAATTCATTCCGGCGATCGAGAAAGGCGTGCGCATGGTGCTCGAACGTGGTGCCGTTGCCGGATATCAGATGCAAGACGTCCGCGTCATCGTCACCGATGGCAAGTTCCACAGTGTCGACTCCAAGGAAGTCGCCTTCGTCTCCGCCGGCAAGAAGGCTTTTCTCGATGCCATCGGCAAGGCCAAGCCGCTGTTGCTCGAGCCAATTGTCAACATGGATGTAAATGTCCCGGAAGCAAATATGGGCGATGTCACCGGAGGACTCGCCGGCAAGCGTGCGCGTATCCACGGTACTGATGCGCTGCGCGGCGGCGAACTCGTGATCAAGGCCCAGGTACCCCTGGCCGAGGTGGCCGACTACCAGACTGAACTGAAGGCCATGACCGGGGGTCGCGGCCGCTACACGATCGAGTTCAGCCACTACGAACCCGTCCCGACAAATGTGCAACGCCAACTCGTTGATGCCTACAAACCGCGGATCGAAGACGATTGAGCCGGGTTGCCATTCCGTTCAGCAACAAGAATCAGGGATTCGCCTGAATCCTTCATGAGGCAATAAGCAAGTCGGCTATCTCCCCTGTGAAACCCGGGGCAGAGCCGCAAAAACGAAACGTCAGCTTTTTCCGAACCGGTTGCGCAGACGACTGAGCAGTGAAACCTTTTTCGGCTTTTCCTCGTCTTCGAAGTGGCGTGAACGGCGCGGCGTCCACTTGATCCAGCCGATCGCATCGTAGGCATTGACGACATCAAACACCGCGGACATCTCACATTCGCAGCTCGCCACAATCTCATGCAATCGCTGCGGCCTCATCAGTGCCGCCGATATCCTCGCGTAGCTCGGATAATCACTGGCAAGCTCGAACCAGCGCGTCAACTCGAAAGTCCCACCCGGATCGAGATTGGAAGCCAATCGTCCATTCGAATGCACCAGCGCCTCAAGCCAAATCAGCCTCTGGTAAGGCTGCCCGGGTTGCGACTCGCGCAACACGTTCATTTCCGAAGTGGTCAGTCGACGCCAGTCGCTGAGGCGAAAAGACTCACGACAGTAGATCTCCAGGTCACTCAAACGGCCTGCACTGTGGAAGACCTGATTCTTCGGATCCAGTGTCAGCACGCCCGCACCTGGCCGAGTGATCTGCATCGGTCCGTGGATCAGCTCTCCGTCCAGGAATTCACGTAACCGATAGACCGACAGATCTTCAATATTCTGCTTGCGTTCGGGTACCCGCGCCGACGATGGCGCGCTCAGCGGCACGGCAAGCGTCTCGCGATCGCGATCGGCACGCAATGCACTTCGGCGGGTCTGATCGCCGGACCCGTCCACGTCTGCGGAGTGATCGAATTGCTGTAGCTTGTGATCGCGATTGGAGTCTGCGAGCGGATGATCCCTCAACATTTCGTCGAGGCCCGGTGCCACGTTGTTGTCTAGCGGTGTGTGCCCCGCAGAGTGTTCCATCATCTTGAAGTCGGGCAATTCAGCGATGGCCTCAAACTCGGGCGAATTGTTCTGGAAGTACCCGGAACCGGCATCAACCTCCGTCGTTATGCTCGCTGCAGTGGCTGTCGCCTGGTTGAGTACGGCAACCAGATTTTCCTGTTTGAAGGGACGCACCAAGGCCGGATCACCTTCATGGTCGGCGCCAGCATCACACACGACGACAACCCGCATTCCGGTGACCTTCGCTCGCGAACGAGCCATCTGACCGGCAAAATTCGATGTGTCGACAATCAGCAAATCGGCCCGGCTATCGGCACCCCAGCGCCAGGAGTAACTGAGCTGCCCGGCCGACTTGCGGATGAGCAAGCGGATGTGGGCGACGTCCTCGTCGGAGACACCATTTGCGGCAATGATTTTTTCGTTGGCCAAGCAGACCTCCTCCATGCGGTCAGCCCGTTCAGTCTGCGACGTATCGAATGACTGAAGTGCGAACCGATTGCATCGCTAGACTGCAGCTTTGTGACACGCATTGCAATCGCGCGCGCAATGAATTCTCGACTTCACGGTGCAGCGTTTTTCGCCTTCGATGGACGTTTACGCTTCGGCTTCAGCATCGTCCCGATACAGGCCGGATCACCACAGTGGCAGGCCCAAATGCGCTTCAATCGCGGCGTCAGGCGTTCACCGAGGCTGATGCCATAATCGTAGGTCAGTTCCTCGCCTGCACGGATCTCGCGCAAGCTCTCGATCAACACGCGATCCTCGCGTGGTTTGCCATCGGGGTTTTCCTCGACGACAGCACGGCAGTTCGGCGCACAACTGTGGTTGATCCAGCGCGCGACATTGCCATCGACATTGGCATCGATGACGTAGCTCTCGTTCAACGTGAACAGAAACGTATGCCCGGTACTGCTGGTGCCGTCGTATAGCCGGTCTGCTTGCGCATGGGTCAGCAGGCGGCCCTGGTATTCGATCAACTCTGTTTGGGCGGGAATAGCGGCGATGGCGAACACGCCGTTGCCGTGGATCGGCGAAAGGCGTTGCTTGAAGAGTCGGGACATGTGCAACGGATTCATGGATGTTGGATGGCGACATGATAACGATTCCATGCTCAAAGCGTCATGCGCGACTTGCCTCTCCGCTCAACTCGCGTTTCCTGATAGCGTTCGCTGCGTCCCCATCGCATCGCCGGCCATGAGCAAGCAACGCATCATCCGATCGATCATCGCCGTCATTGTGCTCGTGACGGTCGCCGCCTATACCGTCCATGAAGACACATCACGAGGCCGCCAGGCTGACACTCCGAGTGCAATCGCAAAACCGGGAGCGACGTTCGACTATTACCTCGCCAGCTTTTCGTGGTCGCCAACCTGGTGCGAATCGAATCCCGAAGATCGCGAGCAATGCGGGCGCCGCGGCTACGGCTTCATCCTTCACGGGCTCTGGCCGCAATACAACACCGGCAGCGGCCCACGGGATTGCCCGAGTAACCAGCGTCCCGATCAACAAACGATTTCGCGCACGCTAGCCTTCATGCCGAGTCGACGTTTGATCGAACACGAATGGCGTGCGCATGGAAGTTGTTCGGGTCTCGCGCCAGACACCTATTTTGATCTGGCTGACCGCGCGTTTGCCACTATCCGAATTCCGCAGGCACTGACCGCTACGGCGAAACCGCCTTCGATGACGGCCGAAGACGTACGCGCAGCATTTGTCGATGCGAACCCCGATCTGCGAGCGAACATGCTCGGCGTGAGTTGCCGAGGCAACTCATTGTCCGAAGTGCGCATCTGCCTGGACACCGATCTTCGGCCAAGACCCTGCGGTCGTGGGGTCGGCATGCGCTGTCCACGCACAGCGGCACTGCGCATACCGTTGATTCGCTGAAGCGCCCTCACGTGGAAGTATCTATCGCTTCCCGCCGCCCGCTTTCATTTTGAGAAAGATTTCTGTGGGAGCGACTTCAGTCGCGATACTTTTTTGGCAGCATGAAGCACAAGCATCGCGACTGAAGTCGCTCCCACGATATCAGCTACCGTGAAATGACGACCCACTCACGCAAGGCGGAAATCGCCTCCGGCGGTTCCACCCAACGCGAGCAACGTAGGGGCTAGGCGCAACAACCATCCTCGCCCTTATGGGTATGCGCCGCACTCGCCGCTACGCCCATGGTCAAGCCTTTTTCACTGGCCTTGTAATGATCGGCCACCACCTTGGCAACGCAGGCGGTGACGCGCTTGCCGGTCGGAATATGCAGAAATTCATTGGGCCCGTGTGCGTTCGAATGCGGGCCGAGTACGCCGGTAATGAGGAACTGCGCACCGGGGAATTTCTCGCCAAGCATGCCCATGAATGGAATCGAGCCACCCTCGCCCATATAGGCCGCTGGCGGACCAAAGAACGCGCGCGAAGCTTCATCAACCGCTTGTTCCAACCACGGTGCCAAAGCCGGCGCATCCCAGCCACTGCCAGCCTTTTCGAGATTGAAGGTCACAGTCGAACCGTAAGGCGGATCGGCTTCAAGCAACTGCTTGAGGAACTCGCCGCTCTTTACTGCATTGGCCGTCGGCGCCAAGCGCAAGCTGATTTTCACCGCCGTGGACGGACGCAGCACGTTTCCGGCGGAGTCCAGCGCGGGCAAACCACCCATGCCGGTGATCGACAAGGCCGGGCGCCAGGTCCGATTGAGCACGAGCTCGGTCAAATCCTTGCTCACCGGCTGCATGCCATCAACCAGCGGAAACTTGGAATAAATGTCATCACCCAGCACGCCAGCGCTGAGTTTGGCCTGCTCCATGCGTTGCGCGGGAATCTCCGCATGCAATTCGCGCGGTCTGATCTCACCGGTCTCCTCATCCTCAAGTCGCGACAGGATCTGGCGCAAGATGCGAAAGCTCGACGGAACCACTCCCGAGGCATCACCCGAGTGCACGCCTTCCGTGAGTACGTTGACGGTCAGGTTGCCGCCGGTCATGCCACGCAATGACGTGGTCAGCCACATCTGGTCGTAGTTGCCGCAGCCGGAATCGAGGCAGACGATCAGCGAGGGCTTGCCGATGCGGTCAGCAAGATGATCGACGTAATAAGGCAAGTCATAGCTACCCGATTCCTCGCAGGCCTCAATCATCACCACGCAGCGCGAGTGCGGAATCTTCTGCTCCTGCAACGCCATGATCGCGGCCAGCGAGCCGAAGATCGCATAGCCGTCATCGGCGCCGCCGCGACCATAGAGTTTGTCGCCCTCGATGACGGGTTTCCACGGACCCAGATGCTCCGACCAGCCAGTCATCTCCGGTTGCTTGTCGAGGTGACCATAAAGCAGGACGCAATCCTCGCCTTGCCCTGGAATCTCGATAAAGATCAGCGGTGTGCGCCCTTCCAGCCGAACGACTTCGATCTGCATGCCCTCAATCGGCTGCGTGCGCGCCCACGTTTCCATCAGGGTCACCGCTTGATCCATGTAGCCATGCTCGGCCCACTTCACATCGAACATCGGTGACTTGTTCGGAATGCGGATGTAGTCGACCAATTGCGGCACGATCTGCGTATCCCAGAGTTTGCCGACGAAACCTTCGATTGCCTTAGAGTCCATGTTGATCCTCGCGCGCTGCGCATCCAATGGCGAAACTCTGATTCTAGCGCGCCGCAGCACGCTTTCCGAATCGGTGTAGGAAAAATCCTACACATCCCCGCTTGCCTCCCCTACACACCCGGACCGTGTTTTGCCATACACCCTGGCATCACGTGAATGGAGACTGTGCTCACCGGGACACAAGGACCCGGTCCTAACCAAACCCAAGGAGAACACCATGAATTTCAAGACCCTGCTCGCCAGCCTCGTCCTTTCACTCGCCTTCGCCCTGCCGGCTTTCGCCGCCGAACAGGTCGATATCAACAGTGCCGATGCCACGACTTTGGCCGAAGGTCTCAACGGCGTTGGGATGAGCAAGGCCGAAGCGATCGTCGCGTACCGTGAAGAGCATGGCCCGTTTGCGAATGCCGAAGACCTGGCTCAGGTCAAGGGGATCGGTGAAAAGATCGTCGAGAAGAACCGCGACAACATCGTTGTCGGTGGCAGCAAGTCGAAGGCAAGCGCGAGCCGCAAGACCGCGAAGGTAGCGGCAACGGAAAACACTACGGAATAAGTCGAAAATCCCTGTAGCGGCGCGATCTCCGAGATCGCGCCGCTTTGCGTTCAGCTATGGCAACGCTGCTCAACACGGTTTTCGCGGACTGAATCCCCTGAAACGCCCATGCTAAACTTCGCACCCCACGCTGGCGCGAACATGATTCTTCCCCGCTATCACATCAACCCGTCCAGAATTCCGGGCGCCGGCCACGGCGTGTTCATCGCTGAACCAGTCGAGCGAGGCAGCATCCTGATCGCTCCGGACGCGATTCCCCGCACCTGGCCACTGGAACAGATCGAGGCCATGCCGGATGCGCAGAAGCTGCTTCCAGCCACCGTTCGCTGGTTCGAGAACCACTACACGATTTCAACCGACTGGCCCGATGAGTGCTATATCAACCATTCGTTCGCACCGACCGGTCTGTGGCATCTTGGCTTCATCTTTGCATCATCCAATCTTGATGCTGGCAACGAAATCACCGTCGACTACCGCCATCTGCTCGGTCCCGGGCAAGTGGAGGATTTTCGCGACGCCGAGAGCGGCCAGCCCATCGTCGGATTCACTTGGAAAGAGAGCCTCAGAACGTCTTCGCAGACGTTGCTCGGGCTCATTGGCTAAACATCATGCTTGAGATTCCCGATCTGATTACCGAACGACTGCGCCTCACCGCGCTGTCGGAACGCCACTTCGAATTGTATTCGGCCATGCTCGCCGATCCATCGAGCACGCGTTACGTCGGCGACGGCGAGCCGCTCGACCGCATGAACGCATGGCGTTCGATGGCCATGTTGATCGGTCATTGGGTATTGCGCGGCTATGGCATGTGGGCAGTCGAACTGAAAGACACTGGCGAGTTCATCGGCCGGGTTGGCTTGCACAATCCGGAAGGCTGGCCCGATCTCGAGCTGGGCTGGATGCTGCGTCCGGAACACCGACACCAAGGCTACGCCTCTGAAGCCGCTCGCCGCGCACTCGACTACGCGTTCACCCAGCTCGGTGCCGAACGTGCGATCAGCCTGATTCGCACCGAGAATACCGAGTCCGAACGTGTCGCTCGACGCATCGGCGGTCGTCAATCGACCACGATCGATTTCCTTGGCAGCGCAACCTTGGTCTACACCTACCATCGCCCCGACGACAGAAACTGAGCCGATCAGCGTGATGCGTCTGATCCGGACCAGCGAATACCAGCGCAAGCGCTGGAACAACGATGGCGGCTGGACCACAGAAATCGCCAGTGCTCCGTTGGCGAATTCCGCGAGCGGATTCCTTTGGCGGGTCAGCATCGCCGACATCGAAACTGATGGTCCTTTCTCCCTTTTTCCAGGCATCGATCGGGATCTGTTGCTGCTGGCCGGCAAGGGCATCGAACTCGACATCGACGCCTCACCGCCGGTACACCTGGATCAACGCTTCCAGCGCATCCATTTCGCCGGCGAAGCCAAGGTGCAATGTCGCCTGCTGGCCGGACCAACCCGCGATTTCAATGTGATGGCCGCACGTGGACAGATTTCAGCCGAAGTCCATGCGCGCCCACTGGCAGGCACGATGCTGATCTTCGTCGAACCGAAGAGCTTCTGGCTGACCCACGTTTTTGCCGGACAGGCACACGCCCGCAACGACAAACAGTCATTGACTGCCGAATGCGGAGAAACCCTGATCTTCGAACAACCGACCCAACAGCGCGAGCGCATCGTCATCGAGGGTGGCGGTGAACTCGTGCTAACCAAGTTCACTCTTATCGACTAACGCGTGCGGATCAGCTTGACCTGTTTTGGCCGGAACGCGAACAGAATGCCGAAGATTACGAGCAGGATCGGCGGTGCCCAGTAAAGGGTTTTGATCCAGCCGTGGCTACGATTGAATTTCGAGTTCAGGATCAAATCCATCGCCACATTCGGATCCTCGATGATCCGCGCAAAACCCGGGCTGAGCGCATCGGTCATCATTTGCGTCCCGAACGCGTGGAGACCGGCGACGGCAGCATCGAGATAACCACCCAAAGCCATGTAGGTTGAAGCCAACATCGCCTCGGAATGAGCCGATTGTGCAATTTGTGGGCCGACTTCCGGCAGATCCGGAACCGCCCCCCAAAGCACAAGGTCGAACAAAAGAGCAAATCCCAGCAAAACCAGGGCAATCGTGTGCAGGTGACGTCTCATATACTCCTCCCAAAATCTGTCCCGTTGACCCTGGCAGGGACACCGACGGCTTAAACTGTGCTCCAGCGCACGGCGGCGCGCGGAGCCATCAGACATTCTCGTGCCGCTAGTGTGCCCGAAATCCCATTTGTATTGGTTCGTGACGAAGTTTGAACCTGAAACCGAAGACTATCGGCTGAGCATTCCCTTCAATGACCGGACCTCATTCCAATCTGGGACTTTCCGACACCACGGCCAGGGAAGCCCTTCGCGAGCGCTGCTTGAGCCTGGTCAGGCGCTGGCAACCGTTGGCCCGATCCGGCTGGGATCACCATGCGGCTCGCCTGCTCGGTGAGGAAATCGACCAGATTGCCGCGACCAGCGAGTCGCTCGGACTTCAGGATGTCAACGGCAGCGCACTGGAACTGGCCGCGTACCTATGCTCGTTCATTGACGACAAGCTTGTTCCCAATGAGAACTCGCTGGAAAACCTCGCCGGCATGGTCAACACCCTGGGCAGCGCGCTGAGCGAACTGTCCGGCTCGACCAAAGCCGATGTGCGCTCGCTGCATGGCGAACCAATCGAGGCCGTCGAGGCCGCCGAAACGCGTAGCCACGATGTCGAATCGCCTGCCCTGCTGGCGGATATCGACACGGATCCGACTTGGCTGCCACGCGCAGCGTGTCTGCTGGGCGAAACGGTGCGATCGGCACCAGGACTCGCTGCAGCGTTGCGAGAGCGCGATTATCAAGTCAACGAGTTTGACGATCTCGACGGGTTGCTCAAATTCCTGCGTGTCGCCCGACCTGGCGCTCTATTGCTTGATGCGAGTGTGCTGAGTCATCTCGGGCGGATACGCGCCTGCCTCGATGAAGCAGGCCAGACCGAACTGCGCGCGCAACCTGCCTTGCTCATATTTTCGCGCAAGGGTGATCTCGGCGAGCGTCTGCTGTCGATGCGAGCGGGCGCAGCCGGGCTGTTCAGCCTGCCACTCGATTCGCTGCGTGTGATCGCCTGTCTCGACGACCTGCTCGTCCATGCAACACAAACGCCTTGGCGCATCCTGCTCGCCGAGGCTGATCCAGTCGCGGCGAGTGAACGTGCGCGCTGGCTGGCCGAGCGTGGCATGACCGTGCGCCTCGCCCACAACGGACAAGCAGCGCTGGCCGCCCTGCCCGATTTCCGTCCTGATGCGCTGGTCGTCGATCAGGAATTGTCGGATGTGCACGGCCTCGAGTTGATCCAACTGGTCCGCGACCAGACCGAATACATGGCCCTTCCGATCGTGCTGATGTCGGCCAGCAAAGAAATCGGTCAGCGCTTCGATGCGATCGCCGGCGGCTGCGACGAGGTACTGCAGAAACCGGTCAAGGCACGTCATCTGACTCATGCTCTGCAGTCACGCTTGAACCGCTCAAGACGATTGCGTGAACTGCTTGGAACTGGCAGTGGCGATCCCCGTAACGGCCTGCACTCACGCTCGGTGTTGATCGACAAACTGGCCAATGCGTCCGGCGATCGATCCGCCGCGCTCATGTGCATCGCCCTTGATCGATCGCAGGCATTACGCGAAAGCATCGGCATCAGCGGGCTGGCCGCACTCGACAATCACATCGGCCAGTTATTGCGCAGCCAACTCGATGTCACCGATATCTCTGCTCATTACATGGATTTCCACTATTTCGTCCTGCTGCACCGCCGCTCACGCAGCGAAATGACGATGGTCGCCGAAGATATCCGCAATTGTCTGGCCGATCAGCCATGGAGGCACAATGGCAACGATCACCCGTTGACTGCAAGCATCGGGCTGGCCCTGCTCGGCGGCGAACCGCTCGGCGTCGACATGATCGTCGGCCATGCCGAAGGTGCGCAGATCGCCGCGACCCACATGGGCGGCAATCGCGTGCTCTGGTACGAGGCACGCGAGGCGGCCCTGCTGCCGAGTGATCCGATACTCGCCGTGCGCGCAATCATGGGCCGGCGCCTCAAGGCGGAACAAGCGACCTTTGACTTCCAGCCCATCGTTCCACTCGCTGGAAAACTGAGCGGACAATTCGATCTGCGCTTTCGTGTCCTCAGCACGCAGAATCCCGGCGCCTCGATCGGCTACGACGAGCTGGCTCCGGCCGCGGCTGAGACCAATCAGCTCGCCGAAATTGATCGTCTGATCCTGCAACACACGCTCGAAATGCGGGGTGAGCAGCTCAAGCGTGGGCGTCAGTTGCGCATCTTCGTGCCGCAGTCGATACCTTCCCTGCTCAGCGCCGATCTTTGCTGGTGGTTGGATCGCGAACTGAAATCACACCACCTTTCCGGCACCGGCCTGACCCTCAACCTGCCCTGTTCACCCCTCATCGATGCCGGCGAACGTGGCCGCGAACGTATCGTCGAGCTGCGCAAGCTCGGCGTCCGCGTCTGCCTCAACGATTTTGGTCGTGACTGGGCCGCCGTGCATGCGCTGAAATCATTGCAAGTCGACTTCGTGCGGCTTGATCCAACCCTGGTCCACGAACTCGGCAGCATCCGCTCGATCGCCGACACCGTGCTGGCCCTCGTGCGCAAGGCACACACCGCCGGCGCAGCGGTGATCGCCCCGGAAGCCGACAACCTCAACCGCGCCCACCTCTTGCTGCGCCTCGGCGTCGACTACGC
>CAJDVM010000010.1_pt1 | contig 13210 bp, 14 predicted proteins | sample 7391251 | NCBI WGS metagenome assembly CAJDVM01 (sample SAMEA7055693, study PRJEB34461) | soil metagenome | biome: terrestrial ecosystem; feature: Peninsula; material: soil | place: Antarctica | collected 2016 | reverse complement strand
CGAGCAGCAGGCCCGTGATCAGGATTTTCGAAAATCGAAACATGATTATTCCCCGTTATGGTGATGCCAATCTGCAATGTTGGTTACGTAATGTGACGCTGGTATTTCACGGCTGCCATTCGGCAAACGTGCTGGCCCGTTTCGCGATCTTCAGCGGATCCGGGCGAAAACGGTGATCTCCTCGCGATCATGATAAAGCTGACGGGCACGCCATTCGACACGTTTTCCGGCTTCGGTCACGGCTTCCTCGACGATGCTCCTGCACAGGCTCACTTCATCGTAACGCTTCTTCATCGGCAATTTGAGATTGAAGATGGCAAAGCGGCACCAGCCGCCAGCCAGCCATTCGGCCATGCGTGCGGCGACCTTGCGTGGTTGCTCGACCATGTCGCAGACCAGCCAGTCAACCGGATTCGGTGGCCGATAGCGGAAGCCGTCCTCGCGCAGATGGGTGACCAGGCCTGAATCGATCAACTTCTGATCCATCGGCCCATTGTCGACAGCGGTCACGCTGACCGAACGACGCACGAGTTGCCAGGTCCAGCCGCCCGGCGCCGCACCGAGATCGACCGCGGTCATGCCAGGCTTGAGCCAGCGTTCACGCTCATCGGCATCGAGCAGGGTCAGCAGAGCTTCTTCGAGCTTGAGTGTTGAGCGGCTTGGCGCGGCGGATGGAAAGCGCAGGCGTGGAATGCCGCCCGGCCAGATCGAGGCGGTTGCGATCTCCGCTTCGGCGACAAAGGCGGTTTGTGCATCGGTCAGGCAGATATGCAGTCGCCAAGGCGACTGCGCATCGAGCAGCGACTCGCGTTTCATCGCGGCGATCAGCGCGTTGTTGAGTGACCGACACAGGCCGGCGAGTTCGCGCGCGGCGTCATTGTCGGGCGCTTCGATCCAGGCATCGCGATAGCGTCGGCCGGTGGCACGAATCACCGGCATCAGCACACCGAGGCGATCTTCGCGCGGCAATCCATCGATCTTTGCCGCGACGCGCAGCAATTGGCGGGCGAAGGTCAGCTCGCGCCAAGGTACCGATGCGGCGAAGCGGGCCTGGGCGGCAGGGTCGGGAAAGACGAATTCGACGAACCCGCTGTCACGTTGGCTGCGCGCGAAGCCGGCGGTTGCCAGCGCGGCATCCTGTGCGGCCAGTTCCTGCGCGCATTCGCTTTCGAATCCGGGGCGGCAGTAAGCCAGAACGCTGCGTGCGGCCGCCGTCATCGCGGATCGACAGCCAGCGTGGTGAACTCGGCAATGACGCTCAATAGCTTGCGCCGGCGGCCGAGCGGTAAAGGTCGAAGATGCCACGGGCCTGTTCGCGCTGCACGTCGCGTCGAACCGTGATCGCACGCTTTTCGAGTTCGCCAATCCAGTCGGCAGGGAGTGGCCCCTCATCGAACTCGCTGAGCTCCATGACATCCTCGGCACGCGCGCCGATGACCAATTCGTCGATGCCGGCCCAGAAGCTCGCGCCGTAACACATCGAACACGGCTGTGCACTGGTAACGAGCATGTAGCGCGCACCATCCTCGTTGAGGCGGCAGCGACCGACGTGTGCCTGCGCGCTCATGAAGGCCATCATCTCGGCATGCGCAACCGAGCATTGCTGCGGCATGACGCGATTGACGCCAACCGCGACCAACTCGCCATCATCGCGGAAGATCGCCGCACCGAACGGGCCACCCGTTTCGAGTTCAACATTGCGCCTGGCCAGGCCGATGGCGAGCGCCATGCGCGCATCGTCATTCGCGTAGCGGCGAGCGAAATCGACCTCATCGTTGATCCAGTCAGGCAAGCTCAGCTCGATATGATTGTGATTGCTCACTTGCCGGCCGCCTTGATCCAGTTGTCGCGCAGTGTGACGACACGATTGAATACGGGCTTCGTGGCGGCATGGTCGTGGCGATCGGCAACGAAATAGCCGAGACGCTCGAATTGCCATGCCGATTCAGCGACTGCATCGGCAAGCCCGGCTTCAAGCCAGGCGTGAATGGCGCGGCGTGATTCGGGATTCAAATGATCGCGGTAAGTCTTGCCGTCGCTGTCATCATCGGGATCGGCGACGTCGAACAGGCGATCGTAAAGGCGGACCTCGGCAGCAATCGCCGTGCGCGCATCGACCCAGTGGATCGTGCCCTTGACCTTGCGATCGGCGCCGGCGCATCCAGGACGCGTTTCGACATCGAGCGAGCAGCGCAGTTCGACGAGTTCACCATCGGCGTTTTTTATGACTTCATCACAGCGGATGATGCCGGCGCCACGCAAACGCACCTCGGTGCCCGGCATCAGGCGATGGAAGCCCTTGACCGGCTCTTCGAGGAAATCGTCGCGCTCGATCCAAAGCTCGCGCGAGAACGGCACGCTGCGCCGGCCAAATTCCTCGTTCTTCGGGTGGTTCGGGAAATCCAGTACTTCGCTGTGATCGTCGGCCAGATTGGTCAAGACCAGCTTGAGCGGATTGATCACGCCCATGCGCCGCGGTGCGGTGCCATCGAGCACCTCGCGCACGCAGCCTTCGAGCACGCCGTATTCAATCACCGAGTTCTGCTTGCTGATGCCGGCGCGTTCCCAGAACAAGCGGATCGCGGCGGCCGGAAAACCACGCCGGCGCGTGCCGGTCAGGGTCGGCATGCGTGGATCGTCCCAGCCATCGACGAGGCCATCCTGGACCAGGGCCATGAGCTTGCGTTTGCTCATCACCGTGTAATCCAGATTGCCGCGGGCAAATTCGATCTGTCGCGGGCGGCCGGGTTCGTAGCTCAATCCCGCTGCCGCAAGAGATTCAGCCAATTGTGGATTATCCAGTAGTTCGATCTGATCGAGATACCAGTCGTAGAGCGGGCGGTGATCTTCGAACTCAAGCGTGCACAGCGAATGGGTGATGCCTTCAATGGCGTCGGAAAGACCGTGCGCGTAGTCGTACATCGGATAGATCGGCCAGGCATCGCCGGTGTTTTGGTGGTTCATCTTGCGGATGCGATAGATGGCCGGATCGCGCATGTTGATATTGCCCGAGGCCATGTCGATCTTTGCCCGCAAGGTACGTGCGCCATCGGCAAATTCTCCGGCGCGCATGCGCTGGAACAGATCGAGATTCTCGGCGACCGAGCGTTCGCGGAACGGGGAGTTCTGCCCCGGTTCGGTCAGGGTGCCGCGCTGGGCACGGACCTCGTCGGCACTGAGGTCGCAGACGAAGGCCTTTCCATCCTCGATGATCTTCAGCGCGCAGCGATAGAACACCTCGAAATAATCCGAGGCATGGCGCTGCTCGGCCCACTCGAAACCCAGCCAGCGCACATCCTCGCGGATCGCCTCGACAAACTCGATGTCTTCACGCGAGGGGTTGGTGTCATCAAAGCGCAGGTTGCAGGTGCCAGCAAAGTCGCGCGCGATACCGAAATTCAGGCAAATGCTCTTGGCATGGCCGAGATGCAGATAGCCATTGGGTTCGGGTGGAAAGCGCGTATGCACCTTGCCGGCGTGCTTGCCGCTGGCTTGATCGGCGATGACGATCTGGCGGATGAAATTGGTCGGAGTCGTTGCTTCAGTCATGCCGATGGAGCCGCGCCTGGCGGTAATTGGACAATCGACGAGTTTAACTGCTCAGAGCCGGGAGTAGGGAGTGGGGAGTGGGAGTGGGAAGCCATGGGGTTGGCGGATGCTCCCAGTCAATACGCCAGCTACGAATAATCGCGCTGATTCAAGCTGAATCCGGAAACTGTGTTTTCGACAACCTCAGGATGGAGAGCCGGGGAGATGAATACGATCGAAGGGTCCAACGCGAGCCGCGCTCTTGCGACTCCCCACTCCCTACTCCCTGGCGTTAGCCCGTCTGCGCGCTCCGCAGTCCGGGCAGGGCGCGCAGGCGCAGGCGTACCGGACCACGGGCAACGCGGATATCGACGATCTCCTCCTCCTGGAGAGCTTCGATCATGCCTGATTCGGCCAGTTTGGCAGAGATGACGCGAACCGGACGCATGAGATCGTGCCAGTGATAGCCGCTGCGGGCGGCCAGGGTCTGCGCCGCTTCGCTGACGCAAATCGTGCGGCCGGGGCCGCGTGAGACCAGCAACTCAAGCACGCATTCACGAATATTCTCTGCGAACGCGTCGCTCAATAGACCTATGTCATTCAAATCGAGAGCCTTGCAGATCGTCAAGCAAGCGATTCCCTCGCCGCCATGCGCAGATCTCCCTGACTGCGTGTTTCCGCTGATTGCTCCGGTTTCGCCACCCCTGCGAACCGAAGATGCCCGATCATAACGCGACTTCCGGTTGATATTTCAAGTCTTTGCGGACAATTGTTTGAAGTCTGGCAAGGAAACTCTCAGTTTCACGGGTACCATGGAATTCCCGCAGACGAGTCGGTCGCCATGCAAATTGTCTATCGCGCCGCTTCAATCATCGATGCCAACCTCGTCAAGCTTGCGCTTGAGAGCGCTGGCATCATGGCCTTCGTCAACGGTGCGTTCCTGATTGGGGCGGCCGGTGAATTGCCGGTCAACGACCTGGTCAGCGTCATGGTTGCCAACATCGATATCGAGCGGGCCATGTCGATTGTCGAGGAGGTCGATCAGGCCTTGCGCGCCGAGGTCGATCCCACCGATGGTCGCTTCTTCGATCTACCCGGTGCCGCGACCGTCTGAGTGCGGCATGTCCTCCAGTTGGCCCGCATTGGAGAGAGTGCATGAACCTTGCTCGATGGATTCGTGATGTGGCGGATTTCCCGAAGCCTGGTATCGGCTTCAAGGATCTGACGCCTCTGCTGGGCAATGGCGCCGCATTTGCCGAATCGATCGTGCAGTTGCTGATGCCGTTTCGCAATCAAGATATTTCTTGTGTTTGTGGCATCGAGGCGCGCGGATTCATTTTTGGCGCCGCTGCAGCCAATGCGCTTGGCTGCGGGTTCGTGCCGCTGCGCAAGCCCGGCAAGTTGCCGGCAACAAAAATCGCGGTCGACTATGCGCTTGAGTACGCAAGTGATCGTCTGGAGATGCACGCGGATGCCTTGCTTCCCGGCCAGCGCGTCCTGCTGGTTGATGACGTGCTCGCAACCGGAGGCACCCTGGCTGCGGCCGTGACACTGGTCGAACAAGCGCGTGCCGAGATCGTCGGCGCTGCGTTGGTGATCGAGATCGCGGCGCTTGCGGGGCGTTCGCGCTGGCAACGACCCGCCCCATTGCACTCTGTCATTGTCTTCGATTGATGTCGCTCAAATAGACGGCTATACGTCTTGACGCCCATGATTCGTGTGTGTAGAGTTCGCGTCGTTCATCGAGATCGGCGGAGGGACTGGCCCTTGGATGCCGAGGCAACCACAGCGCACGCTGACGGTGCCAACTCCAGCGGGAATGATCCCGGGAGATGAGCTGCGTTCCGCCCTGCGGGGCGTTGCCGCTCCCTGTACGCAACGGCAGAGGGCGTCATGGCGGCGATACTGATCAGCGAACAGCTTCTTGAGCAAGCATGCCCATCTCCCCAGCGCGGCGTCCTGCCGTTGCGCGGATTCAATCTGGCTTGTGGCCTGAAACTCGACAATGGAGCATTGGCCTGGCAGTCCTGGGGCCCACACGATGCGCCCGTTGTCATCGTGCTTGGTGGCATCTCGGCTGGGCGCGATTTGACTGCGTGGTGGCCGGCACAATGTGGCCCCGACCGCGCGCTGGATCCGCGTAATAGACGTTTGATTTCGATTGACTGGATTGGCGGTTCAGACGCGTCAAGCGGCCCACGCCAAGATGAGGAATTCGTACCGGTCGACAGCGTTGATCAGGCCCACGCGATTCTGCTTTTGCTCAACCAGCTTGGGCTTGCCCAAGTCGATGCAGTGGTCGGTTCCTCTTACGGTGCCTGCGTGGCCCAGCACCTGGCCAGCCTGCTCGGCAGTCGACTGGCGCACCTCGTCGTCATCGGTGCCGCGCACCGGGCGAGCCCGTGGGCGCTGGCGCTGCGCACACTGCAACGTGCCGGCGTGGAGTCGGCGCGTACCCCGCAAGATCGGCGTAGTGCACTGGCCAGGGCGCGCCAATTGGCGATTTTGGGTTACCGCACGCCCACCGAGCTGGAATCCCGCTTCGGTGATTGTGATCCATCCAGCGGCGTGCTTGGCTGGTTGGCGGCGCATGGCGAGCGCTTCGTTGCGCGTTTCAGTGCGGCAAGCTTTCTCTGCCTTTCACGATCACTCGATCATCACCAGTGCGACCCGGCATCGATCCGCTCGCAAACCACGGTGGTCACGATCAGCGAGGATCTGCTGGTTCCGATTTCCCTGGCCCAGGATTTCGTCCGCCAAATCGGCAGTCACGCCCAGCTGGTGACGATTTCCTCGCCCTACGGCCACGACGCATTCATCAAGGAGGAATGTGCAATTTCCACGATCCTTCAAGCGAGCCTGTCCACGGAGATCAGCGCATGAGTACCTTGAGCTCCGCCACAAAAGCCGTGCGCGCCGGCATCGATTGCGACCCGACCTTTGGTGCGGTCATGCCACCACTGGTTCTGTCGACCAATTTCAGCTTCGCCGGTTTCGGCAAAAAGCGTCAGTACGATTACTCGCGCTCAGGCAATCCGACCCGTGACATATTGGCCGACGCGCTGGCTGACCTCGAAGGGGGTGCTGGCGGCGTGATTACGGCGTCCGGAATGGCTGCAGTTGCCCTCGTTGCGGCCCTGCTCGAGCCCGGCGACCTGCTGGTCGCGCCGCACGATTGCTATGGCGGAACCTGGCGGTTGTTCAACGCACAGGCGAGCCGTGGCCAATATCGAGTGGTCTTCGTCGATTTTCACGATCCGCTGGCGCTGGCCGCCGCGCTCGCAGAAAAGCCGAAGCTGGTATGGATCGAGACGCCATCAAATCCGCTTTTGCGCATCGTCGATATCCGCCATACGGTCGAGGCGGCGCACGCGGTTGGTGCGTTGACCGTGGTCGACAATACTTTCCTGTCGCCAATTCTGCAGCGACCGTTTGAGTTCAATGCCGACATCGTTGTGCACTCGACGACGAAGTACATAAACGGACATTCCGACGTGGTTGGCGGTGCTGTGCTCTGGCGTGATCCCACGCTAGGCGAGATGCTGGCCTGGTGGTGCAACTGCCTTGGAGTTTCCGGCGCGCCATTCGACAGCTACCTGACGTTGCGCGGCTTGCGCACCTTGAAGGCACGTTTCAGTGTGCACGAGTCGAACGCACGCGCGCTGGCCGATCTGCTCGATCAGCATCCAGCCGTGCGCGTGGTTCATTATCCGGGCCTGGCCAGTCATCCAGGCCATGTTCTGGCCAAGCGCCAGCAAGCGGGTTTCGGTGCGATGCTGAGCTTTGAGCTGTTCGGTGGCGAAGCGGCGGCACGGGACTTCGTCGATGGACTCGAGTATTTCACCCTTGCCGAATCGCTCGGTGGGGTCGAGAGCCTGGTCTGTCATCCGGCCGGCATGACCCATGCGGCGATGGTGCCCGAAGCGCGCCGCCGTGCCGGTATCACCGATGGCCTGCTGCGCATTTCGGTCGGCATCGAGGATGAGACGGATTTGCTTGGCGACATTGAAGCCGCGCTTGATCGCGCCGTTGCCTCAATCCCGGAGCGGGCGACGTCGGCCGCCTAGTCCGGGCGGCCAGGCGAAATCGGCAAGCAGGTGGCACGCATGTCGCACATGATTTCGATTAACTCGATGCAATGCGGGCGCGTGCTGGTTATGCCGATTGATTGGGCCCGTGAATCGTCGCTATTACGCGCTTTTCCCGCCAGTCGAAGAAGAGACAAGTCAAGGCGTAAAATTTGTGGGCCGAATCAATCGCCGTCTTTTCGGTTTCTTGAGATGGGCATGCCCACGGCGGCGGCTCGACCCAAATAACTCAGCGCCCGCGGACTTGTTACAGAATATTGATTGCTTCGAGCAGATCGGTCTATGGCGTGGAATGCCAGCGATCCACCGAACGTGGCTTGCGTAGGGCGGAACCCGCGAAGCGGATTCCGCCGCACGAAGTGCCGCGCCGCAATACTGTTTATTTTCCGCGCGAACGGCGGATTCCCCTGCGGCGATTCAGCCCAGCTTCTGCAGACTGTCTGTCAACCCGAAAAATTTCGCTGCCAAGACTCCTTGCCTCACCTATTACCGATGAAACTGGCCGCTGGCCTCGGGTTGGAACGAGATTCCGGTGACGCGCAGGCGCAGGTTGCGTCCACTCGGAACCTTCCAGTCGATCGATTGACCAACACGTAGCCCGAGCATCGCGCTGCCGACCGGGGCCAGCACAGAAATCTTGTTGGCCGCCGTGTCCGCATCGCGCGGATAGACGAGGCTGAACTCGCGAGCCTCACCGCTGGTTTCGTCAACAAAGGACGCGACCGAATTCATTGTGATCACATCATCCGGCATTTCGCCGGGATCGAGCACGTTGGCCCTGGCCAGTTCAGCGCGCAGGGATGCGGTGCCCGGCGAGTCACGATGCGGCGGAAGCTCAAGGAGCTCCTCGATGCGCTGGAGGTCGAGACTCGAAATCACGATGGCGGGGGAGTTGTCGTTCACGTTGGTTCCTGGAATGATCAAGCGATTATCGAAAAGTTGAAGGTGAACGCTAGCCGATCGAGGAGGCATACTCAATCATGGATCCGCTGGCATCAGTTGAATTGCGGGCCTATTGAGTCTGCGGATCCAGCAGGCCTTGGGGCAATTGTCGCAACAATTCGGCGAAGTCGCCGAGAAATTTGTGCATTGCCGAGCTCTTGCGCCAGAGCATGGCGATATGCCGGCTCGGCGGACGACCACGGAATTCGATCAGCCGCACATGATCGACCTGGGCCACCGGCGGCTTGACCGCCAAAACTGGCAGCAGGGTTATACCGACATTGGCGGCGACCATCTGGCGTAGTGTCTCAAGACTGGTCGCGCGAAACCCGCTTTTTTCGCCGGCACCGGCAAGTTGGCAGACTTCGAGCGCCTGATCGCGAAGACAGTGTCCATCTTCGAGCAAGAGCAGGTTCTGGTCGGCCAGGTCATCGAGCTTTATGGAGCGATGCTTTGCCAGCGGGTTGCCTTCCGGAACGGCCAGCACAAACGGTTCTTCAAAGAGCTTTTCGACATGCAGTTGCTGGTCATGCACGGGCAGGGCGAGGATAGCGGCATCAAGTCGTCCTTCACGCAACTGGCGCAGGACGATCTCGGTTTTCTCCTCAACCAGAAGCAACTCCAGTCGCGGAAAGCGCTCGCGGATCCGTGGTACCACGTGCGGCAATAGATAGGGTCCAAGGGTCGGAAAGATGCCCAGCCTGAGCGTGCCTGATTCCGGATCGAGCGTGCGTCGCGCAATCACGCGGATCTGCTCGACTTCGTTGAGCACGTCGCGGGCGCGCTGGACGATTTCGCGGCCAACCTCGGTCAGCAGCACTTTGCGTGGCGTGCGCTCAACGAGAGCCACCCCGAGTTCGTCTTCGAGCTTCATGATCTGGGTTGACAGCGTCGGCTGGCTGACAAAGGCGGCCGCGGCAGCACGACCAAAGTGCTTGTGCTCGGCGAGAGCGACCAGATATCGGAGATCACGAAGATTCATCGAGCGGTTTCTTTCATTGACCTAGGCTATCGAATGGATGGTAACAATCAATTGGATTGATTGAAAGGCGCCCGTTAGAATGTTCGTCATGGATTGGCCGTGGCCACTCCCCCACTTCCTCAACCCCGAAAGGAGATACTCATGTTGACTGTCGGAGACAAGTTCCCGGAATTCAATCTCAAGGCCACCGTTTCAATCGAAAGCCTCGAAAAAGCATTTACCAACATCAACAACAAAACCTACGCCGGCAAGTGGCTGCTGGTGTTCTTCTATCCGAAGGATTTCACCTTCGTCTGCCCGACCGAGATCAAGGGCTTCGGCGACCTGAACAGCCAGTTTGCCGATCGTGATACCCAGGTTCTGGCCGCCAGCACCGACAGTGAGTTCGTGCATCTCGCCTGGCGCAAGGATCACAAGGATCTGAAAGATCTGCCGTTCCCGATGCTGGCCGACACGGCCAAGCGCCTGACCACGGCACTCGGCATCCTCGATGAAGAGGAAGGTGTAGCTCAGCGCGCCACGTTCCTGGTCGATCCGGATGGCGTGATCCAGTTTGTTTATGTAACCGCCGGTAGCGTTGGTCGCAATCCGCAGGAAGTCCTGCGCGTTCTCGATGCGCTGCAGACTGACGAGCTCTGCCCGTGCAACTGGAAGAAGGGCGACGACGTGCTCAAGGTCGCCTGAACCAACACAGAGAACGTGTTCGCGACAGAATGTCGCGACCCTTGAGCCAGGGATAAGCATCCCCAGATCAGGTGAGCGTTCTCCAGGGCAAATCACCGCCCGATGGTCCGGACGGCGTCGTACCTCCCCTCCCCACGACGTCGTCCCGGGCGGCGGGTTCCTCCCCGAACCCGCCGCCCCCTTTATTCAGACCCATATTCTTGATCCGGCATCGATCGGCCGCTTCCGGCTGCCGATCCAAACAGGAGAAACGCATGAATCTCAATGACCTCAAAGCGCGCTTGCCCGACTACGCCAAGGACTTGCGCCTCAATCTCGATTCCGTTCTCAGCGAATCCGGCGCACCCGGCCTGCGCCACTGACCTCGGCGGTGAACGAGCATTTTGCCGACACGCTGAGCGAAGCTGAGGCCAATGCCGCGCGTGCTGCCGCCGCGATCATGGGTATGAACAATATCTACTACCGTTTCAATCACCTCGTCGGTGACGAGGAGTACGGCAAGCTGCGCGCCAGCCTGCGCATGAATGTGATGGCCAATCCCGGCTGCGAGAAGGTCGATTTCGAACTCGCCTCGCTGGCCGTATCGGCCATCAACGGTTGCGGCATGTGTCTGGAGTCACACGAGAAGACGCTGCGCAAGCATGACGTTCCGGTATTGACGATTCAGAGCGCGGCGCGCATCGCCGCGGTGATCCACGCCGTTGCAGTCGCCAGCGAACAAGCTGAAGCCGCGGCCTGAATCCAGCGGGGGCGGCCTGCATTCCAGGGAGGAATGCAGGCCGTTTTTCTTTTGGATCTCCCCGAAACGGTTCTGCCTGAGCTTCTGGTTGGAGGTGGAAAGCGTCAGCGAACAGAGCCGACCCACAAAAGCCAGCTCCAGATCTTCCAGCTCCAGCTCCAGCTCCAGCTCCAGCTCCAGCTCCAGCTCCAGCTCCAGCTCCAGCTCTTGCTGGGTTCGATCTGTGATCGAACGCTTCTGGTTGGGGGTGGTTAGCGTCAGCGCGCAGCGCTGACCCACAGAGAGTTGGATCCAGTTCTTCCAATTGCAGTTCCTGGTGGCTTCGACGCCAATCCGATGATCGATTGACCCCGATGCCGATCCGCTTGCGTTGGAATGGCCTGCAACAAGTAGAGTTGCGCCACTTCTTTTGGAATGGATCCGATGAAATCATCGAACACGATACGTGCGCTTTTTTTATTGCTTGTCTTGTCATTCTCGGCGCAGCCACTCGCGCAAACCATTGCGATCGAGCCACCAGCATTGCCTGCGCCGATCCTTATCGACATCGGCAAGGACGGCGCGCCGATCGAACTCAAATCGCTGGACATGCGCGCCGAGATCATCGGCGGCATGGCACGCACACGCGTCGAGATGCTGTTCGCCAATCCGAATAATCGTGTCCTCGAAGGTGAACTGCAGTTTCCGCTGCTGGCTGGGCAGGAGGTCGATGGCTTCGCCCTCGACATCAACGGCGAGTTGCGCGATGCCGTGCCCATCGAAAAGGCGAGGGGCAAGGAAGTCTTCGAGGAGGTGATCCGTCGCAAGGTCGATCCGGCCTTGCTCGAAACGACCAGTGGCGAGAACTTCCGCCTGCGCATCTATCCATTGCCGGCGCGCGGCACGCGTCGAGTTGTCCTGCACTACAGCGAGCGCCTTGATTCATCGAAGGGCCAGTACCGCTATCGACTGGCTCTGGCGAATACGCAGGCGCTGCCGAAATTCTCGCTTGGTGTGCTGGTTTCATCGCCATCTGGTGCGCCGAGCGCAGCCTTGCCTGGTGATACGGCCTTGACCCTTGCACCGAGCGGAACGTGGTATCGCGGCGAAATTCATCGTGACGATTTCAAGGCGCGCGGTTGGGTCGAGATTGCGATTCCCGATGGCAGCGTGAAGCCTGCGGCGATCATGGCCAGCGTGCAGCCCTGGCAGGGCGAGAGTTATGTGCAAGTCGATGCACCGATCAAGGTGCGCCATTCGGCACGGCGCATTCCCACGCAGGTCGGCATCGTCTGGGACAGTTCGATGTCCGGGCGCCTGCGCGACCACGCCGCTGAGTTTGCCCTGCTCGATGCGTATTTTCATGCAATGGGCACGGGCACGGTCAGCCTGATTCGCGTTCGCGATGTCGCCGAGGCGGCACAGTCGTTTGCCATTGACGATGGCGACTGGAATGCGCTCAAGCGTGCACTGCAGGAAACAAAATATGATGGTGCGACTGATCTTTCCGCGTGGAAAGTGGCTGCTGGAATCGAGGAAGTTCTGCTGTTCAGTGACGGGCTCGCCAACTACGGAGCCAGCGTTGACGCGGCTTCCAGCCCACGCTCGGACCTACGCATCTATCCGGTCGTTGCCGCGGCTTCGGCGAATCGCGGCCTGTTGCGCCAGTTTGCACGCGATGAGGTGGGTCCTGGTTCTGATGCGCTGATTGATCTCGTCGCTGATCGGAACTTGGCGATTGATGCGCTGCTACAGGCAGGCGCCACAGTCAACTCGATCGCGGCAGCGGCTGATGGCGACTTGATCGTCGATGAGCAGGCCTTGGCCGGTGGACGTTTGCGCATCACGGGCAAGTTCCGTGGTGAGGTGCCAGCAAAGATTGATGTGCGCTTGCTTGAACCCGATGGCAGCCAGCGCATCCTGGCGGTGCCCGTTGGCAACGTGGTCGATGCCGTCGCCGGTAGCGATGAGATCCCGCTCATCGCACGCCAATGGGCGCGCATGAAAATTGATCGTCTGAGCGGCGAGCGCACGCGCAATCGTGCCGAGATCCGCCGTCTCGGCCTGGCCTTCAGTCTGCTCACCGCCGAGACATCACTGATCGTCCTTGATGACGTCGCCGTCCACGTGGACGCGGAGCGTGAGCTCGTCGCCGCAGGAGGGATTCACATGGTGAACCTGTGCGTCAAAAGGTTCCCGGAGGCCTGCGTGATGCTTCTCGCGGTAATGGTCCAGGATGATGGTCTGGTACAGCTCGTCAATGTTCAC
>CAJDVM010000011.1_pt1 | contig 14570 bp, 10 predicted proteins | sample 7391251 | NCBI WGS metagenome assembly CAJDVM01 (sample SAMEA7055693, study PRJEB34461) | soil metagenome | biome: terrestrial ecosystem; feature: Peninsula; material: soil | place: Antarctica | collected 2016 | reverse complement strand
TACGAAAAGAGTCGCCTGCGTGTGGCGGTACTTATTTTTGGTCGTTCCACCCCGGTCGAACTCGAGTTTGGTCAGGTAGAAAAGGCTTAAGAGCGGGAGTGGGAAATGGGGAGTAGGGAGTAGGAGAGCAGCGCTTTCCCACTCCCCACTCCCTACTCCCCACTTCCATTTTCAACCAAGGAGGAGTCCCGCAGTCCGAATAGACGTGCAGACGCTCGAACTCCAGGAGTAAGGAAAGATGGCAAAGAAAGTAGTCGGTTACATCAAGCTGCAGGTCAAGGCCGGTCAGGCCAACCCGTCGCCGCCGGTGGGTCCTGCCCTCGGTCAGCGCGGTTTGAACATCATGGAATTCTGCAAAGCGTTCAATGCGGCTACGCAGAAGCTGGAGCCGGGCTTGCCGATTCCGTGCGTGATCACGGCGTATTCGGATCGCAGCTTCACCTTCATTACCAAGACACCCCCTGCAACCATCCTTCTGAAGAAGGCTGTCGGCATCACCGCGGGCTCGAAGCGCCCGAATACGGAGAAAGTCGGCAAGGTCACGCGCAAGCAGCTTGAGGACATCGCCAAGGCGAAAGAGCCCGATCTGACTGCAGCGGATCTGGATGCTGCCGTGCGCACTATCGCCGGCAGTGCACGCAGCATGGGTCTGGTGGTGGAGGGATAAGACATGGCAAATACAGGCAAGCGTTACAAGGCACTTCGCGCAACTGTCGTTCAGGGCAAGGCGTATCCACTCGCTGATGCGATCAAGCTCGTTCAGGATGGTGCCAAGACCAAATTCGTTGAATCGGTCGATGTGGCTGTCCGCCTCGGCATCGATGCGAAGAAATCCGATCAAGGTGTGCGCGGTTCGTCCGTGTTGCCGCATGGCACTGGCAGCGGGTGCCGATATTGTCGGTATGGATGATCTGGCCGAGAAGATGCAAGCCGGCGATCTGAACTACGACCGTGTTATCGCCACGCCGGACGCCATGCGCGTTGTCGGCAAGCTCGGTCAGGTGCTCGGCCCACGTGGACTGATGCCGAACCCGAAGGATGGCTCGGTTGCCGCCGACGTCGTTACCGCGGTGAAGAATGCCAAGGCTGGTCAGGTGCGTTTTCGCAATGACAAGGCCGGCATCATCCACTGCACGATCGGCAAGGTCAGCTTTGATGCGAACGCGCTGAGCGAGAACCTAGGTCATCTGCTCGCGGATCTGATCAAGGCCAAGCCGGCTGCTGCCAAGGGCATCTTTGTACAGAAGGTTTCCTTGTCGAGCACGATGGGTGTCGGTGTCACGGTTGATCCGTCGAGCTTGTCGCTCAAGTAAAGATTTCATGGCGATCGCAATGCGATCGCCAGGGTTTTGAGGGCGTGTGGAGTTCCGGCAACGGAGTGAAGCCAGCCGTCAAAGACCGCAGGCGGCTGGAATGGCGCGATCGGGACGCAAGGATGCACAGCAGCAATGGATCATCCCGATCTCGTCGAACTGGTCTCAAACCCCCAGCCTGCGTAGATGGTGTCGCCTGACAGATTTTTCTGAAATGGCCACCAGACAGGACATCGCGAGATGTCGGCGGATGCGCGAAGGAACACGCGATCCGTGTCGTTTTCGGGTACCGATTTGCGCAGGAGCGCTGCGGTTGCCCAATCGGAGAAAGCAATGGCGCTCAATCTTGCGCAAAAGAAAGAGGTCGTTGCCGAACTGGCGAACGTGGCTGCTACAGCACATTCACTGGTCGCGTCCGAGTACACCGGTCTTACCGTCGGCCAGCTCACCGAGCTGCGCAAGAAGGCACGCCAGGACGGGGTGTTCATCAGGGTTGCTAAAAACACCCTGGTCTCCCGTGCTGTCGAAGGCACGGACTATGCGTGTGTCGTAGGCACACTCACCGGTCCGCTGCTGTATGCCTTCTCGAAGGAAGATCCCGGTGCTGCCGGTCGTCTGATCAAGGAATTTGCCAAGGCAAATGACAAGCTCAAGCCCATGCTGGTTGCTGTGGGCGGCAAGGCATACCCGGGGACGCACGTTGATGTGCTCGCCTCGCTGCCGACCCGCGAACAGGCTCTCACCATGCTGGTCAGCTTGCTCGCCCAGCCTGCCACCATGCTGGTCCGTGTCCTGGCTGAGCCCGCCGTCCAAGTGACGCGCGTGATCAATCAGGTCGGCCAGAAGCAGGCCGCCTAAAGCGTTCGTTTTTTCGGTACCCAATCAATAGCCGTTTTCAGGAGTTAAATCATGTCCCTTAGCAATGAACAGATCATCGACGCGATCGCTGGCAAGTCCCTCATCGAGGTGATGGAGCTGGTCAAGGCGCTGGAAGAGAAGTTTGGCGTTTCCGCTGCCGCCCCGGTTGCCATGGCCGCTGGTCCGGCCGCTGGTCCGGCCGCTGTCGCCGAAGAGCAGACCGAATTCTCGGTCGGCATCAAGTCCATCGGCGAGAAGAAGGTCGAAGTCATCAAGGTTGTCCGCGCAATCACCGGTCTTGGCCTCAAGGAAGCCAAGGATCTGGTCGAGTCTGCTCCAGCCGTCGTCAAGGATGCTGTGAGCAAGGACGACGCCGAGAAGCTCAAGAAAGATCTTGAGGCTGCAGGCGCAACCGTCGAGGTCAAGTAATCGACACATTGGGTCGCTTACCTGAATAGTTCCAGGCAAGCCTGGGGGTGGAAACCCCCGGGCTTTGTCCGTTGTCGCAGCGTGATTGGAGATTGCGGATTCGGATTTTGTTGAGCGGCCGTCGGCCCTTTGGCGAATCCCGAATCCCAAATCTCGAATCCCGGTTTCTTCACCCCGGTCGGCGTTTCCATGCTGACCAAGCTCCGAGGCGGTACCCCCACCATGACCTACTCGTTCACTGAAAAGAAGCGTATCCGCAAGGATTTCGGCAAGCGTCCGCCCGTTCTGGACGTTCCCTTCCTGCTGGCCATCCAGGTCGATTCGTATCGCGAGTTCCTGCAACTCGAAGGCGATCCGAACAAGCGCGGAGACAAGGGACTGCATGCGGCGTTGCAATCGGTGTTTCCAATTTCGAGCTACGCCGGCTATGCCGCGCTCGAGTACGTCAGCTATCGTCTTGGCGAACCTGCGTTCGACGAGCGTGAATGTCGTTCGCGTGGCATGTCGTATGGCGCGCCGCTGCGCGTGACCGTGCGCCTGGTCATTTATGATCGCGAGTCGTCGAACAAGGCGATCAAGTACGTCAAGGAACAGGAAGTCTACATGGGCGAATTGCCGCTCATGACCGACACCGGAACCTTTATCGTCAACGGTACCGAGCGCGTCATCGTTTCCCAGTTGCATCGTTCGCCGGGCGTGTTCTTTGATCACGACCGCGGCAAGACGCACAGCTCGGGCAAGCTGCTCTACAGCGCGCGCGTGATTCCGTATCGTGGCTCGTGGCTCGATTTCGAATTCGATCCGAAGGACGCGCTGTTCACGCGTATCGATCGTCGCCGCAAGCTTCCGGTGACAATTCTGTTGCGAGCGCTCGGCTACACCAACGAGCAGATGCTCGAGATCTTCTTCGAGCACAATGTGTTCCATCTCGGCAAGAAGGACAACGCCGAGCTTGAACTGGTCGCCGAACGCCTGCGCGGCGAGACGTTGAACTTCGATCTGCGCATCGGCAATGACGTCATCGTCGAGGCTGGCAAGCGCATTACTGCGCGCCATGTGCGCCAGCTCGAAAGCGCCAAGATAAAGTCGCTGGAAGTGCCCGATGAGTATCTGATCGGCCGCATCCTTGCCAACGACGTTGTTGATACCAAGACCGGCGAGTTGCTTGCCTCGGCCAATGACGAGATCGACGAGACGCATGTCGAAGCCTTCCGCAAGGCCGGCATTGATCGTCTGGCTACGCTTTGGGTCAACGATCTCGACCGCGGACCGTACATCTCGCAAACCCTGCGTATTGATCCATCGAAGACCCCGCTGGAGGCTCTCGTTGAGATCTATCGCATGATGCGTCCTGGTGAGCCGCCTACCAAGGATGCCGCGCAAAACCTGTTCCAGAACCTGTTCTTCTCAGGCGAGCGCTACGATCTCGATCGGGTCGGCCGCCGCATGAAGTTCAATCGCCGTGTCGGACGCAAGGACGATGTCGGTCCGGGCGTGCTTTACGACGGCCGCTATTTCCGCGATCGCAACGATGAAACCTCCAAGGCAATGGTCAAGGAGTTCGGCACCGATTCCGACATCCTTGAGGTGCTCAAGGTGCTGATCGACATCCGCAATGGTCGCGGCATGGTTGACGACATCGACCATCTCGGTAACCGCCGCGTTCGTTCGGTCGGCGAAATGGCCGAGAACGTTTTCCGCATCGGCCTGGTGCGCGTCGAGCGCGCGGTCAAGGAGCGTCTGTCCCTGGCTGAGTCCGAAGGACTGACCCCTCAGGAGTTGATCAACGCCAAGCCCGTGGCGGCTGCGGTCAAGGAGTTCTTCGGCTCTTCGCAGCTTTCACAGTTCATGGATCAGAACAATCCGCTCTCGGAAGTCACCCACAAGCGTCGTGTTTCGGCCCTCGGCCCGGGCGGCTTGACCCGCGAGCGCGCGGGTTTTGAAGTGCGTGACGTGCACCCGACCCATTACGGTCGCGTCTGCACCATCGAGACGCCGGAAGGCCCGAACATCGGTCTGATCAACTCGCTGGCAGTTTATGCGCGCACGAATGACTACGGCTTCCTCGAGACGCCGTATCGCAAGGTCCTCAAGGGCAAGATCACCAATGATGTCGAATTCCTCTCGGCGATCGACGAAGGTGATCACGTCATTGCCCAGGCGAACTCGCCGCTGACCAAGGATGGCGCGTTTACCGAGGAATTCGTTTCCTGTCGTTCGCACGGTGAGTCAGAATTGCGCCCACCCAGTGACGTCGAATACATGGACGTCTCGCCGATGCAGACCGTCTCGGTCGCCGCGGCCCTGGTTCCATTCCTCGAACACGATGACGCGAACCGTGCGCTGATGGGCGCGAACATGCAGCGCCAGGCCGTGCCGACACTGCGTGCACAGACTCCACTCGTTGGTACTGGCATTGAACGTGCCGTTGCGCGTGACTCGGGCGTGATTGTGGCGGCGCTTCGCGGTGGCGAGATCGACCAGGTCGATGCCGGCCGTATTGTCGTACGCGTCAAGGAAGAGGAGATCGGTGAAAACGATGCCGGTGTCGACATCTATCCGTTGACCAAATACACGCGTTCGAACCAGAACACCAACCTTAACCAGCGTCCGCTGGTCAACGTTGGCGACAAGGTCGAGATCGGTGATGTACTGGCTGACGGCCCGTCGACCGATCTCGGCGAATTGGCGCTGGGCCAGAACATGCTGGTCGCGTTCATGCCCTGGAACGGCTACAACTTCGAGGACTCGATCCTGATCTCGGAACGCGTCGTCCAGGAAGATCGCTACACCACGATCCATATCGAGGAACTGACCTGCGTCGCGCGTGATACCAAGCTGGGGCCGGAGGAGATCACGGCCGATATCCCGAACGTCGGCGAGCAGGCTCTGGCCCGTCTCGACGAGTCTGGCGTGGTCTACATTGGTGCCGAAGTGAAGGCCGGCGATATCCTGGTTGGCAAGGTCACGCCGAAGGGCGAGAGCCAGCTCACGCCGGAAGAAAAATTGCTGCGTGCGATCTTCGGTGAGAAGGCTTCCGACGTGAAGGACAGCTCACTGCGTGTGCCACCGGGTATGGACGGCACGGTCATCGACGTCACCGTTTTCACTCGCGATGGCATCGAGAAGGACAAGCGCGCTCGCCAGATCGAGGAAATGGAAGTCAAGCGCATCAAGAAGGACTTTGACGACCAGTTCCGCATCCTCGAAGGCGCCATCTACAACCGTTTGCGCGGGGCGATTCTCGGCAAGGCCGTCAATGGCGGGCCGGGTACGATCAAGAAAGGCGCTGCGCTGAATGATGAATACCTCGACAGCCTCAAGCGCGACGAGTGGTTCTCGATCCGCATGAAGGATGAGGACGCCGCCGAGATGCTCGAGCGCGCGCAAGAGCAGATCAAGGGCCATCGCGAGGAGTTTGACCGTCGCTTCAAGGAGAAGCAGGCCAAGATCACCGCTGGCGATGATCTCGCGCCCGGCGTGCTCAAGATGGTCAAGGTCTACCTGGCCGTCAGGCGACGCATTCAGCCTGGCGACAAGATGGCCGGACGGCATGGCAACAAGGGTGTCGTTTCGATGATTGTTCCAGTCGAGGACATGCCTTACGCAGCTGATGGTCGCCCGGTCGACATCGTGCTTAATCCGCTCGGCGTTCCGTCGCGAATGAACATTGGCCAGATTCTCGAAACCCATCTCGGCTGGGCCGCCAAGGGGCTTGGCGAGAAGATCGGCAAGATGCTGGATATCAACGAAAAGGTCAGCGAGCTGCGCAAGTTCCTCGATGCCATTTACAACCACGACAAAGACACGTTCAAGCAGCGCGTAGATTTCAAGTCGTTCAGCGATGATGAGTTGCTGACGATGGCGGGCAACTTGCGCTCAGGCGTGCCGATGGCAACGCCGGTGTTCGACGGCGCGTTTGAATCCGAGATCAAAGCCATGCTCAAGCTGGCCGATCTGCCGGAATCTGGCCAGACCATGCTGATTGACGGACGTACCGGTGAACCGTTTGATCGTCCGGTCACGGTCGGTTACATGCACATGCTCAAGCTTAACCATCTGGTCGATGACAAGATGCACGCCCGTTCTACTGGTCCTTACTCGCTGGTCACTCAGCAACCGCTCGGCGGCAAGGCCCAGTTCGGCGGACAGCGCTTCGGCGAAATGGAAGTCTGGGCACTGGAAGCCTACGGCGCCGCGTACACGCTGCAGGAGATGCTCACGGTCAAATCCGATGACGTTTCCGGGCGCAACCAGATGTACAAGAACATCGTCGACGGCGACCACGAAATGGTGGCGGGCATGCCGGAGTCGTTCAACGTATTGGTCAAAGAAATTCGTTCGCTCGCGATCAACATCGAGCTGGACGAAATCAAGTCCAAGTGATCGGCTGCTGAGCTCAGGAGAATCCCATGAAAGATCTGCTTAACCTGTTCAACCAGCAACGTCAGACGCTGGATTTCGATGCGATCAAGATCGCTCTGGCTTCGCCGGATCTGATCCGCTCGTGGTCGTTCGGTGAAGTCAAGAAGCCGGAGACCATCAACTACCGCACGTTCAAACCTGAGCGTGACGGACTTTTCTGCGCGGCCATCTTTGGGCCGACCAAGGACTACGAGTGCCTGTGCGGCAAGTACAAGCGCATGAAGCACCGTGGCGTGGTCTGCGAGAAGTGCGGCACCGAAGTCACCCTGGCCAAAGTCCGCCGCGAACGCATGGGCCATATCGAACTGGCCAGTCCGACCGCGCATATCTGGTTCCTCAAGTCGCTGCCTTCGCGTATCGGCCTGATGCTGGACATGACCCTGCGTGATATCGAACGCATCCTCTATTTCGAAGCCTACGTGGTGGTCGATCCTGGCTTGACCCCGCTCGAGCGTGGCCAGCTGCTCAATGAAGAGCAATACCTGCTCTCCGTCGAAGAGCATGGTGACGAGTTCGACGCGCGCATGGGTGCCGAAGCCGTCTACGAACTGCTCAAGACTATCGACCTCAGCGCCGAGTTGGTCCGCTTGCGTGAGGAAATCCAGGCAACCGGTTCCGAGACAAAGCTGAAGCGCTTTACCAAGCGCATCAAGCTGGTCGAAGCCTTCCTCGAGTCGGGCAACCGTCCCGAATACATGGTGTTGACCGTGCTTCCCGTGCTGCCGCCGGATTTGCGTCCGCTGGTGCCACTCGATGGTGGCCGTTTTGCGACCTCGGATCTGAACGATCTGTATCGCCGCGTGATCAACCGCAACAATCGCCTCAAGCGCTTGCTTGAGCTCAATGCGCCCGACATCATCGTGCGTAACGAGAAGCGCATGCTTCAGGAAGCCGTCGATGCGCTGATGGATAACGGTCGTCGTGGCCGTGCGATTACTGGCACCAACAAGCGCCCGCTGAAATCGCTGGCCGACATGATCAAGGGCAAGCAAGGTCGCTTTCGCCAGAACCTGCTCGGCAAGCGCGTTGACTACTCGGGTCGATCCGTCATCGTGGTTGGCCCCACCCTCAAACTGCACCAGTGCGGCCTGCCAAAGAAGATGGCGCTTGAGCTGTTCAAGCCGTTCATCTTCTCGAAGTTGCAGCGCCGTGGCCTCGCCGCAACGATCAAAGCGGCCAAGAAGCTGGTCGAGCGCGAAGAAGCCGAAGTCTGGGATATCCTCGAAGAGGTTATTCGCGAGCATCCAGTCTTGCTCAACCGCGCCCCGACCCTGCATCGCCTCGGCATCCAGGCGTTCGAGCCGGTACTGATCGAAGGCAAGGCCATCCAGTTGCATCCGCTGGTCTGTACCTCATTCAACGCCGACTTCGACGGCGACCAGATGGCCGTGCACGTTCCACTCTCGCTGGAAGCTCAGCTTGAGGCGCGCGCGTTGATGATGTCGACAAACAACATCCTCTCGCCGGCCAACGGTGATCCGATCATTGTGCCGACTCAGGACGTCGTCCTCGGTCTCTATTACCTCACACGCGCGCTCGAGAATGCACGCGGCGAAGGCATGGTGTTCGCCAATATCGACGAAGTGAATCGCGCCTATGACAGTCGCTTGGTCGACCTGCACGCCAAGGTTCGGGTTCGCCTTGATTCGACTCATATCGATGATGTCACCGGCGAACGCACGGAAAGTCGATCAATCGTCGAAACGACGATTGGCCGCGCGTTGCTCAGCGACATCATGCCGGTCGGTCTGCCATTTGCCCTGGCCAACACGGATCTGACCAAGAAGAACATCTCGCGTCTTATCAACGCTTGCTATCGTCTGCTCGGTCTCAAGGAAACCGTCGTATTTGCGGACAAGCTCATGTACATGGGCTTCCATTACGCAACGCGTGCCGGAATCTCGATCGGTATCGATGACATGAAGATTCCGGATGCCAAGAAAGGCATCCTCGAAGTTGCTGAGAAGGAAGTTGTCGAGATTCAGGAACAGTTCCAGTCCGGACTGGTCACCGCTGGTGAGCGCTACAACAAGGTCGTCGATATCTGGTCACGAACCAATGAGCTCGTTGCAAAAGCGATGATGGACGTCATTGGTATCGACAAGGTCAAGACTGCCAAGGGCGAGGAAATCAATCAGAAGTCGATGAACTCGCTGTATATCATGGCCGACTCCGGTGCGCGTGGTTCTGCGGCTCAGATCCGTCAGTTGGCCGGTATGCGTGGATTGATGGCACGCCCGGACGGCTCGATCATCGAGACGCCAATCAAGGCCAACTTCCGCGAAGGTCTGGATGTCCTGCAGTACTTCAACTCGACCCACGGCGCGCGAAAGGGTCTTGCTGATACGGCGCTGAAAACTGCGAACTCCGGTTACCTGACACGTCGACTCGTCGATGTCGCACAAGACGTTGTCGTCACGTCGGTGGACTGCGGCACGAAGAATGGCCTGACCATGTCGGCCATCGTCGAGGGCGGTGATGTGGTCGAGCCATTACGCGATCGCGTGCTCGGCCGTGTCGTTGCCGAAGACGTATTCGCGCCTGGCGACAAGGAGGATCCGATCGTCACCCGCGGCACCTTGCTTGACGAGAAAACCGTCGAGCAGATCGAGATCGAGGGCGTGCAGTCCATTCTGGTGCGTTCGCCGATCACCTGTGAAGCGACCTTCGGTGTCTGCTCGCTTTGTTACGGTCGTGACCTGGCCCGTGGCCATATTGTCAACATCGGCGAAGCGGTTGGTGTCATCGCTGCGCAGTCGATCGGCGAGCCTGGCACCCAGCTGACCATGCGCACCTTCCATATCGGTGGTGCAGCGTCACGTGCGGCGGCCATCGACAACGTACATGTCAAGACGACTGGCGCGGTCAAGTTCAACAACCTCAAGACAGTAAAACACGGCAAGGGCTATCTGGTTGCGGTATCACGCTCTGGCGAGCTCTCGGTCATGGATGTCAACGGTCGCGAACGCGAGCGCTACAAGGTGCCGTACGGTGCAGTTATCGATGTCAAGGACGGCGCCGATATCAAGGCTGGTCAGACCATCGCAAAGTGGGATCCGCATACTCATCCGATTGTTTCAGAAGTAGCCGGCGTGCTGCGTTACATCGACTTCGTCGAAGGCATCACGGTTATTGAAAAGACTGACGAACTGACCGGATTGGCCAGCGTCGAGGTTACTGATCCAAAGCGACGCGGTAGCGCGGCCAAGGATTTGCGCCCGATGGTGCGCCTGGTCGACAAGAAGGGCGGAGAGCTTCGTCTGCCGGGCACCGATATTCCGGCGCAGTATTTCCTGCCGGCTGGTGCCATCGTCTCGCTCCAGGACGGTGCTGAAGTGGGCGTTGGTGACGTTGTCGCCCGTATCCCGCAGGAGACTTCGAAGACCCGTGATATTACCGGTGGTTTGCCGCGCGTTGCCGATCTGTTCGAGGCGCGCAAGCCGAAGGAACCGGCGATCCTGGCCGAGCGTTCGGGCGTCATTGCTTTTGGCAAGGACACCAAGGGCAAGCAGCGCCTGATCATCCGCGATCTGGATGGGGACGGCAGCGAGCACGAAGAGTTGATTCCGAAGTGGCGTCAGGTCATCGTTTTCGAAGGCGAGCACGTCGAGAAGGGCGAAACCGTCGTCGACGGCGAGCCGAATCCGCATGACATCCTGCGTCTGCTTGGTGTTGAACCGCTGGCGGTCTACCTGACCAAGGAAATCCAGGACGTTTATCGCCTGCAAGGTGTGCGCATCAACGACAAGCACATCGAAGCCATCATTCGTCAGATGTTGCGCAAGGTCGAGATCTCAGTTGCCGGCGATACCCGCTATCTGCGTGGCGAGCAGGCCGACAGGCTGCGCGTCCTCGAAGAAAACGCGCGGGCGGCCGCCCGCAACGAGCTGCCGGCGGAATATCTTCCTGTTTTGCTTGGCATCACCAAAGCGTCTCTGGCGACGGAATCCTTCATCTCCGCGGCTTCGTTCCAGGAGACGACACGCGTCCTGACCGAAGCTTCGGTGCGCGGTACGCGTGATACCTTGCGCGGCTTGAAGGAAAACGTTATAGTTGGTCGCTTGATCCCCGCCGGAACAGGTTTGGCCTATCACACCGCTCGTCGGAAAGTGGAAGGCGAGTTAACCGATCTGGAACGGGCTGCGCTTGGATCCACTGGATCCGTGTCAGCGTCGATCGCTAGCGAATAGCGGTAGTCACCGGCGAGCGAAGATCTACCTTACATCGAAATGAGTCGCAGGAAGCGACTCGTGTTCGAGCGAATGGATGCGAGCGTAGGGCAACAAGGCGTTGACAGTCCTGTTGCCTGAACGTTAAACTCCCGCTTCTGGGCAGGTCGAGTTTACTCGACCTGTCTTTTGTTTCTTAGGGCTCAAAACGCATGTCAACAGTCAATCAATTGGTGCGCAAGCCACGCAGTCCAAAGACGTACAAGAGCGATTCGCCTGCTTTGCAGAATTGCCCTCAGCGTCGCGGCGTGTGCACACGTGTCTACACGACGACTCCGAAGAAGCCGAACTCGGCGCTACGCAAAGTGGCCAAGGTTCGTTTGACCAACGGTTTCGAAGTGATCAGCTATATCGGTGGCGAAGGCCACAACCTGCAAGAGCATTCGGTGGTGCTGTTGCGCGGCGGTCGCGTCAAGGATCTTCCTGGCGTCCGCTACCACACCGTTCGCGGCAGTCTCGACGCCGCCGGTGTGACCAAGCGTCGCCAGAGTCGTTCGAAGTACGGCGCCAAGCGCCCGAAATCCTGATCATCTCATCAGTTAAGGTTTGATCCATGTCGCGTAAAGGTTCCAATCCAAATCGCACCACATTGCCTGATCCGAAGCACGGCAGCGATGTAATCGCGCGCTTCATCAATATGGTGATGCTGAGTGGCAAGAAGTCCGTCGCCGAAAAGATCGTCTACGGTGCGCTCGACCAGATCGGCGAGAAGCATGCCGAGCCGGTTGGCGTTGTCGAGAAGGCGCTCGGAAATGTGGCGCCTGCGGTCGAAGTCAAATCTCGCCGAGTCGGTGGTGCAACGTATCAGGTTCCGGTTGAAGTGCGCTCGTCACGGCGCATGGCGCTGGCAATGCGCTGGCTGATCGAAGCGGCGCGCAAGCGCGGCGAGAACACCATGCCACGCAAACTGGCTGCCGAGTTGCTCGATGCTGCGGAAAGTCGGGGTGGTGCGGTGAAGAAGCGTGAAGAAACGCATCGCATGGCGGAGGCCAACAAGGCTTTCTCGCACTACCGCTGGTAATGGGTTGAGGTATTTGTAGTGGCTCGCAGCACCCCAATCGATCATTATCGTAATTTCGGCATCATGGCCCACATTGATGCCGGCAAAACGACAACGACCGAACGCATCTTGTTCTACACCGGTGTCAACCATAAGCTCGGCGAAACCCACGAAGGTTCGGCGACGATGGACTGGATGGAGCAGGAGCAGGAGCGCGGAATCACAATTACTTCCGCTGCGACGACCTGTTTCTGGTCGGGCATGGATGGCAGCCTTGAGCGGCATCACTTCAATATCATCGACACCCCCGGGCACGTCGATTTTACGATTGAAGTGGAGCGTTCGCTGCGGGTTCTGGATGGCGCGGTGTTTGTTTTGTGCGCCGTCGGTGGAGTTCAGCCGCAATCAGAAACGGTCTGGCGCCAGGCCAACAAGTACGGCGTTCCGCGGTTGGCGTTTGTCAACAAAATGGATCGTACGGGTGCGGACTTCGACAAGGTTGTCGGGCAGTTGAAAACGCGCCTCGGTGCGAGTCCTGTACCGATGCAGTTTCCGATTGGCGCTGAAGAGAATTTTGAAGGCGTCGTCGATCTGGTCAAGATGAAGGCGGTTTACTGGGATGTGGAGTCCCAGGGTTTGAAGTTCGAGTATCGCGACATTCCGGCATCGATCAAAGATGCCTGCGAAAAGGCGCACTCGTTCCTGGTGGAGGCGGCAGCCGAAACCTCGGAAGACTTGATGAACAAGTATCTCGAGGATGGCGTGTTGTCTGAAGCGGAGATTCTTGCAGGTATTCGCGTTGGCACAGTCGGTGGGACGATGATCCCGGTCTTCTGCGGTACTGCGTTCAAGAACAAGGGTGTGCAGGCGATGCTGGATGCGGTTATCCAGTTGCTGCCATCACCCGCCGATCGTCCGCCGGTCAAGGGTGTGGATGAATTGGAAAAGGAGGATTCGCGTCCTGCTGTTGATGAGGCACCGTTCTCTGCTCTGGCATTCAAGATCATGACCGATCCGTTTGTCGGCTCGCTGACCTTCTTTCGTGTCTACTCGGGCGTGTTGAATTCGGGCGATACGGTTTACAACCCGGTCAAGAGCAAGAAAGAACGTATTGGTCGCTTGCTGCAGATGCATGCGAACCAGCGTGATGAGATCAAGGAGGTTCGCGCGGGTGACATCGCTGCAGCCGTTGGTCTCAAGGATGTCACCACAGGCGACACCCTGTGCGCGCTGGACAAGGTCATAACGCTTGAACGCATGACGTTCCCGGAACCGGTGATCGCCATGGCGGTCGAGCCAAAGACCAAGTCGGATCAAGAGAGAATGGGTGTTGCCTTGTCGCGTCTGGCCCAGGAAGATCCGTCCTTCCGTGTGCGGACTGACGAGGAGTCGGGACAGACAATCATTGCCGGCATGGGTGAGCTGCACCTCGACATTCTGGTTGAACGTATGCGCCGCGAATTTCATGTCGAGGCGAATGTCGGCAAGCCGCAGGTCGCCTATCGCGAGACGATCCGCAAGGCGGTCAAGCAGGAAGGCAAGTTTGTGCGTCAGTCAGGAGGCAAGGGGCAGTACGGCCATGTCGTTCTGGAGATCGAGCCACAGGAACGTGGCAAGGGCTACGAGTTCGTCAACGAGACAGTTGGTGGTTCGGTGCCGAAGGAATATGTGCCAGCGGTAGACAAGGGTATTCGCGAAGCGATGACCAGCGGGCCAATGGCGGGTTATCCGGTAGTCGATATCAAGATCAAGCTGGTTGACGGGTCGTATCATGAAGTCGACTCCAACGAAATGGCCTTCAAGATTGCCGGATCGATCGGCTTCAAGGAGGGTTTCAACAATGCCAATCCGGTCTTGCTGGAACCAGTCATGAAGGTCGAGGTGGTAACACCGGAGGACTACATGGGCGATGTCATGGGCGACTTGAGCAGGCGCCGAGGGGTTCTTCAGGGGACCGACGACACGCCGTCGGGCAAGGTTATTGACGCTCAGGTTCCGCTGGGCGAGATGTTCGGTTATGCAACAAGCCTGCGCTCGATGTCGCAAGGTCGTGCCACCTTCACGATGGAATTTGATCACTACGCCGAGGCACCCAACAGCATCGCCGAAGCGGTTATCAAGAAGTCATAGTTACTGCGGTCGCTCATGATCGCGGAATATCAAAAGCGACCATTCGTGGTCTCACGTGTAAACAAAATTCAGTTCAGAGGTTTGAGTCATGGCCAAAGAGAAATTCGAGCGCAAGAAGCCGCACGTAAACGTCGGCACGATCGGTCACGTTGACCACGGTAAGACGACCTTGACGGCGGCGCTGAC
>CAJDVM010000040.1_pt1 | contig 14633 bp, 16 predicted proteins | sample 7391251 | NCBI WGS metagenome assembly CAJDVM01 (sample SAMEA7055693, study PRJEB34461) | soil metagenome | biome: terrestrial ecosystem; feature: Peninsula; material: soil | place: Antarctica | collected 2016 | reverse complement strand
ACGGTGTAGGGCGCGTGCGGCGCGAACGCCGTGCCGATCAAGGCTTCGCCGCGCAAATCATCATGGACGGCCAGCGCCTTGTCGAAGTATTCATCGCGACTCTGCGCCCATGCCGTCGGGAACTCGATTACCGGCAAGCCGATGCGACTGCGAAAACCGTGCTTGATATACGTCGCCGCCTGCACGTCAGGGAAGAAATAGTTCTCGTTGCAGCAGGTTGTGCCGCCGCGGATCATCTCGGCAATCGCCAGTTCAACGCCATCGCGGACGAACTCGGGCCCCATCACCCTGGCCTCGGCCGGCCAGACGTGTTCCTGCAACCAGACCATCAACGGAAGGTCATCGGCGAGACCGCGCATCAGGGTCATCGGGTTGTGCGTGTGTGCGTTGATGAGACCCGGAATCAGCGCATGCTCGCCGAGCTCGACCCGCTCACGCGGCTCGAAGCGCTGGCGCGCCTCGGCAATGGGCAGGATTGCGACGATGCGATCGGCATCGACGACGACGGCGTGCGCTTCAAGCACCACGCCTTGTGGCTCGACCGGGATGACCCAGCGTGCCTCGATCTGCAGGTCTACCGCTGTTGGAGAGTTCATGCGGCTCCGATCACTTGACCCGGCCAACGTATTCGCCGGTGCGCGTATCAACCTTGATCAGTTCGTTCTGGTTGACGAACAACGGCACACGTACGACTGCACCCGTTTCAAGTTTGGCTGGTTTGCCGCCGCCGCCCGACGTATCGCCGCGCACACCGGGATCCGTCTCGACGATCTGCAATTCGACAAAGTTCGGTGGCGTCACATTGAGCACCGCGCCATTCCACAAGGTGACGATGACCATCTCGTTGCCTTTCAGCCACTTGGCGGCATCCGCCATGGAATTCTCATCAGCCGCAATCTGCTCATGGTTGGTCGGATGCATGAAATGCCAGTACTCACCGTCCGAATAGAGGAACTCCATGTCGGTATCGACGACATCTGCGCCCTCGACCGTATCAGTCGACTTCATCGTCATTTCGACCGTGCGACCGGTTTTAAGATTGCGGTACTTGACGCGGGTGAACGCCTGGCCCTTGCCGGGCTTGATGAAATCGGTATCGATGATCGTGCACGGATAGCCGTCGACGATGATCTTGAGGCCGTTCTTGACGTCGTTCATTCCATGCGAGGCCATGGAGAGCTCCTGTTGCGTGAGGACAAGCTACCCATACAAAGCAGTGAGGCAGCTAGAATGGGGGATTCGTTGGCCGGGATGCCCGGAACCGATCGACAATGATACCTGCAAGCCCGCTTTTCTCACAGATTTCCCCGACCCGCATCGTCGAACAAGCGCCGCGCTGGCAGCAAATTTGGCGTGAGGCGATCACCGATCCGCTTGAGCTGCTGCGCCTGCTCGGACTCGAATCTCAGGCAAGCGCGTTGCTGGCCGGTGCCGACACCGGTTTCGCCGTGCGCGTACCGCGAGCATTCGTCGCTCGCATGCGCCATGGCGATCCGGCCGATCCGCTGCTGCTGCAAGTCATGCCTGGCACTGGTGAACTCCTCCATGCACCGGGTTTTTCATCCGATGCGGTCGGCGATCTCGATGCGCGGATGACGCCCGGTGTATTGCACAAGTACACTGGACGCGCCCTGCTGATCGCGACCGGCTCCTGCGCGATCAACTGTCGTTATTGTTTCCGTCGGCACTTCCCATACGCCGAGGAAACGGCTGCGAGCGGACACTGGCACGCTGCCCTCGAATATGTAGCCAGCAATTCTTCGATTAGCGAGGTCATTCTCTCCGGTGGTGATCCGCTATCGCTGTCGACACCGAAGCTGGCGGAATTGACCGAAGCGCTCGCCGGCAACAAGCATGTGCGTCGATTGCGTATTCACAGCCGCTTGCCCGTCGTGCTGCCAGAACGCGTCGATCACGACCTGCTGTCCTGGCTCGACCGCCTACCGATGCAAAAAGTCATCGTCCTGCATGCCAACCACGCCAACGAGATCGATGAAAGCGTAGCTTCTGCCTGCGCGGATCTGGCCCGGGCTGGTGTCACCCTGCTCAATCAATCCGTGCTGTTACGACGCATCAATGACTCAGTCGATGCTCTGGTCGACCTGTCCGAGCGCCTGTTTGCCTGTTCAGTTCTGCCGTATTATCTGCATCAGCTCGATCGCGTCCAGGGCGCCGCCCATTTCGAGGTTGCCGATCAGACTGCGATTGCCTTGGTCGATAGCGTTCGAGCCCGCTTGCCGGGTTATCTGGTACCCCGCCTGGTCCGCGAGACCGCTGGCGAAGCCAGCAAGCGACCGCTTTGAATCGTGAACTTCCCTTAATATCCAGCCGAGTATGGAAATAAGCCGGTGAATCCGGTACAAGTTTCTGTCTTGACCGTTCCTCGCAGCACGGTCATCGACATACGGCGCACTCCCTTGACGGCGCGACATCCATGACCAAAACAGACAACGTGATCAAGCTGTTGTTGATCGAAGATTCGGCCGATGAGGCTGAGCAAGTCATCAGCATGTTGCGAAACGGCGGCATTGCCGTGCGCCCATCGCGCGCAGGCAATGAGGCCGAGCTCGAAGACCTGCTCGAACGACAGACCCCGGATCTGATTCTTGGCAATCTGATCTGCCGTGATCTGCCGTTTCGGCAGATCACGGAGGCCGTCAACCGTACCGGCAAGGATATCGCCGTGGTCGCCTATGGCAGCAACGTCAGCGATAACGATGTCGCCGAGGCGTTCCGTGATGGCGCCCGCGCACTGGCCCTGCAGAGCCGACCCGACCACCTGCAGATGATCGTGCGCCGCGAGTTCGAGGGATTGATCATGCGTCGCAGTGTGCGTCGTCTGGAAAACGCCTTGCGTGAATCGGAGCGGCGCTGCAGCGACCTGCTCGACTCCTCGCGCGATGCGATCGCCTATGTCCACGAGGGCATGCATGTGCGTGCCAACCGCGCTTATCTGGAAACCTTCGGCTACGAAGATTTCGAGGACATTGAAAGCATGTCCATCCTCGACATGGTCGCCGCCGACGATGCCGAAGATTTCAAGTCCTTGCTCAAGCGACTGTCCAAAGGTGAGCGCCCGCCACAGAAGCTGAACCTGAAAGCGCAGCGCGCGGATGGTGTCATCTTCAATGCCGTGATGGAGTTCGCCGAGGCCATATACGAAGGCGAACCCTGCCAGCAAATCGTATTTCGCCAACAGGAAACCGATCCGGGCGCGAGCGAGGAACTCGAAGAGTTGCGCCGCAAGGATCTGGTCACCGAGTTGTTCAATCGCCAATATCTGGCCAACGAAATCGATCGCACGGTCGCCGACGCAAATGCCGGCAAGTCCGATCAGGCCTTGATCCTGATGGAACTCGACAACTACAAAAACGTACTCGAAGGCATCGGCCTCGGCAGTACCGACCTGCTGCTCGGCGACATGGCGAATCTGCTACGCCGGCACCTCAAGGAATCCGACATCCCAGGGCGCATGGCCGAGTACACGTTCGGCGTGATCGTCCACGATCGCAATGCCGAGGCCGTGGCGGAACTCACCGAGACGCTACGCAAGGCATTCGAGGAACGCATCTTCGAGATCGGCAAAAATTCGATCAACCTGACCATCAGCGTCGCCGCCAGCCTGATCGGTGAAAAGACTGCGAACGGCAACACCTTGCTCAATCAGGCTTCGGCGACCTTGCGTGCGGCGCAGGCCGAGGGTGGTAACCTCGCGAAGGTGCTCGATCCGGCGGCCAAGGACAAAGCCGATGCGGAAAAGAACCGCCATTGGCTCAAGCTGATCAAGGAAGCTCTGGCCAATGACGGCTACGTGCTCTATTTCCAGCCAATCATCAGTCTGCAGGGTGCCGAGGGCGACTTCTACGAAATCCTGCTGCGCATGAAGGGCCCCGAAATCCTGCTGCGCATGAAGGGCCCGCGTGGCGAAATCATGCCCGGATTCTTCATGCCGATTGCCGAGCAGTACGGCTTGTTGCCGGAACTGGATCGCTGGGTCATCAGCACCGCCATCAAGGCGCTGGCTGAGCGCGAACAGGGCGGCCGCAAGACGACCTTCTTCATCAAGCTCGCGCCACAGTCGCTTGACGACCAGACCTTGCTGCCATGGATCGCGCTGCAGCTGAAAAATGCGCGTCAGCGTGGTGATGCTCTGGTATTCGAGATGCCTGAAAGCAAGGTAGTGACCAACCTCAAGCCCGCTCGCGCGTTCGTCCGTGGCCTCGAACAACTGCATTGCGGTTTTGCCCTCGAACAGTTCGGCTCGGGGCTCAATTCGTTCCAGTTGCTCAAGCACATTCCCGCGAATTATCTGAAAGTCGTACATGGCCGACTTGCCGAAGAACAAGGAAAACCAGGAGCGCATCAAGGCCATGTGCGAGCAGGCGCACAACGCCGGCAAGCTGACCATTGCCGAGTTCGTCGAGGATGCGGCGAGCATGTCGATCCTGTTCTCATGTGGCATCAACTTCGTGCAGGGCAATTTCCTGCAGGAGCCCGAGCAGGTCATGTCTTACGACTTCGGCGGCACTTGAGCGGATCCAGCAACTGCGCAAATAAAAAGGCCCCGCATCGCGGGGCCTTTTTATTTTGGCCGCCGCGCTCAGGCGGCGCGCAGGGCGGCGATGCGCTCCTCGATCGGCGGATGGCTTGAGAACAGCTTGCGCACATTCCCACCGGCGATACCAAAAGCCTGGATCGCCTTGGGCAGGTTGTTTTCGCCGTGGCCCTGCGACAACCGGGCCAGCGCTGCAATCATCTTTTCCTTGCCGGACAGGCGTGCACTGCCGGCATCGGCGCGGAATTCACGCCAGCGCGAGAACGCCATGACGATGATCGAGGCAAGCATGCCGAACACGATCTGCAGAACAATGACGATGGCAAAGTAGGCAATCCCACCGCCGCCACCTTCACGACCTCCACTGATGGCCCGATCAACAACGGTTCCGATGACCCGTGCGAGGAAGATCACGAAGGTGTTCAGCACACCCTGCAAAAGAGTCATTGTGACCATGTCACCATTGGCGACGTGACTGACTTCATGGGCGAGCACGGCCTCGATCTCGTCCCGACTCATTTGCTGCAACAAACCGCTGCTGACCGCGACCAGCGCGCTGTTGCGCGTGGCGCCGGTCGCAAACGCGTTCATCTCGGGTGCGTCATAAATCGCAACCTCGGGCATACCGATGCCAGCCCCTTGGGCTTGGCGACGCACGGTCGAGAGCAGCCAGGATTCAGTCGGATTCGTCGGATTTTCGATGACTCTGGCGCCGGTCTGCCATTTCGCGATCCATTTCGACATGGCCAGTGATATGAACGAGCCGCCGAAACCGATCACGGCTGACAGAACCAGAATGCCTTTGAAGTTGATACCGGCCTTGCTGTAGGTATAGGTATCGATACCAAATACCTTGACGATGATCGTCAGCAGAACTATGACAGCCATGTTGGTGGCTACAAAAAGCAGGATACGACGCATGGGTATCTCTCGTGATAACAGGGAGGATGATGGTTTGCTGTCCCGGAGTTTGGGTAAGCTCCGGGCAAATTCAAGCATATTGCCTGTCGCAGCGACGGTTGCCCATGTCCATGCTTCCATTCCATGCGAAAGCTTGAGCTGTCGCTTGCCCGGAGTTGCCAGCATCTGGCACGCTCGCTTGATGTTGCGAACCCCAGCGTGCGTTGCACACGACGCTCGGTTTTCTTGGACAACGCACGGCAATCGGCAACCGCGTCCGCAGATCATGCGCGAGGTCGGGGCCTCGTTCGATGCCGATACCATCCCTGTGCAACTCTAATCCGGGTACATGTCGCAATGCGGAAGGACTATTGTCCTGCGTACAGGCACAATCAAAAGCAGGCATCATTCGCACCCAATCACAGACAAGGAGAACAACATGACGGCTCGCGTAGCACTCGTCACCGGCGGCGTTGGCGGAATCGGTACGGCAATCTGCCGACAACTGGCCCAGGCCGGCCATCGCGTCGCAACCAATTATCGTGACGAAGCCAAAGCCAAGGCATGGCAGGCGGCGCAGAAAGCCGAGGGCTTCGACTTCGCTCTCGCCGCCGGCGATGTATCCAGCGTGGAATCGTCTGAAGCGATGATCCGCGATATTGAGAGTCATCTCGGCCCGATCGAGATCCTCATCAACAACGCCGGCATCACCCGCGACACGACGTTTCACAAGATGAGCGCCCTGCAATGGCAGGAAGTCATCAATACCAATCTGAATTCCTGCTTCAACGTGACCCGTCCAGTCATCGAAGGCATGCGCACGCGCAAGTGGGGTCGGATCATCCAGATCGCTTCGATCAATGGCCAGAAGGGCCAGTATGGCCAGGCGAATTACGCCGCCTCCAAAGCGGGCATGCACGGCTTCTCGATCTCGCTGGCCCAGGAGAATGCCAAATTCGGGATTACCGTCAACACGGTTTCACCGGGCTATGTGCTGACCGAAATGGTCAAGGCCGTGCCTGAGGATGTACGCGCCAAGATCGCAGCGCAGATCCCGATCGGCCGACTCGGCGAACCCGAGGAAATCGCCTATGCGGTGGGCTTCCTTGCTGCCGAACAGGCCGCGTGGATCACCGGCGCCAACCTGTCGATCAATGGTGGTCACTACATGGGTTGGTGAACATTGGCAGAGGGACGCGACGTGCGTCCCTCGTCGTGGTGCAACATGGATGCGGCAACAACGAGAGGGCGTAGCCGCCGTGCCATCGCTCAGGATCAACGCTCTGACATGCAGCGCGTGCGCGGTTTTCGATGCTACGCAGCATGAAACTGGTGCAGCGCCGCACGATCTGGTAGCGTTGTCGCATGGCCGAATTCCGCATCATCAAGAAGTATCCGAACCGTCGTCTGTACGACACCGAGATTTCAAGCTACATCACGCTTGAAGAAGTTCGGCAACTCGTTGTCGATAGTGAGAAATTCGAAGTTCGTGATGCCAAGTCCGGCGACGACCTGACCCGCTCCGTGCTGCTCCAGATCATCTCCGAGCATGAGGATCGCGGACAGCCGATGTTCACGACCGAGCTGCTCTCGCAGGTGATCCGCTTCTACGGGGATTCGCTGCAGGGCTTCATGGGCAGCTATCTTGAAAAGAGCCTGCAGGTGTTCCTCGACCAGCAACAGCAGTTCCGCAGCCAGTTGAACAACATCATGGGCCGCACGCCTTGGTCGATGCTCAACGAAATGACCGAGCGCAACATGGACGCATGGAAGTCCATGCAGCAGGGATTCCTGACTGACGCCGCCAACAAGGTGCGCGACGATGCGGATCCTGCCAAAGCGAAGAAAGACAGCAAGCCCTGAATCCAGGCCGGGAAACACGCGTCACGATGTTTCCACTGATCCACCGACCCACTGCAGACAATACCTGACGCTGTAAAGACGGCGTCCGACCACCCTTGACTTCCGAGGAGTCCATTACATGTCCCAGCATACTGCCCTCGTGACGGGAGGCATTGGCGGCCTCGGCACCGAGATCTGTCGTTATCTTGCGCGCTCCGGAAACCGGGTCATTGCCGCCGACCTCGGTGCGCGTACCGAGCGAGTGGCTGCTTTCCTTGGTGAAGTCGACGAGTTCAAGGACAGCATTTTCTTCGAGCCGCTGGATGTCGCCGATCACACCGGCTGCGCGGCTTCCCTCGCCGACATCGCCACTCGCCACGGCCCGATCTCGATCCTCGTCAACGCAGCCGGAATCACGCGCGACATCAGTCTGCGAAAAATGACGGAACAGCAATGGTCGGATGTGATCACGGTCAACCTCAATGGCGTGTTCAATACCTGCCGCGCATTGATCAACGACATGAGCGAACGCGGCTTCGGCCGCATCGTCAACATCTCCTCGGTCAACGGCCAGACCGGACAATTCGGCCAGACCAACTATTCCGCCTCCAAGGCCGGCATGCACGGATTCACGATGGCGCTTGCCCGAGAAGTCGCGAGCAAGGGCGTCACCGTCAACAGCGTCTCACCGGGCTATTGCGAAACCGCCTTGGTGATGGCCGTAGCGGAAAACGTGCGCGAACAGATCATCAGCAACATCCCGGTTGGCCGCCTCGGCAAACCCTTTGAAATTGCTCGCGTCGTTGATTTCCTCTGTGCCGACGATTCCGCCTTCATCACGGGTGCAAATATCCCGGTGAACGGTGGCTATTTCATGGATTTCTGAGCGCAACCCGCACGCTACCAGACCAAATCGGCCGGAATGTCATCGTCACCAGGCGAATCTGGGTCGCACAGCAGTACCAGTGCCTCGGCACTGATCGCACGAACCTGCTCGCCAACTTCGCGCGTGACCAGAAGGTAACGTCCGCGGTATTGCACCACGGCCAGTTGTCCTGCATTGACCTCGGCAAGCTGTTCGGTGGTGCAGTAGACACGACGGATCTTGTCGCCATGCTCGAAATGCCGGGCGATTTCGGCATCCGGCTTGTTCAGCGCCTTGTCGGCGACAAGTGCGGCGAGCTTCTGCTTGCGCTCGGCTTTTTCCTTCGCACGCTGCTCAACCTGTTTCTTTTCGAGCTCGCGCTGCTCGCGCTCGGCACGATCACGAAGGCCGTAAGCGCGCGCAAGATCGATCTCATCCTGGCTGCGCGCTGATCCGGAATTTGTGGGTATGGATTTACGCGATTCGGCACGCGGCTTGTTCACCGGACGCTGCGGACGCGCGGCAGGTTTCGCCTCCGCCTTGAGCTTCTGCACGAGCCCACTTTTCAGCAATTGGTCACGCAGCGAATCAGCCATGGTCTGGAAATGAAGCTCTCATTGGTCAGTAATGGGGCGGTGGCGGTTCGTTGCTGGCGTCATTGCCGAGGGTGGAACGCAGACCGACCAAGTCGGAACGCAGACGATCGAGTTCGCGACGCATGCTGTGCATCGCCTGATCCTGCATGGCCACCGCTTCATTCAACGCAGCAACGCTGTCATCGATAAAGGAGAGATGCACCTCGAGCTCCGTCAGCCGTTCCTCGAGCGAACTCATGAGCGCGGCAGGTCTTCGATCAAGTGACGGCCATGGCGCGCGCCCAGGTTTCCGGATGCCTCATTGATAGCGAGGGCCAGGTCGGCACTGGCCATCTCGCGGACGAGGTCAGCAAAGCTGGTTTTCGGTGTCCAGCCGAGTTTTTCGCGCGAGAAGGTCGGATCCCCGAGCAGGGTTTCGACCTCGGCCGGACGGTAATATTTCGGATGAATGCGCAGCAGCGCATCGCCCTTGCTGATCTTCGCATTCGCGTTGCGAACATCAGCAACGATCGCCACCTCATCGGCACCTTGGCCCCTGAACTCGACTTCCACGCCCATCTCGCGTGCAGCGAGTACGACAAAGTCGCGCACCGAGTGCTGGATACCGGTCGCAATCACATAATCGTGGGCTTCGTCCTGCTGCAGGATCAACCACTGCGCCTCGACGTAATCGCGCGCATGCCCCCAATCGCGGCGCGCATCCAGATTGCCGAGATACAGACAATGCTGCAACCCGCAGATGACCCGAGCGAGTCCGCGCGTGATCTTGCGCGTGACGAAAGTTTCACCACGGATCGGCGATTCATGATTGAACAGGATGCCGTTGCAGGCATACATGCCATAGGCCTCACGATAGTTGACCGTGATCCAGTAGGCGTAGAGCTTGGCGACGCCATACGGCGAGCGTGGATGGAACGGTGTTGTCTCGCGCTGCGGGGTTTCCTTCACCAGTCCGTACAACTCTGAGGTCGATGCCTGGTAGATGCGGCAGCGATCCTGCAGCTTGAGGATGCGCATCGCCTCGAGCAGGCGCAGAGTCCCAAGGCCATCGGCATTGGCCGTGTATTCGGGCTCCTCAAACGACACCGCGACATGGCTCTGCGCGGCCAGATTGTAGATCTCATGCGGCTCGACCTCCTGGACCACACGCATGAGACTGGTCGAATCGGTCAGATCACCATAGTGCAAGGTCAGCGCCGGACCACTCTCGTCGAGTTCGCTGTACAAATGATCGATGCGCTCGGTATTGAACGACGAGGCTCGACGCTTGAGGCCGTGGACCTCATAGCCCTTGGCGAGCAAAAACTCAGCCAGATAGGCACCATCCTGTCCGGTGATGCCAGTGACCAATGCGCGCTTCTTTTCCATCAATGTATCTTCGCTCGAAATGGGGGATACCGATCAGGCCGATCGGAACAGGGAGGCCGATGGTAGCGACCGCGCGCACCGAGGTACAGCATTGCAGGTCTAGTGTGACTGCTGAATGCTGCGCCCACGACCGATGCCGTAATAAGCCAAGCCTGCCTTCTCGATCTCCAACGGGTCAAAAATGTTGCGTCCATCGAAGATCACTTTGGCTTTCAATGCCGAGCCGATCCGGGCCAGATCAGGACTTCGGAAAGCCTTCCATTCGGTGACCACTGCAAGTGCGTCGGCACCATCAAGCGCGGCATATTGGGAATCACAGAGCACCAGATCATCACGTTCGCCATAGAGTCGACGAACCTCTGTATGAGCTTCAGGATCGAACGCGCGCACACGTGCACCCGATGCCCACAACTGCTCAAGCAAGGTGCGGCTTGGCGCCTCGCGCATGTCGTCGGTGTTTGGTTTGAACGCGAGCCCCCAGAGCGCAATCGTGCGTCCCTTGAGGTCACCGCTGAAATGCTGGTTCATCAAACCATGCAGTCTCTGCTTCTGGATCGCATTGGTCGCCTCGACAGCAGCCAGCACGCACGGCTCATAGCCATGACTGCGCGCAATGTGCTCAAGCGCCTTGACGTCCTTTGGGAAACACGAGCCGCCATATCCGGCACCAGGGTAGATGAAGTGGTAGCCGATGCGTGGATCCGAGCCGATGCCAAGGCGGACGCTTTCGACATCCGCGCCGACACGCTCGGCGATGTTGGCGATCTCGTTCATGAAACTGATCTTGGTAGCGAGCATGGCATTTGCCGCGTACTTGGTCAGTTCGGCCGAGCGCACATCCATCTGCACGATGCGATCGTGGTTTCGGTTGAATGGCGCATACAGAGTGCGCAAGGCCGCCCCAGCACGCCCGCGATCGTGCCGCGCACGAGATCGGCGGTGCCGACCGGCACGGTCGACTTGTTGACAATCACCACCGGTGATGACAACTCGGCCCCAATCGTCCGCGCGACATCAAGGACATGCGAAAGATCGGCGCTGCCATCCTCTTCCGGTGGCGTGCCGACCGCAATGAAGATGATTTCGCCATGGGCGATCGCCTTCGCGGCATCGGTCGTGAAACGCAAGCGCCCGGCGGCATGGTTCTCGATCACCATCGGCGTCAGTCCCGGCTCGAAGATCGGGATTTCACCACGCTCCAGGCGCGCGACCTTGAGCGCATCGATATCGACACAGATCACATCATTGCCGACTTCAGCCAGGCAGGTGCCCGTGACCAGGCCGACATAGCCGGTTCCGAATATCGCTATGCGCATTCTTCACTCAACTCCTGCGCGGCATCTAGCTCCGATTGCCATTGCCGGTCCTCGAAAATGAAGAAGGCGTGCCGGATTCCGGCACGCCTTCGCTGTCACCTTGCGCGTGCGGCTTACTTCTTCTCGGGTGCGGCTGGCTTGGCCGGCTCAGCCTTTTCGGCACCGGTTTCGATCGAGATCAGCTTGACGTCAAAGATCAGGGTTGCATTCGGCCCGATCGTCGGCGGAGCATTTTCACCATAGGCGAGCTCGGCCGGAATCACCAGCTTGTACTCGGAACCAACCGGCATCAACTGCAGACCTTCGGTCCAGCCCTTGATCACGCCATTGAGCGGGAACGTAGCCGGCTGGCCGCGATCAACCGAGCTGTCGAACTTGGTACCGTCGATCTTGGTACCGGTGTAGTCGACCTTGACCGTATCGGTTTCCTTCGGCTTCGGGCCGGTGCCCAGCTTGACCACTTCGTACTGCAGACCCGAAGCAGTGGTCTTGACGCCAGACTTGGCCTTGTTTTTGACAAGGAAAGCTTCGCCTTCTTTCTTGTTTGCATCGGCGGCGACCTTCTCTTCGGCAACACGCTTGGCTTGCAGCCTCTGCATGAAGTCCTGGCGAATCGTCTGACCCTCTTCCTGGGTCATCAGGGCCTTGCTGCCATTGAATTCATCCTGCAACGCCTGGATGACGATCTTCAGATCAAGCTCGTCCTTGATTTGGGTAAGGCCGCGACCAACATCGGCACCGACCATGTAGCTGACCTTGTCTTTTTCGGTTTTCAACGATGCATCGATGGCCAGAGCGCTTCCGGCGAAAAATATCGAGGTCAAGGCCGTGGCAATAAGGGTTTTGCGGACGAAACGGGTCATGTATGGGACTCCTGAAAATAGGGTAGAGGACGGCTGCTGGGCACCCGACAGAAAGATCAGCGTCAAGCGGGCCGCATATTGTGGCTGTGGCCGCTTGTGATGGCAAACAATCCCTAAAATCGTCACAGAAGCGGATGTTGTGCCAGCCATGCTGCGACTGAGAACGTGAACCGGGGGTCGAGGTTCCCGAATTTGACTGAACGAGACGCAAGCATCTGTTCACGAACAAGCCTCCGATTGGTGATCAGTGATCGCAATTGTCATGTGACGCATCAATACGGAATAGGGATCAGATAGAAACCCAATAGGCGTAATCCCCTACCGCGGTTCCACTGGCGAACCGTTTTCATGGGGACGCATCCAACGATCCAGGAAATTCTCGCACGTGCCGTGCACAGACATCGGGCACGATATGAAGCAGTGCATGTGGCCCGTCAATGGTTACAACCCTGACATCGGGTAATCCCGCAAACAATTTTTGACTCGTCTGGAGCGGGACAATCCGGTCGGATCCGGCCCGAAGACAAAGTACAGGCACCTCGATGGATTCCAAACATGCCGAGACATCGACCTCGACAATGCTCCTTGCGCGCCCTCCAAGGACTGACAGTCCGATTCCACCCAGGGTGTCTTGCAGCCTGGACGTCAGAGCAGGATTCCGCCACTTGCCGAAGAACGCCCCGTCAAGCAATCGCTTCGGAACGCGCTTCATGGGCAGCCACTCAACCAGCGGCGCAAGGGCTCGCGGTGTGGGTGCCTTCGCAAACGTTGCGCAAAGAACCAGTCCAACCAATCCCGTTGGGTGCTCGGCGGCGAGCATGCACGCGAGTGGCCCGGAAAACGACTCACCCAAAAGGACAAAGCGCTCATGTCGGGCCATGATCGACTCAACGATGGGTTTGAGCTCCGCGTAACCCAGCGGCACTTCAGTCGAAAAGGAGACGAGTTCAACCTGATATCCGGCGCCCATCGCCTCCGCGAAGCGAGACCTGAACATGCCGACGCCGTCGAGCCCCGGAAGGACGATCAGGGTAAGCACCGTTTTCACGAAGCCTTCAACTACGGCTTCGGCACGGCATCCGCCGCGGGTGATTCTGCGAGCAACGCCTCGATTTTTGCGACGAGTTGCTTGTCGTCAGGCTTTACCTTGCTCGGAAAATCGGCGACGACCTTGCCGTTGCGATCGATCAGGTATTTGTAGAAATTCCAACTCGGGTAGCGTCCTTCCGAAGCGGCAGCGAGCTTGACGTAGAACGGATGGGCATCTTTCGCCTTGACGTGGACCTTCTCGAACATCGGAAACTTGACGCCATAGGTCAGCGTACAGAACTCCTTGATTTCAGCCTCCGTTCCCGGCTCCTGCCCCATGAAGTCGTTGGACGGAAAACCGAGCACGGCAAACCCACGATCCTTGTAATCGGCATACAACTTTTCCAGCGCGTCGTACTGCGGAGTGAAACCGCATTTGCTCGCTGTGTTGACGATCAGCAAGACCTGGCCGCCATAGGTTTTGCACAGATCAACCGTTTCCTTGCCGGCAAGCGGCCGGAACTCGGTATTGAGCAAATCACTGCAAGCCTCCGCAGCGGTACTGGCAACGACAAGACATAGTGCAAATAGGAGTCTGGACATGGGCAACCTCGAGATGGTGAGCGGTGAGCGGTGAGCGGTGAGCGGTGAGCGGTGAGCGGTGAGCGGTGAGCGGTGAGCGGTGAGCGGTGAGCGGGAAAAGCATGAGCCCAAAGCTCTACATTTCAAGCAGGAGATTCACCTTTCATCGAAGCATTCCGGGATACAGGTAGTGCCCTACCCGCTCACCGCTATCTGCTCACGGCTTGCCGCGTCACATCTATTGACACTCTCAGTTTAGGTGTTATAGTTAGCTACAACACCAGCTCATCAACAGACCTCAGGGAGGTCATCATGAACCGATTGATCAACGCTCGCCTGTTTCTGGCCATCGCTATCACCATGACGATTGGCGCGGTCGAGGTCGGCAGTCTCACCTCATCAGTGCGGGTTGAACGAGCGGCCACCATGGCCGTCTCCAACTCCGATCGCATCCCGATGCTTCCCACGATCAGCGTCCGGCCGCCGAACGAGATTCCGACCTTGCCCCTGATTGTCGTGAGACCGACTCAGGCGCAACTCGACGCCTCACCGGAAACGGTTACGGTCGCATCGACTTCCCCATCCGCCAGTTCGCGACCGGCGAGCACCGCCGTGCCGCATGTGCGTTTGGACATGCCCTACTATTCGTTTGGCAAAATGCTGCCCAACGTGATCAAGGACTAACCCGATGAGCATGGTCTGGAACGACAACACACC
>CAJDVM010000003.1_pt1 | contig 15219 bp, 12 predicted proteins | sample 7391251 | NCBI WGS metagenome assembly CAJDVM01 (sample SAMEA7055693, study PRJEB34461) | soil metagenome | biome: terrestrial ecosystem; feature: Peninsula; material: soil | place: Antarctica | collected 2016 | reverse complement strand
GTATCCTCGTGCGAATCCCCACCACAATGCTTTATCATTGTCGGCTAGCCACGCCCGGCTCAAGGCCGGGATCTGTCGTTTCAAGGAGCATCCATGCAAGTTTCGGTTGAGAACGTCGGCAATCTCGGACGCAAGCTGACTGTGCGCATTCCCGCCGCACGCCTCGAGGATACGATTCGCAATCGCGTCCAGGAAATGGGCCGCAATGCGCGTCTGAAAGGCTTCCGTCCCGGCAAGGTGCCGACCAAGGTCATTGAGCAGCGCTACGGCGCGCAGATCCGGGGCGAGGCGCTTTCCGAGTTGATCGGGTCGTCGTTCGAGGAGGCCATCAGTGCGCAGAAACTGCGTCCAGCCATGCAGCCGTCAATCTCGACCAGCGGCAAGCCCGACAACGGCGAGATTGAGTACACGGCCACGTTTGAAGTCATGCCCGAGATCGGCAAGCTTGATGTCAGTGGCCTGGAGATCGTCAAGCAGACTTCCAGCGTGGAAGACGCCGACATCGACGCAATGATCGACACCTTGCGCATGCAGCGGCGCACCTGGAATCCGGTCGATCGTGAGGCACAGGCGGGCGACATGGTGCTGTTCGAATTCTCCGCACAGTCGGCGGATTTCCGCTATCCCGAGACCGGTACCGATCGCGTTGGCACGATCATCGGTTCGGACGCGCTGTTCAAGGGGCTGGAGGATCAGCTCATTGGCCATGTGGTCGATGATGAGTTCGAGAAGAACCTGGATTTTCCTGCGGACTTCCGCATTGATGGACTTGCCGGTAAATCCGCGCTGGCCACCTTCAAGATCGTGCGCGTTCAGGAAGCCAAGTTGCCGGACCTCGATGAGGCTTTCCTCGCCACATTCGGCGTGAGCGAAGGTGGCCTGGCCCGTTTCCGTGACGACGTTCGTGACAATCTCGAGCGCGAACTCGCAGCAGCCTTGACCTCGCGCCTGAAGGCATCGGCTGTTGAGAAGCTGATCGACGCGCATGCCGATCTTGAGCTGCCGCAAGGTCTGATCGACGGCGAGGCACGTGAACTGGCTCGTCAATCGGCCGGCGACAAGAACGTGGTCGTCGCGCATGAGCCATTCCTGCCTTCCGCGCGCCGTCGCGTGGCCGGCGGCATGTTGCTCGCCGAGATCGCCCGTCAGAACCAGATCCGCGTCGATATGCGTCGTGTCTCCGAGGCACTCAGCGCGATTGCTTCGACTTACGAAGAGCCTGAACAGGTCGTTGAACTCTACTCGAAGGATCCCCAGTTGATGAGTGGTCTGCAGAGTCGTGTGCTTGAAGATCAGGTGGTCGACTGGATTGCAGAGAATGCCAAGGTCAGCGAGAAGAAGCTGACCTTCAGTGAAATCATGCGTCCAGGTGCCTGAGCACCAGACTCAACGGAGATCCAGCATGTCCATTCATACGCCTAGCCAGGGTCTCAATCTCGTGCCGATGGTCGTCGAACAGACGGCCCGGGGCGAGCGCGCCTACGACATCTACTCCCGTTTGCTCAAGGAGCGGGTGATCTTTCTGGTCGGCCCGATCGATGACTACGTGGCCAACGTTGTCGTTGCTCAGTTGCTGTACCTGGAATCGGAAAATCCGGACAAGGACATCAATCTTTATATCAACAGTCCAGGCGGCGTGGTTACCGCAGGATTGGCGATCTACGACACGATGCGCTTCCTCAAGCCGGATGTGAGCACGATGGTCATCGGTCAGGCGGCAAGCATGGGATCGTTCCTGCTGGCTGCGGGTGCGAAGGGCAAGCGGTATGCGTTGCCGAATTCACGCGTGATGATTCACCAACCATCGGGTGGCACACAGGGACAGGCCACTGATATCGAGATCCAGGCGAAGGAAATTCTCTATCTGCGTCGGCGGCTCAATGAGGAACTTGCGCAGAACACCGGACAGCCGATCGATCGTGTCGAGCGTGACGTCGAGCGTGACCTGTTCTTCAATGCGCACGATGCGAAGAGCTACGGCCTGATTGATTCCGTTCTCGAGCGGCGTCCAAACGAGACCGTTCACCCGGTTTGAGAACCTGTTCGCGGTTAAGCACGTACAGAGATTTCGGTTCGGCCGCCAAGGCCGGGCATCACGGAATGCTGTGCTATGCTCGCGCGGCATCACATAGAACAACCCGAGGCGTGGCATGACTGAAGAGCGACAAGGCCGATCGGGCGACGGCGGAAAGATCCTCTATTGCTCTTTCTGCGGGAAAAGCCAGCACGAGGTCCGCAAGCTTATTGCGGGCCCATCCGTATTCATTTGCGATGAATGCGTGGAACTGTGCAACGACATCATTCGCGAGGAGCTTGAAGAAAAAGCGGCCTCTGCGCGCAGTCACCTGCCCAAGCCAAAGGAAATTCTCGACGTCCTTGATCAGTATGTGATCGGTCAGTCGCGGGCGAAGAAAGTGCTGGCGGTTGCCGTGTACAACCACTACAAGCGCCTTGAATCGCGCAGCCGCAATGACGAGGTCGAGCTGGCCAAGTCGAACATTCTGCTGGTCGGGCCGACCGGATCGGGCAAGACCCTGCTTGCCGAGACGCTCGCGCGCCTGCTCAATGTCCCGTTCACGATTGCCGATGCCACGACTCTGACCGAGGCCGGCTACGTTGGCGAGGATGTCGAAAACATCATCCAGAAGCTTCTGCAGAAGTGTGATTATGACGTCGAAAAGGCGCAGAGCGGCATTGTCTATATCGATGAAATCGACAAGATCTCACGCAAAAGCGAGAACCCATCGATCACCCGCGATGTTTCTGGTGAAGGCGTGCAGCAGGCCTTGCTCAAGCTGATCGAAGGCACAATCGCTTCGGTGCCGCCGCAAGGCGGGCGCAAGCATCCGCAACAAGAATTTCTCCAGGTGGACACCAAGAACGTCTTGTTCATCGTTGGCGGCGCGTTTTCCGGCTTGGAGAAGATTATCCAGCAGCGCTCGGAGACCACCGGTATTGGATTCAGCGCCGAGATTCGCTCCACCGCGAACAAGGCGGATACCGGCAAGCTGCTCGGTCAGGTTCAGCCGAGCGACTTGATCAAGTTTGGCCTGATCCCCGAGTTTGTCGGTCGTCTGCCAGTCGTTGCTACGTTGGAAGAACTTGACGAGGCCGCTCTGGTCAAGATCCTCAGTGAGCCGAAGAACGCGATTACCAAGCAGTTCAAGCGCTTGTTCGAAATGGAGGGGGTTGAACTCGAGTTCCGCCCTGACGCACTGGCCGCTGTAGCCCGCAAGGCGCTTGAGCGCAAGACCGGCGCGCGCGGTTTGCGCACGATTCTCGAACAGATTCTGCTCGATACGATGTTCGATCTACCGTCGCTCGAACACGTCAGCAAAGTTGTCGTTGACGAAGCCGTGATCAATGGTCAGGCTGAGCCCTACCTGATCTACCAGGGCAATATGCAGGCGCGCGCTGCAGCTGCGGATTGATGTCTGGCTTGGCCGCCTGGCGGCTTCATTCCCCTTGCATTGCGGACCGTTGCCCGCACCTCACCCTACGGCAGCGTGCATTCACGCTGCCGTTTGACTTTTCTGATGCCGAGCGAGCCAGGATTCAAAGTGATGGAAAAACCCAGCAAGACCTCTGTGGATGACACCCATGGCGTGATCGAAATGCCGATCCTGCCGCTACGCGATGTCGTGGTCTATCCACATATGGTCATCCCGTTGTTCGTCGGTCGTGAAAAATCGGTCAGCGCACTTGATGCCGCGATGGAAGCGGGCAAACAGATCCTGCTGGTCGCCCAGCGCAGTCCCGACGTGGACGATCCGGAAGCGGGTGATCTCTATTCGATCGGCACAATTGCCTCGATCCTGCAACTGCTCAAATTGCCTGATGGCACGATCAAAGTCCTCGTCGAAGGCACCTCGCGCGCCGAAATCGTTGATTATTCCGAGCGTAATGGTGTCATGACCGGACGCGCTCGATCCATGGATCCGGTGTACACGCGCAACGAGCGTGAGGTCGAGGTCATCACACGTTCACTGGTCTCCCTTTTCGAGCAACTGGTGAAGCTGTCGAGGAAGATCCCACCCGAGTTGCTGACGACTCTGGCCGGATTGGAAGATCCTTCGCGACTTGCCGACACGATTGCTGCACACCTGTCGGTTCGTCTGCAGGACAAGCAGCAGGTTCTGGAAACGCCAGATGTTGCCGATCGCCTCGAGCAGCTGCTCGGGCTGGTGGACGGCGAGATCGACGTCCAACAGATCGAGAAGCGCATCCGCGGTCGGGTCAAGACCCAGATGGAGAAGAGCCAGCGCGAGTATTACCTCAATGAACAGATGAAGGCGATTCAGAAGGAGTTGGGCGATTCGGAAGACGCGCCCAGCGAACACGAGGAGCTTGCGCGCAAGATCGAAGCTGCAGGCATGCCCAAGGCCACGTTGGCCAAGGCACGTGCGGAGCTCGGCAAGCTCAAGCAGATGTCTCCCATGTCAGCCGAAGCGACGGTCGTGCGCAACTACATTGACTGGATGGTCAGTGCGCCATGGAAGAAGCGCACCAAGGTCCGCAAGGATCTGCATGTGGCCCAGGAAGTGCTCGATGCCGATCATTTCGGTCTGGAGAAGGTGAAAGATCGAATCCTCGAGTACCTGGCCGTGCAGCAGCGGGTGCGCACGATGAAGGGGCCTATCCTGTGTTTGGTCGGGCCGCCGGGCGTGGGCAAGACCTCGTTGGGTCAGTCGATCGCCAAAGCGACGAATAGAAAATTTGTTCGCATGTCTCTCGGAGGCGTGCGCGACGAGGCAGAAATCCGCGGGCATCGACGTACTTATATCGGATCGATGCCAGGCCGCATTATCCAGAATATGGCAAAGGCCGGCACGCGCAATCCGTTGTTCGTGCTTGATGAGATCGACAAGATGTCGATGGATTTCCGTGGCGATCCTGCCTCGGCTCTGCTCGAAGTGCTTGATCCCGAACAGAACAACGCGTTCAGCGATCACTACCTTGAGGTTGATTTCGATCTCAGCGAAGTGATGTGGATCGCAACGGCGAATACCCTGAATATTCCTGGACCCCTGCTCGATCGCATGGAAGTCATCCGCATCCCCGGCTACACCGAGGATGAGAAGGTCAATATCGCCGAACGCTACCTGGTTCCAAAACAACTGAAGGCGAATGGCCTGAAACCCGGTGAACTCAATGTGGACGAGAGCGCCATCCGTGACATCATCCGCTACTACACAAGGGAATCCGGGGTGCGTAACCTCGAGCGTGAGATTTCCAAAATCTGTCGCAAGGTGGTCAAGGAGTTGAGCCTCGCCGCGCCGGTAAAACCAGTCAAAGGAAAGAAAATCACCCAGTCTGCTGGCGCGAAAAAGCCAGTTGCGAAGAAGCGCAGCAGCATGAATGTGACCGGTAGCAATCTGGATAACTACCTGGGTGTGCGGAAGTTCGATTTCGGACATGCCGAGTTGCAGAATGAGGTCGGTCTCGTGACCGGACTAGCCTGGACCGAAGTGGGCGGTGATTTGCTCAGCATCGAAGCGGCTGTCGTACCCGGAAAGGGCAAGCTTCAGCATACCGGGCAACTCGGTGATGTCATGCAGGAGTCGATTCAGGCGGCGCTGAGTGTGGTTCGTGCGCGCGTGGATCTGCTTGGTATCGATCCGGAGTTCCACCATAAGCTCGATGTGCATATTCATGTGCCGGAGGGAGCGACGCCGAAAGACGGGCCCAGCGCGGGCATCGCGATGTGTACTGCGCTTGTGTCGGCATTGACGAAAATTCCGATTCGCTCGGACGTTGCGATGACCGGCGAGATCACCCTCCGCGGCCGTGTTCTTCCGATCGGTGGACTCAAGGAAAAACTGCTTGCGGCACATCGCGGCGGCGTCGGCACAGTCATCATTCCTGAGGAAAATCGCAAGGATCTTGCGGACATACCGGCAAACGTTACCGAGTCACTTCAGATTTTTCCGGTGAAATGGATCGATGAAGTACTCGATATCGCACTGGAACATCCATTGTCGCCGGTCAAGCGATCAGAGCCCCCTCCGGAGGCTGCCGAGGTGCGCGGCAAGCGCAAGCCCCGAGACACCCAATCGCCAGCGAGACCGCACTGAGCGGTCACTATTTCCGACGGTAAAAGTGCTACGGCGTTTTGAACAGGGATTGACGAGTGCAGCGAATTTTGTTTGTCGCTGACGTTGGCGAAATCGGCTGAGAAGCGCGAGAATCCTTGTGTTGCGCGGTTTCAGGGGCACTGGTATAAAGGTCGCGCCACGGTTCATCGATGCATTCCGCATTGGTTGGATAGTGGGGAAGCAAACTCGCGCCGGAGGTCAGCCCACCTCGTTAGTACTGCGTGATTAGCTCAAACCAAACAAATCCGGGTTGCTGCTCGAAAGGGAGTTGAAAATGAATAAAGGTGAATTTGTTGGTGCCGTCGCCGATGCCGCAGAAATGACCAAAGCGGATGCAGAGCGCGCGGTTGAGGCCGTGTTCAAGGTAGTCAAGAAAGCGTTGAAGTCGGGCGACAGCATTTCGCTGGTCGGCTTTGGTACCTTCAGTGTGCGCAAGCGCGCTGCGCGTACCGGTCGCAACCCACGCACCGGTGAAGCAATCAAGATCAAAGCATCCAAGGTTCCGGCATTCAAGGCCGGCAAGGGCCTCAAGGACGCGATCAACTGACGCATCTGGGTGCTTAGCTCAGCGGTAGAGCGTCTCCCTTACACGGAGAGGGTCGGGGGTTCGAAACCCTCAGCACCCACCACCCCGCGCCAGAGTCGGCTTGTCGGTTACAATACCGACCTGTCACGCCGGGGGTAGCGATTCGGAATCGCTCCAAGTCGCTATCTCCCAAGCAGGGCGCCCGAGTGGCGCCTTTGCTTTTTCCCCACGCGAGTCCGTTGCTGGTCGACGCGTCCTATTGCCGACGATCAAGGCTTTTCGTCGCCGGCTGCACATTTCTATCGAGGCGGTTGCATGCTCCAGGAACTACGCGCAAAAACTCACGGCATTGTCGCCAAGATCCTTCTCGGACTGATCGTCATCGCCTTCTCGTTCTTTGGAGTCGAGTCGTATTTCGTTGCGCAGACCAAGGACTTTGTAGCGAAGGTTGGTGACAAGGAGATCAGCCAGCAGGATTTCCGCTCGCGCTTCGACGAGTTCCGTCAGCAGCAGTTGCAGGCCGCCAATGGCGCAATTGACGCACGATTCTTCGAGCAACCCGCGATCAAGCGGCGCATCCTCGATCAGCTCATTGACGAGCAAGTGCTGCTTGTTGCCAACGAGAAGCTCGGTATTGCAATCCCTGCAGAACGACTGCGCGATCAGATTTCGAAGATTCCGGCATTCCAACGCGAGGGTGTTTTCGATCCTGCTCTTTATCGTGCGCGATTGTCTTCCCAGGGTTTGACGCCAAGCGGGTTCGATAACCGCGTTGCCGCGGAGTTGGCGACTCGCGAGATTCCAGTGGGTGTGGCTTCGAGTACCTTTGTGACCGAAGTAGAGGTAAACGACTATCTTCGCCTGAGCGGACAGCTGCGCGACTTCCGCTTCGTCACTCTGCCCAAGCCAGAGCTGACCGACGCCACGGTCACGGAAGAAGAGATTGCCTCTTACTACAAAGAGCATCAGCAGGACTACATGAATCCTGAGCAGGTAGCGATTGATTATCTCGAAATCGATGCAGCGAAGCTCGACGTCAATCTGACTCCGGACGAAAGCACGCTCAAGGATCGATACGAGAAAGAGAAGAGTCGATTCGTCAGTTCGGAACAGCGGTTGGCCTCACATATTCTTATCAAGGTAGGTGGCAACGGTGGTCCGGAGGAGCAGAAAAAGGCTCTCGAGAAAGCTCAGAAGATCGCAGACGAGGCGAGAAGCGGCAAAGATTTTGCCGAGCTGGCCAAGGCTTCATCCGAGGACCTCGGTTCGCGCGCGCTTGGCGGTGACCTTGGCTGGCTCGACAAAGACATGACCGACGCTGCCTTTGAAGGTGCGCTGTATGCGCTCGACAAGGGCAAGATCTCTGATCCGGTGCTTTCGCCGGAGGGCTACCACGTCATTGAGGTTCGCGATATCCGGCCCGGCAAGACGCGAACCTTCGAGGAAGTCCGCGAAGAGTTGGCCAGCGACTTCGGTGAATCGGAGCGTGAGCGCGTCTACAACGAAAAATCCGGCCGCATGATCGATCTGACCTATGAGGATTCGACCTCGCTTGAGCCGGCGGCAAAGGAATTGGACTTGAAGATCGAGAGGACGCCATTGTTCTCGCGCATGGGTGGGACCGGCATCGCAGCCAACCCGGACGTCGTCAAGGCGGCGTTCTCCGATCAGGTGCTCGTGCAGGGAAACAACTCCGACCAGGTTGAGCTGGGCCCCAATCATCTCGCGATCGTTCGGGTTGGTGAGCACAAGGCGGCTACGCCAAAGCCGATTGAAGAGGTGCGTGCCGATATCCAGCGCAGCATCATCGAAGAGCGGCTCAGCATGCAGGCCAAGGCGCATGCGGACGAGTTGTTTGCGCGACTGGAGAAGGGTGAGTCGATCGACTCGCTTGCAAAGGAACTCAAGCTTTCGGTCACTGAAGAGCGCGAGATCGGACGCAATGCGGTCAAGCTTGATGCGGCCTTGGTCAAGGCGGCTTTCGACCTTCCCCGCCCGGACGCCACCGGCAAGGCGCCGGTTCAGATTGTCGCCCTGGCCGCTGACGAGTACGCCTTGCTCAAGCTCGACAACGTCGCCGATGCCGATCCCACAGCGGTTGCTCAGCCAACACGTGAATCCGCACGCACAACATTGCAGCAGTCGATGTCCAATGCCGTTGCTCGTGATTTCGTTGCGGCCTTGCGTGCGGGCATGGACATCAAGGTGGTCGAAGATCGCATGTGATCGACGCTTGTACGATGCAAACAAAAAGGGCCGCGTAATGCGGCCCTTTTTATTTCGTTCGAGAATGAATCAGACGATGCCAGTCATGCCGACGATGCTGAAGCCGCAATCGACATAGGTGATTTCTCCGGTGATGCCCGACGCGAGATCTGAACACAGGAAGGCGCCAACGTTGCCCACCTCTTCTGGCGTCACATTGCGCCTTAGTGGAGAGTTCGCCTCGACGTGATCGAGCATTTTACGCATATTGCCGATACCGGCAGCGGCCAGGGTCTTGATTGGACCCGCTGAAATGGCATTGACGCGAGTGCCTTCCGGCCCGAGGTTGTAGGCCAGATAGCGCACATTGGCCTCAAGGCTGGCTTTGGCCAGGCCCATGACGTTGTAGTTCGCCAGTGCGCGTTCTGCACCGAGGTAGCTCAACGTGAGGATCGAACCGTTACGTCCCTGCATCATTGGTCGTGCGGCCTTGGCCAGGGCAGCCAGGCTGTAGCTCGATATGTCGTGAGCGATCGAAAAGCTTTCGCGGGTCAGGTTGTCGAGGAATCCGCCCTGCAGGGTTTCGCGCGGAGCGAAACCGACCGAATGCACGAGAGTATCGAGTCCGTCCCAGCTCTTGTCGAGTTCGCTGAAGACATGGGCGATCTGGCTGTCATCGCCGACATCGAGAGGCAACACGATATTCGAGCCAAACTCGGCGGCGGCATCTTCCACGCGGCTCTTGAGCTTGTCACTCTGATAGGTAAACGCGAGTTGCGCACCCTCCCGATGCATGGCGTGGGCAATACCCCACGCTATCGAGCGTGTGCTGGCGATGCCAACAATCAACGCGCGTTTGCCTTGCATGAATCCCATGTTTCCTCCGTGGAGTTGTCGATGCGGATCAGCCCGCAGTTATCACTGGTGGAAGTGTAACCGAGTCATCCGATCGGATACTCAGTACGATGGCGCATGGATATGCAGCGTGCTGCCAAGGCGCAGGGTTGAGCTCAAGCTCAATCCATTCCAGCGCAACAGATCTTCAAGGCGGATTCGATAGTGACGGGCAATGGCGGATAGGGTGTCGCCCGGCTTGATGGGATGGACATCCCGATCGTTCGGGGGTCTGGAAGTCAGCTCAGCTACCGGTAAAAGCAAGGATTGTCCGGAATTCAGTGGCTTGTTTTCATCCAGATGATTCGCTGCGGCAAGGACATGCGGGGCGATCCCCAGGGCGGAAGCGAGTTCGACAACCGTGGTCGGAACTTCGATCCGCTGCGTCTGCCACGCGCCGAGCATGTTTGCAGGGAAATCCTTGAAGGCCAGATTGAGTCGCTCGATTGATCTTGCCGGCAGCAGAAGTCGCTGGGCAGGTCCATGTGGGTGGGCTTGGCCGGACCAGGCCGGGTTTGAACGAAGCACTTCCGCCATGCTCAGGCCGGCGAGGGATGCTGCCAATCTGAGATCGATCGCAGCGGGCGGGATTACCTCCACGAGCAGATCGTTCGCATTTTCCTCGGGCAGTTCGACACCAAATCTTCCCGGCTCCGCCACGATGCAAGACAAGGCCAGCAATCGAATCAGATGCTGATGGGTCGTGGCGTTGAGTTTCAGTTTCGTCAGGTGCTGGGCGTCCAGGTTCGTTGTCGCAATGTCGTCTAGCGCGCGCTTGACCCGATACTCGCCCGCATTGAAGGCCATGTCCGCCAGCCGCCAGTCCGAAAACTCACGATCGTAGCGCTCGATCAGGCCGAGGGCGACGTCGGTCGAGGCAAGCAGATCGAGCCGCTGGTCATACTCACGATTGACTTCCAGTCCTTGATCGATCGCCGTACGCCCCGTCAGTTGCCAGACGCCAGCGGGACCTTTGCCCTTTGCCGGCAGTGCCCGATAGTGGCTCTCAACATACGGCAACAAGGCAAATTCGCCGGGGAGGTCGCGGCGTTCGATGTCGTTGAGAACCAGCAACAACGACGGCATCGCCTCCTGCCAGGATGCGTTGAAGCGTTCCGGCGAACGTGTATAGCGATGCGCTTCTCGTTCTACGGCTTCGCTGTGTGTGCATCCGTCCATGGCAAAGCGCGTGCGCAGGCGATCCCACGGGGAAAGCGGTGCGATATCGGCAGGCTGCTCGGGTGTCTGTTGTTGTTCAATGTGATCACGTTGGGCGAGCGCAGCAATCTCGGGCAAACTCTCTGCCGTTGTGCTATCGGGGCGGTGACGCTGGCTCGTGCAAGCGGTGATCGTCACAACAAGGGCGAGGCCGACCAGACGTCGGCTGATGCGCAAGCCGGCATGGCTCATGCGCGGAAAGCGTCCTTCATGCGTCGCAGCGCGGCAAATCGCGAGACGCGGTCTGCCGGCCCGGACATTTCGCTGGCGAGGGCATCGATAACGCCGGGTTCATCGATGCGCAGAAAAGGGTTGCAGGCGAGTTCGTCCGACATCCGCGATGGCAGGCTCGGCAGGCCGGCATCGCGCATTCGACGTGCCGACTCGCAGCGGTGTTGGAGCGCTTCGTTCCCCGGTTCGATTGATTGCGCAAACGCACAGTTCGCCACCGTGTATTCGTGGCCGCAACACACCTTGGTATAGGCGGGAAGTGCAGCAAGCCGTTCCAGAGAACCAAGCATTTGCTCGGCAGTTCCCTCGAACACACGCCCGCAGCCAATGCTGAAAAGTGTGTCGCCGGAAAACAAGAGATCATGACCATGAAAAGCGATGTGACTCAGTGTATGCCCGGGAACCGCGATCACGTCGAACGAGCATTGCGGTGCATCAAGATCGATGCGATCGCCATCGGCGACCCGATGGGTTGCCAGTTCGATTCGCGGATCCATTGCCGCGTAAATCCGTGCCGATGTCAACTCGCTCAAGCGGGCGACCCCACCGATATGGTCGGGATGATGATGGGTGAGCAGGATCGCGCGTAATTGCAGGTGCTGACGCTGCAATTCCTCGAGAACCGGCGTCGCTATGCCAGGGTCGACCACGAGCGCATTGCCGAGGTCATCGTGGAGCATCCAGATGTAATTGTCGGCAAGTGCCGGCAGCGGTTTCAGGTGCAGAGACTTCATGGTTCCCACTATAGCGGCTTGGCGCGTACCGATCTCGCGATCCGAGCGGATGAGTGGGGTAGACTTCCGCCTTGTCTGAAGAATCCGTGGAGCCCGTTCCATGCAAGTGTCAACTGGCGACGCCTTTGATCTCGCCGAAATCGAGAGTCTGATGGCGCTCGAATGGTCATGGGTCAAAACGGGTCCGGTGGTGGCTCCAGCGGGGGCGGCACTTTCGCTTTCTCCGACACGGGGTCATAAACATCCAGTCTTTTCCAAGCATCATTCGTTCACGCGGTTGCATCTCGCCAGCCACGGACTCGCCGGTGACTTGAACTGTTCGACACATGCGTTGCCATTGGAATCGGACAGTGTGCAGTTGATCGTTGTGCGCCACGTTTTCGATGTCCTTGGCCCTGGCGACGAGCTGGAATCGGAGCTGATGCGCGTACTCGCCCCGGGCGGGGTACTATTTTTGTTCGGCTTCAATCCGGCCAGCACCTGGCGATTATGGTGGTTGCGCCAGGCTCAGCACGGTATCGGCATGCCTCGCTGGAATTCGCTTGCCGAGTGTCGCCAGCGTCTTGCCTTGAACGATCATGTGCAAAGCCAGCATGGATATCTGGGTGGAAGCTGGCCTTCCATATCGGCGCCGGATCTGCCTATCGATGGCAAACGCTGGCACGGCGCATGGTCGCTGATCGCGCGCAAGCAGCGGATCGCAGCAAGGCCGGCTGCTCCGCATATGCGGCGCAAGCGCGTCGTGCTCGCGCCAGGTATGGCGCGGATGTCGAGCCGGCGTGGCGGCCTGTGAGTGCGGTTGAGTTGTTCACCGATGGTGCTTGTCTTGGCAATCCCGGCCCGGGCGGTTGGGCAGCCTTGTTGCGCCACGGCAGCCATGAACGCGAACTCAGTGGTGGCCAAACCGACACCACCAACAACCGCATGGAACTGCTCGCCGTGATCAGCGGTCTGGAGGCATTACGCAAGTCATGCGCGGTCACCCTGACCACCGATTCACAGTATGTGATGAAGGGCGTTCAGGAGTGGATGCCACGCTGGATTGCGAAGGGGTGGCGAACGGCGGGAGGCGATCCGGTCAAGAATCGTGATCTGTGGGAGCGCCTGAATGCGGCACTGGTGGGTCATCAAATCCAATGGTGCTGGGTACGTGGGCATAACGGGCACCCGGAGAACGAGCGAGTGGACAAACTTGCCCGGGTGGCGGCGGAAGCGGTTCGTGATGCAGCAATGGAGGCAAGGTGAGACAAGTTGTACTGGATACTGAAACAACCGGACTCGAGGTCAAGAAGGGCCATCGGATCATCGAGATCGGTTGTGTCGAATTGCTCGAGAGACGCCCGAGCGGACGTACTTGGCATGTCTACCTCAATCCCGATCGCGCGGTTGATGAGGGGGCGCGTGCGGTGCATGGGATCGAAGATCGTTTTCTTCTCGACAAGCCTCGTTTCCGTGAGGTAATCCAGGATTTCCTCAGCTTCGTTTCAGGAGCGGAAATCATCGCCCACAACGCCAGCTTCGATGTTGGCTTTCTCGATGCCGAATTGAGGTTGGCCGATCCGCTGATTGGCGCACTTGCCGATCACGCGAAGATTCTCGATACCCTGCAATTGGCTCGCGAAAAGTTTCCGGGACAGCAGAACAACCTGAACGCGTTGTGCCGTCGACTCGGCGTCGACAATCAGCATCGCGAGTTGCATGGCGCCCTGGTTGATGCGCATCTGCTCGCAGACGTGTACCTGGCCATGACGGCCGGGCAGGGCGATCTGGGTCTTGCGCTGGAATCAATCGAACAAACGCAGCATGCCAACTTCAACGCGCCCATTGAGGGAACTGGCCTGCGTGTGCTGCGCGCCAGCTGCGCTGAGCTTGAAGCGCACCGGCACCGTATCGAGGCGCTCGAAGTGGTCAGTAAAGGCGGTTGCGTCTGGCTGCGTGGTGCCGTGGAACCTGCCTGAGTTTGCTGTGGCGCGTGATGCTGCAGCATGGACCGGATTGGCAAGCTACTAAATTCATTGCATAGCTATACAGATGAGTTGTGGTGACGATGTAAGGCATAATCGCCGCGGGGAAATATTCAAACGTGAGTCCTGCTGGATCGGCACGGGGAGAGAATCATGAAGCGCGGTGGCTTTGTATTGTTCGTCATCTTGTCGGCCTTGTTGCCGGCGATTGCCAGTGCAGCAAGTTCAGCAGTCAGGACGATTGAGTCACACAAGCACCTGGGTGTAGCCAGTTGCAGCAACAGTGTCTGTCATGGCGCATCGCAACCGTTTCGTGATTCCAATATCCAGCAGAACGAGTTCGCGATCTGGCAGGAGTTTGATCCACATGCCAAGGCCTGGCAGACGCTCGGCAGCGAGGCATCGAAGTCGATCGCACGCAAGCTCGGTATCGGCGATCCCGCAGAAGCCAAGGTCTGTCTCGATTGTCATGCCGATTCGGTCGCCGCGGACATGCGCGGCGAGCGCTTCCAGATTTCCGACGGTGTGGGTTGCGAATCCTGCCACGGCGGCTCGGAGTTGTGGCTCAACGCGCATGCGGACAAGGGCGTAACGCACCGGGACAACCTCAAGAACGGCATGTATCCGACTGACCAGCCGATTGCTCGTGCGCGCCTGTGTCTGTCCTGCCACATGGGTACCGCTGACCGCATGATCACCCACCGCATCATGGGTGCGGGACATCCACGCCTGTCCTTCGAGCTCGATACCTTTACGTGGCTGCATCCGCACTACAAGATCGGCGAGTCCTGGATCGAGCGCAAGGGTGAGTGGAATGGTGTTCGCGACTGGGCGGTTGGGCAGGGCGTTGCCGCCGAGAACCTGCTGGAACTGCTGACCGACACAAAGGCTGGCTGGAAGGGCATCTTCCCCGAACTGGTCCTGTTCGATTGTCATGCCTGCCATCAAAGCATGTCCGATCGTACATGGGGGCCGCGTCAGGGCACCGGCCTCGGACCGGGCGTCGTGCGCTTGAACGACTCCAATATCCTGATGTTCCGTCACGTGCTCGCACCCGTCGACAAGGCAGCCGCGATCCGCGTGCTTGAGCAGACACGTGCTTTGCACCGCGCCACAACAGAGAGCCGGGAGGCGACGTTTGCAGCTGCACGCAAGTTGCACGCGACGATCGACGGCCTCTTGCCGACGGTGGCTGAGTTCAACTATGGCCCGGATAGCCTCAACACGATTCTCGCCAGCATCGAAGCCGATGCCGATCGTGGCGAGTATCGCGATTACGCCGCCGCCGAGCAGGTGGCGATGGCCGCACAGTCAGTGGTTGTCGCCTTCGAGAACGACGGCAAGGTGGATGG
>CAJDVM010000002.1_pt1 | contig 16108 bp, 17 predicted proteins | sample 7391251 | NCBI WGS metagenome assembly CAJDVM01 (sample SAMEA7055693, study PRJEB34461) | soil metagenome | biome: terrestrial ecosystem; feature: Peninsula; material: soil | place: Antarctica | collected 2016 | reverse complement strand
GCCAGCAGATAGCTCGCGTACGCGCTGGCCACAGCCGTGCCGAGTATGGCTATCACCACCCCGCCGAGAGTTCGCGCAAACCCCTGGCGGCGCACGACGGCCGCGATGACCAGGCCAACCAGCAGCGACAAGCCGATCAGATCGACGTGCATATACAACTGCAGCACGCACCAGACCGCACCTGCGGCGAGCGCAACCATCAAGACGGTTGCCACACCGATGAAGCGCGCGGAAATAGACAGCTTCTGCGGATCAACAGCCATCGTCTGGCTCAACGTCGCAGCATCGCGATAAATCGTTCATCAAATCTGTCAACTGGCGAGCGGGAGCCGGATTCTAACGGCGTTGCCAGATTCGGTCTAACGCGCCAGTGTCGATGCCTCGTCCTCAGCCGCCAACATGCGCAACACAGAGTCCGGAAATGGCCGCCCGGGCAATACATCATCACCTGGAATCGGCACGCCCATGCACGTCTTGAACGGAATGACTCCGCACCACAGCGGCAGCTCCCTGTCAGCCGGATCATCCTTCGGCCCACCGCTGCGTATCTTCGCGCTCGCCTCCTCGATATCGACGCGCAGCAATGCGGTCGCGTTGATCTCGTTGCGATCAGCAGCACGTGTTTCGCCGGCACACCCCGGGATCAGTGCATCGACAAAACTTGCAAAGATGGATGCCTTTTCGGCCGGATCAGTGATCGGTTTGGCCTTGCCGAAAGCAACCACCGAACGATAGTTCATCGAATGATGGAAATACGAACGCGCGAGCACCAGACCGTCGATCAAGGTCACGCAAAGGCAAATATCGACTCCTTCGTCAAGCCGACGGATCAAGCCTGCTGTTTGCGAGAGACCGGCTTTGTTCGCATAACCCGACGGACTTGGGTCGCGCATGGCGGAACCCCATGACAGCTGATAACCTCGCCCTTGGCAAGATCACGACAGTTCACTACCCGTGGCTTTTCTCCGGCCAGCCTGGCCGGATCAACCCCGCCTATCGAACCGCTCGTGTGCGGTCAATTGCGATCCACCCGACTGGCTTGATCAAGTCATCCTCGCCCTGATATCCCTGCGCGCGTCCACCACAAGCCGCATAATGGTCAGCCAAACCATCAGGATCATCGGAACTTCCACGAAATGAGCGGATTCAGCACAACCTCAGAGCCTGTGCGCTTTGAACGAGATTGCCCTGCCGTCATGGTGCCGCAGGGTGACAATGTGATCCTGCCCGCCGGCCAGGCTGGCTACATCACCCAAGCGCTCGGCGGCAGTTTCACGGTATTTGTCGAAGGCAATCTGTTCCGCATCGCCGGCAGCGATGCCGATGCAATCGGCAAGGTTGCGCCCGTCCCCCTCGAACTGGCACCGGACGCCGCCGATGAAGACGTCGAAAAGCTGGTCTGGTCGCAACTGCGCACCTGCTTCGATCCCGAGATCCCGATCGACATCGTCGAGCTCGGCCTCGTCTACGATTGCGACCTTGAAAGAGCTGAAGATGGCCAGCGCAAGGTCAGCATCCGCATGACCCTGACCGCACCCGGCTGCGGCATGGGCGAAATCCTCGTCGAAGACGTGCGCAGCAAGCTCGAAATGATCCCCACCATCAGCGAAATCGACGTCGAAATGGTGTTCGATCCGCCGTGGAACCAGAACATGATGTCGGATGCAGCCAAGCTCGAAACCGGGATGTTTTGATACTTGCCGACGTGGGATCAACGAGATCTGGGCGATTGATGGATTGGTGGGCCGTGAAGGATTTGAACCTTCGACCAATGGATTAAAAGTCCACTGCTCTACCGCTGAGCTAACGGCCCCGCTTCAATCAAAACCGCTGTCGCGCAAAACGCGACGTTTATTGCCCTCTCTCATTTATGCCTTATGGGCATTTAGGCCCTATCGGTACGCCGGGAGAGGTGCGGGGTGAGGGTTCGGGCCGCGACGAAATGCATCGAAGCCTCAAAACCATCACTCCCGCTCTTCGTAGGAAGCGGCTTCAGCCCGCGATGCTCTCCTGCCACATTAACAAGAGCATCGCGGGCTGAAGCCGCTTCCTACGAAAATCGCGTAGATCAGGCCTTGTTACTTGGTGGCCTCACCTCGTTTCACACGAACCGCCAAGTTTAACGGCATATTCAATTCAACGATAGCGGGTCGGATCAGAAATTCCTGCGGCGGCGAATCCTTCGGCACGAAGACGACAGGCATCGCAATGGCCGCATGCGCGCCCTTTGGCATCCGCGGAATAGCACGAAACGGTCGTAGAGAAGTCGATGCCGAGCCGCGCACCCTCGCGCGCAATATCTGCCTTGCTCAAGTCCATCAGCGGCGCATGCACGTGAATTCCGGTACCTTCGACACCCGACCGCGTCGCCAGGTTGGCCAGCCGCTCGAACGATTCGATGAACTCCGGCCGACAATCCGGATAACCCGAGTAGTCGACCGCGTTGACGCCGCAGAAGATGTCGTTAGCACCGAGTACTTCGGCCCAGCCGAGCGCGATCGACAACATGATCGTGTTGCGCGCAGGCACATAGGTGACAGGAATACCTTCACCGCCCTGCTCCGGCACGTCGATATCGGCGGTCAATGCCGACCCGCCGATCGAACGCAGGTCAACGCTGACGGTCTTGTGCGCAACCGCACCGAGCGTCGAAGCGAGCCGTGCTGCAGCGACCAACTCCGAAGAATGGCGTTGACCGTAGGCAACACTCAAGGCGTGACAGATAAAGCCACGCTCACGCGCGATGGCCAAGGTCACCGCCGAGTCCATGCCGCCGGAAACAAGTACCACCGCCGCCTTGTCCAATTCTTTTTCCATGACTTCCGTAGAGATTTTTCGCCGAAACTTGGTCACACAAAATCGGTGTGTTCGAGCATGCCAATGTTCCACGCACGCTTGATAACGTCGTAATCCAGCTTCCCGCCGTATCATCACGAGAAACACACCGCTGGTCTGTCAGGCTGGCCGTGCCACCAGAATCGGTGTCTCTTCGGCTAACCGCCAACCGCTGAGCGCTCACCGATCCAAAGCTAACGCCCCGGTTCGCTGCCCCAGAGCAACTTGTGCAATTGCATCTGGAAGCGGACCGGCAAGCGGTCAGCCAGGATCCAATCGGCGAGATCGCGTGGCTCAAGCTTTCCATGAACCGGAGAGAACAAAACCGGACAACGCGCGACCAAAGCATGTTCATGGATGCGTTCAACCGCCCAGTCGTAGTCGGTGCGATCAGCCAGGACAAACTTGATCTGATCGTGCGCCTGCAGATGATCGAGATTGCTCCACAGATTGCGCGACACCTCACCCGAGCCCGGCGGCTTCAAATCCATCACGCGGCGCACGCGGGAATCCACCGCTGAGATATCGAGTGCGCCCGAGGTTTCGAGGGACACTTCATGGCCGGCACCGCATAGCGCCTCAAGCAGATCGAGGCAGCGTTTCTGCGCCAACGGCTCACCCCCGGTCACGCAGACATGATGGGCACCGTAAGTCGCGACCATCGCGAGGATCTCGTCGATTTCCCGCCATTCGCCGCCGTGGAACGAGTACTCGGTGTCGCACCAGACGCAGCGCAATGGACAGCCGGTCAGGCGGACAAAAACGGTGGGCCAGCCGATGCTGTCAGACTCGCCCTGCAAGGAATGGAAAATCTCGGTCAGACGAAGACGCCGGCTTGTGGCCGGCGTCGATGCTTCATTGAGACTCGGGTCAAGTGTATCCACTAAAGGCAATCCCGCATCGAATTCAGCGACGGTTCTCGAGCTGGAGCGCACGTAGGCGCCCTTGTGCCAATCGTGCAACGGTCGTGTTCGGATACGCCGAAACGACCTTGTTCAAGGTACCTTCGGCCGCGTCCCATTGCTTGAGCTCATACTGGCAATAGCCGGTCTTGAGAAGCGCATCGGGCGCTTTCTGATTCTGCGGAAATTGCGATAACAAGACATTGAAGGTATCCAGCGCCACGCGATAATTTTGCGTGACGTAATAGGATTCTCCAAGCCAATAGTACGCATTGCCAGTCAGATCGGCGTTCGGGAATTGATCAATGAACGCTTGGAAGCGACGTGCGGACTCGGCATAACGACCGTCCTTGAGCGCGGAGAATGCTTCGTCATAACTGCGCTTTTCAGCTTCGGGATCGGCGGTCGCTGCCGCCTCGTCGATCATGATCGAGGACCGGTCAACCGGCGCAACTGCGCTCGTCGAATCGAGCGGGGCAAGCTGCGAATCCGAGGGAGTCAATGTGCTCGGAACATCGGCGCTTGCCGGAACACCCAACTGGATATCCTGCAGGCTCTGATCAGTGTTCCTATCCATGCCTACCGACGCTGGCGATCGACCACCCTCAATACGGCCCATGCGCGAATCGAGATCGATGTACTGATCCTTGGCGCGCTGTTGCGCTTCGCCGAGTTGATGACGAAGTTCCTCAACCTGGCCCTGCAATGTCTGCACCTGCGATTGCAGGCCCTGGATCTGATTGACCAGATCGACACTGCCTTGGGCGCCGCCACCCGATGACTGCTGCTCGAGACGCTGGACGCGCTCGGACAGACTGAGTCGCTGCTGCGCCTGCGCAGGCACGACCGCTACAGCAGCGGCCACCAGGGCCGCTGCTGCAAAGGCTTTCACGCGAGTCGAGTGACGCAGGTACATCAGTTCGCGCTGGTGTAGACAATCTCGACGCGGCGATTCTTCGCCCACGCGGATTCGTCATGGCCACGATCGACCGGGCGCTCTTCGCCATAGCTGACGACATTGAGCTGGCCCATCGAAGCACCGGCTGCGCTGACCGCACTCTGCACGGCATTGCCACGACGCTCACCGAGGCCGAGGTTGTACTCACGCGTGCCGCGCTCGTCGGCATGGCCTTCGAGGGTCACACGGGCATTCGGGAACTGACGCAGGTAGGCGGCATGGCAAGAGATCTGCGCGCTGAATTCCGGCTTGATCTCGGTGCGATCCAGATCAAAGTAGACGACGCGCTGACGCAGGCAGGAATCGGTGTCGAGGTCGCCAACCCTGTAGCGGCCGGCTTCATCAGTCGGCGTGGTCTGCGTGACTGGCTGCTGTTCGACCGGTCGGTCAGTCTTGACGGCTTTCTTTGCGCAAGCACCGACGCTGGCGACAAGCATTACGGAGAAAAGAATACGAGCTGTATTGTTCATTGGTGTTCCCCTAAAGCAGTGATGGTGAGGACAGTTGGTTTTTTGGGACAGTTTTAATATTCACATTCATGCCGGTTATCCGGTCTTTCTTTAATTTCGGGAAATCAGCGTTGCCGGAATGGGCCCCACGCCGGCTCACGCACATCGCCATCCGCAAGCACGAGGCGTTGCCTTACACGTCCATCGGCAGAAACCGCATACAGCACACCGCGAGGGCCTTCGGTTGCGGCGTAGATCAACATGCTGCCATTGGGCGCGAAGCTTGGCGATTCATCGACGTTGCCAGGCGAAATGTCGCTGTAAGTTCCTGTTGTACGGTCAAAAACCGTAATACGATACACGTTTCCGGTGCCCTGTGCCATGGCGATTTTCTTGCCATCACAGCAAATCGTGGCCCTCGCATTGTACTGGCCCTGGAAGGTCAATCGAGAGGCATCCCCGCCAGAAACCGACACCTCGTATAACTGCGGTTTACCTGAACGGTCTGAAGTAAAGACCACGCTGCGGCCATCAGGCATCCAGGCGGTTTCGACGTCGATGGCGAAATGGCTGGTTATCCGGTTGGACTTTCGTGTGGCCAGATCCATGATGTAGATGTCAGGACTGCCGGCATAAGAAAGGTTCATCGCCAGTTTGCTGCCATCCGGCGAGAACGCCGGGCCGCCGTTGATGCCTTTTTGTGCCGAAATCAACTCGCGCGAACCTGTGGACAGATCCTGGATATAGATCGACGAATTGCCGCGCTCAAACGAGACATAGGCGAGCTTGCGCCCATCGGGCGCCCAGGCTGGCGACATCAGCGGCTCGCGCGAGCGCACCACCACCTGCGGATTGAACCCATCGGAATCGGCAACCATCAGCGCGTACTGGGTGTTCTGACCCAGCCCAACCGAGGTCACGTAGGCGATCCGCGTCCAGAACGCACCACGCACGCCGAGGATCTTCTCGTAGATCAGGTCGGCGATCTGATGGGCGACATCGCGCATCGCCGTACGCTGGCCGCTGATGGCCAAGCCGATCATGCGGCTCTGTCGAGCGACGTCGAACAATTCAAATTCAACGCGCAAGGCACCATCACCGGCATCAGCAACGCGACCGACAACCAGATAGCTCTGCTTGAGCAAGCGCCAGGTTGCGAATTGAACCTCGGATTCGCGCGTGGGAAATTCGACGATATCGCGTTTGGCCAGGGTGAAGAACTTGCCCGAGCGGGCAAGATCGGCGCGCACGATTTCCGCGACATCCGTCTCCGGCGGCAAACCGGCGCCTTCAAAGGCAAACGGTACTACGGCGACCGGATCGGCGGTGCGGCTACCATCGGTAATGTCAATGCTGAGTCCCTGGGCAACGGCATTGTTGCCGAGGACAAGAAGCAGCAAGGCAAGCGCAAGGCTTGGGAGGAATCGATTGTTCATCAGAGAATTATCCTTGACCGTCGTACTTGAAGTTGAGCGTGATTTCGCGACTGAATACTTTTTCATAGCCCCGATAGGGCAACGGTGCAGCACGCATGACCGCCTGTTCGATCGACAAACGTGCCCCCGGATCGGCGTTGCACGGCGAGGTGACGCGAGCTGAAATGACATCACCGCCCGGGATCTGCACGATCAGCAAGGTACAACGCAAACCCGCTGGAATCGACTCCGGTCGATTCCAATTTTGCGTCACAGCGGCCTGGATCGCTGCCGCATAACGCGCGGTAAGGTCATTGTCCTGACCTCCGGCACCGGTTTGGGCCTCTTTTGATTCTTGTTCGAGCAACTCATCCATACGCTGTTTGTCAGCGTCCTGCTGATCGGCCAGGCGCTTGTCCTGGAGTTGTTTGAGACGTTCCTTCTCGAGATTCTTTTTCTTCTCGGCGGCGGCAAGCTCTTTGCGCACCTGTTCGAGCTCCTTTTGACGCGCCACTTCCTGCTTCTCCTGCTCAAGCAGGATCTGCTCCCGGCGACGCTTCTCTTCTTGCTCTTTCTTTACCTCGTCGGCCTTTTGTTCGGCCAACGCCGCGATGCGTTGCTGCTCAACCAAATCCTGCTTCGGCGGTTCCGGCGGCGCTACGGTGTCGGGTTTTGGCTTCTCCTCCTCGACTTTCGGTGGCGGTGGAGTCGGTTTTGGTCGTGCCGGTTTCGCTTGCGACTTGCGCGATGCCGGCTTCGGTGCGGCAGTCGGCCCGACCAAGCTGGCCTCAATCACCGGGCCGGGCATGACCACCGTTCGCGTGGCTGTCGTCCATAACAAACCGAGCGCGATCAGGCCAATCAGGAATCCGTGCAAGAGCAGCGAATACAGGACTGCACGCGCCTTGTCGGCAAGACTCTCCTTCATGCGGATCAGCGCTTTCCTTCGGGCACGGTTGGCTGGCTCATGAGTCCGACTTTCGGCGCACCCGCCTGCTGCAACAACACCATGGCCGCATAAATACGCCCGTACTCGACGCGTTCATCGCCTCCTATCATCACTGGGACCTGTGGATTCTGGCGGACGAAAGCTGAAACCTTGTTGACCAGGGTTTCTTCATCGACCGGCTCGCGCGTGCTCGCGCCAATGGTCAGGAAGTACGCCCCCTCCTTGTCGACGCTGACGATGACCGGTTCCTTGTCGTTCTGGATCGCGGTCGCACTGGATTTCGGCAACTCGATATCCACACCGAGATTCATCAGCGGCGCGGTGACCATGAAGATGATCAGCAGCACGAGCATGACGTCGATATACGGGACCACGTTGATCTCGGCCTTGAGCTTGAGGCGCTTGCGATTGCGGTAACTTTGCTGCATCAGACGACTCCAACCACGATCTTCTCAGCGATGACGGCATGATCCGCTGCATGTAACGCTGGCGCGGATCGCTCAGGGTTAGTCATCGACATGGGCCTGGCGTTGCAGGATCGAGGAGAACTCTTCGAGAAAGGTTTCGTAGCGCAGTGCGACACGCTCAACGCGGGTGGCGAAGCGGTTGTAGGCCCACACCGCTGGAATGGCCGCAAACAGGCCCATCGCTGTGGCGATCAAGGCCTCGGAAATGCCGGGTGCGACCATGGCAATGGTCGCTTCCTTGACGTTGGCCAGCCCCTGGAAAGCGATCATGATGCCCCAGACCGTGCCGAACAAGCCGACATACGGACTGATCGAGCCGACGTTGGCAAGGAACTCCAGGTTCTGTTCCAGGCGTTCCACTTCACGTGATTGCGAGACGCGCATCGCACGCTGTGCGCTTTCCAGCAGGACCCGCGAATCCACACTGCGGCGCTGGCGTTGACGGGCAAATTCACGGAAACCCGATTCGAAGATCGCCTCGATGCCACCGATGCGCTCGCCACTCGCATTGACGTCCTTGAACAAGGCGGCGAGATCGGATCCTGACCAGAATCGTTCCTCGAATTCATTGGCGCTGGAATTGGCACGGTTGATCATGGTCATCTTGCGGAAAATGATCATCCACGAAGCCACCGAGAACCCGATCAGCAGAATCAAGACGAGTTTGACCGGCAGACTTGCACCCCAGATCAGGGCAAAGATGTTGAGTTCATGATTCATGGTTTGGTGATCTCTTGGAGCAGAAATTCGGGTATCGGATGGGGTTTCCAACGCTCGGCATCGATGCAGGCAACACGAACGTTGGCACTGACCAGTCTGGTTTCATCGGAAGGACGATGCAGGGATTGGGACACTTTGAAACTGGCACTGCGTACTTCGCTGACGAGAACCGACGCTTCCAGCAGATCGTCGAGCCGAGCCGGTCGATTGAAGCGCAAGTCCATGCTGTGTACGACAAAAATTACGCCGTGGACCTCGCGCAAGCTTGCTTGTCCGATTCCCGAAGCACGCAACCATTCGGTCCGCGCACGCTCGAAGAAACGCACATAACTCGCATGATAGACGACGCCACCAGCGTCGGTATCTTCCCAGTACACACGCAAAGGCCAGATGAACGGCGAGGATGGGTGAGTCAATTGACGGGGCTCCATTGGTCAGAAGAGCAGCAGATCAAGGCGACTCCTCATCAAACAGGCCACCGCTGAACGTCGTTTCGCGGCCTGGCGGCGGTTTCAAGCCGAGATGCCGCCACGTGCGCTGGGTAACCATGCGTCCGCGAGCCGTGCGGATCAGGAAACCCTGCTGGATCAGATACGGTTCGATCACATCCTCAAGCGTGCCGCGCTCCTCGCTCAAGGCGGCGGCGAGCGATTCGATGCCGACTGGACCACCGTCAAAAAACTCGATAATCACATGCAGCATGCGTCGATCGAGCGCGTCGAAGCCTTCGGCATCGACCTTGAGCATCTCGAGCGCGGCACGAGCCACCGCACAGGTGATCTCGCCTTGCGCACGAATCTCGGCGAAGTCGCGAACCCGGCGCAGCAATCGATTGGCGATTCGTGGCGTACCGCGCGAACGACGCGCAATCTCGCCCGCACCTTCGACATCGCAGACCACGCCGATGATCTTCGCCGCACGCTGGACGATCAGGCTGAGTTCGCCGGGCGTGTAGAACTCAAGGCGCTGGACGATGCCGAAGCGGTCGCGTAGCGGAGCAGTCAGCAGGCCAGCCCGCGTGGTCGCGCCAATCAGCGTGAACGGCGGCAAATCGAGCTTGATCGAGCGTGCGGCCGGGCCTTCACCGATCATGATGTCGATCTGGAAATCCTCGAGCGCCGGATAAAGCACTTCCTCGACAATCGGTGAGAGACGATGGATCTCGTCGACGAACAGCACATCGCGCGGCTGCAGGTTGGTCAGCAAGGCGGCAAGATCACCCGCGCGCTCAAGCACCGGGCCCGAGGTGCTGCGCAGGTTGACGCCAAGCTCGTTGGCAATGACATGCGCCATGGTCGTCTTGCCGAGCCCCGGCGGTCCAAAGATCAGCACATGATCCAGCGCACCCGCACGTCGGCGTGCCGCCTCGATGTAAATCGACATCTGCTCACGCACGGCTTCCTGTCCGAGATACTCGGCCATGCGTTGCGGACGGATGCTGGCTTCGATCTGCTCGTCTTCGCGGTCAGCGCTGGCGGCGATCAGGCGGTCGGTCATTGGTGGGGCCGAGAGTGGGGAGTGGGGAGTAGGGAGTGGGCAAAGCAGTTTTCTTTGGCTTCAGCCCTTTTCGAAACCTCGCAACACACGAAAGTCGTCATGGGCGCAGTAAAGCACAAGCCGCGCGCCGTTCCGACTCCCCACTCCCTACTCTCCACTTCCGCCTCTTCAAATCTCCACCTGCGTACCCAACTCGATCAGGCGATTGCCGGGGATCTGGAAGAAGGCGGTGGCGGAGGTGGCGTTGCGGGCAAGGATCTCGAACAGGCGGTCGCGCCAGAGCATCATTCCGGGACGATCGCCAGCGACGATGCTTTCGCGGCTCAGGAAGAAGGTCGTATCCATCATCTCGAACGGAAAGCCGCATTCAGATACGGCCAACAGCGCCATCGGGATGTTCGGATCTTCCGAAAATCCGTAACGCAGCGTGACCAGATAAAAATCATCGGCCAGGGCGACGATGCTCTTTCGATCCTTCGGCTCCGCGACGGGTTCGTCGAGGATGTCGACGGTAAGAATGACGTTGCGCTCGTGCAGCACCTTGTTGTGCTTGAGATTGTGCAGCAGCGCATTCGGCACGCCTTCCGGATTGGCGGTCAGGAACACTGCCGTCCCCGACACACGCAGCGGCGGATGCGCGCTGATTGAGGCGATGAAAGGTTCGAGGGCGAGTCCGGCGCGCTTGATCTCACGCATGACCAACTCGCGACCGCGTCGCCAGGTCATCATCAAAGTGAATACGAGCACACCAAGGGCCAGAGGAAACCAGCCGCCGTAGATGAATTTGTCGGCCACCGCAGTCAGCAGCAGCGAGTCGACGCCGAGAAAGATCAAGCCGACCGGAATGACCCTCCAATAGCTCCAGCCCCAAATGCGCCGGGCGACGATGACCACCAGCAAGGTGTTGATCAGCATCGTGCCGACTACGGCGAGGCCATAGGCGCTGACCAGGTTGGCCGATGACTTGAATCCGAGCACGACCGCAACCGTCAGCACGAGCAGGACGCGGTTGATCCACGGCAAATAAATCTGCCCTTCCTGTTGATTCGAAGTGTGCAGAACTTGCATGCGCGGCAGATAACCCAATTGCACAGCCTGACGCGCCATCGAGAAGGTTCCCGAGATGACCGCCTGCGAAGCGACGATGGTCGCCATGGTGGCGAGCACGATCATCGGAATCAACAAACCGGAAGGCACCAGCAGATAAAACGGATTGTCGGCAGTACTCGGATCCGATAGAACGAGCGCGCCTTGACCGAGGTAGTTGAGCATCAGGCAGGGCAGCACGAGGAAAAACCAGACCAACCGGATCGGTGTCTTGCCGAAATGGCCGATATCGGAATACAGCGCTTCAGCACCCGTGATCGAGAGCACAACGGCACCCATCGCAAAGATGCCGAGCTTGCCGTTGTGCACGAAAAACATCACTGCGTGATGCGGAAGCAGCGCGTTGAGCACGCTGGGGTCTCGCATGATGCCGAGGATGCCGAGAGTACCAAGCGAGGCAAACCAGATCAGGGTGATGGGCGCGAACAACGGGCCGATGCGGCTGGATCCGTGTTTCTGGATCGAGAACATGCCGAGCAGGATCACTACTGTAATTGGCACGACATAGTGCGCCGAAGCCGGGCTCATCACCTCGATGCCTTCTACCGCCGACAGCACCGAAATCGCTGGCGTGACCACTGCGTCGCCGAAGAACAGCGAAGTGCCGAGCAAGCCAATGACCATCACGATCCAGCGTGAGCGTACGTGCCGAACACCACGTTGGGCCAGGGCCATCAGGGCCATCACACCGCCCTCACCCTTGTTGTCGGCACGCAGGATAAACGTGGCGTACTTGACCGAAACGACAATGATCAGCGACCAGAAAATCAGCGAGAGCACGCCGAGCACATTCTCGCGTGCCACGGTAACGCCATGCTGCCCGAATGCTTCGCGAAACGCGTACAGGGGACTCGTGCCGATATCGCCATAGACGACACCGAGGGCGAGAAAGCACAGCGTGGCCAGGCGCTTTCGACTGGCGCTCTCTTCTTCCGCAGTCTGGCTCATGCCGATTGGCTATCCTTGATTGCTGGGTCGCGCACGTCGTGCAGCGGATTGTTCGCGTCGTGATGGGCAATCAAATGCGCGATTGCCGCAAGCACTGAATCGGCATTGGCGGATCCATTGCGGCTCATCGCAGCGCGGCCCTGAGAGCCTTTCGGATGATGTCCTCGGCGCTGTCGCCGGGCGCGCTCGCATCCTTGACCAGACGCGCAATTTCGCTCGGCTTGTAGCCGAGCGACTGCAGGGCAACGCTGGCTTCACTGAGCGGATCCTTCGGCAACGTCGCGAAGGCGGAGATCGTCGTGGCGCCGACCAGACCGTCAATGCGGTCGCGTAGCTCGACAATCATGCGTTCGGCGGTTTTCTTGCCAATGCCTGGGATCCGCGTCAAAGCGGCAATGTCACCACTTTGTACGAATCTCGCGAAATCATCGGCCGATACGCCGGAAAGAATCGCCAGCGCAATCTTCGCGCCAATACCACTGACCTTCTGCACGGCACGAAAGAGTGCGCGTTCGGATTCGAGCAGAAATCCGTATAAAGCAACCGAATCCTCCTTGACCGCGTAATGAGTACACAAGGTGACCGGCTGGCCCGGCTCGGGCAGATCGTAGAACGTCGACATCGGCGCCTCGAGTTCGTAGCCGACCCCGCCGACATCGATCAGGATCCATGGCGGGTGCCTGGAAACAAGTATCCCCTTCAAACGACCAATCATCGACGGCGCCTCCAGGCGGAACGTGGAATGCCGAGACGCTCGACACTGGATCGGGTATGCGCATGGGTCAGCGCGATCGCCAGAGCATCGGCGGCATCGGCCTGTAGTTTACCCGGGATGTTGAGCAGGACGCCGACCATGTGCTGAACCTGGGCCTTGTCGGCACCGCCGCCACCGACAACGGCCTGCTTGACCTCTTTCGCCGCGTATTCGGCGAGAGTCAGGCCCTTGTTGACGACGGCGCAAATCGCGGCACCGCGAGCTTGTCCAAGCTTGAGTGCGGAATCAGGATTGCGCGCCATGAATACGCGTTCGATCGCCGCCTCAACCGGTACCTGTGTATCGATGATCGCGGAAATCTCATCGAAGATCTGTTTTAGGCGCAAGTGAAAGGTCTCGTTACCGAGCACGTTGATCGCCGCGTGGTAGACATGATGCAAACGCCCGTCCACACCGACATCTATTATGCCAATGCCAGTGCGCTGGCTGCCTGGATCGATGCCGAGAATGCGGATCACTTCGAGACCTCATCCGAGTCCGGGAATCGCCCATCATGCAAAAAGCCGATCACCATCTCGGCGACACCACTCGAGAATGCGAGCCCGGTATGCGTGTAAGCAACCACGCGATGCTCGTCGATGCCTTCAAGGCGGGTTTCCTCAACGCTGACGGTGCCGTCATGCGGCGGCTTGAGTACGCCAAGCACGCTGCCGAGTCCGATCGGCGTATTGCCGGCGATCACGCCCACCGGGCGTTGACCCTGCCATGGCGCAAGCCCGGCATTGAGTATTTCTGCACTTTGACCCATCAGCCAGTGACCGCCCGGCAATCGGCCCATGCGGCCCGCCGCAGCGCTGCCTCTGAGTGGCGAACCGAGACAGACGATCCGCCCATCCGGCAAGCCCGCATACTTGGCTGCGACATGCAGCGCGAGCATGCCGCCGAGGCTGTGTCCGACAATGTGAACCTTGCAACCAGCGTGTTCACGCCAGTGCTCGGCAAGACGCGATGCGGAATCATCCCAGCTTCCAACCACGCTCGGATAGTCCAGCGTGTCGACACTGAACCCGGCGCTGCGCAAACGCCGTGACAGCGGCAACATGGCGATGCCGCGCATCCAGATGCCGTGCAGCACGATGACATGGTCGGTGGAGGAGGTTTGCATCAGACTCGGTTCTGGCCGAAGCAGCAGCGTGCCGCCTACTCGGCTACCGGCTCAAGCACGGCCACATGCAATTCTGCCAGTTGATTGGCCGGGATCGCCGAAGGTGCCGCCGTCATCAGGTCCTGCGCGCTTGCCGTTTTCGGGAAGGCAATGACATCGCGGATCGATTCGGTGCCGGCCATCAGAGCAGCGATGCGATCGATACCGAAGGCAATGCCGCCGTGTGGCGGCGCGCCGAAGCGCAGCGCTTCCAGCAGAAATCCAAATTTTGCTTCGGCCTCCTCGGCGCCGATGCCGAGCAGCTCGAACACCGCGCTCTGCATGTCGGTACGATGAATGCGGATTGAGCCCCCACCAATTTCGCTTCCGTTGAGAACCATGTCGTAACCACGCGAAACCGCATTCGGCGCATTGGCACGAAGGTCAGCAACATCGTCAATCTTCGGCGCCGTGAACGGGTGATGCAGGGCGACAAAGCGGTTCGCTTCGGCATCGAATTCAAACATCGGGAAATCAACAACCCAGAGTGGCTTCCAGGCATTCTCGACCAAGCCGAGATCGCGTGCGACCTTGATACGCAAGGCACCCAGAAACTCCGAAACCGTCTTCCATGGGCCAGCACCAAACAGGATCAGATCACCTGTCTGTGCGGCGGTTGCCTTGAGAACACCTTCGAGCGCCGCATCGTCAAGAAATTTGGCCACGGGCGAATTGATGCCCTCGCGACCCTTGGCCAGATCGTCAACACGCAACCAGGCCAGGCCCTTGGCGCCGTACTTGGCCGCATGAACGCCCAGCTCATCAATTTGCTTGCGCGTGAACACCGCCCCACCCGGCACGCGCAACGCTGCGACGCGCCCAGTCGGATCGTTGGCCGGTCCGCTGAACACTTTGAATTCGACGTGGCGAACATGATCCGCAATGTCGACCAGTTCGAGCGCGATGCGCAGATCGGGCTTGTCCGAGCCGTAGCGTGTCATCGCCTCGGCATAGCTCAGGCGCGGGAACGGGCCGCCGAGATCGACGTCGGAAACCTCCTTGAACACCTGCCGGATCATTGTCTCGACCGCATCCTGGACATCACGCTCACCGACAAAGGCGAACTCCATGTCGAGTTGGGTGAATTCGGGCTGACGATCGGCACGCAGATCCTCGTCGCGGAAGCAACGCGCAATCTGGTAGTAGCGATCGAAGCCGGCCACCATCAGCAACTGCTTGAACAACTGCGGCGACTGCGGCAAGGCGTAGAACTCGCCCGCATGCACACGGCTCGGCACGAGATAATCCCGCGCGCCCTCGGGTGTGGCCTTGGTCAGGATCGGTGTTTCGATATCCTGGAATCCACGACCGTCGAGATAGTGGCGTAACGCCGAGACCAGGCGCGTTCGCAGACGTATCTTGCGTTGCATATCGGCAGTGCGCAGATCGAGATAGCGGTACTTGAGCCGGGTTTCCTCAGCGGGATTCTCATGCAGGGCGAATGGCAGACCGTCGGCCCTGTTGAGTATCTCGATACGTTCGCAAAGGATTTCTACCTGGCCGCTGCGTAGCTTGTCATTGGCCGCGATGCGACGACGTACCTTGCCTTCGACGCGCACGCAGTATTCGTAGCCGAGTTCGCCGGCCACCTTGAATGCGTCCGCCGACTCGCGCTCGATGACGATCTGGACGATGCCCTCGTGATCGCGCAGGTCGACGAAGGCGACGTGACTCTGCAGACGCACGGTATCGACCCAACCACACAAGCTGACGCTCTGGTCGATCAGCGCCTCATCGATAAGGCCGCAATAGTGGCTGCGCATGGCAAGCTCCTGGAAAGGCGCGGAATGCTATAGCCGATCATGATGCACCGCAACGCCTGCAACTGCTCGGCAACTGCTCGTGCGTTGTGCTGCACATGGAAGTGCGAATGCCGCAAGCGCAGGCGACGGCATGGATGCCGGAGGTAGAGCAACGCAGGAGCAGTTGCCGGATGCGCTGG
>CAJDVM010000004.1_pt1 | contig 17055 bp, 14 predicted proteins | sample 7391251 | NCBI WGS metagenome assembly CAJDVM01 (sample SAMEA7055693, study PRJEB34461) | soil metagenome | biome: terrestrial ecosystem; feature: Peninsula; material: soil | place: Antarctica | collected 2016 | reverse complement strand
GGTGTGTTGCTGCACGAGGCGATTGGCCATGGTTTCGAAGGTGATTTCAACCGCAAGGGCACCTCGGCGTTTTCCAACAGCATGGGCCAGCGCGTGGCTGCCAAGGGCGTGACCATCGTTGATGACGGAACCTTGCCCGGACGTCGCGGATCGCTCAGCGTTGATGACGAAGGCACGCCGACGAACTGCACGGTATTGGTCGAAGACGGCATCATGCGCGGCCTTATCCAGGACAAGTTCAATGCCCGTCTGATGGGGATGAAGCCGACCGGCAACGGTCGCCGCGAGTCGTTTGCACACATGCCCATGCCGCGCATGATGGCCGGCGACAAGGATCCCGAGGAGATCCTGCGCTCAGTCAAGCGTGGGCTCTACGCGGTCAATTTTGGTGGCGGTCAGGTCGACATCACCAATGGCAAGTTCGTGTTCTCGGCCAGCGAGGCGTATCTGATCGAGGACGGCAAGGTCACGCGGCCCGTCAAGGGTGCGACCCTGATCGGCGCTGGCCCGGAGGTACTCAAGCATGTCTCGATGATCGGCAACGATCTCAAACTGGATGAAGGCGTCGGCGTCTGCGGCAAGGATGGCCAGAGTGTGCCGGTCGGCGTGGGCCAGCCCACTCTCAAGATCGACAATTTGACGGTCGGCGGAACCGCAGCCTGATCGCTAATCGGGTTCGGCTGCGCTGGATGTCAATTCACGCAGGGTGCGGAAGAGTTCGCGTGAGGCGCGCGGTGGTTTCTGCTTTTTCGCTTCGGTATTGGCCTGGCGGATCAGGTTGCGCAAATGCTGGCGGTCGGCCGATGGATGCTGGGCGATCACCTCATCGAGGGCGGTGTCACCCTCGGCGACCAGGCGATCACGCAGGTTTTCAAGCTGGTGCAGGGCCGCGGTTTCGCGATGCGATTGCTGCTTGCTGATGTCGAGAACGGTGCGAACCGCATCGATCTCTTCAATTTCAAGGCGGCGCATGAGTTTGGCGACGTACTGGGTCTCGCGTTTACGCGCGATCGGCTGGTGAATGCCACGCACGCGGCGAATCTCAACGAGCAGATCCGCTTCAAGCGGTATGCGGGTCAATTGGGCATCGGTCAATGTGGCGAGGGTTTCCGCCAATTTGAAGATGGCGGTGGCATCACGGCGCAACTGGCTGCGGCTGGGGCCATCGAAAGTGTCATCGGTTTCATCAAGAGGCATCGGATTTCTGCAGGTAGTGGCCGCTTCCGGATCAATGGAGCGGCGATCAATGGACACAGAGGATAAGGCGTGAATCAGGCAATCACCAATCAAGATGACAGCAAGGTCGAACTTGATCGTCTCTCCGAACTTTCCGAGGACGTCTTGCGGCGCTGCCGCGCCAAGGGCGCAAGCGAGGTTGATGTCGGCATCGGCGTTGATGTCGGTCTGAGCGTCAGCGTTCGCCTCGGCGAGATCGAGTCAATCGAACACAACCGCGATCGTGGGCTTTCACTGACCGTCTACTTCGGTAAACGCAAAGGTTCGGCAAGCACCGCCGATCTCAACCCGGATTCGATCGAGAAGACCATCGAACACGCCTGCGCGATCGCCAAGCACACCGAGGAGGATCCCTGCAACGGCCTCGCCGATGCGGATCTGCTCGCCCACGATTTCGCCGATCTAGATCTCTGGCATCCCTGGGACATCACCGCCGACGAGGCGACCGATCTCGCTCTGCGTTGTGAAGATGCCGGTCGCGGTTTCGATCCGCGCATCAGCAATTCCGAGGGTGCGACCGTGCAGATCGGTTCGTCCTTGGCGGTCGGTGCAACCTCGCATGGATTTTTCTCGCGTGAGCGAGACACCCGACACATGATTTCGGTTGCCTTGCTGGCCGAAGATGAAGCCGGTATGCAGCGTGACTACTGGTATGAATCCGTGCGCAGCGCGGATGACTTTCCGGATGTCGCGTCGATCGGGCGAAAGGCCGCCGAACGCACAGTGGCGCGTCTCGGCGCACGTAAAGTCGGGACGCGCCAGTGCCCGGTATTGTTTTCATCACAGGTCGCGCGCAGCCTGATCGGGCATCTGGTCTCGGCGGTCAGTGGTGGCGCGCTTTACCGAAAGGCCAGCTTTCTCGTCGATCACATCGGCAAACCGGTATTCCCGGATTTCGTGCAAATTGTCGAGCGTCCGCATATCCGCCGCGGCCAGGCGTCGGCCAACTTCGACGGCGAAGGGGTGGCTACGCGCGACTCGGACCTGATTACCAATGGTCGCCTGGCGCGCTACGTGCTCGGCAGTTATTCGGCGCGCAAGCTTGGTCTGCGCAGCACCGGCAATGCGGGCGGCGTGCACAATCTCATTGTCACCAACGGCCAGGATGATCTCCCGACCTTGCTCAAGCGTATGAACACCGGGCTCCTGGTCACTGAGTTGATGGGTCAGGGCGTTTCATTGTTGACCGGCGACTACTCGCGCGGTGCCTCGGGCTTCTGGGTCGAGAACGGTGAGATCGTCCATCCGGTCGAGGAAATCACGATTGCCTCGAATCTGCGCGACATGTTCGCCAATATCGTCGCGATCGGCAGCGACGTCGATCATCGCTCGCATGTGCTGACCGGTTCGATCCTGCTTGATCGCCTGACCATCGCCGGTGCATGACTTTCAGCGCTTGAAACCTGCCACGTCGGCAACCATGCTGGAGGTGTAGTTCACGGCAAAGGAGAATCGCATGAACGTTGATGTCGAACCGCAAAGCACAAGCGATATCGATATCGTTCCGGTCGGTGATGAGCGCACTTGGGCTCTGATCGGCCATCTGTCCGCCTTGAGTGCCTTCATTACTGGCTTCGGCTGCGTGATAGGCCCGTTGATCGTGTGGCTGATCAAACGCGACACGCTACCGTTTGCCGGGGACCAGGCCAAGGAAGCGCTCAACTTCAATATCACCGTGTTGATCGCTGGAGCCGCACTGGTGTTGTTCACGGTCTTCACGATTGGTATTGGTCTGGTTCTGACATTACCGCTAGGCGCCGTGCTGTTTTTCTACTGGCTGATCTTCACGATCATCGCCGGGATCAATGCCAGCAACGGTGTGCGCTACCGCTACCCGATGACGTTGCGGCTGATTCAGTAAGGCGGCGTCAACTGAAGACTTGTCCGACTTGGCTTATGCAGGGGTATGTCCTGCGACAGGTCGTCAGCTTTCCCGCTCGGCGATGAAACGGGCCAGGTCGCGCAAGGCGCTGGCTGATTCGCCGAGCGGGGCAATCGATTGCAGGGCCTCGTCAGTCAGTTCGGCCAGATGCGCGGCCGAGGCTTGCAGACCGATGATCGCCGGATAGGTCGGTTTCGACTGCGCGGCATCCTTGCCGAGGGTCTTGCCCAACTGGGTGGGATCACCTTCGACATCAAGAATATCGTCACGAATCTGGAAGGCCAGGCCAACGCAATGGGCATAGCGTTCGAGCGCATTGAGCGTATCCGAATCGCGACATCCGGCCGCGAGTGCGCCGAGGCGCACCGATGCGCGGATCAGGGCGCCTGTCTTGTGTACATGCATCCGTTCGAGCTCGTCTGGGCTCAAATGCTGGCCGACCGCCGACAGATCGAACGCCTGACCGCCGGCCATGCCCTTTGACCCACACGCATGTGCAAGCAAACCGAGCATATCCAGGCGTGTTTGCGGATCGATGCCGGATACCTCATCGCGCGTCAACACCTCGAACGCAAGTGCCTGCAGCGCATCGCCGGCGAGGATGGCCATCGCCTCGCCGAATTCGATGTGGCAAGTCGGGCGGCCGCGACGCAAGGCATCATCGTCCATAGCCGGCAGGTCGTCGTGCACAAGTGAATAGGCATGAATGATCTCGACGGCGACCGCTGCGGCATCGAGCTTGGCGAGGGGCGCGCCGAATGCTGTTCCGGCAGCATAGACCAGCAACGGACGCATGCGTTTGCCGCCGCCCATCAAGGCATAGTGCATCGCCTGGTGCAGTTCGGTGGGTGGCTGCTCGATTGCAGGCAGGGCGCGTGCAAGCGCTGCATCGGCGTGTGCGACGAAGGCGCGCAAGGCCGGCGACAGGTCGATCGCGGGAGTCGAAGCTTCGATGGCGGATTCCTGCGCGGCAAGCTTGCCGCAATCGGGACGGATATCAGGGCGTGTCGGGATCGAACGGTTCAGCGGACTCAGGCTTGCCTGGATCGATCAATTGCTTGACCCGCAGCTCGGCTTGCTCAAGTGCGCTCTGGCAACTGCGATAAAGCGAGACGCCGCGCTCGAAGGACTTGAGCGAATCGTCGAGTCCCATCTCGCTCTCTTCCATGCGCGTGACCAATTGTTCGAGTTCATCGAGCGACTGCTCGAACTCGGCGACTTGATTCGGTTTTTTCGGCGTGGCTGAAGGCATGCAGCGAAGGGTAGTGTCAAGCACGATCGGGATCCGTGGCCGTTGCCAGGGTGGAATGCCAGCCTCCTGGAAAAGATCACGAAGATCGCGGTGATAGCCACCCGCATCCAGTCGCAGGCGTTCTCCACCGCGGCGAAAGCGCACGCGCAGGTGGTCGGTCTCTGCCAACGCTACGGGTTGGCTCATCGAATCCTTCAGCGTCAGCGTGCCGACCTTGGCGGGCAAGCCAAGCGCCAAACCATTCCAGTGCGTTTCCCAGCCAGGTTCGGGAAACTTCACTGGCGCCATCGCGTAAAGGAGATCACGATATCGGCGAACTTCGGCACCAGGCCAGCGCACGCAGGGCAATTTGTCCTCACCGGCATGCGCAAGCTGGTGCTCCAGTTCGCCGACCTGATGCTGGTTTGGCTCCGGCAGACCGAGACTGCGCAGCCAGCGGCGCAAGGCCGGATCACGCAAGGCATCGGCAAGATCCAGCCAGCCTTGCCAATTCAGGGTCGCAGCGTCGAGTCCCTGCAGGCTGGCCAGGGCGCGCGCTGATTCGGAATCGACGAAATCCGCTGCAGCGCGGATCCAGGCTGCGCTTTGACTGATTCTGGCATCCGCTCTGGGCCAGCGTTTGCGCAGGGTCGGCAGCACCTCATGGCGCAGGAAATTGCGCTCTATCTGCGTGTCGAGATTGCTCGGATCCTCGATCCAGTCGAGGCCGGCTTCGGTGGCATGATGATGCAGTTTTTCGCGAGGGACTTCGAGCAGGGGTCGCCAAGCCAGGGCTCGGCCTAAACGGCGTAGCTTGCGCATTGCGCCGAGCCCCTCCGGCCCAGCACCGCGCAGCAGCTTGAGCAGAACCGTTTCAGTCTGATCATCGCGATGGTGGGCGAGGGCAAGGATCTCACCGTCGTCGAGTGCCGCCTCGAACGCCGCGTAGCGTGCGTCGCGTGCGGATGCTTCAAGGCCAAGACCACGGGTTCGCTCGACAGAGACCTTGATGATCGTCAGTGGCACCTCGCACTGCTCGCTGATGCGTGCGCAATGCAGACTCCAGTTGCTGCTTTGCGCCTGCAGGCCATGATCGATGTGGACTGCACGCAAGCCACGCTGACGCGCTGCAGACGAACACGAAAGAGCATGCAACAACACTGATGAGTCCAGTCCGCCGCTCAGCGCTACCGCGATCGGTGCGGAGGGAATCGCCGAAAGGGCGGCGTCGAGGACGCGCGCGAGGTCATGAGCCGGTTCCATTGCCTGCGATCCTGCCGGTCGCTGTTCAATTCCAGGAACAGACGACCTTGCCACATTGGCCGGATTCCATCAGGTCAAAACCCTTCTGGAATTCGTCGATGTGGATCTGATGGGTCAGCACCTTCTGCAGCGGAAAGCCGGTCAGCACCATTTGCGTCATCTTGTACCAGGTCTCGTACATGCGCCGACCATAGATGCCCTGCACGGTCAAACCCTTGAAGATGATCTTGTCCCAGTCGACGCCGGCACCGCGCGGCAGGATGCCGAGCAGGGCGATCTTGCCGCCGTGATACATGCACTCGAGCATGTCATTGAACGCGCGCGGATTGCCGCTCATCTCCATGCCGACATCGAATCCTTCGATATGCAGATCCTTGACCACATCGAGCAGAGACTGCTTGGAGACGTTGACGACGCGGGTTGCGCCCATGTCGGCAGCCAGCTTGAGGCGGTAGTCGTTGACGTCGGTGACGACAACGTTGCGCGCACCGACGTGCTTGGCAATACCGGCCGCGATGATGCCAATCGGCCCGGCGCCAGTGATCAGCACGTCCTCACCAATCAGGTCGAACTCAAGGGCGACATGCGCGGCATTGCCGTAAGGATCGAAGAATGCGGCCAGTTCGGAGGGCACCTGATCCGGGATCGGCCACAGGTTTGAAGCCGGCATCGAGATGTATTCGGCAAACGCGCCATTCCGATTGACGCCGATGCCGATCGTGTGTGGACACAGATGCTGGCGCCCGGCCCGGCAGTTGCGGCAGACACCGCAGACGATGTGGCCTTCGGCCGAAACGCGCTGGCCGATTTCATAACCACGCACGGCGGCGCCGACTTCGACGATGCGGCCGACGAATTCATGGCCGATAACCAAGCCCGGCTTGATCGTCCGTTGCGACCATTCATCCCACAAATAAATGTGCAGGTCGGTGCCGCAGATCGCGGTTTTTTCGAGTTTGATGAGGACGTCATTCGGCCCGATCTCGGGCATCGGAACCTGTTCGAGCCAGATTCCCCTTTCCGCTTCTCGTTTGACCAGCGCTTTCATCGTGTTGGACATGACATGACTCTGGGTAGCCAGTGGGCATTATACGGATACCCGGCACTGAACTGCCTTGGTCCGGACACGTTGACCGACGAGATGACGCGGTTGATCAGGAGGCCGGCAATGGGCTGCTGGTTGTGCTGGCGCCGGTGAGACCAAGCAGCTCAAGTGCGGCGTGTTGCGGCATCGAGCGATGGAAGTGGAAGCCTTGCAGGCGATCGCAGCCGGCTGACTGGAACCAGGCCAGTTGCGCGGGGGTCTCGATACCTTCGGCGACGACTTCGAGGCCAAGGCTGTGGGCGAGCGCGAGCATGGCGCGGACGATCGCTGCGTCGCGTGGATCGATCAACACGTCAACAACAAAGCTGTGGTCGATCTTGATCCCGTCGAACGGCAGTTGACGCAGATGCTTGAGCGAGGAGAAGCCGGTGCCGAAGTCATCGAGCATCACACGTACGCCGAGTTCGCGCAGATGCTCGATGCTCAGCGCCGCATGCTCGGGGTGCTCCATCGCAATCGATTCGATGATTTCGATTTCGAGGGCGGCTGCCGGCAGGCCAGTGCGTTTGAGCAGGGCCTTGATCATTTCCGGGAAACGACGGCGCTGGAAACTGTAGGCGGACACATTCACCGCCACGGTCACCAATTCCTGGTCAAGCTTTTGCCAAGCGCAAGCCGAAGTGCAGGCCTGCTCGAGAACCCAGGCATCGAGGGTCTCAACCAACCCCAGTGGCTCGAGTTCGGCGATGAAGGCGTCTGGCAGCAGGCGACCACGCTTCGGGTGCTGCCAGCGTACGAGGGCCTCGAATCCGCAGATCTCGAGGCTCCATCCATCGAGTATGGGTTGGAACTCAAGAATGAATTCGTTGTTGAGAAACGCGCTGCGCAATTCCGATTGCAAGGCCAACCGCGCCTTGGCAGCGACATCAAGGTCCGGTGCGTAGAAGCGGTAGCGCATCGCACCGTCGCTTTGCGCGCGCGCTCTGGCCATCTCGGCACGCGATTGCATCGATTCCGCGGTGGTTGCATCCTGCGGCGCGAGAGCAATGCCGACACTGGCCTCGATGGCGATCTCTCGACCATTGCAAAACAGCGGTAGGGCGAGCGCAGCAAGAATTTGTTCGGCGACGCGTTGCACGCCGTTGCCGGCGGCCAGGCCGGCACCGTGGATGGCGATATGGTCGGCGCCTGGGCGTGCCGCCACCATGCCATTGGCGTGTGCCACTTCCTCGATGCGCTCTGCGCTGCTAGTCAGCGCAAGATCGACCCCATCCATACCTGAGGCCGCTGCGATATTGCCGAGATTGTCCAGCCGAACCAGGAGCAGGGCGGCACCTTGCGGGTGCTGCATCTGCTGACCGAGGTGGCTGAGCATCTGTGAGCGGTTGGGCAGGCCGGTCAACTGGTCAAACAGACGCAGGCGTTCGGCCGCATCGGTTGCGCTCTCGGCGCGGTCGCGCTCATCTTCGAGCAGCCAGATAACCAAGCCATAGCTGATGAAAAGCGGTGCCAGCAACGTGGCCAAGGTGGTGTAGCGCATCCACCACCAGGTATCGCCGCCCATCACCTGCGCGACATAGGCGGAAAATACGTGGATTTGATCGGCACCGTAGATGAATAACGCCAAGGCAGTCATTTGTTGACCCAGGCGCCCCCGCGGCCAGCGACTTGCGATGGCAATCCCCATACTGAGAGCCGCAACGCCGGTAATTACGTAGCGCAAGCCGATCCGCATGCCCATTCGTTCCTGAACCATCGCAGGATCGAAGGCAAACAGGAGGGTGCTGACCAGTCCAAACACACTGGCCACAACCAAGGCGCCGATCATTTGTTGTCGCGTCCAGCGGCGCTTGCGCCAGATCGCCAAGGTGCCCATGACCAAGGCGACAACCTGGATGTATGCCGCGACCAGCGACAGACTCGTCACGGCGAGGCGAAGCGGATGTGCTGCCGGATAATGTCCGATCAGCAACCACGAGGTCCCCGAGGTGGCCAGATAAATGGCCAGGGCGAAGAAGCTGCAGGCCCACAGCAACAAGTGTTCGCGTCGGAACAAGCGATAATAATGCGCGAACACGATGCTCTGAGTCACAGCAATCAATGACCCGGCAAAGTACACCACAAGGTCAAGCATTGCCCATTCATTCATTGGTTGGTGCCCACGCGATGCTCCCCGGACCCTTATGTGAGCCTAGCGGCGCACGCAAGTCAAAGAATTTTGTCAGCAGCACCCACTTTCCATTGCCGGTACTGCCCGCGAGGGCTGCTCTGGTTTCAGCGCGGCAGCGTTGCACCACCTGACTGCACATTGGCTGCCCGTGGTTGGAATCCTCCAGGGTGATCGTCCATCATCAGCACTCAATTGCGCCTGACCCGCAATCCACGGATTCCGTGCATGAACCCAACTGATTGTCGGCCACGAATCCTGTTTCTGATGGGGCCGACCGCGTCGGGCAAAACCGCATTGGCCTGTAAACTGACCGAGCGCTTTCCGATCGACCTGATCAGCGTCGATTCGGCCTTGGTCTACCGGGGCATGGATGTCGGTGCGGCCAAGCCTGATGCGGCGACGTTGGCGAGCTTTCCGCACCGGCTCATCGATATTCGAGATCCGGATAAAGCCTATTCGGCGGCCGAGTTCCGCGCTGATGCGTTGCGCGAAATCGAGGAAATAGTCGCGCGAGGCCGGATTCCACTGCTGGTCGGTGGCACCGGTTTATACTTTCGCGCGCTGGAACTCGGCCTTTCGCCATTGCCCCGGGCCGATCCGACGTTGCGCGCGGAACTGGCCCGCGAATCGGATCGCAGCGGCAAGGAACACATGCATCGACGACTCGCCGCGCTTGATCCTTTCTCGGCGGCACGTCTCAACGTCAATGATCTCCAGCGTGTCCAACGCGCGCTCGAAGTCATCGAGCTGAGCGGCAAGCCCTTGTCCGAACTGCACGGTGCGCCACGCTCGCGCCTGCCGTATCACTTGCTCAAGCTGGCTTTGCTGCCGAAGGATCGGACAGCCTTGCATGCGCGGATTGCGGAGCGCTTCGACGTAATGCTTGCGATGGGTCTGGTCGCCGAGTTGGAGAGCTTGCGTGCGCGTGCGCAATGGGCCGATGACCTGCCCTCGATGCGCGCGGTCGGCTACCGGCAAGGCTGGCCATATCTGCAAGGCGCCTGCAGTCTCGAAGAGTTCCGCACGAAAGCGATCCATGCGACACGCCAGTTGGCCAAGCGGCAGATCACCTGGTTGCGCTCCGAACTTGATACCCGGGTGTTCGATTCTGACGGCGAACTTGTCGCTGATCAGGTGCTGGCGGCAGTCGACAGTTTCCTCATTCGTTGAATCCGTATCAGATTGGCGTTTTATTCGGCCATTGATTGGTTTAGCCCAGACATTTCATGAGGCGGCGCGGATGCTCGCGCTGTGGATTACCCGCGACCTTATGAAAAGTTTGGGTTAATATCCCACCCACTACCGGGACACCCATGGATCCGACGGACTGACCGTCGACCCAGGCACAGTTGCAGGGTGTTTTTTTCCCGGCTCGGGGCGCGTCACAGGAGAATAATAATGTCCAAAGGACAATCGCTGCAGGATCCTTTTCTCAATGCACTTCGGCGCGAGCGTGTGCCGGTCTCGATCTATCTGGTCAATGGCATCAAGCTTCAAGGCACGGTAGAGTCGTTCGACCAGTTTGTCGTTCTGTTGCGCAACACCGTCAGCCAGATGGTCTACAAGCATGCTATCTCGACCGTCGTGCCGAGCCGCAATGTGCGTATTGGCGGTCCGGACGATGCTCTTACCGACGACGCCCACGAACCCGAGTAAACCGAACTGTTTGATCGATCAAAAAAAGGCGAGCGTGCCCTGTTGCTGCAGGCGCAGGCTCCCGGGCAGCATGATCCGGCCTTGCTGGAAGAATTTGCCGAACTTGCGCGTTCAGCTGGCGCGACTGTGGTGGGCACGCTGGCCGCGCGTCTCGAACGGCCGAATCCGCGCTACTTCGTCGGCACCGGCAAAGCCGATGAGCTGAAAGCGCACAAGATCGCACTCGATGCCGACCTGATTCTCGTCAATCATGCCCTGACGCCGGTACAGGAGCGCAATCTCGAACAATTGACCGAGTGTCGTGTGGTCGATCGCACCGGCCTGATTCTGGATATCTTTGCCCAACGTGCGCGTTCGCATGATGGCAAGTTGCAAGTCGAGCTGGCTCAGCTCAAGCACATGTCGACCCGGCTCATACGTGGTTGGACCCATCTGGAGCGCCAGCGCGGCGGTGCAATCGGCCTGCGCGGCCCCGGTGAAACCCAGCTCGAGATGGATCGCCGCATGCTGAGTGGGCGCGTCAAGCAACTGCAGAAGCGTCTGGACAAGGTCGAAGTCCAGCGCACCCAGGCGCGCCGCTCACGCGAACGCAGCGCCTTGCCGGTGGTCGCCCTGGTCGGTTACACGAACGCCGGCAAGTCGACGTTGTTCAATGCGATGACCGGAGCCGGCGTCTACGCGGCCGATCAGCTTTTTGCCACGCTCGATCCAACCTTGCGTCGTATCGATGGGCTCGCTTGCGGACCTATTGTACTGGCCGATACGGTCGGATTTATTCGTGATCTTCCGCATGACCTGGTTGCCGCTTTCCGTTCGACCCTGGCCGAAGCGCGTGACGCCGATCTGCTTTTGCATGTGATTGACGCCTCGGACCCTGAGCGTGACACGCGCGTGGCTGATGTCGAGGGTGTGCTCGCCGAGATCGGGGCCAGTGATCTGCCCCAGGTACTGGTCTACAACAAGATCGACCGCCTCGAATCCGATGTGCCACGCGTCGACCATTTCGATCGCGATGGTCCTTTGCGCGTGTGGACTTCGGCGCGCGACGGCATTGGCATCGATTCGCTGCTGGCGGCGATTGGCCAGGCACTGGCCAGCGAACGTATCCATCAGGTGCTTGAGCTGCCGGCTGCCTCCGGTCGCTTGCGCGCGCGGCTCCATGAGTTGGGCCTGGTCGCTTCCGAACAGCCCGGCGAGGATGGCTGGCGTATCGAGATCGATGCGCCGCGCTCGCTGATCGAGCCCCTGTTCGGCATGCCGGGCGGACAGGGCGAGTGGTTGAAAGCCGCCTTGCTTGCCCCGACTGATGGGGCTACCTACAATCGTTTCGGTGATCCACAATCTTGAAGTGCCAGCGTGGCAGTCCCGCCGCGGCTTTTCGATGAAGCAGGTGCTCGGCAATCCCTCCCGTCATTTGCGTGTTCCCTCGGGAATGCACGCACACTTGGCGTGAAGACGTTCAAACAGGAATAGTGCAATGGCTTGGAATGAACCCGGTGGCGGCAAACAGCGCGATCCATGGCGCGACAACAAGGATGGTGGCGGCAAGAATGATCTTGACGAGGCCATCAACCGTGCCAAGGAGATGCTCGGCCGGCTTTTCGGTGGCGCAGGCGGTGGCAATGGAAGCGGTAGCGGCTCGGGCAGCAACCGCGGCAGCAGGAGTGGAGCGATGCTGGCGATCGTCGGTCTGGTGATCGCGTGGGTATTGTTTGACTCTTTCGCCCAGATCGATGCCCAACAACAAGGCGTCGTGCTTCGTTTTGGCGAGTATTCGCGGACCATGCCGCCTGGTTTCAACCTGAAATGGCCGCGTCCGGTCGAATCCGTTACCAAGGTCGATGCGACCCAGATCCGTGCCGTCTCCGATACCGTACGCATGCTCACGCGTGACGAGAATATCGTCCAGGTCGAGTTCAACGTGCAGTATCTGGTCGATGACCCGACCTTGTTCCTGTATTCGACGCGCGACCCCGATGAAACCCTCAAACAGGCCGCAGAAAGCGCGGTGCGCGAAGTCATCGGCACGAGCGTGCTCGACGCGATCATGCCGGACCAGAGGGTCGAGCCGGTGGACGGGTCTGCACCGGCCGCTAACCCGAGCGCGGAGCTCGCCCTGCAGTCGAAAAAGGTCGTGCAACAGACGCTCGAGCGCTATAACGCTGGCCTGATGGTGACTGAACTCAACTTCCAGAACGTGCGTCCGCCTCAGGAAGTCAAGGAATCATTCGACGATGCGATCAGCGCGCGTGAGGATCGCCAGCGCGCGAGCAATATCGCCGATGCCTACGCCAAGCGAGTGGTTCCGGAAGCACGCGGTGAAGCCGCGCGTATCCTTGCCGAAGCCATGGGTTACAAGGCCGAGCGCATCGCCAAGGCACAAGGTGATGCCGAGCGTTTCGACCTGATCGCGAGCGAATATCGCGCTGCACCCGAGGTCACGCGCAAGCGGCTGTACATCGAAACCATGCAGCAGGTCGTGAACGGCACTCCCAAGGTGATCGACTTTACCGGCGGGAAAAACATCCTGCAGATTCCTGTTCCGCAGCAGGCTGCTCCTGAACCTCTGCCGGCGACCACGGCTGCCGTGGCCACTTCACCTGAACCGAGCAAGGGGAGGAACTGACATGCGCTCAATCATCAGCATCGTCATCGCCGCGATCGTTCTGCTCGCAATCAACAGCGTGTTTATTGTTAGCGAAGGGCAGACTGCAATTCTTCTGCAATTCGGCCGCATTACCGAGGCGGGTTTCAAGCCGGGTCTGCATTTCAAGCTGCCTTTCGTGCAACAGGCGTTGCGCTTCGATCGTCGCCTGCAAACGCTTGATGCCGCTGCGGAACGCTACCTGACCTCCGAGAAGAAAGATGTCAGTGTTGACTTCGTCGTCAAGTGGAAGATTTCTGATTCGTCGAAGTTCTATACGGCCGTAGCTGGCGATCAGGATCGTGCCCAGCAGCGTCTGGCCCCGATCGTGAAGGACGGCATGCGTACCGCGATCAACTCGCGCACGCTGAAGGAGGTCGTCTCCAGCGCCCGGTCCGATCTGACTGATTCACTCGTGCAGACTGCGAACAAGGCCGCAATGAACCTTGGTATCGATATCGTCGACGTGCGTATCAAGCGCGTCGATCTGCCCGAGGAGAGCTCGGTTTTGCGTTCGGTCTATGAGCGCATGCGTTCCGAGCGAAAGCAGGTTGCTGATGCACTGCGCGCCGAAGGCAACGAAGCCGCCGAGCGGATCCGCTCCGATGCCGACCGCCAGGTTCAGGTGATCAAGGCTGAAGCCTATCGCGAAGCGCAGACAGGACGTGGTGAGGGTGATGCCGAGGCAGCGAAGATCTATGCGTCATCGTATGGCAAGGATGCTGAGTTCTACGCGTTCTATCGGAGTCTCGAAGCCTATCGCGAGGCGTTCAAGCCATCCAATGGCGTGCTTGTGCTCGATCCGAAGTCGGAGTTCCTGCATTACCTGCAAGACAGCAAGTAGGGCCCGATGCCGATCGAGCTTGCCGCAGCGCTTTGTCTGGTGTTGGTCATCGAGGGTCTGATCCTGTTTGCCGCACCGGGCGCATGGAAGCGCATGGCGGAGAAACTGCAGCAAATCGATGAGCGCACCTTGCGCGGAGTTGGCGGCGCGATGGTGGTGATCGGTTTGATTGCATTGAAGATGGTGCATTGATTGAGGACCGGGAATCGAGAATGGAGAATAGGGAATCGGTATAGCGCGTCCTGGCGCATGCTTGACCCCGAATACCGGGTGACTTGGTGAGTGGTGAAGTTTAAACCTGGACGCTGACATCACCCCATGACGGGGTTTGACAACAAAAATGAGAATGACATGGGTAAATCGGTAGTAATTCTGGGTGCACAATGGGGCGACGAGGGCAAGGGCAAGATCGTCGATCTGCTCACCGAGCGAGTCGGCATCGTGGCGCGCTTCCAGGGTGGCCACAATGCGGGTCACACCCTTGTCATCAACGGCAAGAAGACCGTCCTTCATCTGATCCCGTCGGGCATCCTGCGCGAGGGTGTGCAATGTCTGATCGGCAATGGCGTGGTCTTGTCGCCGGCGGCGTTGCGCAAGGAGATCGGCGAGCTTGAGGCCGAAGGCGTCGAGGTGCGTTCGCGCCTGAAGATCAGCCCGGCCACGCCCTTGATCATGCCGTATCACATTGCTGTCGATCAGGCTCGCGAAAAGGCCTCCGGCGACAAAGCCATCGGTACGACCGGTCGTGGCATCGGCCCGGCCTACGAGGACAAGGTCGCGCGGCGCAGCATCCGTGTTGCCGACCTGATGTATCCATCGGAACTGCCGGACAAGGTGCGCACCGCGGTCGACTACCACAACTTCATTCTGACCGGATGGTTGAAGGCCGATGGTGTCGATTATCAGAAGGTGCTCGACGAGGCGCTCGAATACAGCGAATACCTGCGCCCGATGATCGATGACGTATCAACTCTTCTTTACGACGCGCGCCGTCGCGGCGACCACATCCTGTACGAGGGCGCGCAGGGCGCCTTGCTCGATATTGATCACGGCACCTATCCGTACGTGACCTCGTCGAATACGACGATCGGTGGTGCACTCGCTGGCACCGGCGTCGGTGCCTCGGATATCGATTACGTGCTTGGCATCTGCAAGGCGTATGCGACGCGCGTAGGCAGCGGTCCGTTCCCGACCGAACTTCATGACGAGATGGGCGAGGCCTTGCGCAAGCGTGGCAACGAGTTCGGTGCGAGTACCGGGCGGCCGCGTCGTTGCGGCTGGATAGACCTGGTCGCACTCAAGCGCGCTACCCAGATCAACGCGATCAACGGATTGGCGATCACCAAGCTCGACGTGCTTGATGGACTGCCGACAATCAAGGTCTGCATTGCCTACGAGTATCGCGGCAAGCGTCGCGATCTGGCCCCGCTCGATGCGGATGGCTGGGACGAGTGCAAGCCGGTCTATCTGGATTTCCCGGGCTGGGAAGAACCGACCTCGGGCGTGCGCGACTGGAACAAGCTGCCAGCAGCGGCACGTGCTTATCTGCGCGCCGTCGAGGAGTTGTCTGGTTGTCACCTGGCCCTCGTCGCCACCGGTGCCGATCGCGACGATACCATCGTGCTGCGCGATCCGTTTGCCTGAAAAGCAGGGATTGGGACTGTGGAGACAGGATGTCGGAACGAACAGCGAAGCTGGCCCGCAGGGTTAGCCGCAGGAAGCGGCGAATCAATAGAAAATCGAGAATGGGGAATCGTGGGAGCGGCTTCAGCCGCGATGCTGTTGTCTTGCAATTGAGCCGGAGGATCGCGGCTGAAGCTGCTCTCACAGAAGTTCGTTGATCCGCCGCCAGAATCGGGACGAAAAAAAACCGCCTCGCGGCGGTTCTTTTTCGGTGTTGGTGCCCAGAAGAGGACTCGAACCTCCACGAGTTGCCCCGCTAGCACCTGAAGCTAGTGCGTCTACCAATTCCGCCACCTGGGCTTGTGCCCGGCGCACTGCAAGCCACCGGGGGCGCGAAAGATACTTGGGCTGCTGCAGACTGTCAATGATTGCACGCGCACAATGGTTGCGATTCGATTCGCTGCCTCTAAAATCACATCCAATTCCTGCTGCCGCCGTGAGCCGCGCAGGTCACTAAACAAGGAAAACTCATCGATGCGAAAGAAGCCCGATGGAATAAAAAAATCAGGTCCGGCGAAGGCTGGGCCGAAGAAGAACGGCAAGACCCAGTTGCCGCCGTGGATGCCGGAGTCCGCATCGGCACCCACGAGTGCCGGCAAACGCGTCAAGCCGCCCGCCTCTGCCGCGCGTGGCAAGTCTGTGCCAGTGCCTGCCCGGGGCAAGGTCAAGCCTGAGAAATGGCAGGATCCATTTGCCGGACGCGAGGCGCGGCGCTACGAGCACCCAATCCCGAGCAGGGAGGCGATTCTCGCCGTGCTTGCCGATCAAGCTTCCTTGATGAAGACCGAAGCCGTTGCCGCTGCGCTTGGCTTGCGCAGTGAGCAGGATGTCGATGCTCTGGGCAAACGTCTCGCCGCGATGGTTCGGGATGGCCAACTGCATCAGAACCGTCGTGGCGGATATGGCGTTGCCGAGAAACTCGGCCTGATTACAGGTGTCGTGCTCGCCAATGCGGAAGGCTATGGTTTCCTCAAGCCCGATGAGGGCGGCGAGGATCTCTACCTTTCCCCTGCGCAGATGCGCATTGTCCTGCATGGCGATCGTGTGCTTGGCAGCGTGGTCGGCGTTGATCGGCGCGGTCGTCGTCAGGGCGCGATCGTCGAGGTCCTCGAACGCCGTGTCTCCCGCCTGGTGGGGCGGGTCGTCATCGAGGGTGGGATTACCCTGATTTCGCCGGATGATCGCCGCGTCCATCAGGACATCCTGATCCGCCCCGGTGACGAGCGCGGTGCGCGAGCCGGTCAGATCGTGATCGCCGAAATCACCGATCCGCCGACCCAGAATCGTGGCCCGATCGGGCGCATCGTAGCTGTGCTCGGTGAGCGTCTGACGCCATCGATCATCGTCGAGATGGCAATCGCAAGCCACAACTTGCCTTACGAATGGCCGGCCGAAGTTGCC
>CAJDVM010000035.1_pt1 | contig 18434 bp, 15 predicted proteins | sample 7391251 | NCBI WGS metagenome assembly CAJDVM01 (sample SAMEA7055693, study PRJEB34461) | soil metagenome | biome: terrestrial ecosystem; feature: Peninsula; material: soil | place: Antarctica | collected 2016 | reverse complement strand
GATGAAACGGCAACCATCGATGGCGACGCCGACCACGGCTGCCGGCGCCGCATGCAGGGTCAGGCAGCGCCCGTCCCAATCCGGACGCAGCAATGATGAGGACAATAAAGAGCTCATGGCAATGAAGGGTGATGACGACTCGACGCCCGATTACGCACGTCGACGCAAGGATATGCAAGGTTTTGTCCGAGCGAGGCAGCCTCGCGCAATGGGATTGGCAATTGGTTCGACCGTTCCGGATACCCGCTAAGAACTTGATCCAATTGCAGCTTGCGGTCTTGATTCCAGAGCGCGATTTATCAAGGGTGGATTCTTCATCACGATTGCCTTGGCGTGTTCATTACCGCCTGTGACATTTCCCAGTGATCCGAACTTGCTTGATGCACTACTATCGAGCTTGGGTGGTCGTAACGAGTTCGTTTGCCATGCCCCATGAAATCGATTCACCAACCGGAGACGGTGATATCGAACTGTTGCTGGAACGCCTCAAAGAAGGCGATAAATCCGCAATGGATGCGTTGTCGACGCTGCTGTTTGAGGATCTGCGGCGCCTGGCCCGGGCCCAGCGCCATCGGCTCGGTGGCGGTGAGACCCTGCGTACGACGGCGTTGATCCACGAGACGTATCTGAAGATGCGTTGCAGCGCACACCTTTCTGCGGATTCACGACGTCACTTCCTGCACACGGCGGCGCTGGCCATGCGTCAGATCCTGATCGACCATGCGCGCTCGCAACTGGCGCTGCGGGATCGGCAGCAGATCGTCCACGCTGAAGGCGAGGAACGCCAGAACCACCTGTATCAGCAAGCCCGACTGGTGCTCGACATCGATGCGGCGCTTGGCCGCCTGGAGAAGAACGAGCCGCGACTGGTAGACGTCGTCAACTTCCGCTACTTCGCCGGTTGCAGCGAAGATGAAACCGCTGACCTGCTCGAGGTCAGCCCACGCACCGTGCGCCGCGACTGGTTCAAGGCCAAGGCGTGGCTCGCCGAAGCCTTGAATGCCCATGACAACGCAAAAACCCGAAGCCTCTGAGGCCCACTCAACGGGCTTGTCCGAGGCTCTCGATCAGATCGCCCTTCTGGAAGGCGCCGAACGCGAAGACTGGCTGCAGCAATTGGGTCAGAGCGATCCGGAACGGGTTCGAGAATTGCGTAGGCTGATTGCCGGTGCCGAAGCCTTCGACATGCTCGATGAAGGGCCTGGTCTGCTGGCCGAACATCTGACTGATACGCAAGGCGCCCTCGCGCGCGGAACCCGCCTCGGCGCATGGCGGGTGATAGCGCTGCTTGGTCGTGGGGGCATGGGCCGCGTGTATCTGGCCGAGCGTGCCGACGGCGCTTTCGAGAAACGCGTTGCGATCAAGGTGCTGCGCCGTGAGCGCCGGTTGGCTGATGCGGTGATCGAGCACGAAAGGGCGCTGCTGGCTCGCCTTGAGCATCCTGGCCTGACCCGGCTGCTGGATGGTGGCATCAGCGAGGAGGCCGATGTGTTCCTGGTCATGGAGCTGGTCGATGGTTTGTCGCTGGATGTCTGGTGTGCACAGCATCAGCCGGATCTGAGTCGGCGCCTGGATCTGTTCGGGGAGATTCTCGACGCCATCGGCCATGCCCATCGGCAATTGGTCGTGCACGGCGATCTAAAGCCCGACAACCTGATCATCGACCATGAGCACCGCGTTCGTGTGCTCGACTTCGGCGTCGCCCGCATGCTCGCAAGCGATGCCGCGCAAAACCCGCTCGCGGTGACGCCGGGTTGGGCGGCACCCGAATGCGCAGCGGGCGCGCCCGCTGACGTGGCATCGGATATCTACAACCTGGGACAACTTCTCGACCATCTGGCCCGCTTGGATGCGGCACCCGCCGATGCGCGGCTCCCGATCGATCTGGCGGCGATCATCGAGCGTGCTACCCGGGCCGATCCCGACGCACGTTATTCCAGTGTCACCAGCCTGCGTGAAGACCTGATCCGTTTCCGCGAATCGCGCCCGGTTGAAGCGCGTGACGGGGGGCAGTGGTATCGCACGCAGCGATTCGTCCAGCGCCACTGGATTGGTGTCGGATTCGCCAGCCTCATGTTCGTCGTTCTCATCGCAGCCGGCAGCATGCTTGCCTGGCAGGATCGTATCGTGCGCAGCGAGCGCGACACAGCGCGTCTGGAGGCGACCCGCGCGCAGATCGTGCTCGACTATCTGCTCGGCGTCCTTGGTCAGGCCGACAACGCCGCTGCGGGCAAGCCCGCTTCGCTACGCAGCCTGTTGAGCAATAGCCTTGCGCATATCGATTCGGATTTCAGTGCGGATCCGGGTGCGCGACAGGCCTTGCTGGCACATCTGGCCGAACTGCTGATGCGGTTGAACGACTTTGCCAGTGCCGAAAAGATGCTGGAACGCTTCGAGCGTGATCTGTCCGGCAGTGAGCCGGCGCAATTGCGCGTGCGCGTGCTCGACAATCTCGCCGTCGTACGTATGCACCAGGGCAAGCTGGATGAGGCCCGGCATTTTGCCAGGCAGGCGCATCAACTGATCGCCCAGATTGCAGCCGATCAAAGCGGACAAATGTCTGAGCTGCTGGTCACGGACGCTCTGATCCAGGCGCGCCAGGGCGAGACAGACGCAGCGATTGCCACCTTGCGGCGTGCGTTGTCTCTGCGCCTGACGGTGTCAGCGGCCGACGCGGCGCAGACCGTGGTTGTTCGCAACAGTCTCGCCGCCGCGCTGATGCGCAGCGGTCAATTGTCTGAAGCCTTGCAGGAATACCGGCTGATTGAAGCCGCGCTCGAATCGAGCGGCCGTGAACACAGCTTCGATGCCGCCACCGTCTATGCCAATCACGCCAGTATCGCGTTTGCTTACGGCCGTTATCAGGAAGCGGAGCCCTTGTTCGAGCGCGCCTTGGCGTTGCAGGAAGAGTTGTACGGGCCATCTGCCGCACTCGCGGCCCTGCTCAACAACTTCGGCAAGCTCAATCTTGCATTGGGCAACCTGGATGCAGGGCGCACGCAAATCCAGCGTGCCGTGGCGATGATCGGGCAGTTCACCGGTGCCGACAGCATCGATGCCCAGCTCATTCGATTGAGTCTGGGCGAACTGGCCCTGGCCGAGGGCGAGGATGCGTTGGCTTACGACACCTATCGCGAAACGGGTGACCGATTGGCTTTGGCGCTGGGCGAGGATCATCCCGTACTGGCGCGTGCGCGCTCCGGGCAATTGATTGCGCAAGCGCGCGCTACCGGTTTGTCCGCCGATGATCCAGCATTCGAACGCTTGGTCGGGCAACTTGCGCTGGATCCGTCCAATCGGCGTGCATACGCGCATCTGCTCTGCGAACGCGCCGAACTGGCCCTGATCCAACAGCAAATCATGCTGGCTCGCGACAGTGCTGCTGCGTGTGTGGAGCTACGTCGGCGACACCTGGCCGCAAACAGTCCACCCCTGCTTGTCGCGGAGTATCTCGAAGCCAGCGCCGCCTCGCGTCTGGCGCCGGGTGGCGTTGATTCGCAAGGTCGCGATGCAATCCTGCGCGAGCTGGGCAATCAACTCGGGCAAAGCCATCCCGAGGTCCTGCGTCTCGCCGCACTCTGAAAACTCGAATCGCCGACTACTCAAAAGTGGCCAGCCATGGCCGCTTTTCCTGCCCGGCTCCGTATCTTGAATGAATACGTACCGGAGAACCTTGCATGCGCATCCTGATTGCCGTCCTCGCCCTGATTTGCCTGCTGCCGCAGACTGCCCATGCTGGCGGAGTCAACTATGCTGACTTCCATGTCACCAGCACCGCCGACAGTGGTCCGAACACACTGCGCCAAGCCATCATCAATGGCAATGCCATACCAACAAGCTACGTCCCGCGCATCCTGATCGATCTCGATTACAACTCGCCAATCCTGCTGGCTTCACCCTTGCCGATACTCACCGCTCCGAATTTTGAGATCGAGGGTACCCAAAGCACATCGGCGAAGATAGATGGAGGGGGCGTGCACGCGATCCTGGCGACGAGTTCATCAGTCCTGTTGTTCAGCATGAAGAACCTCGCACTCTTCAACGGCTACTCCACACTTTATGGGGCCTGCCTGACCATGACGGACCCCGATACGGAGGGCAGCGCCTACCTGGATAATGTAGTATTCCAGAACTGTATAGTATCTGGAGATGACGGAATCAATGGCGGTGCGATCCAGACCCTTCACAACCTGACCATCAACGACTCCGTATTCCAGTTCAACTCGGTGGTCAGCACCGGCTCCAGTTCAGGCGGGGCCATTTCGTTCCTCGGCGACCGCGACCTGACTATCCGTGGCAGCTACTTCGGAAGCAACAAAAGTGTGTCGAATGCGCCGACCGGCACAAACGTCGCCGAAGGAGGGGTGATCTCCGTGCAGAGCGGAAGATCCGTCACCATCGAGGACAGTGTATTTACCGATAATCACGTCAATACCCCGTACAACAACGATCCTGTCGCCGGGCTTGGCGGTGCTCTGGCCGTTCGACTCTCGGGCAAGCTGAGCCTTCTGCGGGCCGCCCTGTTTGGCAATGACGCCGGTACTGGTGGGGCCATTTACCACCGAGCGGTAACGCCCGGAAGTTCAAGCGCTGATTTGCGCAATGTCAGCGCTGTCCACAATCGGGCCAAGCACGGCAATGGTGGCGCGCTGGTCAGCGACAGCCCCGTGATCCTTTACAACAATACGTTCTGGAGGAACAGCGCTGCCTTGGCTGGCGACAATCTCTTTCTTGTGCCAACTGCCCAGACAAGTATGGCCTACAACAACCTGTTTGCAGCGGGGGTTGGCGCCGGTGACTCGTGCACCGGCTTCCCGACAATGTCATCCGGCTACAACATCGTGCCTGCGCTCGAATGTGGTCTCGGTGCGGATGCTACCGACTTGGTCACCAGCGATCTGCATATCCGAGGGCTCTTTGTTGGTGCCGGAGGGGACTACTCGGTGCAGTTGTATTCGAGCAGTCCCGCGCTTGATGTGGGCAATCCGCTTGCCCCGTCGGATGCGATCGCCGGTCGCTGTGCGATGACCGATTTCCTCGGCCAACCGCGGCCGATGGATGCCAGTGGCACCGGCGCGACCCCGCGTTGCGATATCGGCGCGCTCGAGGCGCAAAGCGAGCCATCCCTGTTTGTCGATGATTTCGACGGTGGTTGGTTGCGGCCCTGATGCAAAGGCTATTCGCCCGCCGTGGCTACAACTACGCCGGGCGAATAGCTCCCATCTCCGTAACGGGATCTTGAGCCTGCTTCGGTCCAGCCTCAGACCACCGCCAGATGAGTAGCGGCGACATGCATGGCCCACGTTCCAGGCGCCGTGCCATGGACTCGACATCCGCCATGGCCGCTTTTTTCGCCCGGCTCCGTACTTTCAATGAATACGTACCGGAGAACCTTGCATGCGCACTTTGATTGTCGCTTTCGCACTGACTTGCCTGTTGCCACCGCTCGCCCACGCAGCCATCGTCAATATCCATGTCACCAGCCCCGCCAACAGCGGTCCGAACACGTTGCGTCAGGCCATACTAGACGGCAATGCCCTGGCGGCAACCAACGATGTGCCGCGCATCTTGATCGATCTCGATAGTGCTTCGCCGATCCTGCTGACTTCAGCCCTGCCGACGGTGACTTCCACGTATTTCGAGATCAAAGGCACCCTGCCTGGTCAGGCCAGGATCAATGGGGTGGGTGCGCACAGGATCTTGACCACGAATTCGTCAGTGCTGTTGTTCAGCATGAAAAATGTCCGATTGCTCAACGGCTACTCCACGGCCGGGTCCGCAGCCTGTCTGCAGATGTCGACGCCATCGAGTACAGGTTATGCAACCCTGGAAAATGTCTGGTTTGAAAATTGCCGGCAATCCATACCGGGTGTTGCCAACGGCGGCGCCATCATCAGCAGCCACAACCTGACCATCAAGGACTCGCTGTTCCAGTCCAACGCATCGATTGGCCTCAGTTCAACCCAGGGTGGTGCAATTGCATTGCTGGGCCAGAGCGATCTGACCATTCGTGGCAGTCGCTTCCTGAGCAACTACAGCGAGTCGAATGCCGCCGTTGGGGCAGCGCACGCCAGCGGAGGCGCGATCTTCATGTTGAATGGCAAGTCCATCACCATCGAAGACAGCGTGTTTGCCGGCAACCACGTCAATACGCCGAATGACAGCGGCCCTGATATAAGGTTTGGCGGTGCGATGGATGTGCGAGTCACGGGCAAAGTGAGCTTGGTGCGCACGGCCCTTGTTTCCAACGACGCCGGTAGCGGCGGCGCGATCCGCCACTACGGTCCGTATCCAGGCAATCCAACCGTCGAGCTGCGTAACGTCAGTGCATTCGACAACAGGGCCACCCTCGGCAAGGGTGGAGTGCTGGTCAGCAACAGCCAGTTGATCCTCTACAACAATACGTTTTGGAGGAACAGCGCCTCGGTGGCGGGCGACAACCTGGCCGGCATAACCGGTAATGCACAGATAACTATTGCCTACAACAATCTGTTTGCGGCCGGAATTGGTGCAGGTGATTCGTGCACAGGGTTCACCACCAGCTCGTCCGGTTACAACATCGTGCCGGCCATCGAATGCGGGCTCGGCGGGGGCGCTATCGACATCATCAGCAACGATCTGCACATCCGCGGGGCCTATATCGGGCCAGGGCAGAACTTCACTGTGCAGTTGTATTCGAGCAGCCCGGCGTTTGATGCCGGCAATCCGGACGCGCCGTCGGACACGATCATTGCCCGCTGCGCGAGCACCGATTTCCTCGGTCAGCCGCGCCCGGTCGATGCCAGCGGCACCGGTGCGATCCCGCGATGCGATATCGGTGCGCTCGAGGCGCAAAGGGAACCGTCCCTGTTCATCGACGATTTTGAGGGCCGTTGGTTGCGGCCCTGAATTCGGCGGCATCTGAAAAAGCACTCTGCAGGCAAGCACGTCACGTCGGGGGAATCGGGCCAATGATCAAGCGCTTGGTCGGGTTCACCGCGCGACTCGGCAAGCCCTGCGCTGAAGGTGATACGCAGACCGTCCACGCCGGCCCAACGTTGCTGTTCATGGAAGCGCGTGCGCAGGCGTTCGCAACTTTGTCGCGCTTGCTCCAGCGAGGTGTCATGGAACAGCAGGGCGAACTCTTCGCCACCCACTCTTGCCGCGATATCGGACGTGCGGCTGGTATCACGCAGCAGTTGCCCCACTTCGCGCAGTACGGCATCGCCGATCAGATGTGAGTGGTTGTCGTTGACCGATTTGAAATGGTCGATATCGAGCATGGCCACGGTCAGCGGACGCGGGTCGCGACGCCCTACGTCGAGGGCTTGGCTCAGGGCCAGATTGAAAGCACGGCGATTGGGCAGGCCGGTGACGACATCCTCTCGCGCCTGTCGCTCAAAGCCTTCGGATTGTTCACGCAACTGGCGCAACAGCCTCGATTTTTCCTCACCCGATTGCAGGAGACGTTCGGTCTGCTGCTGCAGATCCCGGGTGCGCTTGTCGACGAGATAGGTCAACTTGAGATTGCTGGCGCGATAGCGGGCAACGAGATATCGGTAGAGGCCAAGCAACGCCAGCAGCGCGAGCAGTGCGGCAGTGACGTGAACGCTGAGTCGCTGCCACCAGAATGGCTCAATATGGAATCGCCACAGTGCTTCCTTGCTCCCCCAGGCGCCGCCCGGATGCGCGGCGGCGATGCGCAGGCCATAGTCGCCCGGCGGCAGACCAAAAAATTCGACGCTACGTTGCTGGCCGCGTTCAATCCAGGTGTCATCCAGGCCTTCGAGACGTGTGCGATAGACGATCCGTTGCGGCAACAGGAAACTCATGCCGACGTAGCTGACGGTCAATCGTTTGCCTCCGGGCAGGGAGATGGGTTGGTCGAGCGAGGCGAGCGACAGCGGCCTGCCTTCCACGGCAATGCTTTCGATGACGGTCGGTGGTGACGGATAACTGGCCATGCTCTCCAATCGATCCGGGTCCACCGAGCTCAATCCCAGCGCCGTGGCGATCCACAGGGTATTGTCGCGCCGCAGCCACGCGGCGGGACTTGTGGCGCCATTCGCCTGCGCGCTGTTCATGCCGTCCATTTCGTTGTAGCGCTGGACCTCGATGCGTGCGCTACGCCCGTCGGCGACTGCGTCCAGCGCGGCCTGGGTGGTCCGCAACACCCCCCGGTTACTCGTGATCCAGATGTTGCCCGACCGATCCGGGATCATCTCGAACACGGCATCGACCGGCATTCCCTGTTCGAGACCGACCCTAGCCAGCGTTCCATCGCGATAGCGATACAAACCACGGTCGGAAACAATCCACATGTCGCTGCCGAGTCGGCGAAACCCGAAGACCGTCCTTGCACCACCGAGATCGGCAAGATCGATGCGCTCTATCTGCGTTCCGCGCAACACGCGTACGCCTTCAATCGTTCCGATCCACAGCTCACCGGGCTGACTGTCCAAGGCGGTGGTCAGAACGGCGGGAGCATTTTCCCCTTCGAGCATGCTCGCGCGGTCAGCCTGCAGTCGGGTCACACCGAGCTGGGTGCCGAGCCAGGTCACGCCTTCCTCATCGACAGCGATAGCGCGCACGTTGCCCATGGGCAGACCATTGTCTTCGTTGTAATGGTGGACTGCGCCGTTGCCATCGACTCGATACAGACCATCGGCGTAGGTGCCAACCCACACGCCGCCCGCGGCGTCTTCGGCGAGGCTCAATACCGATGCCGAATTGCCGCTGGCAGAGGGCAAGGCTACCGCCTTGATCGTGCCATCCTGATCCATTCGGTCAAGGCCACCCGATGAGCCGATCCACAAGCGACCATTGCGATCCTCCATCACCGTGCGGATGTAGTCGGCGCTCAGACCGTCCTGCTTGCCATGGTTGCTGAACAGGGTTTCGCGTAGCCGAAAGAGGCCGCCATTGGTGCCGACCCAGATACTGCCTTCCGTGTCTTCCAGAATTTCAGTGATGCGCCCACCCGGCAACTCCAGATCGGCCTGCATGCGTTCAAGCCCGTAGCGATCCGTCAGGCGGAACAGTCCGAGATTCTCGGTGCCGAGCCACAACTGGCGGTTACGGTCCTGCAGCATCGCCGTCAAGCGTCCATTTTCAGGTATTCGGGATTTGAGCTGCGGTCTCCCGTCCACCATCTGGAAGAGACTGTCTTCGGCGGCAATCCAGAGACTGCCGTCAGGGGCCTGATACGGCCAAGCGAGGCCTGCCGGCAATTGGAAATCATCTGCAGCACGGCGGGCGACGTCGTCGCCATCGATATCCTGATAGACGAGTCCAGCGTAGCTGCCGATCCAGATCCGGTCGTGATCGTCGATGACCATGCGGAAATTTGCCATGCGCACGGGTGAGTCCGACGCGGGCGCAAGATGATGAAATTCGCCGTCCGTGTCCAGGTAGCTGAGACCCTTTCCTTCGTAAAGCAACCACAGGCGACCCTGCCGATCCATGCTCATCGAGTGGATCAGTACCTCTGGAAGATCGCCAGGGCGGGGCCAGAACCGGAACGTGCCGTCGGTCTCGCGACGCCCCACATTGCCGCGTGAATCACCGATCCACAGTGCGCCTGCAGGATCCCGATACAACGCACCGATGCCGTTGTCGAGCAAGCCGGCCCCGCTGGCACGATCGAGCACGACAAACTCCCGACCGTTGTATCTGACCACCCCTTCCCAGGTGCCGAACCACAGGTAGTCGTCGGTTGATTGCGCCATGCCGCGGATCGAGTTGTGGGACAGGCCGTCGGCTGTCGTCCAGCGGTCGAGCGCGTAATCACGAAGTGCGGGAGGCGCAGGTGATGCGGCGGTGTGCGCGGTAATCAAAAAACAAATGAATATGACGCTAAATATACTGACTAGCCGATGCCGGGTCGCATTCCATCGCCCGCGCTTGCATCGGTGTTTTGGTTCAACCACCTTCGTGTCCATCCAGAGTCTGAGCGCATTCTCATGCAATTGTCAGGCCAGCGGCCGCAATTACCTGATAACGGAGACTGCCAGACCAGGGCTCACCACGTCGATCTCTTTTCTCGGCTTCGATCCAGAACTGGGTTGGACACTCGTCCTGATACCTTGTGTCGGGGTGGCTGCGACGCGATCCAAAGGCTTGGTTCGCCGGCCATGACGCAAGCTGGGGCATCGTTTCGACTGCGTACTATCGCCGTTCGCCGACAGTGAACCGGGGCTTTTTGCTTGCCGCATTTTCTACGCCTGCGTCAAGTTGTCGCACCGAGTCGTTTTTGAAAGCGGAAAGAATGAGCTTGGTTGGCGCCTCGTGTTCCAGGCGCAGCAATTCTGTCTCGCGTTTGCCACAATGCGCGGCGGCGCGCATAAACGGGCGACGCGGTCCTGATCCCGTGCTGGAACCTCCTTGAACGATTCCCGAAAGAACCCTTTCCCAGCGAGTGCCGCACAGCTTTGGGTTGCGCTGCGTGGAATTGCATCGGCGGCGCTTGATGGCATCATCCGGATGTCGACAACGCGGCTCAATTACTGGCTCGAGTTTGCCTTCACTGGCAGTCTGGCGATCGCCTTGTTTGCCACTGGCGTCGGCCGCCATCACGGATCGTGGCTGACCGCATTTCTGACTGTGCTGACCGGCCTGGTCGCCTTCAGCTTCATCGAATATCTGTTCCATCGCTGGATCTTCCATGGCCCCGATTCAATGTATCGGCGCGGCCATGACGCCCATCATGTCGATCCACGGGGTTACGACGCCCTGCCGTTTTTCCTGCCCTCGGCTATCCTGATCGGCCTGACCCTGGTATTTGCCCTGGTCATGCCAGTCAGCCTTGCCTGTCTGCTCAGTGGAACCATTGCATTTGGTTATGTCAGTTACGGGCTCAGTCATTTCGCCATGCATGCGATGCGCTTTCGGCAGCCGTGGTTGCGTCGCTGGGCGGCAAGCCATCATGTTCACCATCACCACGCCGACGCCAATTTCGGCGTAACCACGCCGTTGTGGGATCACTTGCTCGGCACGCGTTACCAAAGGCGCAAGGCGCCGTCTGCCGTACGCGATCGTTCCCAGGATTGATTCTCGCCAGCTGGGTCAGCCCGGCATGCTGATCGAATCTACGCCATCTCCAAGAATGCTGCGATCGGCGATAGTTGCCTGCAGATGCGCTTGTTCGGGACTGAGCACGATGTCGACGCTGTCCGATTTTCCACCGCCTGGCTCGATCCAGTTGGAAATGTTCCGTGGATCCGGTCGGCTCAGTTCTCCGATACCGAGCTGTTCGAGGTCATCGAAGAACGCATTGGCAGTTGCCAGCGGATCGTCGAGCAGCGCGTTGTAGTCGACGATGATGCGCGGCCAGCCTGCGCTGCCGGCAAAGGCTTCACGCGTGTAGGTTTCCCAGAGGGCGAGCGCTTGCGTGGCTGACATTCCGTCGCGACGTTGCAGCGATGCGGCAACTTCGAGCGGATCGCGCACGACATGGATGAAGATCGGTCGGGTCAGCAACGGCAGCAGTTCGCGGACGAGCAGGCACAGCCGCGGTTCCTTGATGAACCACGGGCGCCGCGGCTCCAGGGTTTCGAGTACCGCTGCAACCTCGCGGCGGAACGCATCGACTGCCGTGGCTGGGACTTGATCGACAGGCGTCTTCCAGTCGCCACCGGCCGCCTGCAGGCGGCGCACGCACGCCATGTGGATCTCGCCGTGTTCAAAATGGCCGCGTGGGTTGTCCGCGCCGCGCAGAAGCAATTCCTCTGCTCCGGGCCAGGCGCCGAACCGGGCCAGCAGTCCGCCAATACTCGACGTGCCCGAGCGGTGCATGCCAAGCACGACGATCTGCCCACTGGCTGGTCGATTGAGATCGCGTGGTTGGTGCGCGCGTACGCTCGATGCTGGTGGGCGCAGGGTCGATCCGCGCTCCAGCATCCCGGCCAGTTGATCGGCCGTGAGATCGAGATGGTTTGCTGCTGAGTAGGCTGTTGCGCGCGCCATGGCAGTGGCGGCGAGTTCATTGCGCCGGTTGAAGGCATCACGCATACGCCAGGCGAGAGCATCCCGATCGGGCTCGGCCCACAGACAGGCAGGCCCCATTCCTCGATGAGCGTCTGCTGGCTGCCATAAGCCGGCGCAATGACCACGCGACCGCAGGCGATTGCGCCGCGCACGATCGGATCCCAGTCGGCGCCACGACGTGCGCTGACGTAGGCATCCGCCGCGGCCAACAATTGCGCACGTTCGTAGCCCGGAAACCCCCAGCCAAAGACCAAGCTCACACGCGCTCCATCGGTTTTCGCAAGTTCTATTTCGAGAACTTCGCGGATCGCGCTTTCGTCGTTGCCGGGACGAATGTAGATGACCAGTTCGGCCGCCTCGTCGGCACGGAAGCTACGCCGGAATGCCTCGACGATCAGCTTGGGTGCATCCCGATCAAGCGACTCGGCGACGCTGAGAAAAACGAAATGGCCGCCGGGATGACGTTGCGCCGGAACATACGGGTGGCAGTATTCGCGATCGACGCCGAGCGGAAGGATCTCCATCGGCGTCTTGATGCCGATCTCGCGAAAGGCCTCGGCCTGGAATGCGTCGGGCACCAGCAATAGGTCGAATTTGTTGTAGTAATCGGCCCAGGCCGGCGGCGGCCGTTGCCATTCGGAGAATGCGATGGCGACGCGATAGCGACCGCGTGCGGGCGTTTGCAACTGTCCGGGTGCGCAGACCAGGGCAACATCGGGAAACGAATGCAGCTTGCGCCGAGCGGCGAGTTCGAGGCGGAAGTCGTTGCCTTCAAGCAGTTCCGGCGAGACCGAAGAAAAGGCCATGCGCAAGGCTCGCGCATCGAGGCGCCAGAGCAAGCCGTGTGTCAATTCTCCGTAGGCATGCGGCAGCCGTGTAAGCCCTTGCCAGAGCACGTTGCCTCGATAGCGATCGATCAGGCGTTGCTGCCAGCGTTGGGCAAAGCAGGCGCGGCTGTCCTTCCACAGACGTTCGCGGAAGCCGCCGTCATCCTTGGTTGATCCGTGTTGATCGTGGCGCAGGGTAACCGCACCGGCGACGACGCTGGCGATTCCGGCATCGGCGGCGCGCAGGCAGTAATCGGTATCCTCAAAATAGCTGTGGAATATTTCATCAAGTCCGCCGATGCGATCGAGGCAATCCCGGCGGATGTAGGCGAGCGCGAATGCAACGGCTTGCACGCGGCGTGTGCGTGGAAACTGACCCACGTCGGTTTCCTGCTGGCCCGATTCGGTCTGCTGACCCCAGAGCTGTTCCGGTTCAATGAAGCCGCCAAGGTGGAACAGCAGTCGTCCTGGTTCCGGACCGAGCATGCGGCAGCCGACGATGCCGTGATCGGCAGCGGCGTAGGCGGCATCGCGCAGGCGATTGAGCCAGTCAGATTGATTGAAGACGAGATCATTGTTGAGCAGGACGACATCGTCATCCGGTCGCGCCGCGGCGATGCCGGCATTCATGCCGCGCACGAAGCCGAGATTCGCCGGCAGGCGCACGATTTGAATGCGATCGGCATAGGCATTCAACCCATCCTGCGTTTCATCCTCGGATCCGTTGTCGACGACAATGACCTCGGCTTCATCGAGGTCTTGCGCGAGCAGGCTGTCGAGGCAGCGGCGCGTCAGCGTCCACTGGTTCCAGGCCAGGATGATGAGGGCTGCGCCACGCATCACTTGCCTGCCTGATAGGCATCCTGCCAAAGCATCTCGAGGGCGTTGTCGAGCGTGTCGTGCGCATAGCTTGCGACCGGTGTCAGCAGCAGATTGGCGCAGCCATCGACCTCTGGGCAGTAGTGCACGCCGGTCTGGCGGACACGCAACAAAGCTTCGCTGATATCGGCATCTTCATGCTCGGCCATGCGTGCGGCGCGGATCAGCACATGCCGTGGCGTGCTTTCCAGGCGCCTGGCCAGTGCGAACAATTGGCTGGCTTCGTCGCGAGTCATATCACTTCAACGGTCAGGTCCAGTTTCTGGTGGTAGGCAGCGAAAACCTCGTCGCGGCTTCCTTCGCAAACACTCTTGCCATGCTCGATCCAGAGCAGACGATCGCACAGGGTCATGACCTGGGTTTCATCATGGCTGACCAGGACCACGGTATGGCCCTGGCGCATACGTTCGCGCAGCGCGCTGCCGGATTTCTCCTGGAACTCTGCATCGCCCACTGAGAGCACCTCATCGATCAACAGCACATCCGGTTCGGCTTGCATGGCCACCGAGAAGCCAAGGCGCATGAGCATGCCTGAGGAGTACGTGGCGATCGGCTGGTCGAAGAAATCGCCAAGCTCGGAGAACTCCTTGATCGCCGGCAGCCGCGAGACGATATCGCGCTGGCGCAGGCCGATCATCAAGCCCGAGAGGATCGCGTTGTCGCGCCCGGAAAGATACGGCGTAAAACCGACTGCCAGCGACAGCAACTGGCATGAAATCGTGCGCCGTTGCATGCTGCCGCGATCGGGCTGCAGGATGCCCGCCATCACGCGCAGCAGGGTGCTTTTTCCGGCACCATTGCGACCGATGATGCCGAGGCGCTCGCCTTGCTTGAGGCGCAGGCTGACATCTTCCAGTGCCCAGAACTTTCCGCTGCCTACGCGGCGCTGCGCGCTGAATGCGACGCCGACGTTGTTGAGCTCGATCAGTGGTTTATCCATTACGCCGCCAGCTTCGGATAACGCGGCGACAGCCGCAAGACCACGCCAATGCCGATTGCGCAGATCACGACTGAGACGAGACTGACCTTGAGCAGGGCGATCCAATCCGGCCATTGTGCATGCATGAGGATTCCGCGCGTCGCATCAAGCAGGGTCACCACTGGATTCAGCGCAAACCAATCCTTGAGCGATGGCGGTACCGCATCAAGCGCAAAGACCACGCCGGAGAGAAACATGACAACGGTCAGGATCTGCTCGATGACAAAGCGAAGATCGGGGATCAGGGGAATTACCGAGGCCATCAGGAAACCGGCACCGGCCGAGAAGAGCAAAGTCACGGCAAACACGACGGGCAAGGCCAGATAGGTGATGTTTGGCGGAAATCCGGCCATCCACAGGATCACCAGCAACAAGACGAAAATGTAGAGAAACTTGATCGTGTCGGCGAACATCTGCACGAGCGGAAACACGAGAACCGGAATCTGCACTTGGCGGATCAGACCGAGGTTGCCCCAGATTGAATAGCCGCCATGGGTGATGCAGGATTTCATCCACTGCCAGAGGGTCAGGCCGACCAGCAAGAACGGCACGTAATCCTCCCCCCCAGTCTTCAGGATCACATCGAAGACCAGCCAAAACGCCGCCATCATCATGGCTGGTTCGGCAACCCACCAGATCAGGCCGAGATAACTGCGCTCGCGCTCGGCGCGCAATTCGGCATAGGTGCTGAAACGAATCAGTTCAATCAGGTTCTGGCGCATGACAATGAGGATATCGGGGGATGGCGAGAATACCGGATCGGTGCGCTGATCGGGCTTCGTGTTCGGAATCGGTCAGCGGCAAGTGCCGTCCAGCACGGGCCCGAGCCAGGCCAGTCCGAGCAGCAGCGCAGCGAGCAGGCCACCGGCAAGCCAGCGTACGCGCGTGAAGGCAAGCGCCGACGACATGTCTTTGCGATCGATCAGCGCGGCGAGGAAACTGCCAGCGAATCCGCAGAGCAAGGGCTGCATCTGGAAGAAATAGCGCTCCATCACATGCAGACCTAGAAACAACGCGAGCTGGTAGCCAAGATAGACCGCACAGAACGCCGCGAACGGTCGGCGCCAGTTTCGCCACAACGCAAGTCCAAACGCGCACAGCACGAGCAACAAGGTATGCCAGGCTGTGGCCAGCCAGCCGATCGGTGTGGTCAGTGCGCTGGCCCCATAAGCGCCGAGATAGCCGCCACAGGCCGGACCCGGCAACTGCGAGTTGAGCAGGGTCTTGGCGCTGAACAGACGGAAGTACTGGCTGTCGAGTTGATCGCCGAGGACGCCGAGCCATCCGCGTTCGGCAACGAGCACCTTGACCTTGTCGAGATAAATTGCGTTGCGTTGCTGTGGGGTGGGGGCACTTTCGATGAAGGCGGTCAGCGCGGGCAGCCCAGCTTCGTCGATATAGTCGCTGCGGCTGCTGTCGCGCAAGCCGACATGCAGGTTGTACAGCGAACTGTCGGCAATCAATGGCGATCCGGTTTCAACGTAACCTTTCCACAGCGCCGGGAATATCGCCAGCAACAAGCCGGTGGCGAATGCAACGGCAGACAGCCAGGCAAACGCGAAGCGGCGATCCTTGCGCGACAGGAAGGCGAGGAAAAAAAAAGGCCAGAATCCTCCAAGCAGACTCTTGAACAGAACAGCCAAACCAATCAACACGCCAGCCAGAAAGGCGCGTAGGCGCGGACGTGCCGTGAACGTAAGCAACAAGGCCAAGGCACCGAGCAGACAGGCGAGGTAGGGAACTTCTGGCCACAGCCAGTGCGCATAGGCCAGGCTGGCCGGATTGAGCAGGAAGATCGCTCCCGCCAGCCAGCCAGCACGGGGGCTGTCCAGGGTTTTCCAGAGCCGCACAAGCAGGGCCGCGCAGATCGCCAGCAGAACGATCTGCACGATTTGTACGGCTAGTACATGGCTGCCGAATACCGCGTAGATCGCGGCGATGAACCAAACCTGCCCGGGCGGCCAGATGAACAACTCCGGCATCGGCTGCCCGGCGAGCAAGGCAATGGCGCGCCGGTTGTAGTCGAACTCGTCGCCGACCAGCGGCTTGAGTGCCGGGTGGTAATAGATCCACAGCAGTGCGGCGTTTAGCAACAACCACGCCGCAGCCGCCAGCCACGGCCAACTGCGTTGCGCGACCGACGTGGTTCGGTCAGTGGCACTCATGCGTTGCGCAAGCGCCACTCACCGTCATGGGCAAGTCCATGGCCTCGATCACACATGCGGATGATCCGCTCCGGTCATCGCTCGGCAGATCAGGATCTGGGTGAGTGCTTGGCGGGTGCCTTGAAGGTCGGTGTCATCTTTTCGCGGACGCCACTCGTGCTGATCGAATCGACGTAGTACCAGTAGTCTTTGCACGGATCGATCGTGTCGTCGCGCCAGGAATATTTCTGGGTTTCGTCGGTGGTGCCGGCGCCAAGGATCGGATCCTGGTTCAACTTGGTGAACTCACCGTCCTCGGTGTCGCCGCGGAACACGTCGAAGCCGAAATTGTCCTGCTCGCTGGCGAGCGACCATTTCGGCGTGTTGGCGAGGCGTTCTTCCGGAGGCAGTGCGGATTGGTCGCCGCAATCACCTTCCGGTGCCTTGGAGGCGGCGGGTTCGACGACCGGCTCGGTTGCTGGGGTGGTCTGTGCAGTTGCAGGCGCGGATTCGTTGGCGGATACGTTACTGGTCTGGTCGGGTGACGGTTGATTGCAGGCGCTCAAAATCAGGCTGAGCAACACGGACAGGATGAGAGGGCGCATGACGGCTCCATAAAAGGCTGGGATTCCTGCCCTGTCCAGATTGACGACTGGACACAAGCGGATTCGGCAACGATAGTCGCGCCATGCATGAACTGGCAACCCGAATCCGAGTGACGACCCCGCATCAACGCAATCCTCTGCTCGCACGGGCGTGGCGATTTGCCATCTTTGGCGCGTTTTGGCTCGGCGCAGCACCGGCTGTGGCGCTGACCCTGGACGTTGAAACCACGCCTTCCGGCGACTTGTTTCCTGCGCTGGAATTGTCCCAAGGCAGTTTGCAAGGGCTCGATCCGGGGCAGGGCAGTGGCTTGCTGCGCATCCGTCTTGGCGATGTGCGCACGCCGCACGACATACGCTTGACCGTATCCACCTTGGGCCTGCGCCAGTCGACCGTGATCGATAGGCGCATCAGCGGCGATATCCTGCTGCGGCCCCGGCTCGATTGGGATACCGACGCCCTGCTCGCATTGAAGCAGCCGCGGCGGCAGGTCGTGCACGTCAGCGTGAGCGGGCGCGGCATGAAAACGTTGGAGCGCGAGCTTGAGCTCAACGTCCATCCGCTTGACGAAGCCTTGTACTTTGTCCGCGAGGGCAACACACGCATCGATCTCGGCTGGGCTTTTGCGGCTTGGGTCGATCCTCAGGATCCGGTCATTGACAGCCTGCTGGAACTCGCGGGTATCGATACGGGGGGAAATATCGCGTTGGCAAATGATCGCGCGGGACGGCTGGAGTTGGTGCGAAAATTGTGGGTTGCACTTGAGCGACATGGTCTCCGATACGCCGACGAGGGCGCCGGCCTGAGCCAGGGGCCCGTCATCTACAGCCAGCGTGTGCGTCTGCTCTCGAATACGTGGAACGAGCGCGTCGCCAATTGCCTGGATGGCAGTGTCCTGATCGCCTCGGCGCTTGAGCGACTTGGAATTGGATCGTTCCTTGTACTCGTGCCCGGACATGCCTTCGTCGGCTTCCATGTTGACAAGGGTCAACGCGAAGCGGAGTTTCTCGAAACCACTCTGCTGGGATTCCGCCGACC
>CAJDVM010000001.1_pt1 | contig 27226 bp, 30 predicted proteins | sample 7391251 | NCBI WGS metagenome assembly CAJDVM01 (sample SAMEA7055693, study PRJEB34461) | soil metagenome | biome: terrestrial ecosystem; feature: Peninsula; material: soil | place: Antarctica | collected 2016 | reverse complement strand
GTTCCGCTGCCGGCTGGGCGCATGCGCGTCAATCAGGCCTCGGTCGATGGCACGCTCGAGTTCATCGGCGAGGATGTCATCAAGCACACGCCACGCAATGAAGCCGTGCGCATCAAACTCGGCAATTCCTTCGATATCGTTGGCGAGCGCCGCCAGACCGGCTTCACCATGGACAGCGCCGGCAAAATCATTGATGAGAGTTTCGAGGTCAGCGTGCGCAACCGCAAGAAATCTGCCGCCAGCGTTGTCGTGCGCGAATACCTGTATCGCTGGAGCACCTGGAAGATCACCGCGAAAAACCATGATTTCGAGAAGCGCGATGCACAGACCATCGATTTTCCGTTGTCGATTCCAGCCAATGGCGAAGTCAAGCTGACCTACACCGTGCGCTACACCTGGTAGCCCGACGCGTGCCGCACCCGCGACGAGCGCGCGCGGTCGCGTAAACTGCGCGCCCGGCTTGTGGATGGCGACGCTATGGAATCTTTCCTGATTGCGCTGGATCTGGTGGGCACATTCGTCTTCGCGATCAGCGGGGCGACCGTCGGCGTGCGCCATCGCCTAGATCTTTTCGGTGTGCTTGTGCTGTCCTTCGCCGCCGCGGTGTCTGGTGGCATCTTCCGTGACTTGCTGATTGGTGCAACGCCACCGACAGCTCTGGTGGGCTGGCATTATCTCGGTACCAGTTGCCTGGCTGGACTGATTACGTTCTTCCGCTATGAGGATATCAAGAAGCTGCGCAATCCGGTGCAGATCTTCGACGCGCTCGGCCTGGCCTTGTTCGCTGTGACCGGTGCAACCAAGGCGCTCGCCTTCGGTCTCGGTCCCGTATCGGCGACCTTGCTTGGCATGCTCAGTGGGATTGGCGGCGGCATGATGCGCGACATCCTCGTCGCACGAACACCGGTTGTGCTGCGCTCGGATCTATACGCGGTGGCCGCCCTGGCCGGTGCTTCGGTGATCGTGATCGGCGACAGCTTCGCCTTGCCGAGATTTCCCGTGCTGCTGCTGTCGGTGACTCTGTGTTTCGGCCTGCGTTTTGCGGCAATCCGCTACGGCTGGCGACTGCCAGTCGCGTCAGCCGCGCCGGACCGAGATGGCGGTCAGTAGAGTACGCGCGTGCGCAGAGTGCCCGGAATCGCCGCCAGCGCCTGCTTGAGCTCAGCCGCCTGTGACTCGGTCGTCGACACATCGGCGACGACATAGCCGATGTTCGCGTTGGTCTGCAGGTACTGGCCGTCGATGTTGATGTTCCTCTCCGAGAAGATCTCGTTGATGCGCGAGAGCATGCCGGGCATGTTGCGATGGATATGCAACAGACGTCGGCTGTGCGGATGCTCGGGTAGGGTCACTTCGGGGAAATTGACGGCTGACAGGGTCGAGCCGTTGTCGCTGTAGCGCACCAGCTTGGCCGCGACCTCGATACCGATATTGTCCTGCGCCTCGAGCGTGCTACCGCCGATATGCGGGGTCAGGATCACATTGTCCATGCCGATCAGGGGTGAGACGAATGCTTCGGCATTGGCTTTCGGTTCGAGCGGAAACACATCGACCGCCGCCCCGGAAAGATGGTCCGAACGAAGACTCTCGGCAAGTGCATCAATGTCGACAACCGTGCCGCGTGAAGCATTGATCAAGGCGGCTCCCTTGCGCATCCTGGCGAGCTCGGTGGCGCCGATCATCATCGCGGTGCGCGGCGTCTCCGGAACATGCAAGGTGACGATATCCGAGCGCTGCAGCAGGTCGTCGAGGCTGGCCGCCGCCCGCGCATTGCCAAGGGTCAGTTTCGCCTCGATATCGTGGAAGATCACGCGCATGCCGAGGCCTTCGGCAAGCAGACCGACCTGGGTGCCGATATGGCCATAGCCGATGATGCCGAGCACCTTGTCACGCACCTCGAAACTGCCGGTGGCAGATTTTGACCAGCCGCCACGATGGCATTCGGCATTCTTCTGCGGAATTCGGCGCATCAACAGGATTGCTTCGGCCAGCACCAGCTCGGCGACGCTGCGGGTGTTCGAGTAGGGCGCGTTGAAGACTGGAATACCGAAACCTTGCGCGCCATCGAGATCGACCTGGTTGGTGCCGATGCAGAAACAGCCGATCGCGATCAGGCGCTTGGCTTCGGCGAGCACCTCGTGGGTCAGTTGCGTGCGTGATCGGATGCCTATCAGGTGCGCCTCGGAGATGCGCGCTTTAAGCTCATCTTCGGACAACGATTTGTCGTGCAGCTCGATCTGCGAGTACCCGGCGGATTTGAATGTATCGACTGCGCTCGCGCTGATGCCTTCGAGCAGAAGCACGCGAATATCCTGTTTCGGATAGGAGGTCTTCTTCATGTTCATGGGCGGTGCTCTCGATGGTTGCAGCGGAAACGAAAAGACGGTGCGTGGGGGATCAGGACTATGCCAGATTCCACGGCTTTTGCGGCAGTGCAGCAGTAGACGTTCCGATCAATCGCTGGCAGTCTGCGCACGCTGCGTTACGAACCTGTCAGCCACCCTGTTGAAGCGGATTCCGTCGAATGTCCGATCCCCGATTACTGCGCTTGCGCGAGCGCCTGCCCGAGCTGTTGCTGAAGTCGGATGCCGGCGATCTCGAATACTACGGTAGAGATTGGACCCGGCGCTGGACGCCCGCGCCGCTTGTGATCGCTTTGCCATCGAGTACGCAGGAGGTGCAGGAAATTGTTCGCTGGGCAGTCGAGGAGGGCGTCGGCATTGTGCCTTCGGGTGGCCGAACCGGTCTGTCCGGTGGTGCAGTCGCCGCGAAAGGCGAACTCGTCGTCAGTTTTGAGCGCATGAACCGTGTTCTCGGTTTCGATCCGGTCGATCGGATTCTCAACGTACAGCCAGGCCTCGTCCTCGAGGTCCTTCAACGCACCGCCCTCGAGCACGAGCTGATCTATCCGGTGGATTTCGCCTCGCGCGGTTCGTGTTCAATCGGCGGCAGCATCGCCACCAATGCCGGCGGCATCCGCGTGATCCGCTACGGCAACACGCGCGAGTGGATTGCCGGTTTGAAGGTCGTGACCGGTACTGGCGAACTACTCGATCTCAATCGTGGCTTGATCAAGAATTCCAGCGGCTACGATCTGCGCCATTTGCTCATTGGCGCCGAAGGCACACTGGGCCTCGTCGTCGAAGCCAGTGTGCGCCTGACCGATCCGCCACCGGCGTCGAGTGTCATGCTGTTTGCGGTGGCGGCCATGGACGACCTGATGCAGGTGTTTGCCGCGTGTCGACGCAAGCTCAAGCTCAGCGCTTTTGAATTCTTCACCGATCGTGCGCTCGGGCATGTCGTTGCGCACGGTGCGCAGGATCCGTTCGAGCAGATCTCGCCCTACTACGTGATCACCGAATTCGATGCCGCTGACGAGGCGCAACAGGCCGATGCACTCGAGGTCTTCGAGCAGTGCTTCGGCAAGGGCTGGGTCAACGACGGCGTGATCAGTCAGAGTTCGGCCCAGGCGGCTTCGCTGTGGCGCCTGCGCGAAGGCATCACCGAAAGTCTCGCTGCGGGCAAGCCCTACAAGAACGACATTTCGGTTCGCATCAGTGCGATTCCGGCCTTCATGCAGGCGATGCGCGCGATCTTCGAGCGAGAGTATCCACACTACGAGGTCGTCTGGTTCGGGCATATCGGCGACGGCAATTTGCACATCAATGTACTCAAGGACGCGGCCACCACGGACGCGGCGTTCATCGTCGAATGCGAACGGGTCACCGGCCTGCTGGTGCGCACGCTGGTGGAATTCGGCGGCAGCATCTCGGCCGAACACGGAATCGGCCTGGTCAAGAAGGATTATCTCCTAGGCACGCGCAGCGCGGCCGAGATCGCGATCATGCGCGGCGTCAAGCACGTGTTCGATCCGCACGGCATCCTGAATCCGGGAAAGGTTTTCGACTCCGTCTGATGGCGTTGCCGATCCTCTATTCATTCCGACGCTGTCCGTATGCGATGCGCGCACGCATGGCTCTGCTGGTCAGCGCGCAACAGGTCGAGTTGCGTGAAGTCCGCTTGCGCGAAAAGCCGACGGAGTTGCTTGCCGCATCGCCCAAAGGCACGGTGCCGGTGTTGATCAAAACCGATGGCAAGGTCCTCGACGAGAGTCTCGACATCATGCTTTGGGCCCTGCGGCAAAATGGCCCGGAAGGCTGGCTTGGTCCGCAAACGGCGAGTGCTGAAGACATGTTCGAACTGATCGCTCGCTGCGACGACGAGTTCAAACACGCGCTCGATCACTACAAGTATCCGCAGCGATTCGTGGATGTCGATCGGTTGAGCGAGCGTGAGCACGCAGCACAGTTCGTGCTATCGCTTGAGCATCGACTGGAGCGTTCGCCCTGGTTGTTTGGCCATCGCGCCTCACTCGCGGACTTCGCGATCCTGCCGTTCGTGCGTCAGTTCGGGATGGTCGAACCGGAGTGGTTTGACTCGTGTTCGTGGCCACGCTTGCGCCACTGGTTGGACGGATGGCTCGCGTCAACGTTGTTTGAGAGGATCATGATCCGCCTAGAGCCCTGGTCGCCGAACCAGCCCGGCGTGATCTTCCCGACGCAAGCATCTTTGCGCTGACCACCTTGTACTTGCTTCGCCAGACGCCATTCTATGGGGCATGGATTGATTGCCCGAGGTCATCATGAGCGACACAACATTGCTGGTTCCCTGTCTCCACTGCGCAGCGATGAACCGCTCGCCTGAAGCACGCCTTGCCGAGAACCCAACCTGCGGGCGCTGTCACAAGCCACTGTTCATGGGTAAGCCTGCGGTCATTGAAACAGCCGATTTCGATGCCAAGGTGCTGCGTGGCGACCTGCCGGTGTTGGTGGATTTCTGGGCGCCGTGGTGTGGCCCATGCCTCAACATGGCACCACACTTCACCGAAGCTGCCGTGCGACTTGAACCCAAGGTGCGCCTGGCCAAGATCGATACCGAGGCAGAGCAAGCTCTCGGCGCGCGATTCACGATCCGCAGCATTCCAACACTGATTCTGTTTAATGGTGGGCGCGAGATTGCGCGCCAGTCAGGTGGCATGAACACGGCACAGATCATTCAATGGACAGCACAGCAATTGCTGCAGGTCCCTTGAAAGGTATCGATCCGACAAAGCCGCAGGCGCCGGCGGAGCCTGATCCGGCCGATTGCTGCGGATCCGGTTGCGTGCGGTGCATCTTCGATGTTCACGAAGACAAGATGCAGCGCTTTCACGAGACGCTGGCCGAATGGGAAAAACAGGGTTCCGGCCGCAAGACAGAATCAGGCGACGCGTAGCGGTATACGAGCCGCTGCGAACTTTTCACGCTCCAGACGGCAGTAGCCCGCACCCATCACGAACCTTCGGCAAACTGCCGGACGTTGCGCATAGATGCTGCAGGACATCGTGGTGCGATCGAGTGCGATACACCAGCCATCGGCCCCATGCGCCATCGTGTCGATCCCGTTTTCACCGCGCGCAACCAGGTGTTCAGGGATCTGATCCGACTCGTTGAGAACGACGGTCAATCGACAGCAGACCGCTTCGCAGTTCGAGCAAGAAACGCTCGGGTCGATCTTGCTGTCATCAGGGTGGATATTCAGAGCCATGGTGGGTGTCCAGTGATTCTCAGCGTCGATAGCTGAGCAGGCGACCGCGAAACGGCGGGGTATCGCTTTCGTTGAAGCGGCTTTTGACTTCGGTGACGCTGTAGCCTTGGGTGGCAAGGGCGCGCGTAAACGGTGCGCTGTTACCGCGCCCGGGATCCGTGAAGATGATTTCGGCGTTGGGTAGGGCGTGACGTTCAAGCAAGACCGCGAGCAAATCGATGTGATCACGTTCGTAGAGGATGTCGCTGCCGATCAACAGGTCGAAGCGGCCAAGCTCCGCATCTGGAATGGCCCAGTGCAGATCGCGATAAGCCAGCTTTGGCAGATTGTTCAACTGGGCGTTGCGATCGAGAAAAGATTCGGCCAGAGGATGATGGTCGCTGGCCGTGATGTCGGCCTTGCGTCGTTGCAGAACAAGACTCGAAAGCCCGAGGCCGCAGCCGATTTCAAGAATGCGCTTGCCGGCCACCTCGAATGCACTCATCGCTTCGGCAAGTACGCGACCCGATGGCCAGACCTGGCCGAACAGGCTCCACTGTGCCGAGGAAATGCCTGCGCGCTCGGCAAACCCGTGCGGGTCGGCGAACTGCTGTATATCACTCAAAGCGCGGATTTGATAAGCATGCCCTCCCAGCTTGACCACGAGCCGGCGGGTACGGTAACCCGACATGGGCACTCCCGTTGAAGCGTCAAGCCAGGAATCGAGATGACGGCGCGAAAGGGGCGTAACGGCGACGGCGAACCGGCCGATCGAGACGCGCTTATTGGACTGACAACGTGGCCATGCTACGCGATGCGTCGCTTGAATACCGGAATAGCTCCTGCCGCCAGTCGTTTCGTTCATATCCAGACGTCGCTGTGCGCGGCTAATTGACCGCCGGTATCGCCAGTATTGATGACGCCGCGCGGCTCGACGATCAGGGCATTACATTTGTTGGCGGCGCGTGTGATGTGTTCGACGCCATTCGGAACCACGAAAATCCTCGAAGTGTCAGCGAAATCAGCAGGTTCCGATCAGGTCATGCAAGCCGCAGCTATCGCTTGTTCGGTCGAGTCCGCTATCCTGCGCCGCCTGCGATTGCGGATTCCCCGCAACCGGCCCCGGACAGCAAGAAAAACCAATCTGATGAAGATTCCATCCGGTCTGCAGGCCCTGATCGACGACGGCATCATCGATCGGGTCGTGCGACCTCTCAAAAGCGGCAAGGAAGCGGCGGTCTATGTAGTCGGCGCTGGCGATGATATTCGTTGCGCCAAGGTCTACAAGGACATGACCCAGCGCAGTTTCCAGCAGCGCGTCCAATACCAGGAAGGGCGCAAGGTGCGCGGCAGCCGTGAGGCGCGTGCGATCGGCAAGGCGACCAAGTACGGGCGCAAGCAGCAGGAAGTCGCCTGGAAGAACACCGAGGTCGATGCGCTCTACCAGTTGATGGAAGCGGGCGTGCGCGTGCCCAAGCCGTATGGCTATTTTCACGGTGTGCTGGTCATGGAGCTGGTCACTGATGCCGAAGGCTATTCCGCGCCGCGTCTCGGCGAGGTTGAACTGTCCGCAGAAACTGCCCGCGAATATCACGCCTTCCTGATGGAGCAGGTGGTGCGCATGCTCCTGGTTGGTCTGATCCATGGCGATCTGTCGCCGTACAACGTCCTCGTTGGTGAGGACGGACCGGTCATCATCGACCTACCGCAAGTCGTCAGTGCCAGCGGCAACAACGCCGCGCGCACGATGCTGCAGCGTGACGTCAACAATCTCACCGCATTTCTCGGCCGCTTTGCGCCCGAATTGTTTGATACCTGGTATGCCGAAGAAATCTGGGCCTTGTTTGAGGCTGGTGAACTCCGCGTTGACAGTGTCCTGACCGGCGAGTTTGAGCATGATGAAAGCGAAATCGATCTCGATGGTGTCCGCGAGGCGATCAACGACGCCCGCGAGGAAGCTCTGATCCGCCAGCAAGGCCGCGAGGCTGCGGAAGAAGCGGACTACTAGGCGCGCACCTCATGCCTGGAGTAGGGCGGGAGATATCCCGCCACATGTGGGGCATCCGGTTGCGTGCATGTTGGAACAAGAGCGCATAAGGCGGGATATCTCGCGCCCTACGAAAGTTGGGGATTGTGGCTCGCCCGCGACAAGGGTCAACGCACCTTGTCGAGAAGATCGGTTTTCTTGAGTTTGATCTCGAAGACTTTCGGCCAGAGTTTTCCGGTGACAAAGAGGCGGTCGTGTTTGGCGTCATAGGCGATGCCGTTGAGGACATCGACGCCGCCTGCACGATCCTCGGCATTGAGCAGGCCGGGCAGGTTGATCTGGGCAGTGACCCGACCATTGGAGGGATCAATCACAACAATGCTGTTGCTCTGCCAGACATTGGCCAAAATTCGACCGCGAACGAATTCGAGTTCGTTGAGATTGGCCAGCGGCTTGCCTTGATAAGTGACATCGAGCGTAGCAGTTTGCTTGAACGAGTCCGGATCGATGAAGCGCAGGGTTGAGGTGCCGTCACTCATGATCAGGCGTCTGGAATCATGGGTGATGCCCCAGCCTTCGCCGCTGTAGTTGAATTGCCCCTTGGTTTGCGACTGTCGCGTGTTGCACGACTTCGCCAGTTTCGAGTGCGACCTTGCGCAGACTTGAGCGCCCGTTGAGGCCGGTACTTTCGTAGAGAAAACCGTCGCGATAGACCAGACCCTGGGTAAACGCACCCGGGTCATGCGGCCAGGTTTTTACGATCTCGTATTCGAGCACGGCCGGTGGACGTGCGTCTTCACTCATCAGCGCTGCGTCGGCGGCAATTGCGTGCATGGCAAACAGGCTCAACACGAGTATCGAACTCATTGAAAGGGCGGCGCGCAAGGACAATGCGGAAACTCTTTTCATGGAACAAAAAGCAGACGGATGCATCGATTGATCCTGGGCCTCGAGATGGAGGCCGTTCGGCGGTCTTGAAGGCGAGAGGTATGTTTGTTCACACTGCCGATGCGGCAACAATGCTTCAGACATTTTGCAACCATCCGTGCAACGCCGGTGACGTGTCCGATAAGTCAACCGCTGCCGACACGGGGTCGGCAGCGGTTGACTTCACACCGTTCACTTGGTCTTCTTCTTCTCGGTCTTGGCCGCCCGCTTTTCCTTCAGGGTTTTCTCGGGCTTCTTCTTTTCGCTCTTCTTTGAATCCATACCTTTGGACATGGGATCCTCGCAAGGTTCGTGTTTCGGTTGGGGTTGACGCGCCGATCGCTGCAACGCGTACCGCCTTTCTAGCGCGGAACACCGCAATTGACCAGAGGGTTGTGAGCAGAGACCTTCGCGAAGACGACGGGTTCCCGTAAAATCAACCGATGATCCTGAATATTGCGGCCTATCAATTTGTCGAAATCGACGCGCCAGAAGTGCTGGCGGCGCGATTGCACGCGCTTGCTGAAACCCATGCCCTGCGCGGTACGATCCTGATCGCGGGCGAGGGATTGAACCTGTTTCTGGCTGGCTCGGATCCCGGGATCGAGACATTTGTCGAGGGTCTGCGCGCCGATCCGCGCTTTGCTGACATCGTCATCAAGCGCAGTCGCAGTGCGAGCCAGCCATTTGCCCGGCTCAAGGCCAAGGTGAAGTCGGAGATCATCAGCTTCCGCCAACCCGACTCGACCCCATTGGCCGGTCGAGCGCGTGCGCTGGCACCTGCCGAACTCGCGCGCTGGATCGCCCAGGGCAAGGATGACCAGGGCAACCGCCTTGTTCTACTGGATACGCGCAACCAGCAAGAAGTCGCCTACGGCAGCTTTGCTGGCGCAATGACCTTTGCCATCGACAAGTTCACCGATCTGCCAGCGGCCGTCTCGGAGCAGCGCAATGCGCTCGAGGGCTCAGCCGTTGTTAGTTTCTGCACGGGTGGCATTCGTTGCGAGAAAGCCGCGTTGTGGCTGGAGGCCGAAGGTATCGACAACGTCTACCAGCTCGATGGCGGCATCCTTGGCTATTTCGAGCAGGTCGGCGGTTACGGTTATGACGGCGGCTGTTTCGTCTTTGATGAGCGCGTTGCGCTCGATAGCGAGTTGAAACCACTCGTCAACGGAATGGACGAGCCGACCGCACCGTGAGTACATCCGGCACCTGATCTTCGCCAGGCACATGTCGCCCATGGTGCGAGTGGATCACTTCTCTCGGTCGGATTCAGGCCAAGCCATTACGCAGTTTTTTGCTTCAGCAAGCGCGACAGCACGGTGCGCAAAGCGGCTGAATCAACAGGGTGGTATCCCATTACAAGACACGCCGGTCTGACAATGGGTCGCGACTTGCAGGGTTTCCCGCGAACACGCGTATTTTCGTCATCCCGATTTGCGCAGGGATGACGAGAGCTGTGATCCGACTGTTATGCGACAGTGCGTTTCGCCAGCGCCAGAATAATTTCGCGCGCAACGCGGATGCGCTCGGTTGCGCCTTCGAGCTGGAGTTTGATCTTCAATTTGTCCTGTCCGTCCAGCGCATAGACCTTGGGGAGGGTCTGGATCATGCGGATCACCGTCATCGGGTCGATGTTCGGTTTCGGATTGAAGAGCACGCGACCCCCGTTGGCGCCGAGTTCGAGCTTGCGGATGCCGAGTGGTGTGGCCAGCAACTTGATTTCGGTAACGGCGAACAGGTTCTTGACCTGATCCGGCAAGAGGCCAAAGCGATCGACCATCTCCACCTGCAGATCGCGCAAGGCATCCTCGTCGGCAGCGCTTGAGATGCGCTTGTACAAGGTCAGGCGCGTATTGACGTCGGCCAGATAGTCATCTGGAATCAGTGCAGCGACGTGCAATTCGATCTCGGCTTCGTGCTCGCTGGTCAGATCGAAATCGGGCACCTTGCCGGATTTCAGCGCACGCACGGCGCGATCGAGCATGTCGCGATACATGGTGAAGCCGACTTCCTCGATCTGTCCGGATTGCTCCTCGCCGAGCAGTTCGCCCGCGCCGCGGATCTCAAGATCGTGCGTGGCCAGGGTGAAGCCTGCGCCCAGGTCTTCCAGCGAAGCCAGTGCTTCAAGGCGCTTCTCGGCATCGGCGGTCATCACACGGCCGTCCGGCACGATGAGGAACGCGTAGGCGCGATGATGCGAGCGGCCAACCCGACCGCGCAACTGGTGCAACTGAGCCAGGCCAAACTTGTCGGCACGATTGATCACGATCGTGTTTGCGCTTGGCACGTCGATGCCCGATTCGATGATCGTCGTACAGACCATGACGTTGAAACGCTGGCGATAGAAATCGAGCATGACCTGTTCGAGTTCGCGCTCGGGCATCTGGCCATGGGCGATACGCACGCGCGCATCGGGCACCAGCGCTTCAAGTTCGCGAGCGGCTTTTTCAATCGTTTCGACTTCGTTGTGCAGGTAATAAACCTGGCCGCCACGCTGCAACTCGCGCTGGAACGCCTCGCGGATCAAGGCCGGATCCCAAGTGCCGATGAAGGTTTTAACCGCGAGACGATGAGCCGGCGGTGTGGCGATGATGGAAAGATCGCGCAATCCAGCCATCGCCATGTTCAAGGTGCGCGGGATCGGTGTTGCGGTGAGGGTGAGCAAATCAACCTCGGCGCGCAGCTTCTTCAGTTGCTCCTTTTGGCGCACACCGAAGCGTTGTTCCTCGTCGACAATGAGCAGGCCGAGATCCTTGAACTTCACATCAGGCTGCAACAATTTGTGTGTACCGATGATGATGTCGATCTGGCCGTTGGCCAGTTTCGCCAGAATTTCGGTGGTTTCCTTCTTTGATTTGAAGCGCGAGACCACTTCGACGCGAATCGGCCAGTCGGCCAATCGATCACGGAAATTCTGATAGTGCTGCTGAGCGAGCAGGGTGGTCGGTGCGAGCATGCCGACTTGCTTGCCTGAGACCGCAGTGACAAAGGCTGCACGCAGAGCGACCTCGGTCTTGCCGAAACCGACGTCGCCGCAAACGACACGATCCATCGGCCGGGCACGGGCAAGGTCGGTGATCACGGCCTCGATCGCCTGAAGCTGGTCAGGCGTTTCTTCGAACGGGAAAGCCGAAGCGAACTGGTCGTACATCAACCGATCAATCGCCATCGGGGTGCCGGGGCGTGCCTCGCGCTGGGCATAGATCGCGAGCAGTTCGGCGGCGACGTCGCGAACTTTCTCGGCGGCACGACGCTTGGCCCGATCCCAGGCTTCGCCGCCGAGTGAATGCAGCGGTGCGAGCTCCGGTGCGGTGCCCGAGTAACGACTGACCAGTTGCAGTTGCGATACCGGCACATACAACTTGTCGCCCTTGGCGTATTCGATGGCCAGGAATTCGCCATCCGAGCCACCCACATCGAGCTTGAGCAAGCCTTGATAGCGGCCAACACCGTGATCGACATGCACGATCGGTGCGCCGATGGCCAGTTCGGTCAGGTCGCGAATCACTGCTTCCGGATCGCGCGCGACGCGCTTGCGGCGGCGGCTCTGTTGGGCGCGTTCACCAAGCAACTCACGTTCGGTCAATACGCTCAAGGCGGGTTTGACCAGGGCAAAACCTTGTTCCAGCGCGGCAACCGTGATCGCAAATTTGGGTGGCTGCTCCGAATCGACAAACTCGCGCCACGAGTCAATGGTCGTCAATGACATGCCGGCTGCGCTGATCTGCTCGATCAAGGCTTCACGCCGACCGGCTGATTCGGTCGCGATCAGTATGCGACCGGGATAATTCGCGACAAAGCGTTGCAGCTCGGCGGCCGGCGTTTCGTCCTTGCGGTTGATCGGCAATGAAGGAACCGGCTGCGTACCGAGATCGACCGCGCGCTCATCCATGCCGGGTGCAACCAGATCGATGCGCAACTGCTGATTCAGCCGCTCGCGCAATTCCTGTGCGGAAAGGTAGAGCTCGGATACCGGCAGGATCGGCCGCTCGATATCATGTGCACGTTGCTCGTAGCGCTCCTCGGTTTGTCGCGAAAACTGCTCGGCGGCCTCGAGCGCGCCGTCGCAGACGATGAACAACGCATTCGCAGCGAGATAATCGAACAGGGTTTCGGTGGCGCCGAACAGGCTCTGCGCAAAGAACATCGGCAGGTAGTATTCGATACCGGCCGGTGCCGTGCCTTCCTTGATGTCCTGATAGAGCGGGCAACGCCGCGGATCGATCGGAAAACGCTCGCGCAAGGCGTTGCGGAAAGTTTTTGCGCTTTCTTCGGTCAGCGGAAATTCGCGCGCCGGGAGCAGGCGCACGTTGTCGACCTTGCTCGCCGAACGCTGCGTTTCGGGATCGAAAGTGCGGATCGAATCGACTTCTTCATCGAATAACTCGATGCGATACGGCACGCTGCTGCCGGTAGGGAAGATATCAACGATCGCGCCGCGCACGGCGAAATCGCCGGGTTCCTGCACTTGTGGCACGTTGCGATAACCGGCCTCTGACAATCGGCGCTGCTCGGCGGCGAGATCGAAATGTTGGCCGCCTTCAAGCACAAGGCCAGAGCCAGTGATGAAACTGCGTGGGGCGAGGCGCTGCATCAGAGTTGCGATTGGCACGACGAGCACGCCGCGCTGGAGGCTCGGCAGCCGATACAAGGTCGCGACTCGTCTGGAAACGATTTCCGGGTGCGGCGCAAACAGGTCGTAGGGCAGGGTTTCCCAATCAGGGAACTGCAGCACTTCGAGCTCACCGTCGGCGAATACGTCGATCTCGGCTTCGAGGGCGTTCGCGTTATGCGTGTCTCGCGTCAGCACGACGACCAGACCGGCATGGCGGCGCCCGGCCTCGGCCAGGGCGAGGGCCAGCGCGGATCCGTTCGGAGTAGTCCATTGGCGACGCTGCTTCGGTGAATTCGGCAGCGCGGATCGAATCAAGGGGGTTCGGGTCATTGAAATCAGCAAACAGCGACAGCGCCAGAGACAGTCTGCGTCCAGCGCGGGGCGCGCAGTTTAGCTCTTCAAAGCCGTTTCGTCTGGTGTCGCTTCGCGAAGGTCGAGACTGATGCGAACAAGATTTGGGTCGTCGCGTCGGTGTCGATGGCTGAAGCCGAGGCGGCTGGTCAGTGCCAGCATCGCGCAGTTGTCGGCTTGGGTATCACCCCAGATTTCCTGGATTCCGTGCGCCCTGGACGCGCTGATCAGGCGTTCAATGAGGATTCGGCCGAGACCGCGTCCGGTATAAGCCGGATCGACCGCGATCGCCAGTTCGGCAGATGCGGTGTTGGGATCGAAATGCACGCGGGCCTCGCCGCGAATCTCGGCACCATCCGGATCCGTCGCAACCAGTGCGACAGCCTGATCAGGATTGACCCGACACATGGCGCTGGCCACGGGTTCAGTCAATTCACTCAGCGCGTGGAAGACGCGTGCGCGTACCTGTTGAGGCGTCATGCGCTTGAACGCGCGCATCAGCGCAGCGACATCGCCTGGGCGAATCGGCCGCAGCAAGAGCATTGCGCCATCGCGCAGAAAGATCGGCTCGCCTAATTCCGCCGCAGCGGATCGATTCTCCGGCGGTGCAGTCAGCGGGTTATGACTGGAATGACGAAACGCCTTGCGAATGGGTGGTGACATGATCAAATCCATATCGGCATCGTGCCGAACGCGATTGGAGCAGACCATCCAATCGGCGGACTTGTTGCGCCTTGTTCAGCTCACCTGGAAGGCCGACCCGTCGAATCGAGGTGAAGCGAAAACGCCCGCACGCGGTCAATCACGTCCTCAACTTCGATCAGATCCATGACCCCAGGGTATTCGAGCTTGGTCCCCCAAGCGAGCTTCTCGGCCGCTTTGTGTCGATATTTGCGTGCGGCAGCATCGTAGCGATCAACACACCATTGCCGATCCGAATAGGGTCCCGAGCGTTCCGGATTGCTTGCCGCATGCAAACCCAGAACCGGCGTGCCAACCGCATTGGCCATGTGCATCGGCCCCGAATCCGGTGCCAGCACGAGATCGGCGCGACGCAACAGGGCAAGCAGTTGCTTGAGTGTGTCCTTGCCGGTCAGGTCAATGCATGCTGTCTGCATGTGGGAGAGAATCTCGTCTGCGAACTCGCGCTCAAAACTGCTGGGTCCGCCGCACAGGACGACACGCCAGCCCAACTCATTCATCGCATGATCGGCGACCGCCGCGTAGCGCTCGGCGCGCCAGTTGCGCAGGCGGTGACTCGAGGTCGGGCTGATCAACAGCGTGCGTCGACCGCGAGGAAGATGACGGTCGGCGAATTCCTCGGCTTCTGGTGGAATCGGGAGATCCCAACGCACCGTATCCTGGATCAAACCCAGCGGCTCGAGAAAACTCCCCATCGCGTCGAGTACATGCTGGCCCTTGCGTGAAGGGATCCGGCAGTTGATGAACAAGCCATGCAAGTCCTTGGAGCGCGCCCGATCGTAGCCGATGCGTAGCGGCGACTTGACCAACACGCTGAGAATATTCGAGCGTAGCGCGACCTGCATGTGCAGCAAGGCCGAAAATCGACGTCCTGCGAGCTTCTCGCGCACTGCGCGGAAACCTTCACGCCTGGCCGATTTGTCGAAGACGATGAATTCGACGCCCGGCAGATCACCGACGACACGATGCTCGAGCTTGCCGATCAGCCAGGTCAGGCGAGTTTGAGGCAGCTTCGCCTGCAGGGTGCGCACGAGCGGAACGACATGTGTGACATCGCCAATCGCTGAAGTACGCAGGATACAGAGTGATTCCAGTGCGGCACCGGTTTCAACAGCTTTTCGGTTCCGCATTCGGCGGCAAACTCCTGAACGATCATGGCTGCCTATTGTCTCAGGCCTGGGCTTGCGCTGCGAAGTGCATTCAGTCACTGGCAATCTGCCGCGACAGTCTGTCGATCCATTTCCGGGGCTGCTGCGCCGGACTTGCTAGAATTCGTTATCCGATTTCCCCTCATCACCCCGAGTCAATGATCAAGGCACAGATCCAGAAAACGGTCGATGGCGCGATCTTGTTCGATTCGGCGCATGTAGCCGAAGCGGATGAACAGTGGTTTGCGCAAGTTGCCGGTGCCGACGCCGAGCAGCGCGCAGGACGCGGTGCGGTCGTGTTTTTCGAGGCGCCGTTCGGTGCGTGCGTGCTGCGCCACTATCGCCGCGGGGGACTGGCCGCGCGGGTCAGCAAGGACCGTTACCTGTGGACGGGTCGCGAACGCACTCGCGCGTTTCGCGAGTTCCGCTTGCTCACCGAACTTGCTGAAGCGGGTTTGCCGGCACCGGCGCCGCTGATGGCGCGCTATCAGCGTTCGGGCATGCGATATCGCGCTGATCTGATAACACGACAGATTCCCGGCGTGCAGACTCTGGCCGAGCGACTCGTCGCGAATACCCTCGATGCGGCGGTGGCGACAACGGTCGGGCGTACGTTGGCCGATTTTCATGCCGAAGGTGTGTGGCATGCCGACCTCAATGCGAACAATGTGCTGGTCGATGCCGGCGGCAAGGTCTGGCTGATCGATTTTGATCGGTGTGCACGACGCAAGCCGGCGATGAGCTGGCAACTGGCGAATCTGCAACGCCTGTGGCGGTCGTTCGACAAGTTGCAGGCGCACAAGCAGATGAGCAATTTTGATGCCACGTTCAGGCATCCGCTGCTGGCGGCCTACCATCGCTGCCTTGCTGATCGATACGCACGTGGAGAGCACGCTTGAATCTCTCCTTGCGATTTCTCGGAGTTGGCAATGCGCATGCGATCGAACTGGGTTCGTCTGCGGCGGTAATCGAGCGCGATGGCGAGCCGCTGCTGATGATTGATTGCGGGCCCGACGCACTGACCGCCTATCTGCAGCACTATCAGTCGGCGCCGAAGGCGATTTATCTGACCCATGCACACATGGATCATGTCGGTGGGCTGGAGCGCCTGTTCTTTTCGACCTATTTCGACGCCGAGCAACGCGGGCATCTGCGTATCTATGCACACGCCGCACTGGTGCCAATCCTGCAATCGCGGGTCGCCGACTATCCGCAAGTGCTTGCCGAGGGCGGCGCGAACTTCTGGGATGCCTTTCAGTTGATCCCGCTGTCGCGCGGCTTCTGGCATCAGGGGCTGTGGTTCGATGTGTTCCCGACCCGGCACCATGCGCCAATGACCTCGTTCGGCCTGGGTTTGCGCGGCAGCGTGGTCTGGACTGGCGATACGCGACCGATTCCTGAAATCCTCTCGTGCATTGCCGGATCAAGCGAACTCGTCGCACACGATTGCAGCGTGCACGGCAATCCCTCGCATTCCGGCGTCGACGACCTCGACCGTGAATATCCAGCCGAGTTGCGCGAACGCCTGATTCTCTATCACTACGGCTCAGCCGCCGAGGCCACTACGTTGCGCGCCCGTGGCTATCGCGTTGCCGATCGCGGTGAGGAGATTGTGCTCTCGGCAGCGCACGAATCAGTCGTCATGCCAATGCCTGCGACCGGCTGATGAATGATCGGATTCCGTTGCGCATTCCGGTTGCACCGCCACGCGACCTGCGTTCGCGGGCGCTGAAGGATCTGCGCATCTCGGTCATTGACCGTTGCAATTTTCGTTGTCCTTACTGTATGCCAGAGGACGACTATCCGCGCGACCACCAATTTCTCAGCAAGGCGCAGCGCCTGCGTTTCGAGGAGATCGAACGTCTCGTCACGATCTTTGCCGGTCTCGGCGTGCACAAGCTGCGCCTGACCGGTGGTGAGCCCTTGCTGCGCCGCGAATTGCCCGAGCTGGTGCGGCGATTGGCGGCCATTGATGGCATCGATGACATTGCCATGACCACCAATGGCAGCCTGCTGCCGAAATCAGCGCAGGCCTTGCGTGATGCCGGCCTGCACCGGATCACGCTCAGCGTTGATACGCTCGATGCCGATGCCTACAACAAATTGTCTGGCGGTCGTGGCGAGGTCAGTGAAGTCCATGCCGCGATCGAGGCAGCGATGAAAGCCGGATTTTCATCGCTGAAGCTCAACAGCGTAATCATGCGTGACATCAATGACGCGCACGTGCTCGACATGGTCGAGTATTTCCGTGGTAGCGGGCATGTGTTGCGCTTCATCGAATACATGGATGTCGGCACCTGCAACGAATGGCGCCGCGATCGGGTCGTACCGAGCGCGGAACTTCGCGCACGCATCGGCGCGCGCTGGCCCTTGCATGCCTTGCCAGCCCACTACGGTGGTGAGGTTGCGCAGCGCTGGGGATTTGCCGATGGTGCGGGCGAAATCGGCTTTATCAGTTCGGTCAGCGAACCGTTCTGCGGCGACTGTACGCGCGCGCGGCTTTCTGCGGATGGACGTCTGTATACCTGCCTGTTCGCCAACAGCGGACATGATTTGCTCGGCCCGATGCGCGCCGGCGCCAGCGATGCTGATCTCGCAGCACTGATTGCCGCTGTTTGGTCGGCACGCGATGATCGCTACAGCGAGATCCGAGGCCAGGTTCGAGATTCAGCGCGGCAGCATGTCGAGATGTACAAGATCGGCGGATGAACCTGTTCGCCGGTTTTTCCCGATTCGCGAAAGTGTCAGAGGTTCAGGGAAAAGCGGGGTTTGAATAATCCAGCCGCCCATTTTGCCAAAGGATGTCGCTGTCGAACATTCCAGCAGGCATGCGTTGAAGGATCATCTCCAGGAGACCCGTTCCAGAGCCAATGTCGCCCTTTGAGCGCATCAGCAGCCGGTCGCGTTCGCCGTAGATCCTGGCATCGCCCAGTCGCCGATAGAGGTTGTAACCGTCTTGTCCGATTTGGCCGAATTGTGCTCTGTCTTTGGTCAGACTGAAACCGCCCGCTTCGTCGCGATTGATCCAGACCATGGCAAACACGTCGCCCAGGCCACATTCGGAACAAAGATACGGTTCGACCGGAACCATCCACCTTCGAATAATTCCGCAGGTCTCCGCCGGCGCCATGCAGGTCAGGCGGTAACGACGTGCGCCCGGCTCTGGCGGAGCTGTGTCCGTTGGGGGGTGGGCGTCCGCAAAGACGAGCTCCGTAAAATACTGCTCAGGCCCCGTAATCCGCTCGAGGCGAACCTGTGCGACTGCCTCATAGTGGCGATTGGATTGCTCGCTGACATATTCTCGTCGCCCGACAACAAGCCAGTCGCCGGAGTAATCCCGCTCGGCGAACAGCGGAGCGCCCTGCATCCACGCCGTGATCGGGATCGTGGTCATGCCATTCAAGACAAAGCGGCCGCTTCGGCTCGACGTGAACTCGATGCGAACATTGTCCCCGTTCGGGACAACCACAGGTGGAGCATAGGCGCAGGTCAGGCATGGGCTGCCTGAGATAACCTTGTAAAGGGGAAACTCGGCGCGAGAAATGATCCCCGTGGTCTGGGTTTCCTCAATGGATGGGGTTTCAATCGTGCCTTGGAAGTAGTACCAGACAACTCCATTGTCGTCGTATGTCGACCAGGTCCCACCAACGATTCCGCTATCGCTGATATCAAAATTGAGGTTGCCGAAGTTGCTTTGCGCCTGATACCAGCCGCCCGTGGAGGGGTGAATCGGGAAGGCGGGTTGAAGCGGATCGAGCGGCAGCGGAGTCTGTGCCGATGCTGTCGTAAAAATGACGGCGCACAAAAGAGCCGATCCAGTCGTCACCGTTGCAAGGCGCAATCCTGCGAATCCATTCGCCATGCCGGACGCGAACGTGTGCAAGAGAGAGGAGATGGTTTTCATGGCGTCACCACTGGGGAAGCGAGCTCGAACAAACCGGTGGGAAGCCGGGTCATGATGATCTCGAGTACGTAGTCATAGGGTTGGAACTGCGACAACACGTCCCCCACATAGCGAATCACGATCCGATCGCGATCCCCATAAGCCTTCCAGTAGCGACCATCGTTGTCGATTCGGTAGATGAGCCTGTCCTGGTAATCGCGCCACGCTTCCATCGGTATGAACTGCCCGGCGTCGTCATCCTTGAGAAACAGGGCGAAGAAGTCCCGCGGTGGAGGAATGCAAGACACGCATTCCTGAGTGATGTACATGATTTCGTACTTGAGCCTTCTGCATGCATCATCGGGTTTTGTGCAGGTGAAACGATAGCGACGATGCGCCTCATCGACGCCAAGCTGGTCGCCTTCTTCAAGCCCGGTCGAGTAGAACTCGTAGTCGTCGGGAGCTTCCATTGGATCAAGGCGTCCGGTCACGACCAACTGGATATCCGGATCGTAGTAGCCAGGAGCATTCGTGTCTGGCGCAAAGCGACGGATCAATGCCAACCACTCGCCGCTGTAGTCGCGAGGTGCGATCAGGGGCAATCCTTCCATCCAGGCGACCACTGGAATCGTATTGCCTTCGAACAAGAAGCGTCCGGTCCGCGCTGAGGTAAACTCGATACGCATGGTTCCATACGGCGTGAACTGCAGTGGCTGGAATGGGCATGTAAGGCAGCCGCCCCCGCCAGTGGCTTCGACAAGACTCGCCTCGGCAACTGCAATCACGCCATCGGCATTGCTCGTATCGTAATCTGGATACTGAATCTGCCCCTGGAAGTAGTACCAGATGGCTTTGCCGTTGCGATAGGTCGACCAGTTGCCTCCCACGGTGCCGCTGCCACTTATGTCGAAATTTATATTGCCCAGGTTGCTTTGTCCCTGGAACCAGCCTCCCGCGTGGGGCTGAACGTGTTGCGTCAGTATGTTGCGCTCGACCGGGGTGTCTCCTTCGGCGTGCACGAGTGGCGAGAATAGAAACAGCGCGGAAAACGTACTCGCTCGAATCAACGAAGTGAAGTTGAAGAGAATATGCATGATGATCCTTGATCAGAAACTGGCCCTGGTCCAGCTCTCGTCTGGACTCTGAAGCATCCGCAAAGGGTATAGGAATCATAGCTGTATCGTCGTACATGAACAAACCAGCAGCTAAACCCCGATTGAGATCGGCGATTCCGTGACAGTTCGCGCTCGTGCTCGTAGAGTCTTGGTCTGGCACCCCATGAAAAATTCGAGACTTTCACTGTAATGAATTCCAAGCTGACCCACATCGACAAGAAAGGCCGGCCGCGGATGGTCGATGTTGGCAAGAAGACTCCGACAGCTCGCAGTGCTTTGGCCGAGGCACGAATTATTTTCCCGGAAGCTGTGGCCGTCACCTTGAGGGCCGAGGACATGCGTTCCGCCAAAGGTCCCGTCATCGATACCGCCATAATTGCAGGCACTCTCGCCGTCAAGCGAACCCACGAGCTGATCCCGTTCTGCCATCCCCTGGCAATCGATGGGTGCCGGTTTGATGCGGAGTTTGTCTCGAGTACCGAACTCCTCATTCGCTGCGAGGTATCCATCACCCACAAGACGGGTGTCGAGATGGAAGCACTGACCGGCGTCAGTATTGCGGCATTGACTGTCTATGATATGTGCAAGGCGCTCAGCCACGAGATTGTGATCACCGATATCCGTCTGCTCGACAAACGCGGTGGCAAGCGCACAGTCAAGGCGGGCAGGGTAGCGAAATGAAATATCGTCTGCTCTACTTCGCCAGTCTTGCCGATCGCGCCGGCTGCACGAGCGAATCAGTCGAATCGCAAACAACCGATCTGGCCGTGCTGTATGCAGAAGTGGCCCAGCGTCATGGATTCAGCTTGGGAATGGGGCGCCTGCGCGTTGCCGTCGGTGATCGGATCGTCGCTTGGAATCATGTGCTGAATGACGGCGACGAAATCGTCTTTCTGCCGCCGGTATCAGGCGGATGAACCACTTCAGGCTCTCTGCGAGCCCTATCGATGGTGCGGCCGAAATGCGTCGACTCGACGACGCCGGAGCGGGCGCCTGTGTCGTATTCGAAGGCTGGGTGCGCAATCACAATGAAGGTCGGGCCGTGCATCGGCTCGACTACCAGGCATTTGCGCCGCTGGCCTTGAGCGAAGGTGAGAAGATCCTTGGCGAAGCTCGATCGCACTTCGCATTGCGCGCGGCCAGCGCCGTGCACCGCACCGGCAGCCTTCAGATTGGCGACATGGCGGTCTGGGTCGGGATCAGCGCTGATCACCGTGGCGCCGCGTTTGACGCGTGCCGCTGGATCATCGATGAGATCAAACAGCGCGTGCCGATCTGGAAGAATGAACACTACGCCGATGGCGAATCAGGCTGGCTGCATCCCGACAATTCACCGGTCGATTGCGTGCGCTGATCGTGATCGGCGAGCGCGCTGAGATTGGATACTTCAGGGACAGCGAAATCCCATCTGAACGCAGCAACACGATGTTCCAGGACAATGCCGCGAGCAACGCCAGCAATTCTTGGGCAATGCAATCGACATCCGTGCGTATGAGCCGCAGACGGTGTTATTCCGACCGACGGTTTCATGACGATTGCATTTCGGCGATTCGGGCCAACTTGTTCATTGACCCTGCCACTCGCGTGATTCACATGCGCGAACCCATGCAGCGAAGGGTCCGACCATCGTCCGATCAAAGCGGCAGAGGTCGGGTATAGTTCACAGCTTGTCCCACCTGGTAGAGAGCATGTTCAATTCAGTCGTTGATTTCCTGACCAATGGTCTGGCCGACGTATCCTGGCCGATATTGGTCTTGTGTTTTCTGGTCACGTCACAGTTGACGATATTTTCGGTGACCCTGTACCTGCATCGCAGCCAGGCGCATCGTGGTGTCGATTTCCATCCGCTATTGGCGCATTTCTTCCGCTTCTGGGCGTGGTTTACCACCGCCATGGTGACCAAGGAGTGGGTCGCGATCCATCGCAAGCATCACGCCAAATGCGAGACCGCAGAAGATCCGCACAGTCCGCAGATCTACGGTATCCGCAAGGTTTTGCTCGATGGCGTCGATTTGTATCGACAGGCACGTCGCGACAGCTCGATCACCGAGAAATACGGTCGCGGTACACCGAACGACTGGCTTGAGCGGCATGTCTATGGTCGCCATCCCGAGTTGGGACCCACCCTGATGTTATTCGTCCTGTTCGCGATGTTTGGTCTGTGGGGCGTGGTGATCTGGACGGCACAGATGGCCTGGATTCCGCTGATGGCGGCCGGTGTCATCAATGGTCTCGGCCACTGGTGGGGTTATCGCAACGTCGAGAGTGACGATACCTCGACCAATCTGACTCCGTGGGCGCTGATTGTCGGTGGCGAAGAGCTGCACAACAACCATCACGCTTTTCCGAGCTCGGCCAAGTTTTCGCTGCGCCGTTTCGAGTTCGACATTGGCTGGATGATGATTCGTATTTTCAGTGCCGTCCGCTTGGCCAAGGTCATCCGGGTTGCGCCATCGCTCGATATTCGTGACGACGTGCATGCCCCGGACACCGAGACGATCAAGGCCTTGCTCACGCACAAATTCCAGGTCATGACTGATTTCTTTCGTGGCGTCATTGTGCCGACCCTGCGCGATGAGTTGGGCCAGGCTGGGGCCAGCATCAAGGACATGCCGCGGCGTATGCGCAAGGCCTTGTCGAGCGGCGGACGCTGGCTCGACAACGATGCCCGCGAGCGCCTCACTGGCTGGGTCAATCAGCGCCCGGCCATGGCGACAGTCATGGAATATCGTGCACGCCTGCAGCAACTGATGGAGGGGCGTAATGGTGAGGCCATGCTTGAGGGACTCAAGCAGTGGTGCCGCGAGGCCGAGGAAAGCGGAAATCGCGCATTGCAGGAGTTCGCTGCACGGATCAAGGGCTATCGCTTGGCTCACGCGGGTTGATCAACGCGCTCACGCGACACTGAGAGTGTTGCCGGAGCGCGGGTGTCATTGAAGGAGAAGGGCTGGCTTGTTTTTTGCTCTGTGTCACGACGCAACCGACGTTTCGCGTCAGCTGCCGACTTTCTCCTTCAATCTGACAAAAGGTGACTCTCAGTGTCCAAGTTCATTCGCATCATCGTGCTCGGTTCCTTGCTGACCGTGTTTGGCAGTTCAGCGGTGTTCGCTGCCAGCAATTCCAAGGTCATCGTTGTCAACAAATCGAGCTGGGCGATTCACGAGATGTATTTTTCACCGACGGACGAAACCGACTGGGGCGAGGATCAACTCGGCGCGGAAACCATCGAAACCGGCGATCAGTTCACTTTGACCGGAATCCCGTGCGACCAGTGGGACGTCAAGGTGGTCGATGAGGATGGTGATGAATGCGTGGTCGAAAATGTAGGCCTGTGTAAGGATGCTGATCGATGGGTCATCAACGATAGTGACCTGCTCGGTTGTCAGGCCGCCTCGGAATAAGCGGTACTGATTCCAGCAAAAAGCCCACCGAATGGTGGGCTTTTTTGTTGAGTCGGTGTGTGATCCAGGCTTGTTCAGGAAACTTTCGCCATCGCCAGCGGCGCGCCCGGTTGTGGATTGCCAGTGTTGACGATGCGAACCTCTCGTTGCGGCAGCGGAATGGTGATACCCGCGCCGTCGAAGCGTTTCTTGATGTTCTCGATCAGTTCGCATTTCGTCGCAAAGAAATCAGCGTTGCCGACATGGCAGCGCACGCCGAGATTGACGCCACTTTCGGTGAGTTCGTAGACCATCACATTCGGCGCAGGATCCGTCAGTACGCGAGCATCGCCCCGCATGATCTCAAGGGCTATCGAGCGTGCCCGGTCGATGTCATCTTCATAGCCGATGCGAATGACCAGCTCGATGCGACGCATGGTGTCGGGGGTCAGGTTGATGATCGAGTCGGTTGTGATCAGCGAGTTCGGCAAGGTGATCACCTGGTTGTCTGCACCGCGCAGTTGGGTCTGAAAGATCCTGACCATCTCGACCTTGCCAGTGATCCCATTGATTGTGACCAGATCGTTGACCCGGAACGGGCGCAAGGTGACCAGCATGATTCCCGAGGCAATATTTGACAGTGAATCCTTCATCGCGAGGCCAATCGCGAGACCCGCTGCGCCGAGTACCGCGAACATTGAGCTGACTGGCACGCCCAGCAGTTGAACAACAGCCAGCAGCAGGATGACCTGCATGATGACGAGTACGATCTTGCTGAGGAACATCGCCGCGGTCGATTCAATCTGACTATTCTCCAATCTGACACCAACCCAGCGGCCGAGAACTTTGGCCAGTCTCAAGCCAATCAGCAGCAGTACGAGAGCGCCGACCAGGCGACCGCCGATCGCGATGCCGAGATCGACCCAATAAGCATGTTCGGGTGCTTGTAACCAGTCCATCATGGTGTGTTCCTCCGGGTGGGTGCCAGCGCGTGACGGCTGGAAGAGTGGTTGTCAGTCTAGTCAATTTGTGATTAACGTCAGGTCATCGGGAAGCGAGCGCGGGCAGCCATCGGGCGCGTTATGCTGCCCGAATGAAGAATTTATCGAACGCGAATCCCGGGCACTATCAGGCGACGGCCTTGCGTGGTGGCGCGCCCCGGAGTGAGCACTGATGCGCACGGTTGTCTGGATCCTGTCGCTGGCCGTGGCGGCGTCGGTGCTTGGATTTTTGATGCTCACAGGTTTCGCTCAAGTTGACCATGAGTTGCCATCCGGCAATTCGTCGCCACTGGATCCGATCGCACAGGTGCAACCGGCCATTGAGCAGGCCAGGCATTCCGGTGCGGCGAGCAAGCAACCTGCGGATAACACACGTTCTCACGTCGGTGACGTTATGCCGACGATAACCAGCACCATGTTGCATGCCGTCATCGACAACAAGGCCTGTCTGGCTGGCACGGCGAGCGCCGCGCAACCTGCGAAGACGACGATCCATCGATGGACTGACGCCAACGGCATCATCCATTTCTCCGATCTGGCTCCGGCAGGGCCGACCAAGGAATACAGGAAGATCGATGTGCAGGGGCTGCCTGCGATCGTCGTGCAGGCGCGTGGATACGACGTCAACTTGCCCGATGATCTCGTCCAGAATGCGATTTCAGCGGCCCAGGCGATTGAGCGGATTTTGCGTGGCACGCTGGGTGTCGAGGGTGATCCCGGGTTGGTGCTCGATGTCGAATTCATCGCTGCCGCCGACGCTTGGGCCAAGCGCGCAGGCAATCCAGTCATGGCCATGTCCGCCGGCACCTATTCCCCGGAGACCAGAACCATTCATATCCGGCTGCAGGGCGACGAACAATCAAACTTCCTCATCCTTCGTCACGAAATCACCCATGCCCTGATTCACGAGCGGATCGGCCGGCTGCCAACCGCCATCAACGAGGGGATTGCCGGCTATTTCGAACACCTGACGGTTTCCGGCATGGGCTCGCAGCTCACGATCGCGGAGTCGCCGCGAAGCCTCGCCGCGGCCAGGATCGAGGGCGACGGACAAGCGGAACTGGTTGATCTGCTCGCCCACGAGGGGGCGGACTTCTATGCGGAAGGTCAGGAGCAACGCTATCTGCGCGCCTATGCCCTGATTGCGCTGCTGATGGACAGTGGGCCGGGCAGAGCGGCCTTGGCTGCCGTCCTGGCATCGCAGCGTGGGCAACCCTGTCAACCGGTCAAGGCTGAAGCCATCCTCGATTCCCGTTACCCGGGTGGTTTGATTGCGCTGGCCCACGACTGGGTGACATGGCTCGGCAACCCGCCGCACAGCGTCCGGAGCTGGTGATCCTGGATTGCCGACCTGTCCGCTTGAAACCTGAAGGTCTTGCTCCAGGTCCTTGAATCCATTAGAATCCGCGCCCCTTCGTCGCTCCATGGGCGAAGATTCTTGCCTCACCGTCTGTCGGGAGGCTATCCCCGCACCCTGTGCGGACATCCACAAGGATTATCAATGCGTCATTATGAAGTTGTGTTTCTGGTCCACCCGGACCAGAGCGAGCAAGTGCCAGCCATGATCGATCGTTACAAGACGATGGTCGAAGCCGATGGCGGCCAGATTCATCGCCTTGAAGATTGGGGCCGCCGTCAGTTGGCATTCCCGATGCAGCATCTGGCCAAGGCGCACTATGTCTTGATGAACATCGAAGTCAGCCAGGCCGTCCTTGACGAGCTGCTGTCGGGCTTCCGGTTCAACGACGCTGTTTTGCGCCACCTGGTTATCAAGCGCAACGAAGCCGTGACCGAGATGTCGGCGATCATGAAGAACAAGGACGACAAGGGCGACCGCCGCCGCCGCGACGACGATGGTGGTTTTGGCAGTGATGATTCCGACGACCGCCCGAGTCGCTCGAGCCGCGGCCCGCGCGCCGAAAGTGCATCGGACGATTCCGACTCCGAGTCCGAGTCCGGCTCCGAATCAGCCAGCGCCGAATAATCCATCCCGACTTCAGGAATCGCCATCATGTCCAAGTTCTTCCGTCGCAAGAAATTCTGCCGTTTCACCGCTGAAGGTGTTGTCGAGATCGATTACAAGGATCTCAATCTGCTGCGCCAGTATGTCAGCGAGACCGGCACGCGCTACCAGCGCCAGTTGGCCGTTGCCGTGCAGCACGCACGATTCCTTTCGCTGTTGCCTTACAGCGACAGCCACTGATCCAGCTTCTGAACTGACGACCTGTCGATGATCGACGGGTCGATTCGGACAGCGCAAGCTGCGTCGGAGATCTCCGGCGCTAACGAATTGGAGTTATTCAATGCAACTGATTCTTCTGCAGAAAGTAAAAAATCTTGGTAATCTGGGTGACAAGGTCACAGTCAAGCCGGGTTACGGGCGCAACTACCTTGTGCCGCATGGCAAGGCTGTTCCGGCCACTGCCGGCAACCTCGAGAATTTCGAGACGCGTCGCAGCGAGTACGAAGCCAAGGCCAATCAGCAGCTCGGCGCCGCCGAAGCACGCAAGGCCCGCTTCGATGCGGCCGAGCCCGTCACCATCAAGGCC